>Ga0308175_100000110_pt1 | contig 62199 bp, 41 predicted proteins | sample PhyCR1_3_FD_203893 | JGI IMG/M metagenome (GOLD analysis project Ga0308175, IMG submission 203893) | Soil microbial communities from UC Gill Tract Community Farm, Albany, California, United States - DLSLS.C.R1 | ecosystem: Environmental > Terrestrial > Soil > Agricultural land | place: USA...
GGTGCTGTCGCACGTCTCTCCTGCTGTCATATTGATGTAGTTGTCACCACATTTGGCAAGTTGACATCTAACAGCTGCAGGGTTCGCGTTGCTTCCATTGCATGTGACGCTATCGTTACTCCCGCTGTCGCAAGCTTCTCCTGTCGTTGTATTTTTATAGCCATCTCCACAGGCCGGCGTGCGGCAGCTGCCGGGGCCATCGTTGCCATTGTTGTTGCCATTGCACGTCGGTGTATCGGCTCCGCCCAGATTGTCGCACTGCTCCACGGCCTTGCCACCAGGCGGAGTGAACAGGTTGTTCACATAACCATCACCACACGTAGGGAAGTGGCATCCAGTAAGACCAGCAGTCTTGCCATTGCACGCTGCCGTGTCCTTGCCTCCGCTCTCGCACTCTTCGCCGGCCACGGTGTTGATGTAGTTGTCGCCGCAAGTGGGTAATGTGCAGAAAACGCCGTTGCACCCTGCGGTGTCGACGCCGCTCGAGTCGCACTTCTCACCTGCCACCATGTTGGTGTAGCCATCGCCGCACTTCGTTAGTTTGCAGCTGACGGATCCCGCCATGTTCGAATTGCAGGTCGCTGAATCCATGAGGCCTGGGTCGCAGATCTCGCCCTGGTCCGGCTCAACGATGCTGTTGCCGCAGACCTTGCTCACCAGGTGACAGTTGAGATCGCAGGTATCAGCGGTAGTTCCATTGAGATTGCCATCGTCGCATGCCTCGCCCTGATCCTTGATTCCATTTCCGCACTCCTGGGACGACGTGCAATCATGATTGCACGAGTCCAGGACGAGCGCGCCGCTGCCGTCCGGTTCGCCATCGACGATGTTGCCGTCGTCGCAGACTTCACCCTTGTCTACGATTCCATTGCCACAGCCGCCGATGTTGATGCAGATCGCTTGATTGGCCGCGCACTCCTGGCCTTCCTTGCAGCGCAGGCCGAATTGTTCGCAGAAGTTCGTCTTCGTGTCGAAGGCACAAGATCCGCTCATCACGGCCGTGATGGCGATCATGACCACGACGATGCCAGCTCCCCAGAGCTGTGCCGAGTATTTGTTTCTGAAGCTATACATGGCAGCTCTCCTGCTCAATGGCTCACGGTCACAAGGGCGCCGATCATGTCGGCAGAGATCACGGGGACAAGGGCGACGCCCGTGGTTTGCGAGTCCGTTTCGTCGTGCTCCATCAGGTGGGGGCGGTTCCGGTAGACGAGCGCTACGCCGGCGGCGATCACCGCGCCTCCGGCGAGGTAGCCTCCAACGGCGATCTTCTGCTCCAGCCTGGCGCGGTTGAGTCGGGGGCTCAGGCGAGGGTCGCTCATGTCGATCTGTGGTTGCGTGCACCCCATCGCCGCGCAGGACAGCTTCACGAACCCGCTGTCATAGATGTTGAAGTCATGTGCCGAGATCGCATGCAGCACACCGCTCGCGGCTGCAATTGCCACACCCGTGCCGACGACCGCCCACGGCTTCCAGACCGCCCATGGCCGGTCTTCGAAGATCTTGCGCAGCGGTAGGTCGACGGTCGCGACGGTGCCGGCGGCGACGGTCGCGCGCTTGGCCTGGGTAGCATACTCGGTCCGCTTCGCCGTGACCTCGTGCGCCTGTGCCTTGACCCAGACCTCCTGGCTGCCGGGTCCGGTGAACAGCGTCGCGCCGTCGAGCGTGACCTCGGCGCCTGGGGTCGGGCAGCTGACGCGGATCCGGCCGAGGTGGCGCTCCACCTCCACGAGCTGCTTCTTCGCTTCCTGGAACCGATCCTCCCGGAGCGGGTCCGGTCCGTACTTCAGCGCCTCTTCGAGGTTTTCTCGCGCCTCGAGGTACTGGCCGAGGTTGATCTGGGCGATCGCGAGGTTGAAGTAGAATGCGGGGTGTTTCCACTTGTCGAGCGCTTCGGTGTACTTCTCGACCGCTTGTGAGAACAGCGGGATCTTGAACAGCCGGTTGCCCTCGAGGAACACGGCCCGCGCGGCGGTACGGGTCTCCTGGGGCACGCCCTTGTTCCACGGCATGTTCTCCCCGCCGGCCATGTTGGGCTCGTCTACGGCCTGTGCGTGAAGCGGGGCGCGGCCGGCAATCAATCCGCAGACGAGCACCCCTACGAATATCGAGACGTTGGCGGTCTTCACGTTGTGCAGCCTCCCATGGCGGTGTACGGCACCGGGACCGTCATTGATGATCGCGGACCGCGACGTCCGGGATGATCTTGACGCCACGTGTCTGGGCCTCGAGCTCCTCGACCCGCTTCTTCTCCTGGGCGAGGAGGGCTGCCAGCTTCTCGCCCGCGCGCTTGGCGTCGGCAGCGGCGGCCTCGGCGGCAGCCGCTGCCTGGGTCGCCCGCTGCTTGCTGCGCCGCTCCTGGCGCTTGGATTTTTCGGCGCGCAGGCGGGCGGTCTCGGCGTCGGTCCGGGCTTGCTCGGACTCTTGCCGGGCTTGCTCGGCCGCTTGCTGGGCGCGCTTGGCCTCGTCGATCGCCGCGACGAGATCCGCGTTCTTGGTCGCGAGATCCTTGCTGGCGGCGATGGCCTTTTCGCGCTCGGTGTTGGCCGTGACCTCCGCGGCCTTGGCGGTTTTTTCCGCGGCCTGGGTCAGCTTGAGCTGCTCCTGGACACGACGCGCCTGAGCGGTGGCCTCCCGCTGCGCGTCAAGGATCAGGTAGATGGCCACGCCGGCGGCGATGAGGAGCAGGGACAGAAAGCCTATCGCCGCGGTGATGGCCAGGCGCTTGCGGCGCGTGGCCTTGACCGACAGCGCGAACACGGCGTTGAGGTAGGCGCGCTGCAGGTCGGGGAGCTCGCCGCGGTAGCGGCTGTGCCAGTGCTTGGCCTCCTGCATGGCCTCGCCCCGCCACAGCAGGTCCTTGGCATAGCCCTTGGCCTGCCACTGCTTGGCCGCGTTGCGCAGCTGCTCGAGGAAGCCGGCGTCCTCCTGGGTCTCTTCGAGCCAGCGCCGGAGGAGCGGCCAGCCGGTGATCAGCGATTCGTGGACGATCTCGACGGTGCCGCCGGTGGACCCGCCGCTCGCATTGGAGGTCTGGCCGACCAGGAGGCGCGATTTCACGAGGCGGTCGACGACGCGGTGGACCTCGCTGGGATCGGGCGACAGCTCGTAGAGCTCGGTCACCGGCACGATGGCGCGGGTGCGCTCCGAGGTGACCAGGCGGAGGAAAAGGGTGCGGATGAGGGCCTGCTCGCGTTGCGAGCACTCGGCGACGACGGCGTCGGCGTGGCTGGCCAGGGCGCCGGCGATGCCGCCGATGCGCTGGTAGCTGGCGGAGGTGAGCAGCCGGCGGTCGCGATCGCGGGTCTCCCAGAGCTGGCTGGCGGCGAACTGAAGGAGTGGCAGTGCGCCTGGGGTGTGCTCGAGGTGATCGAGCATGGACTCGACCATCGACGGAGCCTCGAACTGGTAGCCGGCCATCTCGGCGGGCTGGATCAGCGCGTCGCGCAGGCCGTCGCGGTTGGGCGGGGTCAGGAAGAACAGGCCGTGGGTGAGCTCGGCCATGAGCTGGGGCGCCTCGGCGACGTGATCGAGGAAGTCGGAGCGCAGCGACAGCACGAGCCGGAGCGGGGTGCCGACGTCGTCGCACACGCCGGCCAGGCACGAGGCGAACGCAAACCGCTCGCGCGGGTCGGCGACCTGGGTGTAGAGCTCCTCGAACTGGTCGACGAACAGGAGGATGTGCTGGTTCCGGCCTCGCGCGCGGCTGCGCAGGGCTGCGCCCAGGAACCCGGGCTCGGCGTAGAGGCGCTCGATGATCGCTTGTTGCTGCGATAGATCGCCGGACACCCCGGTGTTGTAGGCGCCCGTGCTCGGGTTGCCGGCGTTGAAGGCGCCCGTACTGGGGAGATTGGCGGCGAAGGCGCCGGTGCCGGGGTTCGTGTTGGTGGTGCTCAGCATCGGCGTGAGCGCGTAGGCGAGCGCCGCCATCGGGCTGCGGCCCGGACGCACCACGATGGTGGACCATTGCTCGCCCGAGACCTTGAGCGCGGGCACGATGCCGGCGCGCACGAACGACGACTTGCCGACGCCCGAAGGCCCGACGATGCCGAGCAGCGGCGCGTCGCGCAGCCGGGTGACCGCGGCGGCGACGTCGCGCGAGCGGCCGAAGAACCGGTGCGCGTCGGACTCCTGGAACGACTTGAGGCCGGCGTAGGGGCTCTCGTCCGAGCGCAGCCGGCGCACGTAGCGGCCGGGGAGCAGCGGCTCGAGCGCCTCGAGCAGCTCGCGGGCGGAGCCGAACCGCTGGTCCTTGGGTTTCAGCAGGCAGCGATCGATGACGTTCGCGAGCTCGTCGGGGAGCTCCGGGCAGACGCCGCGGACGCTCGGCATCACCTCCTGCAGCACGCCCGTGACCATCAGGTCCCAGCCCTGGCGCGGGGCGAGCGGGTGCTGGCCCGAGACCATCTCGAACAGGATGATGCCGACGGCCCAGATGTCGGTCTGGTGATCGACGCCGCCGGTGCCGGGAGCACCCCACTGCTCCGGCGACATGTAGGGCAGGGTGCCCATCAAGGTTCCGAGGCGAGTCAGCTCGCGGGCCCCGCCGGTACTCGGCTCGGCGGCCTTGGCGGCCATGGCGCTCCGGGCCAGGGCGGCGCCGTCGTCATCCTGCGCGACCTTGGCGATCCCGAAGTCGAGCACCTTGATCGTGCCGGAGTCGGTCACGAAGATGTTGTCGGGCTTGAGGTCGCGGTGGACGATGCCGTGGGTGTGCGCAACGGTGAGCGCGCGTACGACCGGTACCATGAGCTCGACGGTCTGGGCCGGCGCGAGCTTGCGGCCGTCTTGCAGGAGCTGGGTCAGCGGGGCTCCCTGCAGGTACTCGAGCACCATGAAGGGGTCGCCGTGGTGCTCGCCGACTTCATGGATGATGACGATGTTCTCGTGGCTGCACTGCGCCGTCGCCCGGGCCTCGATGATGAACCGGGCGGCGAGCTCGGCGTTGTTGTTGCTGTTGAGGACCTTGATCGCGACCTTGCGGCCGAGCTTGGTGTCGCGCGCCGCGTAGACCGCGCCCATGCCGCCCCGGCCGAGCTCGCGGATGATCTCGTACTGGCCGATCCGCTCACCCGCCGCCAGCGACTCCGACGCTGGCTCGGGCTCTCCGACGACCATGTCCACCGACACGGGTTCGTCCGCGGCAGCGGGGTCCGTCCCCTTCGCGATGATCGTCGCCTGGTGGGGAGTTCGCACGAGCGTCCGTTTGGGCTCGAGCTTCCCCTGAGGTTCGACCTTCCCCTTGATCGCAGGTATCCGCCCGTTCATGGCGTTACATCCCCCGCAGCCCGCAAGTGGGCCGAGCGTCCACCGTAACATCGCGGGCTGGGTGAGTGCTCGCTCGCGGTAAAATTTCAACGTTCAGCAGACCACCCTGGGTAGATATTTCCAGCTCCGACGTGCGGTACGATGTGGGACGTCGGCGATCTATCCTACAGTGGTGGAGAGCGGTCCATCTCGTCGAGTCTACATTCTGCCTACATGTAGGTTATCGTCAGGCAACGAACTCGAAACCAGCGATGATCAGGAGGAACAGCAGCCCCACTGCAAGATGAACCGCCGCGCTGGCCCGCGAGCCGCGTCAGGCTCGCTATTCGGCCGGGCCAATCGTCGTTGCAGGAGACGCTGAACCTCCCACCATGAAGGACATCCCGAGCATGAGAGAGCTGGTGCGGTTCTTGAACCCACCATTCATCTTATCAATATCGATCAGGCCCTGATCGTGGCGCGCTTCGAGAGAGACAGCCCATATCCGAAATCCCTGCGACCTTCGAGGGGGAAAATGCCAGGCGACCCCAGCACCGACGAGTAGCGCTACATCAACGCGGCGCAGACTGTCGGTAGCATCCTGAGATAGCCCAGCCGCATTTTCGCTATCTGCATGAACCAGGAAGTTGATCCCGCCTCCCAGGAGGAGGTAAAGGCTTATTCGGCCAAACCATGCCTCGGGGCGAGCAGCGATCATGGCGTCAAGGTAATGTTCGCGGAGTTGTCCCTGCAAGACGTCATCAAGTACCACCTTGGCACCTCGTGGCGTATAAAGCAGTTCTAGCTGTCCTGCAAGTGAAACACGGTCGGAGAGTGACCATTGAAGATCTCCTGCAACCCCAGCAGAAAAGCCATATCTGTTGACACGCAGATCATGATCCAAGGTTGCAGCGTTAGGTCCGCCCTTGAGGGAAATCTCCAATCCTGGCTCTGCGCGAGACGAGAATGGACACAGAAACAATATCGCTGATATAGCAGCTGATGTTATTAACGGCTTCATGTGCATGAGATATGTTGCCTTGATGAATTCCTCGCTCGATTAACTATAGGTAAATCATTATATACATCCACTGCAGTCTGGGCTGCAAGGGTCGGTATTCGGATTCGGGCAACCGACCGGCCTATGGTTACTATCACCTGGATCGCACACTTCGCCAGTATCAATCACACCATCACCGCAAAACGCCTTTCGACAGTTTGTGCGACATGCATCCTGGGCCGTGTCGCTATTGCTGCTTCCATCATCGCACTCCTCCGTGCTGTTTTTTTCGATGAAGCCATCGCCGCACCTGGCGTCTTGGCAAGTGCCTCCGGTGCCGTCGGGGCAACTGTCGCTGTTGTCGTGATTGCCATCGTCACATTTCTCGCCATGGGTCGTGTCGACTATCCCGTCCCCGCAGGACCGCTTGCGGCAATCTGTTCGGCATGGCTTGTCTGGCAGATTGCTGTTATTGGACCCGAGATCGCATTCTTCGCCTGCGGCAGTGTTCACATGGGTATCCCCACATACGACAAACGTGCAATCGCTGTCGCAGCTCGGCGAGTCCCCTCCGGTGTCACACTGCTCGTTGTGATCTGAACCCATGCCCTTGACCGTATACATCGGGTTCAAGTGGCCATCGCCACACTGAGGGAATGTGCAGTCACTGTCGCATTCCGGTGTATCTTTGGCAGGTAGCGGGAATGAGTTGGTAGGATCGCAGTCTTCGTGGAGGACCCCGCCGGATCCATCGTTATCTGTGATTCCGTTTCCACAAGCTTCATTGGATGTGCAATCTGCGCTGCAACCATCGCCTGAAATGGTGTTGCCATCATCGCAGACCTCCCCAGGGTCGAGAACCTTGTTGCCACACCTCTCCGGGATGCACTTGGAGCTGCAGCCGTCTCCGTCTTGCGTATTGCCGTCGTCGCACAGCTCTCCAGCAGCACTATCCACGATATGGTTTCCACATGCCTCTTTTGATTTGCAATCGGCGCTGCAACCATCGCCGTCGCGTGTGTTGCCATCGTCGCAGACTTCGCCTCTTTCTGGGCTCGTAATGCCATCTCCACAGCCGCCGATCTCGATGCAGGCATCCTGAGCAACGCTGCAGACGAGCCCGGGGGCGCAACGGCGACCAGACTCGCAGACATTGGTCGCGCTGCTGAAGAAGCAGGAACCGGTTGCTGCTGCAGTTGCGACCGCTGTTATGGCAACAACCGCGGCGATCCCGGGTGCACGTACCCGGAATCGGTTGTTTTCTCTGGCTCGATGCATGGCAATTCTCCGGATCAATGGTAAACGCTCACCAGGATACCGAGCACGTCGGCAGACACCAAGGGGGCCACGGCCACTTCTCTGGTCGCGACGCTCGTGGGGTGCTGTTCGATCAAGCGTGGTCGATTCAAGTACAAGAGCACGACGCTCGCGCCGATCACTGCCCCTCCAGCAACATACCCACCGACGGCCAGCTGTTGCTCGCGTGTGGCCCGGCTCAACTGGCCACTCAGGGCGGGCGGAATGTCGCCTGGGCGGCATCCAGTAGTTGTCGCGCAGGATAACTGCTGGAACTGCTTATCATAATCGCTGAAATTCCTAGCTGAGAGCGTATGGATGACGCCGGACGAGATTGCGACGGTTGCACCAGCTGCGACCACCGCCCATGGTTTCCACACGGCCCAGCGCCGGCCGGTGTCGGCGGCCTCGCTCAGGGTGACGAGCTTGAGGTCGATCTCTTCTAGTTTGCCGGGGGAGATCGTCACCCGCTTGGCTTCGGAGAGGTAGTTGGGCTTGTTCGCCGTGATCTCGTGGTCCTTGGCCTTGATCCAGCTTGTATAGCTACCGGGGCCCGTGAACAACGTCGCGCCGTCCAGGGTGACTTCAGCGCCCGGTGTCTTGCAGGTGATGTGGATGCGGCCGAGCTGGCCTTCCACATCCTGGAGCTGGTTCTTGGCTTCCTGGAACTGTTCGGCGCCGAGCGGCTCGTCTCCATACTTCAGCGCCAGCTCGAGGTTGTCTCGCGCCTCGACCTCCTGGCCGAGGTTGAGCTGGGCGAGCGCCAGGTTGAAGTAGAACGCAGGGTGCTTCCACTGGCTCAGCGCGGCGGTGTATTTCTCGGCGGCTCGGCTGAACAGCGGGATCTTGAAGAGGCGGTTGCCTTCGAGGAACAGGGCGCGCGCGGCCTCGCGGCGCTCGGTGGGGACGCCTTTGTTCCATGGCTTATCGTCATCGCCGGCAGCGGCGGGTGCACCCGTCGACTGCGCATGAAGCCGTCCAGGGCCCGAGAGCATGCCGCAGACGATCACGCCGATGAATATCGAGGCATTCACAATCTTCATGTGTCCATCCCCCCCTGTGACGCGGTGAAGGTATCGCAGTTTCGTCGATCAGTGGAGCGCGACATCCGGAACGATCTTGGCGCCACGGGTCTGGGCCTCGAGCTCCTCGACCCGCTTTTTCTCCTGGGCCAGCGTTGCGGCGAGATCCGTGCTCGCCTTCTCGGCCCTGGCCTCGGCCTCCTGGGCGAGCCTCGCCGCCTCGGTCGCGCGCCGTCGGCTACGCCGCTCGTGGCTCTTGGATTTCTCCGCGCGTTGCCGTGCCTCTTCCGCTTCGGCACGCGCTTGCTCGGCCTCTTGCCGCGCTCGGTCTGACTCTTGCCGGGCCTTCTCGGCGGCGTCGATCGCCGCGACGAGGGCGGCGTTCTTGGACTCGAGGGTCTGGTTGGCTGAGAGGGCCTTGGCGTGCTCGGCTTTGGCGGTTTTTTCCGCCGCCTGGGTCAGGCTGAGTTGCTCCTGGACGCGGTGGGCCTGGGCGGTGGCTTCTTGCTGAGCGTCGTGAATCATGTAGAGGCCGACGCTGGCGGCGACGACGAGCAGCGATAGAAATGTGATCGATGCGATGACCGCGAGGCGCTTGCGCTGCGTGGCCTTGGCCGACAGCGAGAACACGGCTTCGAGGTACGCGCGTTGCAGATCAGGCAGGTCGCCGCGGTAGCGGCTGTGCCAGTGCCTGGCCTCCTGCATGGCCTCGCCGCGCCACAAGAGGTCCTTCGCGTGGCCCTTGGCCTGCCACTGCTTGGCAGCGTTGCGCAGCTGCTCGAGGAAGGCCGCGTCCTCCTGGGTCTCGTCGAGCCAGCGCCGGAGGAGCGGCCAGCCGTGGACCAGGGATTCGTGGACGATCTCGACGGTGCCGCCGGCGGAGGTGCCGCCGCCCGTGCTGGTGGTCTGGCTGACCAGCAGGCGCGAGCGCACGAGGCGGTCGACGACGCGGTGGACCTCGTTGGGATCGGGGGACAGCTCGTAGAGCTCACTGACCGGGACGATGGCGCGGGTGCGTTCGGAGGTGACCAGGCGCAGGAACAGGGCGCGCACGAGGGTTTGCTCGCGCGGCGTACACTCGGCGACCACGGCGTCGGCGTGGCTGGCCAGGGCGCCGGCGATGCCGCCGATGCGCTGATAGCTGGCGGAGGTGAGGAGCCGGCGGTCGCGGTCACGCATCTCCCAGAGCTGGCTGGCGGCGAACTGGAGCAGCGGCAGCGCTCCCGGGGTGTGCTCGAGGTGATCGAGCATGGACTCGATCATCGAGGGCACCTCGAACTGGTAGCCGGCCATCTCGGCAGGCTGGCTCAGGGCGTCACGCAGGCCGTCGCGGTCGGGCGGGGTCAGGAAGGAGAGGCCGCGGGTGAGCTCGGCCATGAGCTGGGGCGCTTCGGCGACGTGATCGAGGAAGTCGGAGCGCAGCGACAGGACGAGCCGCAGCGGAGTGCTGACATCGTCGCACACGCCGGCCAGGCACGCCGCGAACGCGATCCGCTCGCGCGGGTCGGGGACCTGCGTGTAGAGCTCCTCGAACTGATCGACGAACAGGAGGATGTGCTGGTTCCGGCTGCGTGCGCGGCTGCGCAGCGCGGCGCCCAGATAGCCGGGCTCGGCGTAGAGGCGCTCGATGATTGCTTGTTGCTGCGACAGGTCTCCGGACATCGTGGGGTTGGAGGTGCCGGTGCTGGGGGAACTGGCGTTGAAGGCGCCGGTGCTGGGGTTCGTGCTGGTGGTGCTCAGCATCGGCGTGAGCGCGTATGCCAGTGCCGCCATCGGGCTACGGCCCGGACGCACCACGATGGTAGACCATTGCTCGCCGGAGACCTTGAGCGCCGGGACGATGCCGGCGCGCACGAACGACGACTTGCCGACGCCCGACGGGCCGACGATGCCGAGCAGCGGCGCGTCGCGCAGCCGGGTGACCGCGGCGGCGACGTCGCGCGAGCGGCCGAAGAACCGGTGCGCATCGGATTCCTGGAACGATTTGAGGCCGGCGTAGGGGCTCTCGTCCGAGCGCAGTCGGCGTACGTAGCGGCCGGGGAGCAGCGGTTCGAGCGCGTCGAGCAGCTCGCGGGCGGAGCCGAAGCGCTGGTCCTTGGGCTTCTGGAGGCAGCGATCGATGACGTTCGCGAGCTCGTCAGGGAGCTCCGGGCAGACACCGCGCACGCTCGGCATCGGCTCCTGGAGCACGCCCGTCACCATCAGGTCCCAGCCCTGGCGGGGAGCCAGCGGGTGCTGGCCGGAGACCATCTCGAACAGGATGATGCCGACGGCCCATAGATCGGTCTGGTGATCGACGATGCCACCGGCTGCGCCCCATTGCTCCGGGGACATGTAGGGCAGGGTCCCCATCAAAGTTCCGTGGCGGGTCAGCTCGCGGGGCCCAGGGACACCCGGCTCGGTGGTCTTGGCGGCGGCGGCGCTCCGGGCCAGGGCGGCACCGTCGTCATCCTGCGCGACCTTGGCGATCCCAAAGTCGAGGACCTTGATCGTCCCGGAGTCGGTCACGAAGATGTTGTCGGGCTTGAGGTCGCGGTGGACGATATTGTGGTCGTGCGCGACGGTGAGGGCCCGCACGACTGGCACCATGAGCTCGATAGTCTGGGCCGGCGCGAGCTTGCGGCCGTCTTGCAGGAGCTGGGTCAGCGGGGCTCCCTGCAGGTGCTCGAGCACCATGAAGGGGTCGCCGCTGTGCTCGCCGACTTCGTGGATGATGACGATGTTCTCGTGGCTGCACTGCGCCGTCGCCCGAGCCTCGATGATGAATCGAGCGGCAAGCTCTGCGTTGTTGTTGCTGTTGAGGACCTTGATCGCGACCTTGCGGCCGAGCTTGGTGTCGCGTGCCGCGTAGACCGCGCCCATGCCGCCCCGGCCGAGCTCGCGGATGATCTCGTACTGTCCGATTCGCGTACCCTGCGCCAGCGACGCCGGCGCGGGCTCGGGGTCGCCGATGATCATGTCGGGCGATACGGACTCTTCGGCGGCATCGGGGGCCGTGCCCATCGCCTTCGCGATGGTTGCCTGGTGAGGAGCCTGGGCGGGCTTCCCCTGTTGTTCGCTCTTCCCCGTGATCGCAGGTATTCGCCCGTTCATGGCGTCACATCCCCCGCAGCCCACAAATGAGCCGAGCTTGACCCTAACATCTCCAATTGGTTCTGTGTGCTTCTTTGGCGAAATAAGCGTTGGCAGAACCGCCTCGCTGGATGCTTCTATCCTGATGCCAAGGCCCATGTGGGATGCTTCTGCCGATGTTCCTTCATGCGTGATAGCCGCGCTTTGCTGCGGTTCTGCGACGCCCGGGAGGACCACCAGGTTGCCGTGCCGTGAGAGTCAGCGTGGTGGCATCTTGGCAGCGGCATACGGCCAAGGCGCACGCGAGCCGGCCATGTCGGCGGACGCTCGCGATGAGGTTCCGGTGTGAGGGCGGTATCGGGCCCACCGTCATGCAGTCGCGAATTCGACTTCTGGGCATGGTAGCGCCTTCGTGAGGTGCTTCTCTGCAGCGTTTTGCTGCGGTGATCACGGCGACGCGCGCGAAGCGACGGGCGCGTGGCGCGCCGCGTGCGGCTAGCCAGCGACTGCACCAAGCCGTGGCGCTCGTCAAGGAGCGGTGGTCGCGCTGATTACGTGGCGCGAGTCTCCAGAATGCGTCTTCCCTTGTTTGTGAGATGGATATCCGTCAGGTGGTGCAGTGCTGTAAATTGGTGGTGTGATTGTAAAGCATGGAGGGATCCCGTATCTGAGGGTGCAGCGTTTTGCTCCATGAAAACGGAGTATCAACGACATAACCGGCTAAGCTTTACAGATTGGTGGCTCGGGTTGGACTGCTCGCAAGATACGAAGCTCGGCGCGCCTGTAGCCGTCCTTGACAGCGACCCTGCGGGAGTCTGTCGGCTTGGGCGCCAGGTCGCGAATGCGCTACAAGCGGCACACGCGGCCGGCATCACCCATCGCGATCTGAACCCGAGAACCCGTTTCTGGTGCCCGACTCCGAGGTGATCGGTGGCGAGCGCGTGAAGGTGCTCGATTCTGGCATCGCCAAGCTCACCGGTGAGGCCCATCCCTCTGGCGTGAAGACACGCACCGGCATGATGATGGGTACACCGAATTACATGTCCCCCGAACAGTGCCGCAGTGCAAGCAGCGCCGACGCGCGCTCGGATATCTACGCACTCGGTTGCATTCTGTTCGAGATGTCATGCGGTCGCCCGCCATTCATGCGTGGTGGGCTGGGTGACATCGTGGCCGCGCACTTGCACGAGCCGCCACCGTCGGCGTAGAGCCTCGCGCCAGACATCTCCGTCGGGCTCTCGGCGCTGATCGCGAACATGCTCGCGAAGCGCCCAGACGCCCGGCCGCAGACGATGACCGCGGTCAGCCAGATACTCGATGAGATCCTCAGCGCTCCTGAGACCGACCAATGACTTTGCGGCTCCGGCGTTGTCCGGAGTTGGCGGACCGAGCGAGATGTCACGCCGGGTGTTGGCTCTGATCACTGCGAGCGGATCGATGCGGAGGGCCAGTATCCCCTGATAATCTGATTGGATTGCACAGGAGCGGATATATAAGCGATGGTCAGGAATGTTTGGGTATGAAGGAGGCGCGCGCTAGCAGCGCTCGACGATGGCCGGCATGCCGCCGCGGGGGCGCAGCGTGACGAGCGGCTCGGGGGTGGCGGACGACGTGAGCAGGCGGAGCTTGGCGTGCTGGACCATGGTGGCGAGGGCGAGCTGGGCCTCGATCAACGCGAAGTGCGCGCCGATGCAGACGCGTGGGCCGGCGCCGAATGGCAGGTAGTGGTAGCGGGGGCGCGCCTTCTTGGCGTCGGCGAGCATGCGCTCGGGGCGAAAGGCGAGCGGATCGGGGTAGTAGTCGGCGCGGCGATGGATGCCGCGGATGTTGATCAGCACGATCGACTTCTCGGGGAGGTGATGGCCGGCGAGCTCGAGGTCGCGGAGGGCCTCGCGGCCGGTGATGTAGGCGGGCGGGTGGAGGCGCAGGGCCTCGTCGATCACCGCCGCGGTCCAGGGGAGCGCCGGGAGGTCGTCGGTGGTGATCGGGCGCGTGCCGGCGACGCGCTGGATCTCGGCCTCGAGGCGGGCGAGTGCGTCGGGGTGCCTGCCGAGCTCGTACCACGTCCAGGTCAGGGCGTTGGCCGTGGTCTCGTGGCCCGCGAGGAGGAGGGTCATGACCTCGTCGCGTACTTCGCGATCGGTGAGCGCGGTGCCGTCGTCTTCGTCGCGGGCGACGAGGAGCATCGACAGGACGTCGCCGCGATCGGCGCCGAGCTTGCGGCCGGAGGCGATCAGGCGATAGACGACGTCGTCGAGGAGCTTGACGGCGCGCTTCATGCGCAGGTGGCGGGGCAGGGGCCAGCGATAGCCGAGCTGCACCGGCGAGGTGATGTTGGCGACCATCGAGCGCATCGCGAGCTCGATGGCATACGCGACGGTGGTCGCGTCGCGGCGCACGTCGACGCCGAACAGGGTCCGGCCGGCGATCGCGAGGGTCATCTGCATCATCTCGGCGGCGAGGTCGATGCGGTCGCCGGGGCTCCAGCGGGCGAGCTGCTGGCGGGTCTCGCCGGTCATGATCTCGCCGTAGCCGGCGATGCGCCTGGGGGCGAAGGCGGGGGCGAGGAGCTTGCGATGGCGACGGTGGGGCTCGCCCTCGGCGGTCAGGAGGCCGTCGCCGAGCAGCGGGCGGAGGAACTTCACGCCGGCGCTCTTCTGGAAGCCGGCGGCCTGGTCGACCAGCACCTCGTGGGCGAGGTCGCCGCAGGTGACGACGTAGACCGGAATATGGGCCAGCGTGAGCCGCGCGATCGGCCCGAGCTGCGCCGCGCGATCGTGCAGCGCGAGGGGGTCGCGGCGAAACGCCAGGAGGTTGCCGAGGACCGGCAGGCCGGGGACGGCGGGAATGTCGCCGGCGATGTCGCGCGGCCGGGCGAGAGGGCTGGACAGGGAGGTCATCGGTTCCTAGAATGCGAGCGTTTGCTCACATTGCCAACTCGCATACGCGGCGCCGCCGGTTGCGGGTGAGGAGGATGCTCGATGCAGCGCCAAGTCCGGACCACGCCACGAAAACGCCCACGCCAGGCGCGCAGCCGCGCGACGGTCGAGACGGTCCTTACGGCGACGGCTCGCGTTCTGGTCAAGCACGGCTTCGATGGGCTCACGACCAACCTGGTCGCCGATACCGCCGGGATCTCGATCGGCTCCTTGTACCAGTACTTCCCGAACAAGGCGGCGCTGGTCGCGGCGCTGATCGAGAAGCACGTCGAGGACATGACGTCGCTGTGCCTGTCCGAGCTGACCCGGGTCGCGCAGCTGCCGGTGGCGGAGGCGGTACGCGGGGTGATCGAGGGGATGATCCGGGCGCACGCCGCCTGGCCGGAGCTGCACCGCGTGCTGACCGAGCAGGTGCCGCGCGTCGGGCGGATGGCGAAGCTGCGCGAGCTCGACCAGCTGGCCCACCGGATGGTGGCCGGCCTGCTGGCGACGCGCAAGGCGGAGCTGGCGATCGAGGATCCGGACATGGCGGCGTTCGTGCTGGTGTCCGCGATCGAAGCGATCACGCATCGCGCCGCGCTGTTCGCGCCGGAGCTGCTCCGCGATCCGCGGCTGATCGACGAGGCGTGCTCGATGGTCCGGCGCTACCTCGGCGTGGCCGACGGGTGAGGCGAAATTCGCCAGGTCGCGGGACCTGCATCACGCTGTCGCCGCGGGTGGCTGACCGTCGGGCGTGATTGTGGCAAACAGTCGTCATGACGCGATGGACCTGCACGCTCGTGATCCTCTGCGCCGGCTGCCCCGCGCCGGCCGCGATGCCGCAGCAGCCGGTGCCGCCGCAGGCGCCGCCGGCCGCCGGGTGTCCCACCGCGAGCAATGTGTACATCGCGTCGTTCCTGACGCAGGACGAGCCGGGGGGGCACACCGGGTGGGTGCTGCCGCTCTACGATCTGAGCGTCGTGACGAACGCGAAGCAGCCCGAGTACGCGACGATCGACGCGACCACGGCGCAGGCGCTCGGCGTGCCCACGCCGCCGGCCAGCATCTGGATGATGGTGCCCGGCCAGGTGCCGTGCAGGGCGACCGCCGGAGCGTATTACGGCGCGGTCGTCGATTCGCCGGCGCCGAACGTCACGTACGGGGTCGAGCTCACCGGGTGCGCGCCGCCGCCGAAGGACCAGCAGCAGGATGCCGAGGCGATCGCCGTGGTCTCCGAGCAGGCACCCACCGAATGCCAGGTGCTGTCACCGCAGCCGGTCGCGACGCGGCTCGGCGATACCGATGCGCAGAAGCACTGGCAGCGTCCGACCAAGGAGACGCCGCTCCCACCGGCGTTCGCGGCGATGCTCCCCCCCCACGACTGCCAGGCGCCGGGGTGCGAGATGCTGTGGTCGGTTGCCCAGGTCGACGTGGCGGGCAGCCCGGTCGCGTGGGCCGGCGCCGTGAACTGGCTCACGATTCCGCCGAACACGACGGCGGCGTCCCAGTGCGACTGGAAGGACGAGACGTTCGCAGGGTTCTTCGTCGCTGGACAGGACGGCAAGGCGGTGAAGGTCACCGAGGGACAGGATCATCCGCTCTTGCTGTCCGCCGTGCTCGCCGATCGAACGGGCGCGAGGCTGCTCGTCGCCGAGGGGCCCGGCGAATACTCGACCTACGATTTTCTCGTAGGTGGGGTGAAGCTTGCGCGCCACCTGGTCTGGCTGACCTTGGGCAAGGACGCCACGGTGATCGATGAGCGGATCGGTCCGGTCTGCGACGCCAGCGCTGATCACCACTGAGGTGGCTATCGAGCGGCCAACGAGGCGGCCTGCGTCGTCGCGGCTAGCGCAGCGTCTCGTGATAGAAGACCGAGATCGTGACGCAGTGAAATGCGGCATCACTCGACTGCGTCACGACGATGTCGGTGAGCTTGCGCTGCGAGTTGCTCGCGATCCACGCGGTCACCTTGTCACCGAGTTGCGCGCGGTCGGCAAACATCGTCGCCGAGAAAACCTTCACACCATTGAATGGAACCACAGCCGATCATAACACGTGCCGGCTGACGCAGATTGTTTTTCGCGGCTGCTCGTCGCGATGGTCGCGCACGCTGCTGGGCGGCGATCCGCCCGCGTCGCGGTATCCCTGCCGCGGGATCGGCGCTGTCCCTCCTCGCCGCCACCCACCGCAAGGTATGCCAAGGTATGGTCCAGCCGCTCCGTGCAGCCGACGTGCCCGCGGCCCATTGCCCTTGCTCGCGCGCGGGTCTCCCGAGCGGCGCGGCGAACAGCTCGCGTTAGCTGCGCTGGCAGCCCGACGGCGCGTGGGGCGTGATCGAAGATGGCGTGCTTGCTGGCATGGTCACGCCCTTGCAATTCGGGCACATCGGCTTCGTGGGTTGTATAGCGGTCGAGCCGGAGCGACAGGCCCGCGGCCTCGAGCGCGGCTTGCTCGAGTATGTGCACGGCGTGGCGCGCCGGTGTGATAACCCTGCTGCTCGAGGCAACCCCGAGCGGTCAGCGATTGTATGAGAACCTCGGGTACGTCGTTGCTCACGAAACCTGGATCCTCTCGCGCAGCCAGGTCGCGCCGAGCCTGATCGACGAAGGTCGCGGCGGGGTCGAGCGCACCGTGACGCTCGCCGGCTCGGGGCGGGCTAGTCGAAGCTGAGGACGCTGGGGCCCGCTGGCTCGGCGAACAGCTCGGCCACGATCTCGGCGCGGCGCTCGAGGACCCGGCGCTGGTTGGTGTAGCCCTTGTCGGTCGTCTCCCCCTCGTCGAGCGACAGCGGCTCGGTGGCGATGATCGCGCGGGCGATGCGCTCGCTGCTGCCCGGGTGCGCGGCGTTGTAGGCGGCGAGCGCCGCGCGCAGGCGCTGGGCGACGTAGCCGGCGGCGAGGTGCTTGGCGGCCGGCGCCAGGAACACCAGCGCGCCGAGCCGCCCGTGATCGTGCCCGGCGATCACGGCTTCCAGCACGAGCGGCGCGCAGGCTTCGAGGAACGCGAGGCGGACCTGGGCGACACAGACCCACGTGCCGGACGACAGCTTGAAGTTCTCGCCGAGCCGGCCGCCGAACACGATGCCGGCCGCGGGGTTGGCCTCGTCGACCAGCCGGCCCGCGTCGCCGGTCGGGAGGAACCCATCGGCGTCGAGCACGGCCGGCGCGATCGTGCCGCCGGGCTGCCAGTAACCCGGGGTGACGTTGGCGCCGCGCACGCGCAGCTCGAGGCGATCTTGCACCGGCGCCAGCTTGAGCGAAACGCCAGGCACGGGGATGCCGAGGTTACCGGTGGTCTCGGTGAGGAAGTGCGCCGAGGTCGCGAGCGGCGAGGTCTCGGTCGAGCCCCAGGAGGAGGTGAAGAACACGTCCCGACGGCCGGCGCGCGCGGCGACGTGCTCGAGGCGTGCGCGGGTCGCCGGGCCGAGGGCCGCCGCGGCGTAGAACACGAGGTCGAGCCGGGCGAACACCGCGGCGGCGGTGCGCTCGTCGGCCTCGAGCAGGGCGACCGCCTGATCGAAGCCGCGCGGCACGTTGAACCACAAGGTCGGCGACACGTCGGCCATGTTGGCAATCGTGGTCTCGAGCAGGCCCTCCACCGGGCGGCCGCGATCGATGTACAAGGTCCCGCCGTTGCGCAGCACGAGGTGGAAGTTGTGGTTGCCGCCGAACGTGTGGCTCCACGGCAGCCAGTCGACGATCACCGGCGGCGTCGCCAGGAACGGCCAGCACACGGCGAGGCTCTCCTGGCTCACGGTCAGCATGCGCTGGGTGTTGACGACGCCCTTGGGCATGCCGGTCGAGCCCGACGTGAACAGGATCTTGGCGACCGTGTCCGGGGTGATCTGCGCGAACGCGCGCTCGAGGGCGGGCGAGCGTGTCGAGCGGGCGAGCGTGTCGAGCTGGTCGAGTTGCTGGAGGTCGTCGGCCCCGGTCGTGGCGACCGCGGCGAGCGCGGAAGCAAACTTCTGTGGATCGTCGGCGAACACGAAGCCGGGGCGGAGCTGGCTGGCGACGGCGCGCAGGCGATGAAAGCTGCGGGATTGCAGCGAGTAGGCGGACGAGATCGGCGACACCGGTATGCCGGCGTGCATCGCCCCGAGCGCGACCAGCGCGGCGGCGATGCTGTTGTCGGACAGGATCATCACCGGGCGCTCGGGAGTCGCGCCGCGGGCGAGGAGGCTCGTCGCGACGCCCTCCACGGCGGTCAGGGCCTCGGCGTAGCCGAGCCGGGTCCACGCGCCGCCCTGAGCGCGCTCGGCGAGGAACGGCGCCGTGGGGCGCTCGCGCGCCCAGCGCACGAGCCAGTCGCCGATGCAGCGCGCGGGCTCACCCGGCGAGACCGGTGACTCGAGCACCAGGCCGGTCGGGGTGCGGTAGGTGCGAACCTCAGGCGTGAGCAACGAGAGCATGTGGCAACGATAGATCAGCGCTTGCGGATCCGGAGCTCCTGGTGGTGATGTGCGTCCGGGCCCTCGAGATCGCGGCGGCCCGCGTCAAGACGTGCCGCGCAGAACGGCGGTCATGCCTTCACGGGCTGACCAGGGCATCGAGCTCGACGAGAGATCGCCTGGCTTGCCTGGGTGACGGCGACGCTATAGCCGGTCGATGTGGCCGGCAGGCGCGTGCAATGCCAAGCCGTGCTGCGATTTGTGCGCCGCAGGATTTCTCTTTTTCAAGCGGTGAGGTGTGGATGTAGGCGGCGATGCTCCCTGTCGCGACCAGCAGGCCAACGGAGACCAAGGTGCTCACCGATACACCTTCACCGAGAGGTATCATACCCTGCAACCTTTGGAGCGCCTCAGTTTTTTCAAAATTGGTGTCGCGGCTGCCAGACATTTTTCGCTTTGTTGCCCCAGTTGCCATCGTTACGGCTGACCCGGGATCGGTCGGCGCCTGGGGCAAACTCACCAGTGTTTTCGACAGGTAAAGGCTGGCGCCGCGGCCGTTCGTTGACCGGGGACAGGCCCGAACCCGGGCCCCAGCGTGAGCCCGGCCCACGCGCGGCGGTCGTGGGCGCTCGCGGGGTGAGGTCAGCTCCTGGCAGGCAGGTACGGCGGGGCACATGTCTTCGTTGGTGTGCGAGTCGCGGTCATCATCGTCTGACAGCTCGGACCAATGCCGGAGCGAGGCTGTGAGCGAGATTGTATGCGGCGTAATTACGGTTTGTTGAGCTGAGCTCGCTACATCGCTCAAAATTGCGCATGATGTGCAACCGTCGTCGCGCGGCGGTCGTCACATTCTCTATTGATGGATTATTCCATTACCACGGCTCTGGGCCCCCATCGCACTGCTCAGGCACCAATGAAAACGATTGAATGCGCAGTCGTGCCGGCGGCCGGGGTATTCTAGTTGGGGAGGGTTGTTGCATCCTCCGCGAGGGTCGAAGATGGCGTTGCCGCAGGTCTGCTGCGGCCGGCAGCTGGCGTGAGAGTCTACGGTCGTATCCCGGGTTTGCTGCACACCGCGGTCACCGCATTTCTGAGGACTACGTTGACGCAATCCTCTGCAATCCTTGTTGCATTTGCCCCCGGCGTTCGCGCTGGCGCGCTCGGTGGCGTCACGACCGGGACCGGGCTGGCGGCGGGATCGGCACGGCTCGTGATGGAGCCGTGCGGCCGGCCATGGCGGTTCGCGGGCGGCCTGCTTCCCCGGTCGCGCGGACCGAAGTCGCGATCTGTACGGCGGACGGGTGATGGTGACGGTGGGAGAGCTGGCGCAATATGCGGCACCGCTGGACAGGTGACCAGGGGTGAAACTTCTGCTAGCCACTCTGTCACCGATCGGAAACCAGATCGTGGCCGGGGCGCAGGGCAGCGAAGCGATCAAACACCGACCTTGATGCGCATGAGATCTTTTTTGGGCGGGCTTGCACAATGACACAAACGAAACAGCTCCCAATCCAGTGCATGAGATCTTATGACCAGGCTTGCGCAATCGCCGCAAACACGACACCGTCTCTAGCGAATACCGTTCGCGGAGTCGGGAGGAGTGTCGTGGGAGAACCGCTTCCTGGCATGAGTTCAGGGTTGGGTGATGCAGCGCTGCGCGTCCGTCAGCTCGTCGCGGTGTTCGCGCCGGATCGACAACTGCCGGGTCCGATCACGCTCGGGGATAGCCCGCTCCTGATCGGGCGTGAGCCCAGCGCGGCGCTCGTGCTCGAGGACGTGGATGTTTCCCGGCGCCACGCCGAGGTCAGGTACGACGGCATCGCCGATGCCTGGGTGATCCGCGATTGCGGGAGCCGGAATGGGCTATGGGTCGATGGGGTGCGGGTCGGGCGTGCGCCGCTCGTTCACGGGACGGTGGTGAAGGTGGGCCGGACGCTCCTGGTCGCGGTCGATGCCCTCGTCGCGGCGGGCCGGCAGCTGCGGAGCGAGACCCAGGCGCTCCGTGGTCACAGCGTCGCGATGCAGCAAGTGCGCGGGGAGATCGCGACGCTGGCGAGCCAGCGGATTCCGCTGCTCGTGCTCGGCGAGACCGGCGTCGGCAAGGAGCTGGTCGCGCGGGATCTGCACGAGCGCAGCGGGCGTTCCGGGCCGTTCGTCCCGGTGAGCTGTGCAAGCATTCCGAGCGGGCTTTCGGACGGCGAGCCGTTCGGGCAGACCGTCGGGGTGTTCACCAGCGCCGTCGCGTCTCGTCAGGGGCTGTTCGGTCAAGCGCGAGGAGGGACGCTGTTCCTCGATGAGATCGGCGAGCTGTCGGCGGCGGTCCAGTCCAAGCTGCTACGCGCGCTCGCGATGGGAGAGGTCCACCCGGTGCGCAGCGCTCAGCCGGCGCAGGGGGACGTGCAGGTGATCGCGGCGACGCACCGCGATCTCGCCGAGGACGTGGCGAGCGGTGGATTCCGGGCGGACCTGTATTCGAGGCTCGCGGGGTGGGTGCTGCGCGTGCCGCCGTTGCGCGAGCGCCGCGAAGATATCATCGACCTCGCGCACGCCGTGCTCGAACGCTGGCGCGGGGGCAAGCTGGCGCTGTCGGTGTCGGCGGCCGAGGCCTTGCTGCTGCACGACTGGCCGTTCAACGTCCGGGAGCTCGAGCACGCGATCGAGACGGCGGCGGTGCGCGCCGAAGGCGATGCCATCATTCGCTGCCACTACCTCCCGCCGTCGATCGGCGATCGGGCGCGGCCACACCAGGGTCTGCAGCTCCGCGATGTGCGTTCGGGTGAGCTCGCGAAGGGCACGGAGTCGTTGCGAGGCAAGGTACCGGAGGTCGCGGGTCGGGGACGGCGATGACGCTCCCACAGGCGCTTTCCGCCTGACTCCGGGCGGCGCGGCTGGCGAGGCGATTCCCTTCTGATCTCGGGTCGCGGCCGAGGAAGTTGGCGCGTCCGATCATGGCATGGTTTCAGCCGCGTGCGCCCCGTGCGCACTCCCGCGGGGTTCACCATCGCTGCAGGTGTACGCGGTCGTGCTTCTCGATCGCGACGACATTTGACACATCGGAACACGGAGAGGATAGTGGGAGTGTGGGAAGTGCCGAGGAGCGGCGCGTGGTCGAGTCAGCTTGCGAGGGGGACCGCGTGGCCCGGCGCGTGCGGCAAGCGATGCGTTCCCGGCCGTGCGCCCGCGTGGCCGGGCGTTCGGCCTGGCGCGGCCGATCCGCGAGGCGGTCGCGGTGGGGGCACGCCCGCGATGCCCACGATGGGAGGACGCGATGACCGAGCCAGCCTGCAAGCAGACCATCACCGCGCTTGCCGCCGGACACATCCTCGATGCCCCGCCGCTCGGGGCGTGCACGATCGGGGAGCTGGCGACGGCGTGGCCAGGTCTCGAGGCCGCCGAGGACAACATCGGGACGCTCGGCCGCGACGGGAGTGAGGTCTCGTGGCGGGCGGTGCACCGGGGGATCGCGGGCCAGGTCTTGCGCGTCTGGCACGACCGCGACCGCGACCGGGTGCTCGTGATCGAGCTCGAGGGGCCCGAGCCGCCCGAGGGCTGGCCGGCGCTGCGCGCCAAGCTCGGGGCGCCGTCGCACAAGTTCGACGTGTTCCGCGAGGTCGTGCAGCTTGGGGAGGGCCTGTGGTTCTATGGCGCGCGCGGCGTGGCGGCGCAGACCTCGTTCGCGGGCGAGCGGCTCCATCGGGTGATGGCGTTCCCGCCGACGACCGCCGATGACTTCATCGCGCACCTGGCGATGTCGCTCGCACCGCCGCGCGAGCGATCGGCGGGGTGATCACCACGGGTCGATGCACGGCCGCTTGCGCCCGGTGCGCGGGCTCGGCGGCGCCGAGCTGAGCGCGGCGATGATCCATCGCCGGGTCTGGGCGGGATCGATCACCTCGTCGATCTCGACGTACGAGGCGGCGTTGATCGCCTTGCCCTCCTCGTAGTACCTGGCGACCAGCTTGTCGTAATAGGCGGCCCGCTCGGCCGGATCGGCGATCGCCTCGAGCTCCTTGCGAAACCCGAGCTTGACCGCGCCCTCGAGGCCCATCGGGCCGAACTCGCCGGTCGGCCAGGCGATCGTGAAGATGCCGCCGTGGAAGTCGCCGCCGGCCATCGCGATCGCGCCGAGGCCGTAGGCCTTGCGGAGGACGATCGTCAGGTACGGCACGGTGACGCTCGCCGCGGTGACGAACATGCGGCTGGTGTGGCGCACCAGCGCGGTGGTTTCGGCCTGGGGGCCGACCATGAAGCCCGGGGTGTCGCACAAGGCGAGGATCGGCACGTCGTGGGCATCGCACAGCTGCACGAAGCGGGCGGCCTTGTCGGAGGCGGGCGCGTCGATCGCGCCCCCCAGGTGGTGGGGGTTGTTCGCGATCAGGCCGAGCGGCCGGCCCTCGACGCGGACGAGCGCGGTGATGATGCCGGCGCCGAACGCCGCGCGCAGCTCGAGCACCGAGCCGGTGTCCGCCAGATCGCGGATCACGGCGCGAACGTCGTAAGCCCGCATGCGGTTGTCGGGGATGGCGCGGCGGAGCAGGCGCTGGTCGCGGCAGTCCCAGGTGGCGATGGTGCCCTGGAAGTAGGACAGGTATTGCCGCGCGGCGGCGACCGCCTGGGCCTCGGTGGCCACGAGGACGTCGATCACGCCGTTGGGGGCTTGTACGCGGGCCGGTCCGACGTCGTCGGGCGCGCACGGGCCGAGCCCGCCGCCCTCGATCATCGCGGGGCCGCCCATGCCGATCGAGCTGCCCTCGGTCGCGATGATCACGTCGCAGCACCCGAGCAGCGCGGCGTTGCCGGCGAAGCACCGGCCGGCAGCGACGCCGACGACCGGCACCAGCCCGGACAGCCGGGCGAACTGGGCGAACGTCGGGACGTCGAGCCCGATCCCGAACGCATCTGTATCCCCCGGGCGCCCGCCGCCGCCCTCGGCGAACAGCACGAACGGCAGCCGCCGTTCGAGGGCGAGGCCGAGCATGCGGTCGAGCTTCTTGTGGTTCATGTAGCCCTGGGTCCCGGCGAGCACGGTGTAGTCGTAGGCGGCGACCATGCAGCGCGCGGCCGTCGGGCCGAACAGCGCGCGGTTGACCGTGCCGATGCCGGTGATGAGGCCGTCGGCAGGGGTCGCCTCGATCAGATCGGCGAGGCCGCGCCGCCGTCGCTGGGCCGCGAGCGCGAGCGCGCCGTACTCGGTGAAGCTGCCGGGATCGACCAGCGCGTCCACGTTCTCGCGCGCGGTGCTTCCGCCGGTGCCGTGGCGCCGCGCGACCGCCGCGGGCCGGGCGGCATCGAGGCCGATGGCGTGGCGCGCGTGCACCTCGGCCAGATCGGCGCGGATCGCGTCCGGGTCGGCCGCGATCTCGGCGCGCGCGGCATCGGCGGCGATCTCGGCGGGCTCGAGGAACACGAGCGGGTCGCCGGCCATCACGAGGTCGCCGGGCGCCGCGGCGAGCGCGCGGACGATGCCGCCGTCGTCCGCGGTGACCACGGCCTCCATCTTCATCGCCTCGACCACCGCGACGGACTGGCCGGGGCGCACGTGCTCGGCCAGGCCGACCGAGAGGCTGACGACCCTGCCCTGCATCGGGGCGACGATCGCGATCGTGTTCGGCGGGGCCGGCCTGGCCGCGGCGCGCGCGGGCGGGGGCCGCGGTGGACCTCCGCCGGGCAACCCGGCCGGGGCCATCGCCGCCGCACCGGCGACCAGCTCGGCGGCGTGGTCCTCGACGAACCGCGTCGTGACCCGGTTGGCGATCACGTCGGGGTGGCGCAGCAGGGCCTGGAGGAACCCAAGGTTGGTCGCGACGCCTTCGATCCGGAACTGCGACAGCGCGGCGGCGGCCTTGCGCACGACGTCCGCGAAGTCGCGGCTCGGGGTGTGGACGACGAGCTTCGCGAGCAGCGAGTCGAACGCGGTGCTCGTGTGGTAGCCGGGGTAGCCGAAGGTATCGACGCGGACGCCGGCGCCGAACGGGAGCTCGAACGCGGTCAGCGTGCCGGCGGCGGGCGACGCGACGCCGCGCGCGTCCATGGTCTCCATGTTGATGCGGAGCTGGAGCGCGTACCCGGTGGGCGCCGGGATGCCATCGGCGAGCCCGAGGTCGGCCAGCGAGCGGCCGCGGGCGAGCGCGAGCTGGATCTGGACGAGGTCCACGCCGAGCACCTCCTCGGTGACGGTGTGCTCGACCTGGAGGCGCGGGTTGGCCTCGATGAAGAAGAAGGCGACCGGCGCGCCGGCGGGGTCGAGCTCGACGAGGAACTCGAAGGTGCCGAGGCTGTCGTAGGCGGAGGCTTCGGCCATCCGGCAGGCGGCGCCGACGATCGCGGCCCGGAGCTCCCCGGGCAGCGACGGGGTCGGCGCCAGCTCGACGAGCTTCTGGTGGCGGCGCTGCAGGGTGCACTCGCGCTCGAACAGGGCCACGCCGTGCTTGCCATCGCCCACGATCTGGACCTCGATGTGGCGCGCGCGGGGCAGCCAGCGCTCGACGTAGACGTCGGCCAGCCCGAACGCGGCCTGGGCCTCCGAGCGACAGCGCGCGTAGGCCTCGTCGAGCGCCGCCGGGCTCGTCACCGCGCGGACGCCCCGACCGCCGCCGCCGGCCACCGCCTTGACCATGATCGCGCCCTCCGCACCCTGCGCGCGGAGGACCTCGTGGGCCTCGCCGAGGCTGGTCGCGTGCTGGGTCCCCGGCAGGATCGGGGCGTGGCAGTCCGCCGCGAACCGGCGCGCCCTGGCCTTGTCGCCGAACAGCTCGAGGGCCTCGGGCCGCGGCCCTACGAACGTGAGGCCGGCGGCGAGGCACGCGCGGGCGAACCCGGCGTTCTCGCTGAGGAAGCCATAGCCGGGGTGGATCGCATCGCAGCCGGTGTCGCGCGCGATCGCGAGGATGCGCGCCCCATCGAGGTAGGCCGGCGCCCCCGCGCCGCCGAGCGCGACCGCGGCCGTGGCGCGCCGCACGTGCAGCGCGTGCGCGTCGTCGTCCGAATAGATCGCGACGGTCGGGATCCCGAGCTCGGCCGCCGCCTGAGCCACGCGGACCGCCACCTCGCCGCGATTGGCAATGAGAAGCTTTGCGGGCATGTCGTGGCCGGCGATGGTGGCACGCTTGCGATCCGGGTGCGTGTGGATCGGGCGCGGACCGGCGGCCGGGAGCTCGCCGTCGCGGCGGCCGGTTCGGAAGCGCCCGGTCTTGCTCGCCGTGGTGGTGATTCATTCGAGCTAGAGTTGCGCCTCTGTCATCAGGAGGACGCCGTGGACCGTCACATTCGTAGAGGTTCGCCGTGAACGACGGCATGATCGGGTGGATCGAACAGACCGTCAGCGCGCCGTGGACGATCACGTGCACCGCGGTGGTGATCGCGTTCAGCATCGGCCGGCTCATCGTGAGGCTCGCGCGGCCGCTGCTCGTGCGGCTGGCCGGCCACACCCACACCGAGCTCGACGATCGGCTCGTCGCGATGATGTCGTCGCCGCTGGGGCTCGTGCTCGCGGTGCAGGTGCTGCGCATGGCCTCGCCGTGGCTGCCCCTCGACGCGCGCGCGCGGGTGACGCTCGGCGACGCGATCGCGATCGTGACCACGCTCGCGGTGCTGTGGACCGCGTTTCGCGGCATCGACCTCGCGCGCAGCGTGCTCGAGCGCCGGGCGTGGGCGATCGCGCGGCCGTCGTCGCGCTCGCTGCTGTCGATCAGCTCACGGTTCGCCAAGGTGGGCGTTTTGGTCATCTCCGTCATCATCGCGCTCGCGCAGCTCGGCGTGTCGGTCGCCAGCCTCGTGGCGGGACTCGGCATCGGCGGGCTCGCCGTCGCGCTCGCGGCGCAGAAGACGCTCGAGAACCTGTTCGGCACGCTGTCGATCGGCGTCGATCAGCCGATGCGCGAGGGCGACCTCGTCAAGCTCTACGACTTCGTCGGGACGATCGAGCAGATCGGCCTGCGCTCGACGCGGATCCGCACGCTCGACCGGACGATCATCACGGTGCCCAACGGCGAGCTCGCGAACCAGCGGATCGAATCGTTCGCCGTGCGCGATCGGCTGCGGTTCGCGGCGACGATCGGCCTCGTCCACGGTACGACCTCCCAGCAGATACGGGCGATCCTCGCCGAGCTCGAGGCGATCCTGCGCCGGCAGCCGAAGATCTGGCCGGACGGCATCGGGGTGTACTTCAAGGAGCTGGCCGCGTCGTCGCTCGACATCGAGATCATGGCGTGGTTCCAGACCACGGATGGGGCCGAGTTCCAGGCGATCCGCCAGGAGGTCCTGCTCGACTTCATGGCCGCGATCGAGCGCAACGGCAGCGCCATCGCCATCCCGACCCGCATGGTTCGCCTCGCGACCTCGGCGCCGCCCGAGACCCCGGCGTGACGTGACCCGAGTTTCGCGAGCCCGGCACATGTTGTGTTGTGCGCCCTGGCGCGATGCGCGCGCTCGCGCGGGCCATCGCGCGGTGTCCGATGAAGGGCGAGCGTGCCGGCATGGCCTCGCTCTTGCCTACAGCAAGCTCGATGCGCCGATCGCTGCGAGAAGCTGCCTGCCCGCTGGCATTGTCGGCGATCACCGCCTGTCATCACGCGCCGCCGCACAAACCCGGCGAAGAATGGCTCAAGTCGATCAAGTTCGAGGGCAACAAGGAGATCTCCGATGCGGATCTCCTGTCGGGTCTCGCGCTGCATCGCACGCTGGAGGCCGGGCAAGCACCGGACCCGTACCAGATCCAGGTCGATACCGATCGCCTGAGGGGGCAGTACGCGCGCGCGGGGTACTTCGAGGCCGACGTCCAGGCGCGCGTCGAGCGCGATCGCGACGCGCTGACCGTCATCTATTCGATCCACGAAGGCAAGCGCGCGAGCACCCGCGTGACGATCGCCGGCCTCCCCAAGGATCCGGCGGTCAGCATCGCCGATGTGCGCGCCCAGCTGCCGCTCGCCATCGGCGCGCCGTTCGATTACCAGGTGTACGAGGACTCGAAGATCAAGCTCCTCGGCGTGCTCCAGGACGCCGGCTACGCGCACGCCAAGCTCGACGCGAAGGTGGTGGAGGACATCGCCACGCACACCGCGCTGATCCAGCTCACGTACACACCGGGGCCCAAGTGCAGGTTCGGGACGGTCAGCGTTCAAGGCGCCGGGGGCGAGCTGCGCGCGGCGATCCTCGATCGCCTCCACTTCACGTCGGGCGAGGTGTATTCGAATCGCGCGATCACCGCGTCGCAGCGCGAGATCTACGGCATGGGCCGATTCTCGACCGTGCAGGTCCAGCCCGACCCGGGCGAAGGCGACGTCGTCGATATGACGGTCGCCGTCGCCCAGAGCGCGGCGCATCAGGTCACGCTCGGCGGTGGCTTCGGCATCGATCCCATCAGCTACGAGGTTCGCGCTCGCGCCGGCTACGAGGTCACCGGCTGGCCGATGCCGCTGGACACCTTCCGGATCGACCTCCAGCCGGCGTACGCGTACCTCCGCACCCGCGGAAGCCTCGAGCCGCGGATCCGCGCGCGGGCGCGGATCGAGCGCCAGGATCTGTTTTTTACCTACGCGACGGGCTACGCCGAGGCCGGCTACGACTACCTCACGTACGAGGCGTTCACCGAGTACGGCCCCGAGGCGAGGCTGGGCTACGAGGTTCGCCTCGGCACGCCGCACCTCCGCCTGCGCGTCGGTTATCTGATCCATCGCTACGGCTTTCGCAACCCGTTGATCCCCCCGGCGCTGCAGATGGAGATCGGCCTCGATCGGCCGGAGCTGGTCGGCGCGTTCGAGGAGTCGATGATCGCCGACTTCCGCGATCACCCGGTCGAACCGCGGCTGGGCATCTACGGCGAGATCAAGGTCACCGAAGCCACGAAGTACGCCGGGAGCGACTACACGTCTCGGCAGGTCATCCCGGAGCTGCGCGGATACGTGCCGATCGGCCCGACCGTCCTCGCGGCGCGCGCGCGCTACGGCGCGATCTTCGGCGAGGTTCCGCCGACCGAGCGGTTCTACGCCGGCGGCGCGACCAGCCAGCGCGGGTTCGCCGAGCGCGCGCTGTCCCCGTCGGTACCCGGGCTGGTGAACGGCCGCATGACCACGGTGCCTTACGGCGGCGCGGGGCTCATCGATAGCAGCGTCGAGCTGCGCTTCCCGCTCGCGACGATCAGGAAGATGCCGCTCGGCGGCGCCGTCTTCCTCGACGGGGGGGACGTCACCGAACGGCCGGCGGAGCTCGACGTGATGAACCTCCAGTGGGCCGCCGGGGCCGGCCTCCGGATGGTCACCATCGTCGGGCCGGTTCGCGCCGACATCGGCTACCGGTTGAACCGCACCGGGCCCGACGATCCCCAGCCGGGATCGACGTATGCCTTCCACCTGAGCCTCGGGGAGGCGTTCTGATGTGGGGGCGCACGGCGCGCTGGCTCAAGCGCCTCGTGCTGGCGCTGCTCGCGCTGATCGTGGTCGCGATCCTCGGGGTGATCGTGGTCATCCACACCGGCGCCGGTCGCGAGTTCGTCCGCGCCAAGCTCGAGGCGCAGCTGGCGGCGCTGTTCGTCGGCCGGGTGACGATCGCCGGGCTCGAGGGCAGCCCGTTCGGTGAGCTCGTGCTTCGCGGCGTCGCGATCGACGGCCCCGACGGCAAGCCCGCGATCGCGGCCGGCACGCTGCGCGCGCGCCTGCGCCTGTTCGCTCTGCTGCGCGAGCACGCGGCGTTCGACGAGGTCGCGGCCGACGCCGTCGAGGTCGCGGTCAGGCGTGACGCGAACGGCCGGTTCGAGATGGCCCGGCTGCTGAGGCCGCGGAAGCCGGAGGCCGAGCCATCCAGGTCGACCTGGGATGTCGATCTCCGATCGGTCGAGGTCCGGAACGCGCACGTGATGGTGGATACCGGGTCGCCCGACGCGGGGGTGGTCAACCTCGACGGCCTGGCGATCGCCGGCAACATCCACCTGCCGGCGCAGGGCGCGCGCTCGGCCGCCGCGCGGCTGACCGCGACCTGGCGCGAACGACGGGCGCCGGTCGCGATCGCCGCGTCGCTGAGCGACGATGCCGTCGTCGTGTCGGTGCCGCGGCTGCAGGTCCACGCGGGAGACGTGGCCGTCGCGGCGAGCGACGTCGCGATCACGCGGCGACCGGGCCGCGTACCGCTGGTGGCCGGCGCCGTCGAGATCGACGCGCCGCGCGCGGCCGTCGCGGCGCTCGTGCCGCGGATCCGGCTGCCCGCCGATCTCGCGCTCGCGATCCGGGCGGCGGCCGCGCCCGCGCAGACCGTCGCGGTCGCCGGCACGCTCGGCGCGACGCCGGTCCACGTCGACGCCACGGCGGACCTCGACGCCAGGCACGTCATCGGCAAGCTGTCGACCGGCGACGTCGACCTCGCGAGCTTGACGGACGGCCGGGTCAGCGCGACCGCGGGCGTCGTGGCCGAGTTCGACGTCATGCCGGGTGCCCCGGGCGAGTTCCCGGTCGCGACCCTGCACGCCACCGGTCACGGCTGGCTCCCGGGCATGCCGCGCAGCGAGTTCACGATCGCCGCCTCCGCGCGCGGGACCCGCGCCACGACCACCCTCGAGCTCACCGGCGCGGCCAAGGCGACCGTCACCGCGGAGCTCGCCCGGACGGCCGGCGCGCTCGTCCTCGACCGTGCGAGCGTGATCGCGTCGACGCGCGATCCGGCGAAGGCGAGCGGCGGCAAGGCGCCGCTGCACGGCTCGCTCGACGTCGCGCTGACCGCGCACGGCGCGTTGTCGCCCCACCCGGAGCTCGCCGTCAGCGGGACCGTGCGCGGCGCGCAGCTCCAGATGAAGGATCTGTCGGCCGCGTCGCTCGAGGTCGACATCGACGCGACGCAGTTGCCCGCGGCCCCGCTGGGCAGGGCCCGGGTGCGGCTCGCCGATGTGGTCCGAGGCGACCTGCGGCTCGGCGCGGTCGCGATCGACGCGGCGAACCGTTCGGACGGCAAGATCCAGGTCATCGTCAGCTCGCACCCGAAGCAAGCACCGTGGCTCGTCGAGCTGGCCGCGCTCGTCACCCCGGCGGCGCGCGCCGGCGGCGCGCTGATCGTCGATGTCCAGCGCCATCGCATCCGCGCGGGCAACGGCGTCGACTGGACCGGATCGAGCGGCCGGCTCGTCGTCGCGCCGGACCGGATCGAGCTCCGCGAGCTACGCAGCCAGAGCGCGGAAGGCAAGCTCGCCGTGGCGGGCACGTTCGCGCCGCGCGACGGGGACGCGACGGCCAAGCTCGACCTCGACCGCTTCTCGCTGGCGGCGCTCCGTGAGGGCTATGCGGGGATGATCGGGCTCCACGTCGACGTTGCCCGCCGCGCCGGCCGGTGGATCGGTGAGGCCTCCGCCTCCGGCAAGACCATCCAGCTCCAGCCACGGGGGCCGGCCGTCGACATCGAGGCGAGGCTCGCGGCCGGGCCCGGCAAGCTCACGGCCTCTGGGGCCGCGTCGAGCAAGGACCTGGGGACCGCGAAGCTCGCGCTCGAGATCGCGGCACCGGCGAGGCTCGACGACGCGGCCGCGTGGAAGGCGCGCGGTCGCGACGCGATCCGCATGGCGCAGATCCGCATGCAGGGCATCGAGCTTGCGCGGGTCGTGCCCGGCGCGAACATCGCCGGGCGCGTCGACGGGGCGATCGATGTCGCCGCGACCACGGCGAGCGGTGCGATCCACCTCCGCAACGTCAAGTCGCCGGCGCTGCGGGGCATCCGCTGGATCGACGCCGATCTCGGCCTCGCGCAGGCGGCCGACGGCGAGCTGGCACCGTCGGCCACCGTGCAGGTCGCCGACGTCGGCACCGTCACCGCGCAAGCTCGGCTCGCGCTACCCGACCACGTGTTCGATCCCGCCGCGTGGAAGCGGCTCGGCCCCAAGCTCGTGCGCGGCGCCACGGTGCGCACCGGCACGGTCGCGATCGACCCGGCGATGCTCGATCGGTTCGGCATCGCGAGCAAGATGCGCGGCCGCGTGCGCGGCAGCCTCGACGTTCGCGCGGGGGTGAGCGCGGTTGCGTTCGCGGCGGTCATCGACGAGCTCCGCGGCACGCCGATCGCGGAGCCGGTGTCGGTCCACGTCGACGGGTCGATCGACGGCGAGGCGGCGACCGCCTCGCTGGCGATGACGTCACAGGACAGGCCGCTGACCCTCGTCAAGCTGGACGGCCGGATCCCGGTCTCGCTCGACGAGCTGCGGCGCTCGCCGCGCGATGTCAAGGCCTGGCCGATCGCCGCGGCGCTCGAGCTCCCGAGGGCGCCGGCTCCGCAGCTGCTCAACGTGTTCGGCCGGTCCGAGATCACCCAGGGCACGCTCGACGGCAAGCTCACGATCGGCGGGACGCTCGGCAAGCCGACGGTTGTCGCGCACATCGTCGGCGATCACCTCGGGGTTCCGCCCGGCCCGCGCGGCAAGCCGGTCAAGGTGGTGAAGCAGATCACGCTCGACGCGACGCTCGACGGCCACGGTGGCGAGCTGAGGCTCGACGGCCTCGAGGACCGCGGCAAGCTGTCGGTCCTCGCCCGGGGCAACCCGGCGGCGCTCGCATCCGCGACGGCGAAGATCGAGGCCACCGCGTTCGATCTCGGCCCGATCCTCGCGTTCGCGCCCGGTCCGGCCGGCGGCTTGCAAGGCATGCTCGACGCGAACCTGGCGATCACCGGGTTCGATCCGCGGACCGCGCAGATCCAGGGTGAGCTCCACATGCGAGACGCGCGGATCCCGATCGCGCCGACCGTCGGGACGTTGCGCCAGGGCAACCTCGACATCACGATCCGGCGCCACGACATCGCGCTCGGCGTGACGGGCAAGCTCGGCACGGGCGACGTCAAGCTCGACGGCACGGTCGCGCTCGACGGCGCATCGTTGACCGGCGGTCAGGCGAAGATCACCCTGCGCAAGGCGTCCCCGATCGGCGCGGTCGAGCCGGTCATCGACGCCGACATCACCGCGAAGCTCGCGCGTTCCGGCACGCGATGGATCGCGGATCTGGTCGTCGACCACGGCTTCGTCAAGGTCACGACGAGGTCCGGCGAGAAGCTCAAGCCCACCGGGATCCCGTCGGACCTCGTCGTCGGGGGCGCCAGGACGGCCGCCACCCAGACCGGCGCCGCGCCGCCGCCGAAGCAACCGGTGATCGTCGCCAACGTCATCCTCCACGACACCAAGGTCGAGTCCAAGGAGTTCCGGACCACCTTGCGGGGCAAGCTGACGATCACGGCCGACGCGAACACGGTCGGCATGGTGGGCGAGGTCGCGGCACAGGGCGGCGACCTCGATCTGTTCGATCGGCGTTATCGCGTCGATCATGCGCTCGTCAACTTCGACGGGACGATCGATCCGCGGCTCGACGTGCGCATCACGCACGACTTCCCGGAGGTCACCACGATCACGGTCGTCCGCGGCCGGCTGAGCAACCCGCAGCTCGAGCTGTCGTCGGAACCGGGCACCTACTCCACCAGCCAGCTGCTGGGCTTCTTGCTCGGCGGCGAGCCCGGCGGTGATCCGACGAGCGGCAGCGCGCGCGACAAGGCCACCAGCGCCGGGACGTCGTTCATCGCGAACCAGATCGGCGGCTACGTCAAGAAGGCGCTGCCGTTCGACCTCGATGTGATCCGCTACGAAGCCGCGAGCGCCAGCAGCAGCGCGGCGATCACGGTGGGCACCTGGATCACGCACACGTTGTTCTTCGCGTTTCGACAGCACCTCGACGCGCGCCCCGACGAGAACTCGAACGAGGGCACGATCGAGTACTGGCTGACGCGCCGCCTCGAGATCGAAGGCACGGCCGGGGATCGAGGCTACGACGGGCTCGACGTCCTGTGGCGCAAACGGTTCTGACGCAAGCGAGTGATCATGACCAATCCAGACCTGACACCCAGACCCGAACCTCCGAACCTCGGCGAGTTGCTCCAGGGCATCGGCCGCGACGTCAAGACGATCGCGGTCGACGAGCTCGAGCTCGCGCGGCGAAAGCTGACCGTGTTCATCCACCAGCTCGTCGTCAAGACGGGCGTCGCCGTGCTCGGCGCGATGGTCGCGCTGATCGGCCTGGCGATGCTGTGCACGGTCGTGGTGGTCGCGCTCGCGCCGGCGATCCCGCCCTTGTGGGTGCGCCTGCTCGTGATGGCGATCGTCTACATCGCGCTCGGCGCGGGCACGGTCGTCCTGTGCGGGCGGCGGATCGCGGCGATGCACGGACCGGGGCTCGACCAGCAGGTCGCCGACCTCCGCAACACCATCAAGGCCGTCGAGCGCGGGCTCGACCACTAGGGGGCACGATGCGAGACGAAACCCAGGTCCAGAACGAGCTCGCCGCGGCCCAGGCGGATCTCGAGTCGAAGGTCGGTCAGCTCCAGGAGCTCGTCAAGGACAAGCTCGCGGCGCCGCGACACGTCATCGAGGCCATCGTGAAGCCGATCGCCTATGTTCGCGCGCACGCGAGCCTCGCCATCGCCGTGCTGGTCGGTCTGGGGCTCACCGTCATGGTGCTCCGGCGGGTGAGGCGACGCCGCTGAGCGAGGCCTCGATCGGCCCCGACTCTATCAAGGATCGAAAATTTTCGGGCGTGCCCGCATGAACGACGCGAACGAGGCACCAGGCCCATGCGATGCTGTCATGCCACGATGGAGACCCCCCTTTCGCCGCTCGAGTTCATGCGCCGGACCCGGCGCCTATATCCGCACCACGAAGCCGTCGTCGATGGCGAGCTCCGGCTGACGTACGAGCAGTTCTTCGCGCGCTGCGATCGCTGGTCGGCGGTGCTGGCGCGCGAGCTCGGGGTCAACCAAGGCGATCGGGTCGCGTACATCGCGCCCAACACGCACGCCCAGCTCGAGTCGTTCTATGCGGTGCCGCAGCTCGGCGCGGTGCTCGTGCCGATCAACTACCGGCTCACCGCCGACGACTTCGCCTACATCATCTCGCACAGCGGCGCGCGCGTGGTGTGCGCCCACGCGGACTACCTCGAGATGGTCGACAAGATCCGCGACCAGATCCCGGCGGTCGTTCACTTCGTGGCGCTCGAGGGCGCGCGCGAGGGCTGGCACGACTACGAGGCGCTGATCGCGGCGAGCACCGGGGCGTTCGTGCGGCCGGAGATCACGGAGCACGATCTGCTCACGATCAACTACACGAGCGGGACGACGGCACGGCCCAAGGGCGTGATGATCACGCACCGCAACGCGTACCTCAATACGATCGGCACGCTCGTGCACGTCCCGATGGCGGCGATGACCGAGCGCTACCTGTGGACGCTGCCGATGTTCCACGCCAACGGCTGGACGTTCGTGTGGGTCATCACGGCGGTCGGCGGTACGCACGTGTGCCTGCGGCGCGTCGAGCCCCCGCGGATCTTCGCCGAGCTCGCGCGCGAGCGGGTCACGATGCTGTGCGCCGCGCCGACGGTGCTGATCGGGATCGCGAACGCGCCCGAGGAGCTGCGCAAGGACGCGCGCGCCGGGGTGCGCGTCTTGACCGCCGGGGCGCCGCCGGCCGCCGCGACGATCCACCGGGTCGAGCAGGAGCTCGGCTGGGTGATCACCCATGTCTACGGGCTGACCGAGACCGCGCCGTTCATCACGGTGTGCGAGCCCAGGCCCGAGCACGCCCGGCTGTCGCCCGCCGATCGCGCGACCATCAAGGCGCGGCAGGGCGTCGAGCTCATCACCTCGGGCGAGCTGCTCGTGGTCGGCGAGGACGGCCGCGAGGTGCCGCACGACGGCCAGGCGATCGGAGAGATCGTCGTGCGCGGCAACGTGGTGATGGCGGGCTACTACAACGATCCCGAGGCCAGCGCGGTCGCGCTGCGCGGCGGCTACTTCCACTCGGGGGACGCCGCGGTCGTGCACGCCGATGGCTTCGTCGAGGTGCGCGACCGGATCAAGGACGTGATCATCAGCGGCGGCGAGAACATCTCGTCGGTCGAGGTCGAAGGCGCGCTGCTCCGCCACCCCGCGGTGCAGGAGGTCGCCGTGGTCGGCATGCCGAGCGAGAAGTGGGGCGAGAGCCCGCACGCGTTCGTGATCGTGCGCGCCGGCGCGAGCGTGACCGCCGCCGAGCTGCGCGAGTTCGTGCGCGGCCAGCTCGCCCACTTCAAGTGCCCGCAGGAGTTTCACTTCGTGACCGAGCTCCCCAAGACGGCGACCGGCAAGATCCAGAAGTACGTGCTGCGCGGTAACCGCGCGGGGATCACGGCGCAGTAGCCCGGTTCGAGCGGGGCGCTAGTTGAGGCCGGGGGGAGGTGGCGGGGGCGCGTGCGGGCGCGACGCGTCGTCGGGGACGACGGCCGCGACGTTGATGCCGGGATCGATCTCGACGGCGAGCAGATCGCCGTTGGCCAGGGTCATGAGGTGGTCGTCGAACGGGTGGTCGAGGGGCATCCTGGGCAGCCGCGCGATCGGCGTGAGCTTGCCGGTGTCGAGCGCGACGCGCGAGACTAAACCGGTGTCGAACGCGCGGACCAGGAGCTCGCCGGACGGCGACCAGCTCGGCACCAGGAAGTGCTTGAGCGCCTCGCCGACGTGGAGCGGCCGGGCCTCCTGGCCAACCTCCTGCACCCACAGGTGCTCGGTGCGGGCGCCGTTCGCATCGGGCGGCCCGTTGCGCCACATCGCGAGCGTGCCGCCCTTCGGCGACCGGGTCACGTAGTAGGTCGAGCCGTAGGTTCGATCGGTGAGATCGCCTTCATCGCCGGTGTCGAGATCGAACCAGCGATACGTGGTGCGATCGGCGGTCTGGGCGGCGATCCGGTGATCGTTCAGCCAGACCGGCGCGGGGATGCGCGCGAGGTGCCGGAGCGGTAAGCGTCGCGACACGGCGCCGTTCCGGTCGACCACGACGATCGCGACCTCGGTGCCCTCGTCGACCAGCACGGCCAGCGATCGGCCATCGGGCGACCAGTCCACCGTCAGGGCGTTGTCGAGCAGCGCATGGCCGGGTGGATCCATGTTCAGCACGGTCGACAGCCGCAGTCGTCCTGGTCCCTCGCTGCGACCACCGAGATCGATCCACGCCAGGGTCTCGCCGTCCGGTGCGAGGCTGAACCAGGCGCTGCCGCCGACCGAGAACTGCTGGGATCGCGCGCCGTCGTGCACTCGATCGAGGTGGGTCTTGAGCGCGAGCGTGTGGATGTAGTCGATGCCGTGGCGGCGGCCGATGATCCTGTCGAACGTTCCGCTGACCCGACGTCGAGAGACGATCGCGCCACCGGGTGAGATCTCGAGGATCTCACCGAAGCCATCACCGAGCATCAGCGCGACGATGGTCCCGGTGTCGCTGACCGCGACGCTCGAGATCGGTTCGTCGAAGAACGCCGCCCGGGGCCGGCAGTCGTGGTCGAGGATCACGAGGCCGTGGGTCTCGCCCTTCTGGATCTCGACGACCATCGCGCCGTCCGGCAGGGCGTTGAGGCTCAAGAGGAACGTGTAATCGCCGGGCACCTGGCAGGTGGCGGCGGCGGTGGCGGTAGCGGTGCCGGTGGTCGTGGCGGGTTTGCCGAGGGTGAAGATCTTGACGGAGCGCTGGCGATACGAGGTCACGGCGACCTCGGTGCTGGATAGAAACGCGGTCAGCCCGGTCATCGGGATCTTCCACTGCGTGCCCAGGTCGACGTCGATCAGCTCGGTCTCGATCACCGGTGCGATCTCGGGCACGGTGCCGGCCAGCAGGTACCTGCCATCGGGCGACCAGGCGATCGGGACGTCGGTGATCCCGTGATCGACGATCACGCGCTCGTCGGCATCGGGTTCGATCCCCCGGATCACGAGTTCTTCGCCGACGACCATCGCGAGCTTGCTGCCATCCGGCGAGATCGCCGCGTGCCTGAGATCGCCGCGGTGGGTCAACGGGACGAGGTGGAACAGCGGCTGGGAAGGGGGGCGTATCACCATGGCGAGCGCCACGGCCACGCCGATCGTGACCAGGGCCGCGGCGAGGTACCACGGCCAGCGCCGGGGTGCGCGACGCGCGGCGATCGCGTCGAGCAGCGCCTGCATGGCCGGCCACCGGCGCTCCGGATCGGCGGCCAGGCCGCGCACGAGCAGCGGGGCGATCCACGCCGGGCGGTCGCGGCGCGGCGGCGGGACGGGGCCGGCGGCGATCGCCTCCAGCCGGGCGCGCAGGGCGTCCTCCGTGCCGTCGGCGGCCTCCGGGAACGGCGCCTCGCCGTAGAGCGCTTCCCACAGCGCGACGCAGAAGCTGAACTGATCGGCGCGCGCGTCGCTGGGGTGGCCGCGCAGCTGCTCCGGCGCCATGTAATCGGGCGTCCCGAGGACGTCGTTGCTCTCGGTGATGATCCCCGGCGCGAGCGTGTTCGCGGGCGTGCTGGCGCTCGCGGGCGGCGCGGCCTCGCCGTTGGCCAGGCACGCGAGCCCGAAGTCGGAGACCTGGGTCTCGCCGCCGCTGCCGAGCAGGACGTTCTCGGGCTTGAAGTCGCGATGGACCAGCCCGGCCGCATGCGCCGCGGCCAGGCCTCGCCCCGCGGCCACGAACCGATCGAGGATCTCCCCGAAGGCCCGCGCACCGCTGTGGAGCCAGCGGCGCAGCGTCCCGCCTTCCAGGAGCGGCATCGCGACGAAGACCGCGCCCTCGGCGGGACCGACGTCGAAGATCGGGACGACGTTGGGGTGGCGAAGCCGCGCCATCGCCTGGGCTTCGCGCAGGAGCCTCGTCTCGCTGGCGTCGCCCCCGGCGCGCACCACCTTGATCGCGACCTCACGGTCGAGATCGGGGTCGTAGGCGCGATAGACGACCCCCATGCCACCGGTGCCGAGCGCTTCGCCAAGCTGGTAGCGGCCGACACGTGCGGGCCGGGGACGCTGCGCTGTCCCCTTCATGTTGTACGTGACGGTTACGGTCGCCTCCTTCGCCTTCACGTCCCTACCTGTTGTGCACGATAGCCGATCTCGTCGGGCTGTTGCATTAATTCGAGGACGCTGTCCGGAGTGCCGGACCGTCGAGTATGCGGTGTCGCGACTGCGACCTTGCGGCGCAACCCGGCAAACCAGCGCAGGCGGAGACGGGAATGCCGTTCCGTGCCCGATCGGGTGGTACGGTTGGTGCGTGGCTCGTTGCGCTGCGATCGTCCTCGCCCTGGGCGCCATGGCCAGCGGGGGCGTCGCCCATGCGACCAGCCCTACGAAGCTCCCTCAGCGGGCGGGCTCTCATCGTGCACGCAGCATGCCGAGCTCGACCACTGCGCATATCACCAGTCCGAGTGACGCCGGGACCACGCCGGCGGTTCGTTACGCTCAGCTCTCGCAAGCAGAGTGTGAAGCCGAGCTCGTGAGCCGCAAGATCGACTTTGTCCGCGAGACCGGGAACGCGGTGCTGGCACCGGTTCGCCTCACCGGCCCGCTCCATGGCGTCGTGTTTCGCACCGACGCCAAGGACCAGGATCGTTCGAGCAGTCCGTACGAGATCGCCGACTGCCGCCTCGTCCTCGCGCTCGACGACTTCGCCGAGATCTTGCGCAGCCATGACATCGTCGAGGTCCGGCACTACTCGATGTACCGGCCGCCGCGGTCGTGGCCCGACGGCAAGATCGGCACTCGGCACGACGGCGCGCTCGCGATCGACGCGGGGCGCTTCATCGACACGTCCGGGACAACGCTCGACGTCGATCGAGACTTTCATGGCGCGATCGGCGCCAGGACGTGCGGCGACGGCGCTGCGCCGAAACCCGCCACACCCGCGGCGCTCACGCTGCGCGCGATCCTGTGCGAGGCCGTCGCGCATCGCTTGTTCAACGTCGTGCTCACGCCGAATTACAACCGGCCGCACCATAACCACTTCCACCTCGAGGTCACCGCGGGCGTGGCGTGGTTTCTGGTGCATTAGGCGCCGGACTGTGAGAGCGCTCGCGCCAGCGTGAGGTCGTGCAGGCGCGAAACTGACTATTCAGTCAGTGGTCGGCGCGTCGCGAATCGCTTACCTTTTGCGCCCACTCAAGGAGATCCCATGCGTATCGGCTTCCAGACTACGGTCACGGTTGTTGCGGCCCTCGCGGTCGGCGTCCTCGGCGGCGTCACGCTTGCCAAGGGCACCAAGCCTGATTATTCCCTCATGCCCGCGGGGACCGCGAAGTTCGCGCCCCTCGATCCCAAGAACCCAGGCGGCGCCCAGATGGCCGTCCTGTCGGGCGATCCCAAGACCGGCCCGGTCGTGTTCCTGCTCAAGCTCCCCAAGGGCCCGGCGCCGATCCACTGGCACAGCAGCGACTACTACGCATGGACCGTCGAAGGCAACACGAAGCACTGGCTGCCGGGCAAGGAAGCCGACGCCAAGTCGAACCCGCCCGGCACGTTCTGGTTCCAGCCGGGCGGCAGCGCCGCGGCGGCGCACGGCGACGAGTGTCTGTCCGACGGCTGCACGCTGTACATCATGATGCCCGGCAAGTTCGACTTCACCCCGGCCCCCGACCCCAAGGCCAAGAAGTAGCCGAATTCGCGCCGGCACCGGCGATCTGCCTGGGCAGCCTGCTACCTTGCGGGCCACAACTTCGCATCGAGTAGCCCATGTCTCAGCTGGTGTTTTCTCGTCGATTTCTGGTGCTCGTCGTCGCGGCTGCGTGCAGCCATCCGGCGCCAAGGACGTCACCGCCCGAGCCGGCGGCGACCCCGGTCGCGGCCCCGACGGCTGATCCCGCCCCGCCTGCCCCCGCCAGGCCGCCGGCGGCGGATCCGAATGCGGCGATCGACGCCGCGGGCAAGGCGATCACCGCGGAGGTCCTGCGCGATCACGTCACGAAGCTCTCGTCGGACGAGTTCGAGGGCCGCGGCCCCACCACGCGGGGCGACCAGGCGGCCCGGGCGTACCTGAGCGATCAGCTCAAGGCGCTCGGCTACGAACCCGGTGATGGCACCGCGTGGGAGCAGCCGTTCGAGCTGGTCGGCGTCAAGGCGGCGATGCCGCCGAAGTGGATGTTCTCGCGCGGCGGCAAGTCGTTCACCGCGACCTGGTGGGATCAGTACATCGCCGGCAGCGGCGTGCAGGCCGATCGCGGCGCGATCAAGAACGCCGAGGTGGTGTTCGTCGGGTACGGCATCCAGGCGCCCGAGTACGGCTGGGACGACTTCAAGGGCAAGGACCTGAAGGGCAAGGTCCTCTTGATGCTCAACAATGATCCCGACTGGGACCCGGCGATCTTCGCCGGCACGACCCGCCTGTACTACGGGCGCTGGGACTACAAGTACGAGAGCGCGGCGCGCCAGGGCGCGGCGGGCGCGATCATCATTCACACCACGCCGTCCGCCGGGTATCCGTTCCAGGTCGTCCAGACCTCGTGGTCGGGCGAGCGGTTCGAGCTGCCCGCCGCCGGCGAGCCGCGGATCCAGGTCAAGGGCTGGCTGACCGAAGATGCCGCCCGGTCCCTCGTTTCGCTCGCCGGCCGTGATCTGGCGGCGTTGATCGAGTCGGCGAGGCACAAGGAGTTCGTGCCGGTGCCGCTCGGCATCACCACGTCGATGAGCTTCACCAACAAGGTCTCGCACGGAAAGACCGCCAACGTGTTCGGTCTCCTGCGCGGCAGCGATCCGGTGCTCGGCAAGGAGCTCGTCGTGTACTCCGCGCACCACGATCACCTCGGGATCGGCAAGCCCGACGCCAGCGGCGACAAGATCTACAACGGCGCGCTCGACAATGCCTCCGGGTGCGCACAGGTGCTCGCGATCGCCCGGGCGTGGAAGGCGCTGCCGGCCCCGCGGCGCTCGGTCCTGATCCTGTTCGTCGCCGCCGAGGAGCAAGGGCTGCTCGGCTCGAAGTACTTCGCGACCCACCCGATCGTGCCTCCCGGCAAGCTCGCGGTCGACATCAACTACGACGGCGGCGACATCTGGGGCAAGACGCGCGACGTGACCTACGTCGGCAAGGGCAAGACGACGCTCGACCCGCTGGTCGACGAGCTCGCGGCGCGCCAGGGCCGCACGGTCAAGCCCGACCAGTTCCCCGATCGCGGGTCGTTCTATCGCTCGGATCAGTTCAGCTTCGCGCACGTCGGGGTGCCGGGCCTGTACCTCGGCACCGGCACCGACTTCATCGGCCGCCCCGCGGGCTGGGGCCGCGAGCAGGTCGAGCTCTACGAGCGTACGCACTATCACCAGCCGAGCGATCAGATCCAACCCGACTGGAACTTCGACGGCATGGTCGACAACGCGCAGCTCGGGTTCGCCGTCGGGGTCAAGCTCGCCAACGCCGATCAGCTGCCGGCGTGGGTGCCGGGCGACGAGTTCGAGGCCGCGCGCAAGGCGGCGCTCCAGCACTAGCTCGCCGTGACGCGGTGTCCTAGTCTCCGGGCTCGGAGGACACATGATCACGCTCTATACGTCCCCGGGCAGCGCTGGCCTGGTGGTTCACTGGCTCCTCATCGAGCTCGAGGTTCCATACACGCTTCACAAGGTCGACCTGGCCGCGGGCGAGCACAAGCAGCCGGCCTACCTCGCGCTCAACCCCGCCGGGGTGGTCCCGACCCTCGTCATCGACGGCCAGCCGGTCACCGAGGCCGCGGCGATCTCGCTGCACCTCGTCGACGCCTACCCGGCCCGCGGCTTTGCGCCCGCGCCGGGAACCCTGGCGCGCGCGGCCTACTACCAGTGGATGTTCTTCCTCGCGAACACGGTGCAGCCCGCGTTTCGCGGCTGGTTCTTTCCCACCGAGCCGGCGGGCGAGGCCAACGCCGACGCCGCGAAGCTCCAGGCGCGCGCGCGGATCGAGGCGGCGTGGGCGCGGTTCGACACCCACCTCGCGGCGCATGGCCCGTACCTGCTCGGCGACAAGATCACCACGCCGGACTTCCTGTTGACGATGCTCATGCGGTGGTCGCGCAACATGCCCAAGACCGCGCTGGCGTGGCCGGCCCTCGGGCGGCACGCCGCGGCGATGAAGGCGCGGCCGGCGTTCAAGGAGGTCTACGCGCGCGAAGGCCTGACCGACTGGACGTGAGCCGCGGTCGGGCGTCACCGGCCTGGACCCGGCCTGGACCCGGCTAGATCCGGACGCCGGCCCGCCAGCGCGCCAGCACGCGCAAGAGGAGCGCGGACGTGATCACCGTTGCGGCCGTCGAGCTCGCCGCGCCCGCGAGCCCGAACCTGGGGATCAGCACGACGTTGCCGGCGACGTTCACGGCGATCGCGGTCACGAGGAGCACGGTGTGCCAGCCGGGGCGCTGGGCCATCAGCAAGAGGTGCGCGAACGGCAGGTACGGCGACGCGATCGCGATCCCCGTCATCAGGATCGCAAACGGCAGCGCGCCCGCGGCAAAGCCGGGATTACCGATCACCCAGGGGATCACGGCCGGGAACATGGCGGCGGCCACCGCGCACACGGCGACGAGGGCGGGCACGAACCAGCGCCGCAGGCGCGCGACCAGGGCGACGAGCTCGCTGCGCTCGCCGGCGGCGAGCAGCGGCGCCATCATCGGATCGACGTTGTTCTGGAGCACGACCGGGAGCTGCATGACACCCTCGCCGAGCGCCGCGGCCAGCGCGTAGATCCCGACGGCGGACTTGTCGGCGAGGAAGACACCGAGCATCCAGACGTCGAGCTTGGAGTTGATCTCGTAGGCGAGGGTCGCGAGCACGCCGCGCGCGCCATAGCCGAGGTGCCGCCGGGTCCACGCGGTCCAGCCCGCCGCCCGCGCCAGCGAGACCGTCGCGACCAGCTCGCCGATCAACACGAGCAGGAGCGTGCCCTCGGCGAACGTCCAGATCGCCGCGAGGTGGTCGGCCGCGATATGCAGGGCGCGCGCGATCACGAGGCCCGCCGCGAGGAGCACGTAGCGGAGCGACGTGTAGATCGCAAACGCGCGCATCCGGCGCAGGCCGTTGACCACGCCGAGCAAGAGCTTGTTGATGGCGAAGCAGAATAGCCCCGGGGCCACCCACCGCATGCCCTCGCCGACCGCCGGGCTGTCCTGCCAGCGCGCGATCAGCGGGCGAGCCGCCAGGAACAGCGCCGTCGAGGCCGCCGCGAGGACGACGCCGGGGACGAGCGCGCCGACGACGATCGCCGCGACCCGCGCGCGATCCTGGGGGGCTTCGGCGACCGCGCTCAGCACCGCGTACTGCAGCCCGCAGGCGCCGACCACCGCGAACGCGAAGTACGCCGTCGTGACGAGGTTGAACACGCCGTACGCCGCGGCGCCCCACCAGCTCGCGATGACGAACGACAGGCCCAGCCCGACCACGCCGAGCAAGACGACCGGCAAGAGGTTCCAGGCGACGTCGCGCCGGAGCCGGCGGCCTTGCTCCGTGATTGGCACTAATAGAGCTTCGGGGCGGCGTTGATGATCTGCAGCGCTTCTTCGGCCGAGAACCCGACCAGCTGGGCGTATTCACGGATCGACGGCCAGCGCGGCTTGCCGTACTCGCGGGCGCGGCGCATCGCCTCGTCGCGATCGAGGTGACCCTCGCGGATCATGTTCGAGAGCATCGCCTCGTCTTCGGTGAACCCGGCCATCGTGGCGTAGATGTAGTTGTAGAACGCGGCGGTGCCGTCGCCGATCCGCCAGGTCGTCTGCGTGTCGGTCGCGATCTCCCAGTCGTACTCGCGGCGGATCGTGCTCACGATGGTGTCCTCGTGCCACGGCAGGTACTGGTAGAGGTACAGGAAGTCGTCCTTGACGACGAAGGTCTGCCAGAACGCGTTCGCGGTGTCGAGCAGCGACTCGTTGAGGTACGCCGGGTTCTTCAGGTAGTTCTTCGCGAAGTACCACAGCATCCCGGCCTTGTTGCGCAAGGACATGCCGGTCAGCGTGTTGCCGTGATCGTCCTGCGGCACGCCCATGAGGCCGGTCTTGTACGGCGCGTCCTCGATCATGTTGCCGGTGCAGAAGATCACGAGCTTGATGCCGGTCTCCTGGCGCAGCTGGCGCGCGTGCGCGTAGAACTCCTTGTCGCCGGCCATGAACAGCGTGACCATGCCGATCTCGGGCCGCCGGAGCCACGCCTCGACGTTCTTGCGCACGTAGCGCCGCTTCGCGGTGATGTCCGCGGAGCGAATGATGTGCTCGATGCCGAGCTTGCCGCAGATCCGCGCCTGGTTGCGGCGCGCGAGATCGGTGACCATGCCCCAGTCGTAGGTGAACGCCACGGGGTTCATCCCGAGCACCTGCTTGACGTAGTGCAGGCCGTACGACGAGTCGCGCCCGCCCGAGAACGCGACGATCACGTCGGGGCTTCCGTCCGTGCTGCGGTACGGCGCGACCGCGTCGCGCAGCGCTTGCTCGCCCCTGGGGCGGATCGTCTGCCAGGTGCGGCAGTAGCGACACACTCCTTGCGCGTCGAACTCGACGAACGGATAGGTCTCCGGGAGGATGCACCTGGTGCACCGCTTCAGGCGATCGGCGCGCGACGAGTGATCGACGATCGCGACGGAGTGGCCGTTCGGCGCCCAGTCGCCGGTGAGCTGGTCTTCGCCCGACAGCGAGAACGCCTGGCGCCGCATGCCGTCGAGGTGGACGACCAGGGCGTGGCCGGCCCGGATCTGCTCGAGCCGGCACTCGCCGAGCCGGCTCGCCAGCGCCTTGTCCTCGAGCACGCGCGCAAGGATGAAGCGCTCCGACGCGAACGCGAGCACGCTACCGGCCTGGTTGGTGAGCTGGAACAAGGAGCCGGTGTTGGTCGCGAGCAGCACCGCGTCGAGGTTGTCGAACAGCATCGCGATCGACGCCGATCCCTCGATCTCCGCGAACGTCGCGCGCGTCGCGGCGGCGAGGTCGCCGAGCGCGTCGAGCTTGGTGCGGAGCAGCGCCGCGAGCACCTCGCTGTCGAGCTCGCCTTGCGGTGCGAGCTGGGGGTAGCGCGCCGCGATCGTGCGATCGTTGACCACGATGCCGTTGTGCAGCGCCACCGAGCCGTGCGTGATCACCGGCTGGTTATTATCGATGTTCGATTGGGCGCCGTTGGTCGCGAGCCGCGAGTGACCGGCGATCGCGAGCGCCGTCGTGCGGCTGGCGGCGCGGTGCCGCGCGAGCGCGCCGTCGAGCAGCGCGTGCAGCTTGGGGCTCGCCAGGAAGTCGGTGACCGAGCCGCCTTGCTTGAGCACCTCGATCCGCTCGCCGTCGTGGATCGCGAGGCCGACCGCTTCGCGGCCGCGGGTCTCGGAGAACTTGAGCAGCGCGATCGCGAGCGCGCGTGCGAGCTGGTGATCATCGTCTGATCGCCCCGCCGCGGTCGTACAAATAACACCGAAGATGCCGCACATGACGTGGAGTTTGGGCGACTTTATACCCAAGCCCACGACGAATGCCCATATATTCCCCCGCCGTGACGACGAGCCTCACGTCGATCGGCCAGCCGTCGGGATCGCTCCCGCCCGTGGCGTTGCTTCGTTCGTCGATCGCCAGGCGCCTCGCCGCCGCGCCGCCCTGGCTCGTCCTCGCGATCGCGTGGGTCGTGCTCGTGCTCTACGCGTTCCCCGGGCAGATGACGCAGGACTCGTGGGATCACCTGACCGAGGCGCGCAAGGGCGTGTTCACCGACGGCCATCCACCCGTGATCGATCTGCTGTTCCGGTGGGCGGACTACGTGATCGCCGGCCCGTTCCTCATGCTCGTGCTCCAGAGCGTCCCGCTGCTGATCGGGCTATACCTGATCTTTCGCCAGACGTTTCCGGCGCGTCGCGCGGCGTGGTTGACGCTGGGCCTCTACGTCTTCCCGCCGGTGATGATGCCGATGGCGGTGATCTGGAAGGACAGCCTGATGGCGGGCTTCCTCGCGCTCGGCCTCGGCGCGCTGCTCGGCGAGCGGCGGCGGTCGGTGCGCCTGCTCGGGCTGGGCGCGATGTTCGTCGCGAGCGCGGTGCGCTACAACGCGTTCGCCGCGACGCTGCCGCTCATCGTGCTCGGGTTCACGTGGCGGCCCGAGCCGAGCGCGCTGAAACGCTACGCGATCGCGACCGGCACCTGGCTCGCGATCACGTTCGCCGCGTTCGGCGCCAACAAGCTCCTGACCGACAAGCCGATGTACATCTGGCATTCGTCGCTCGCGGTCTACGACATCGTCGGCACGCTCACCTACGTCGACGGTGAACTTCCGGACGCCGAGCTCGAGCAGCTGCTCGCCGGCACCGACCTGCTCGTGCATCACGACATCCACAGGACGATGCGCGCGCTGTACACGCCGAGGGACTTCTTGCCGATCGTCAACGACGCCAAGCTCGCGCTGTGGGCGCTGCCGATCAACGGCATCGAGCCGGCGCCCGCGAGGGTGCGCGACGCGGTGGCGCGCGCGTGGTGGGAGGTGATCACGTCGCACGCCGGCGCCTATGTCCGGCATCGCCTCGCGGTCACGGGGGCCGTCCTGTCATTCGGCAGCACGCGCGTGGCCGGCGCGGTCACCAAGCGCGATGCGTTCCGCTGGCCCGCCTATGTCCACGAGATGGGGCAGGGCACCGGCTGGTCGAAGCTGCAGGGCAAGTGGACGCGCGGGGTGACCTGGATCTGGCGCAACACGCCGGTCTTCGTGCCGTGGATCTATGCCCTGGTGTCGCTCGTGCTGATCCCGCTGGCGTGGCGCCATCGCGACGTGCTCGCGCTCTTGCTCAGCGGCCTGGTGTTCGAGTCGACGCTCGTGCTGCTCGCCCCGAGCCCGGATTATCGCTACTCGCACTGGATGGTGGTCACTGCCTGCATCGCGATCGTCGTGTTGACCGCGCGGCGCTCGCGGGCCGCGCGGTCACGGGGGCCTGGCCCGGCCGCTCCGGAGCCCGCGGCATGACGTGCGTGGCCTGTGGCCGCGCGGCGGCGCGCGCGCTCTATGAAGTGAGCGGGTTTTCGGTCGTGCAGTGTCCCTGCGGGCTGGCCCGCACCGTGCTGCCCGCGGGCTTCGATCCGGCCGCGATCTACAGCGAGGCCTACTTTCAAGGCGGCCGGCACGATGGCTACGCCGACTACGCGAGCAGCGCCGGCGAGCTGCACCGCGAGTTCCGCGGCCTCGTCAGCGAGCTCGCCCGCCGCACCGGCGAGGGCGGCGGCGCGCGGCTCATCGAGATCGGCAGCGCCTACGGGTTCTTTCTCGACGTCGCGCGCGATCGGTTCGTGGCGTGCGGGATCGAGATCAGCGACGCCGCGCGCGCGGCGGCGATCGCGCGGGGGCACGACGTGGCGCGCGAGCTGTCGCCCGCGTTCCTCACCGCGCGCGGCCCGTTCGATGCCGCCGTCATGCTCGATGTCGTCGAGCACATGCAAGATCCCGGCGCCGCGTTCGCCGCGCTCCACGGGGTGATGCGCCCGGGTGCGCCGCTGGTGGTCACGACCGGCGATTTCGGGTCGGCGGTCGCGCGCGTGATGGGCAAGCGCTGGCGCCTCATGACGCCGCCCCAGCACCTGTGGTTCTTCTCGCCGGCCACGATCCGCGCGCTGCTCGCCCGCCACGGGTTTCGCGTCGAGTCGATCGACCATCCCTGGAAGCGCGTGCCGCTGGCCCTCATGGCCTATCAGGCGGCGCGTTACGTCGGCGGTCAGGCGCTCGTCAAGCGGCTGCCGATCCGGGGCGCGCTGCCGGTCAACCTGTTCGACGCCATGCGGGTCACCGCCGTGCGGGCGTGAGCCTAGGGTGGTGGAGGCGGTGGCGGCGGGTTGGGGGCGGCGCGCTCGAGCTCGGCCTTCAGGATCGCCATCTCGCGGGTCAGCTGGGTCAGCTGCTGCTGCAGCTCGACGAACTTCGTGTAGTAGTGGATCAGCACGAACATCACGGCGATCTCGAGGATGTAGGTGATGAGATCGACGCCGCGGCCGACGCCGACGTAGTGCGCGATGTCGTCGGTCGCGCCCGGGAACAGCACGGCCGCGGCGCCCGCCGCGAGCAGCCCGAACACGGTCACGATGTGGAACGGCAGCCGGTTGCGGCGCAGGAACACGAGGTAGCCGATCGCCGCGAGGCCCGACAGCATGATCACGCGGATCACCGGTTGCTCCGAGAACGGGACCGCGGTCGACGGTTCCTCGGCGGCGAGCGGGGCCAGCAGCGCGGTGAGCGTGGTCATGATGGCCGGAAGAAGTAGTCGAACAGGATGCGGATCGCCTGGAGGCCGCCCTGGCCCTTGCGCATCGAGTGCTCGGTGTACCTGACGGTGACCGGGACCTCGACGACGCGGAGCCCGCTGGTGCGGATCTTGCGCAACAGCTCGGAGGCGTGCGCCATGCGGTTCTGCGTGATGCCGAGCGCCGGCGCGGCCGACGCGCGGAACGCCCGCAGGCCGCAGTGCGCGTCGGTCAGCGTCATGCCGCTCATGCGGTTGGACAGCGCGGTCGCCGAGCGCAGCAGGATCCTGCGGCCGCGGCTCGCGCCGACGACTGGCTTGCCGAGGAAGCGCGAGCCGAGCGCGACGTCATGGGTCGCGAGCGCGGCGACGAGCTCCGGGATGTCCGCGCACGAGTGCTGGCCGTCGGCGTCGAACGTCACGATGTGCCGGGCGCCGCGGCGCACCGCATACTCGATCCCGGTCTGCAGGGCCGCGCCTTGCCCGAGGTTGACCGCGTGGCGCAGCACCGTGACGCCGGGCATGCGCGCGCTGGCGGCCGTGTCATCGCGCGAGCCATCGTCGACCACGACGACCGCATAGCCCTGCGCGGCGACCTCGCCGACGACGCCGCGGATCACCTTCGCCTCGTTGAAGGCGGCGATCACGACGTGGATGTCGCTGGTGGAGGCCACCAGCGTCGTTATAGACACGGGGTGCGTGCCGGCGCAAGGGACGGCCTTTACGCGGGGCGCGCGCCGGGGTTACACGAGCGAATGGCCGACTCCCTCGCACACCTCCTGTCCCGGTTCGATGATGCAGCGCCGCTCGCACGGGCGTCGACGATCCCCGCCGGCTGGTACACCGACGTGCGGATCGCCGCGCTCGAGCGCCGCACGGTGTGGAGCCGGACCTGGCAGCTGGTGGGCCGCACCGCGCAGGTCGCCGAGGCCGGCGGGTTCGTGACCGCCGAGGTCGCCGGCGAGCCGGTCGTGGTGGTGCGGGGGGCCGACGGCGTCCTGCGCGGGTTCTTCAACGTCTGCCGCCACCACGCCGCCGCGGTGATGACCGCGCCGTGCGGCAAGGTCGATCGCCTGCGCTGCCCGTACCACGGCTGGACCTACGATCTCGCCGGCCAGCTGCGCGGCGTGCCCGAGTTCGAGGGCGTGGCCGACTTCGATCGCCAGGCCACGGGCCTGGTGCCGGTCAGCGTCGCGACCTGGGAGAGCTTCGTGTTCGTGCACCTCGATCCCGATCCGATGCCGCTCGACCGCTACCTCGGCGAGCTGGTCGGCCAGGTCGCGCCGCTCGGCCTCGGCGCGCTGGCGTTCTGCGAGCGCCGCGAGTACACGCTGTCGTGCAACTGGAAGGTGTTCGTCGACAACTACCTCGACGGCGGCTACCACGTGCCCCACCTGCACCAGTCGCTGAGCTCGATCCTCACCTACACCGACTACACGATCGAGAACTTCGAGCGGTTCTGCCTGCAGTCGAGCCCGATCGAGGATCGCGGCGGCGCCGCCGACCCGACGACGGCGGCGGTCCGCAAGGGCCGGGCGCGCTACTACTGGATCTACCCCAACCTGATGCTGAACTGGTACGAAGGCCACCTCGACACCAACCTCGTCGTCCCGCTCGCCGTCGATCGCACGAGGGTCGTGTTCGAGTTCTTCTTCGACGATGTCGGTGAGGCCCGGCGCGAGGCGAACCGCCAGAGCATCGCGGTGGCAGAGCGGATCCAGCACGAGGATGTCGCGATCTGCGAGAGCGTGCAGCGCGGCCTGGGCTCGCGCGCCTACCACGCCGGGCGGCTGTCGGTGCGCCGCGAGGCCGGCGAGAACCTGTTTCACAAGCTGCTGGCGCGCGATCTGCGCGGCGGGCCGTCCGGCCCAGACCCTGCTGACCCTGCTGATCCTGCCGATCTCGCCGCGCGGTGACGCGGGCCACGCCGAGACCGAGGGGTCATTCTTCCGGGTCGTCGAGATCGTCGGCGTCGCTCGGCGAAACAAACGCCTCGCGGCACTCTTCGGACATGTCGATCACGCCGTGATCGAGCAGCGAGGTCCTGGCGGCATCGGCCAGGCCGTGCCAGAAGCTCCCGTTGAGCACGTACCAGAACCGATCGAAGCTACTGGTATCGATCGAGGGCTCGGGCTGCGCGATCTGCTGCGCGAACGCGGCGAGCTGGTTGGTGGTCTCGGTGTTGTGCTCGCGGGTCCCGGCAAACCCGAACACGCCGATCGCGGCCCCGTCGGGGCTGGTCAAGATCGGGAGGCACAGGATCCACTCGTAGTCCCGGGTCCCGTTCATGGTCGGCACCCGGATCACGTCGAACTCGCCGGCGATCGAGCGGTGCCACGCGGCGGGCCGCGCGAACCGAAACGCATGGCCGGCGATCCCGCGGCCGGCTTCGAACTGGGTCACCCAGGCATCCGGCGGGAAGAACCCGAAGCACGGCCGCAGGACCTGCTCGCCGTCGCTCCACAGGTTGCCGACCGCGACCGCGTGCTCGCCGAACGACTCGTCGTCGTCGGACAGCTCCAGGGAGCTCTTGAGCGACGCGTCGAGGTACGTGGACAGCGTGGTGCGCAGGGTCTCGCCGTGCGCCCGGGTGCCGCGGCACAGCTGGACCAGCTTTGCGGTCGCGACCGCAAACCGCCGGGGCAGCCGATCACCGGGGTTGGCGAGCGGGAACATGAGCCCGTAGCGCGCGTTGGCCATCGGCGACGGCCACGACACCGAGCAGCGCCGGGTGCTGGCGAGCAGCTTCACGGCCCGGGTCTCCTCGCTGTGGAGCCGCTCCCACGGCTGCGGTCCGGTATTGACGTTGCGCTCGACGATCGGCGTGATCGAAGGGATCGCGGCCGCGGCGCCGAAGTAGTCGCCGTCGAGTGCGTCGAGCACGAACTCGAGCGTGAGCCGATCGTAGTCGAACTGGACCCGATGCGACCAGACCTCCGAGCCGTCGAGCAGGTGCGGGTAGTCCTCGCGCTTGGCGACCGGGCGCGGCTCGGAGCGGGTCAGCGCGAACGCGTTGGCGATCCGGTAGCCCCAGGTCAGCCGGCGGTAGTGCTTCGGGGTCCACACGTCGGAGCGATACTCGATGTAGCCGCCGACCTGGCGCCGGCCGACCGGGAGCCGCTGGCCATCGACCCACGCGATCGGCTCCGGCGCGGTACAGAACGTCTCGGGCATGCGCGCCAGGGTGATCGGCTCGCTCAGATCCAGGTCGTCGATCTCGACTTCGATCTTCGCGACCCCGCTCTCGGGATCGAGCGTGACCCGCCGCGTGATGTGGCTCGCCCACGACCGCACCGGCTTGGAGATGTCGAGCGGCCGTTCGACGTCGAGGTCGAAGTACATGAACCGCCGGCGATCCTCGCGCGCGCTGTACGCCCCCAGGCCCTCGCTCTCGTAGACGTCGACGCGCAGGCGGTTGCGGTGGAGATCGACGATCGAGAACTGGTTCGCCACGGCGTCGGGGCGATCGTCGGAGGCCGCGCCGAGCGTGCCGGTCGACACCAGCGCGAAGTCATCGGTGATGAAGCGGTGGAGCTGGGCGTGCGACTTGTGGACGTGACCGTGAAACCCGACCTTGATCCCGGAGGTCACCAGCGCCGTCAGGTTCTCGAAGGTCAGGCGATCGGGCCGGCTGCGATGGCTCTCGAGCCCGTGGTGCCACACGCCGATCCGCAGGAAGTTGCGATGCTGGTCGAGTCGATCGACGTGGTCGCGCGCCTCGGTGATCGCGTCCTCGTGGATCTCGGCGCCGTGCCAGTAGCGATCGTTGCGGAAGCAGCTGTTGAACCCCAGGAGCGCGACGTGCAGCTCGGGGAACACGTGCGCCTGCCAGTCACCGGTGCCGGTGCCGCTCGGGTCGGTCAGCGCGAACGGCCGGTGGGGATACACCAGCTGCCCGCTGTAATAGTCGGTGAGGAACGCGTGGACCGGCACGAACCGTTCGTGGTACCGGTCCGCCCGGATCTCGAACGCGCTGGTGTGACCGAAATGTCCGGTCTTCACGCGATACGGCTGGGTCTCCGGGCGCCATTGGCCATCTGCGAACCACTGCTTGGCGATCTCGGCCTTCGCGTTGGCCAGCGCGAGGGTCTCGAATACATCGGCGGCCCAGTCGACGTCGTGGTTGCCCGGGATGATCACGACCCGGGTCTTGACCGTGGCACGGTCGCCGGTGACGAGCGGCTCGATCTCCGCCGCGAGGAATCGCTTGAGCTTGGCGTACTCGGTGGGGGCCGCACGCTGCGTGAGGTCGCCCGTGATCACGACAAAGTCGAAGCGCTGACCGGCCACTGCGGGGCGAGCCCGCCCCCATAGCTGGTTCAGCTCTCTGCCGTCGTGTGTGACGTGCAAGTCAGAGAGGTGAAGAATTTTCACACGATCTAGGACCGCAACAAGCCGAAACGATCGCGATCAGGAGACGATCAGTCGTCGGAACCGGCCGCGTGCTGTGGCTTCAGGGCCTCCACCGACGCGATGACCTCTTTCAGCTTCCGCAGGCTGCTGTGATCAACGCGGATCGGATGCTGGTACAACCTTACCGAGTCCTGTGGTTTCTTCGTCCCGCTCACAAAGTAAGTCTGCGCCCACTGTCGAGCCTGGGCAAGAGGTCCGGGGCTCGACAGGTCAAAAAACTCGCAACTCGGATCACGGCGGGGCTGTCTCATATCTTCTATGAACCAAGGTCGCCAACGCTAGCACGATGCGTCACGGAAGCCCCGGCGAATCGCCATCGGGGTAGGGAAGCTCCCAGAGTCACGGGGGAAATCGTCGGCGGTGCTGCCGAGCAAACCCCCGGGAGTGGGGGCCGCGGCCGAAAAACTCGCAACGGGAGGGTGACGGGGAAGCTTCGAAGTTGACATGACGAGCGGGCGTTACTTGAGGGTACCCATCGGGAGTCGGCGCCGGCCGATCCACTCGCCGAGCGAGGTGTGGCCCATCCCCAGCAGCGCCGCGGCCCGCGCGATGTTGCCGGCTTCGCGCAGCGCGACGATCCTCGATGTACCTTTCTCGATCTCGGGCAACGTCGTCGCGGAGTGCGTCCGCACCCAGTCGTGGTCGATCTTCATGAACGGCGCCGAGATGCGCAGGGCGGCCGCGGCGTCCTCCGCGTACTCGTCGATGATCTGGTCGATCTCGTGGAGCCGGGTCGACAGCGGAGGGATCCTGATCGGGGCCAGGACCAGCTCCGTGCGATCAGGGGGCCGCGGTCCGCAGACGATCAGCTGGACGCGCGTGCTGGGGTCGCGGAGCACGGGGACGAGCTCTGCAAAATCGCGCGGCAAGCGCTTCGCCCGCAGGCACATCGAGCCGTCGGTCGCGGCGCGAAACGCGCTCATGCCGCTCGGATAGTTCTCCTGGGGCGCTCCGGCGTCGGTCCCGCGCCGCCGCGGGTCGCACAGCACGAACGGCCGATCGTCGCCCAGCGCGTAGCGATGCAGGCTGCGCGCGATGGGCACGAGGTCGCCGTCACCACACAGCGCGAGCGTGGCGCGCCGGGTTACCGCGAGCCGCACCGCGCGCACCGCCAGATCCACGATCTCGCTGCGATAGCTGGCCCAGCCGAGGATGCGGGCGAGGAAGCCACGGAGCGCGATGAGGCGAGGGCTTTCGGCGACCAGCGTGATGCCCCCGAGGCCGAGCTCGGAGCCGGGCTCGAGCAGGACCTTCGGCCGGCGGGCGCCATCGAGGCGCATGCCGTTCGTGCTGTCGAGATCGCGCGCGATCCACCGCGTGCCTTCCCGGACGAGGCGGGCATGTTGCCGCGACAGGAATCCAGATGGATCGGTCAGCTGCAGCGAGCACGCGTCGGACGAGCCGATCGTCACCGCACCGGTCGGGTCGGTCGGCAACGGGTAGCTGCGATCGCTGCCCCATTCATGCAAGCGGATGACACCGTCATCGACCATCCAGGCGTCCCTCCGCCCGAGATCCCTCTTCGTCGCGATGCTCATACGTTACTCCCGGAGGAGCTTATCAAAGCCCATGGTGACCGTGGAGGCCTCTAGCATGATTATTGCTATAGAGAGCGCAAGTAATCGAGGGAGATCGCTCAGAAGGCTCGTATGAAGAGGGGGCAGATCTGCGCGATGACGCGATCAGATCGTGAATGTATCAAATATGTTATGCAGAACGGTGCAGAGGGAGGGTTGCTGCGCCCCGGATCAGATCGGCACACCCGATCGTAGATCAGGCGGCCCGCAAGCGATGTTCGTGCCAATCGCGAAAGGGGAGATCATCGACCCGAGCTCCGGGCGGTTTCCTGGGAATCAGCCGTCGATCTGAACTCGACTCACAGCACGCGTGGCACCTGGGGCGACGCCGGGGCACCTCGAGCGGCCCTTGCGGGGCGCGCCACCCGCTGCTGGTTCAGCGCGGGTTGCGGAGATCGATCGCGAGCCGCGCGATCCAGCGATGGATCTGTTTGCGATCGCACCCGAGCTCGCGCGCGACAGCGCTGATGCTGCCGCCGTGAGCCGCCAGCGCATTGATCAGCCGCGTCCGCAGCGCGGCATCGGCTGGTGACCACTCTTCCGGGGAGGCCGGCACCGCGGCAGGCAGGGGCACCAGCATATCCTCGACATCGCTCAGCCCGATGGGGCGGGTGCCTGCACGCAACACCGCCGCTGCAACGACGTTCTCGAGCTCACGGACATTGCCCGGCCACGCCGCCGTGAGCAGCCTGCGCGCTGCCTCGGGCTCGAGCGTTGCCTCGGGCGCGACGCGCGCGAGCGAGCGAGCGATGAACAAGCCGATGTCCTCGCGCCGCTCGCGGAGCGGTGGAACCCAGAGCCCGACCCCGCGTAGCCGGGTGAACAGCTCCGCGTTGAAGGTCTCCTTGTTGGCCATCGCGTGGACATCGCGATGGGTCGCCGACACCACCGCGAGATCGATGGGGATCGGCCGCTTGTCGCCGATCGGCGTCACGGTGCGCGTGGAGATCATGCGCAGCAACGCGGCTTGGCCGGCCGGCGGCATTTCATCGATGCCGTCGAGAAACAGCGTGCCGCGATCGGCGGCCCGGAGGTAGCCGAGCTGATCATCGCTCGCCCCGGCGTAGGCCCCGCGGCGGTGGCCGAACAGCTCGTCCTCGACGATCGCGTCGGGCAGGGCGGCGCAATTGACCGTGACCAGCGCACCACGACGCCGGCTACCAGCGTGCACCGCGGCGACCAGGCGCTCCTTGCCGGCACCAGGCTCGCCCTCGATGAGCACGGGCAAGCCGGCCACGAGCGCCGCGATGCCACGAGACACCGCCGCCTCGAGGGGAGCGTGCAGCGTGGTGAACGGTGCGGCAAGGTTCAGCGTGGCGACGTCGGGCGGCGGTACGCCGGTGCCGAGCTCGCGAAACCACCACGCCGTGTGCCCGGTCTCGATCAGATCGCCGTCTTCGAGCGGGCGGCGCGAGGTGGGCTCGCCGTTGACCAGGGTTCCGTTCTTGGAGCCGATGTCCTCGATGAACCAGCGCCCGAAGCTGCGCTTGAGCGTGGCATGGCAGCTCGACGCCCACGGGTCATTGCAGGTGATCGTGAGCGTGCTGTTGCGCGTCGCCGAGATCGGGCCTTCACCCGAGAGCACGACGTCAGCGACCCTGGTGAGCGACCATCGGCTCGGCGGGGTCGTCGGTCGGTCGTAGGCGCACGCGAGCACGAGGTACGGACGCGACGGAGGATCAGGAGCGGTAGGCGCGTCATCTGCCGTCCACGTTTGCCGTTCCATCCCCACGGCGACATCCTACCCCGCCCGCGAGCAAGCGCTACCCTTAGGAAGATCGATGAGGTGATCCCGGGCCGCAGGTGGCAATCTGGCGCGAGCGAGATCGATAGCCTGGCATGCACATGCGCACGCGCATGATCAAACGTGCAGGTGGTTCGCGAGGTTGGCATCCGTCCCCGACGAGATCGCCGGGAGCGATGACAATCATGTTATCGACAATACCGAGCTGTACATCAGATGTTAGCGGGCGAGTGCAGCCAGCGTAACGCGTTGATCCAGGTGCTGGACGACTGCGATCCGAACACCGAGCCGGTGCTCTGTTGTTCAGTCAGGCTGTTATATTGCATACCGGCGGTCAGGGACACCGGCGGTCGTTGGCGTCAGCTCCAGCGCCTCCCGGCGACGAGCGACGGCTAGCGACGAAACGTCTCCAGGTCGAGCCCGAACCGGCGCACCCAGCGGTGGATCTGCATCCGGTCCTTGTCGAACGCGCGCGCGACCGCGGCGATGTTGCCGCGATGCTGCTCGAGCAAGCCCACGAGCTTCCTGCGCAGCGCGTCGTCATCCTCGATCTCGGTGCGGGTCGGCGATCGCGCGCGGCCGAGCGGGAGATCGCCGACGTCGATCGGCCGACCCACGGCGAGCGTCAGCGCCGGCGCGAGCGCGCGCTCGAGCTGGCGCATGTTGTACGGCCAGTCGTGGCGGTGGAGCAGCCGGGCCGCGGCCGGCGTGAACCGTGCGTGTTCGCCACCGGGGCGCCGCGCGAGCACGGTGCGCACGAGCAGGCCGAGGTCCTCGACGCGGCGGCGCAGCGGCAGGAGCTCGATCGTGACCCCGAACAGGTGCGTGTAGAGATCGCGCCGGAACCCGCCGCTGTCGATGAGATCCTCGGGTGGGCGGTGGGTCGCGGCGCAGACCCGGACGTCGACGTCGACCGCGCGCGTGTCGCCGATGGGCATCACGCGGTGCTCCGTGAGGACGCGCAAGAAGGTCGCCTGCGAGCTGGCCCGCAGCTCGGCGATCTCATCGAAGAACAGCGTGCCGTGGTCGGCGCTGCGGACCAGGCCGAGGTGATCGGGACCGACGCCGGCGGCTGTGTCGCGGCGGGTGCCGAGCAGCTCGTGCTCGGCGAGGCTCTCGGGGAGCGCGCCGCAGTGGACCGTGACGAACGGCCCGGTGCGCCGCGAGCGGGCGTGCAGCGCGCGCGCGACCAGCTCCTTGTCGGTGCCGGTCTCGCCGAGGATCAGCACGGGCACCTCGCTGCCGGCGATGCTCACCATCCGCGCGAACGACGCGGCGAGCTCGGCGGAGAACGTCGCGAGGTCGGCGCCGGACGCGGTCAGCTGATCGGCGGCGACGTCGAGCGGGCCGGCGGGCGCCGGGGCGACACGGAACAGGAACATCGTGTGGCCGAGCTCGAGCAGGTCACCATCTTCGAGCACGCCCTGGCGAACCGGGTTCCCGTTGAGCGCACAGCCGTTCTTCGAGGTCGTATCGTCGATCGCCCAGGCCATGCCAAGGCGCACCAGCCGGCCGTGGTCGGCCGACATCCGCGGGTCGGGGATGTTCAGCGTCAACCGGCGTGCCGCGGCGTCGCGGTGAACCCGCGTCGGTCCACGACCGAACCGGATTTCGTCCAGGCCGGTCAGCACGTGGCGCGACGGCGCCGCCATCGGTTGATCGCAGTGCATCGAGAGGATGAGCTGCGCCACCGGCAGCGGCGTGGCCTCGCCCTGCCCGCGTCCCACCGCGGGGCTGTTGATCGTGGAGCCGCTCAGGATCATGATTGGAGCACCGCGCTCGCGCCCTCGCAATCGTGCGCTTGACCACTGCGGTGACCACGCGCGCATGCTACGAGCGTAACGACGATGACCCGGACGCTGGTGCTGGTCCGACACGGCGAGACCGCGTGGAACCGTGAGGGCCGCTTTCAGGGACACCAGGACATCCCGCTGACCGAGCTCGGCCGCGCCCAGGCTCGCGCCCTGCGCGCGCGCCTCGACGTCCCCACACACGCGCACCTGTTCGACGACGCGCACACCGCCGTCGTGACCTCGGATCTCCGCCGCGCCCACGAGACCGCCGAGATCGCGTTCGGTGGCGCGGGGCGCACGCTGCACGTGCGGCGGGAGCTCCGCGAGTTCTGCTACGGCGTGTTCGAAGGGCTGACGCGGCGTGAGATCGACGAGCGGTTCCCCGGCGTGATGGCCGCGTGGCTACACGGCGATCGCACGTTTGCGGTCGACGGTGGCGAGAGCCGGGCCGCCGTCCATGCGCGTGCGCACGCCGCGGTCCGCGCGGTCCTCGCCGAGGTTCCCCAGCGCTACGTCGTCATCGTGAGCCACGGCGGCGTGATGCGCCAGCTCCTGTCGGCGTGCTTCGGCGAGCGCGGGGATACCTGGAGCCTCAGCTTCGCGAACACCGCGACGCACGTCATCCGGGTCGAGCCGGCACCGTGGTCGTACGACGGATCGCTCTAGGGGCCGCGTCGATCCGGCCGATCCCGCCCGGCTGATCCAATTCGTCCGGCCGGCGCTTGTCCGGGAGACGGGGCGAGGGGAGGCTGCACAGCTGACGTGTTCCTGCTCCATCCCCCGATCGCCCCGTGGCTCGTCCGCGGTCCCAGCGGCTGCCGCGTGATGCTCCTGTGCGACGGCGCCGAGCCGTCCACGGTGTACCTCCGCGCCGAACCCGACAACGAGGAGTTGTTGATTCCGATGCAGCCGGCGGGCACCGCGAATGGCCTGGCGTGCTTCGCGGCGCACTTGCCCTGGGATCTCGCCAATGATGCGACCCAGTATGCGTTCAAGGTCCTCCACGGGCGCGGCCAGACCTGGCTCGCCGCCGATGGGGCGCATCCGCACCTGCCGCCGCGCGAGGTCTTGTTCAAGGTGTGCCGCGCGCACGTGCCGCCGGCCTGGGTGGCCGAGCAGGTCGTCTACCAGATCTTGCCCGACCGGTTCTGCCAGGGCGACGCCGCGCTTGCCGTCGCGACCGACGAGTACGTCTACGGGACCGGCAAGAGCCGCGTAGTGCAAGAACCATGGGGCGCGCCGATCGATCGCGAGGTCGCCGCCACTGCGTTCTACGGCGGCGATCTCGCCGGGATTCGCCACCAGCTCTCGTACCTCCACGACGAGCTGGGCGTCACCACGCTGTACCTGAACCCGATCTTCACCTCGGGTAGTAATCACAAGTACGACACCGAGGACTACGACCACGTTGATCCTCACCTGGGCGGCAACCCCGCGCTGGCCGAGCTCGCGGCCGCGTTGCGGGCCCGCGGCATGCGCCTGGTGCTCGACGCCGTGGTCAACCACACCGGGGCGAACCATCCGTGGTTCAACCGCTTCGGCCGGCACGACACGCGGGGCGCCTATCAGTCGGCGGATTCTCCGTGGCGCTCGTGGTACCTGTTCACCGGCCCCCAGGACTACGCGAGCTGGAAGGGCCACGGCTCGCTGCCGGTGCTCGACTTCGAGAGCCCACACGTGCGCGCCGCCGTCTACGGAGATCGCGACGCGATCTTGCGCCGCTGGCTGCGCCCACCGTACTCGATCGACGGCTGGCGCTTCGACGTCGTCCACATGCTGGGCGAGGGCGCCGGGGCCCGCAACAACGCCTACTACGTCCGCGAGTTCCGCCGGGCCGTGCGTGAGGAGAACGCGGAGGCGTACCTCCTCGGCGAGCACTTCGGGGAGGCCACCCGGTGGCTACAGGGCGAGCAGGAGGACGGCGCGATGAACTACTACGGCTTTGCCCAGCCGGTGCGCGCCTGGCTGGCCGAGCAAGACGTCCTGGGCGAGCCGGCGCAGCTCTCCACGCGGGAGCTCGATCGGTGGCTGACCGCGGCGCGCGCGCGGGTGCCGTACGCAAACCAGCTGGCCCAGCTGAGTCTGCTCGACAGCCACGATACCTCGCGGTTCTTGACCGCGGTGGACGGTGACCTCGCCCGCATGCACCTCGCGGTGACCTTGCTGTTCACCTACGCGGGCGTGCCGTGCATCTACTATGGTGACGAGATCGGCCTCGCCGGCGGAGGCGACCCGGACTGCCGGCGATGCTTCGACTGGGACCGCGCGCGCTGGAACGCGCCGCTGTACGAGCACTACCGCCGCCTGATCGCGTGGCGCAAGCAACGCGCGGAGTGGCGCCATGGGGCCTATCAGACGCTGGCGGTCGGCGACGACGCCCTCCTGTTCGCGCGGTACACCGATCGTGCGGCCACGCTGGTGGCGGTCAACCGCGGCGCCGATCCCGCCGTCCTGCCGGTCCGCATCGCCGAGCTGCCGATCGAGATCTCCGGCTGGCGCGACGCCGACGGCCGCGCGATCGCCGTGGCCGACACGGTGCAGGTCGCCGCCGGCACCGCGGTCCTGTGGTTCGGCGACGCCGCCTGACGCACATCCGGCCGGATCGCCGGCGCGGGTGACCCGTGGCGCTCCGTCGCGTGGCCGGCTCAGCGCTGCGCGCTGAGGCGCAGCGCTTCTTCGAGGATCCGCAGCAGGGTGCGCTGGCGTTCGAGCGATTGGCCGGCGAGGGCCGTGGCCAGCCGATCGAGCTCCTCGGGCCGCGGCTGGTCGACCTCGAGGAACAGCTCGCTGAGGGTCATCCCGAGCGCGGCGGCGATCGCCGCCAGTGTCTCGAGCGTGGCCCACTTGGCGCCGTTTTCGATCTGCGAGACGTACGAGGCCTGGAAGCCCACGCGCTCGGCGAGCGCCTCCTGGGTGAGGCCGTGCAGGGTCCGGAGCGTGCGCACGCGGCGTCCGAACGTGTGGAGCAGGTCGTGCGGCATGACGGCGATGCTGGACCGAAGCGGGATCCGATCTCTATTGCCTTATAGTAACATATTATGCCCGATGTGATAACGTATGGTAATTAACCTCGCGGGCACGATTGCGCCCGCACAGGATGCAAGGGGGGTATGACATGACCGAACGGCGGCTCACGTTCATCGATTGCGACGAGAACCCACTGGAGGTCTTGCTGAAGGAAGATCGCGTGCAGCTCGTCGTGGTCGACAGTCGGCCCGAGCTGGAAGCCGGCGAGCTTCGCAGGTTCGCGTCGGTGTTGTTTGCGACGTACGCCGGCCCACCGCTGATCGAGCGGCTCGCGTCGGCGTGTACGAAGCTCGGCGAGGTGCGTGACCAGCTGGCGTCCGCCGCGGGTGAAAATGCTTTGGTCGCGGCGCTGGACGCCTCCTTGGCCACCGTCGAGGACCTCAAGCAGGCGCTGACCGCGGCCACGACGGTCGCGTCTGACCCGGCGAGCGCTGAGCCGCCTGAGCCGCCTGAGCCAGCTGAGCCGCCCGGGCCGCCCGAGCCGCCCGAGCCGCCGATGGGCTCGATCCTCACGGCCTATGATCGCTTCAAGACGCCGAAGCGTGCGAGGCGAGCACAGGAGGGCGACGGATTACTCGTCTGGGGGTGGGTGCGCCACCGCGGGTCGATGATCGAACCAGGTGCGCCGGGAGGCCCAGGCGTCCCGCACGCTCCGGGGCGTCACAGCAGCTGGTGATGCCCCGGGAGATCACATCTTCTGCTTGTCGCCCGCCGTGATCTTGACCAGGTCGCCGGGCTTGATATGGCGCTTGA
>Ga0308175_100000111_pt1 | contig 62034 bp, 53 predicted proteins | sample PhyCR1_3_FD_203893 | JGI IMG/M metagenome (GOLD analysis project Ga0308175, IMG submission 203893) | Soil microbial communities from UC Gill Tract Community Farm, Albany, California, United States - DLSLS.C.R1 | ecosystem: Environmental > Terrestrial > Soil > Agricultural land | place: USA...
CTAAAATTGGCCCGAACCTCACGAGAACCGAGCTGGAGCTTGGCCAGAGCGAAAGTTCAGGATGCGTGAGTGTTGATAGCCGGCGCTGCCCTTTGATTGCGCTGCACACTGGTGGCTGACGATCAGATCAGTTTGCCAGGAACGGTTCTGCGCAGTCTAATGGTAGTGTCCTAAGGTAGTGGGTCAGTTTGAATTTAGGATGTTTTAGGGCGTTTACCGATAACCGCAAAGGCCATGAAGCACCCTGCCGCTAAAGCCACTGTGGCCCCGACACGCAGGAGCGCGGTTCCGCGCATCGTCTCCCATTCCATGATGGCTCGTGCGCGTTCGACTCCGAGAACCGTGGCCGCAAGTCCCTGCAAGCACATTAGTGTTCCCAATGTGCGCAGAGTCTTTGGTGCACGAGAGGTCGGGGCAACCAGGATAACCACGAGGCCCATGCAGACACGAAGTGCGCCAGCCGCATAGAGTCCCACAGGCGTCGCGAAGTGCTGTCTTCGAACCGCCGTCAAAGTGTCAGGGGAGACGATGCCTACGAAGCCGACCAGGATGGTGAAAACAGCCACGAGTAGCGCGGCAACTCTTATCGTTTGTTGGACACTAGCAGACAGACGGTGTTCGTCGCCTCCACAACACCTGATATCTGTTTCCGTCGAGTGGCCACAGAGCTTAGATTTGAGATTGCAAGTGTTGTGTAGTGGAAGCGCACTGGTTAGGTGCGAACGGCACGGAAACAGGTACATTTATTATCTGCGAACTAGCAGCCGTGCTCTTTCTTGTGGGCCTTCAACGCCTCTTGTGCGTGCTGCGCTTCCGTCCTGGCGTGTTTAACTTCCGCCTGTTTGCGCCGGTATACGAGAGGAGATAAGGCGTCGATCTGCGCCGCCAGATCGTTCGCAACCCTGGCGTACTCATTAGCCGCAGAAGTCATCAAATCCAGAAGCCGCCCGCGTTCTGGGCAAAACCGCAGGTGAGCGGTCGAGATCACGATTGAAGCTTACAACGGTCAGGAACGAAAGGCTATTCGGGAACGTTCGAGTTTTGTTAGCTGCCCTCTACTGCGGCACATTGCATCGGCAGGACCGGACGTTCCCCTCTGCAAGCCTTCGGTGCGGAAAGCAGCAGCGTAAATACGTATCCACGTTGACACTTGGCGTACTCAGCCTACAGCGGCATCACTGCCGAGAAAAAGGGTGCAATGCTATATTGCGGAGCCTTGCAATGCAGCCTGCGAAAACCTACGGCACGGGCGAAAAAGTCATCCTGAGCGTCGAGGATGACAACGCGGCTTATGCACTGCTCCAGTTTGGATTCAATGAAGTTGGCGGAGGCTTTCGCCTATACAGGGTGGAGGATGGAGAACAAGCTCTGGAGTTCCTCCGGCGCTCCGGCGACTATGCCACCGCGCCAAAGCCCAATTTGATTCTGTTGAATTTGAACCTGCCACGGATCACTGGCTTTCAGGTGCTAACGGCGATGAAAGCTGATCCCGAACTTGCTGACGTCCCTGCCGTTGTGTTTTCATCATCCCGATTGGACAGAGACAAGGCGAAATGCCTTGCTCTCGGCGCACGCAGCTTTATCACGAAACCCTGCGACTTAGATGAATTTCTAAACGTGCTCCACGATATCTGCAGGCTGGTCTGATGAATCACAAGCAAGACTGGATGGAGCCTCGTTGTACTCCGAAGGAGCGATGGTGGTTCACTTGTGACTGCACACTGTGCAGGAGCACGACTGGCAGAGCAAAGCTTGAGCCTGGCTGAGCTTTGGCATTGGACTTACCGTAATCCGGTTGGCCGCTGCAGTCGCCAGAACCAGAATCGTTTCTGCGATCCTGTAAGCCCACTTCAGTGGCCCTTCACCGTAATGGCCGGACAAGATGACGCACCATACCTCACTGGCCCAACACCCCCTACCTTGGTTCGACAATCGAGTGAAGCGACGCTCCAGCGTTGCCCAAGCACAGCTTGAGCTGAGCGATGCTGATCTGGAGCTTGGCTTGAACGGGGCTGTACATCGCGGAGCGAAGCTGCAACCGCGCTGTGCGATGCACCTTAGAGTCTAAGATTGTTTCTGCGAAGACCGGGACAATTCGGGGACGATCTAGGCCGCTACGGCAGCATCGTGCTACAGAACTCTCCGGCACATTGACATGCTGGAGCAGGTTTAAAGGTCAGCAGCCATGCTCGGCCCTATGGTTGCGGTACCTTGCCCACGACACCTTAGCAGCCTCAAAGGTTTGCTCGGACTGCCGCTCGTATGCAAGGCGCTTGTCTGGGCCTAAATCTCGCAGCGAGTTTTCGCGGCAGAACCTCGCAACGACTTCCATGTATTCCGTCAACGCCGAGTGGGCCTGTAGCAGCAGGCTGTCCCGGTTAGCACACGAACACCTATGCATCATCCCCGGTGTAATTGACCTCAGCATAACGCGAACTATCACGAAGCGCTGAGTAGGGCGGACTCAATTCTGCACCGTGCAGTCCCAGCGTGGTCCCAAATTCAAAAGACTTGCTCGGCTCCTGCACCGTATCTCACTTCGGAGTTTGCCCGCCGACCCAAGTCCCGTATCTGCCGTAACGGTCGAGCTTGCCCGAGCACCGCTTCAGCCGAGCCATGTTCAGCAGGAGCTTGGGTTGTGTTGGCCGGACCTTCGAGAACATCGCGGAGTGAGGCTGGATACGTGCTGCCCAGCGTGCAGGCCCGCGAACGTTTCCAGGCGGGGGGGTGAAAATCGGCGAAAGGCCATCGGTCAGTACACGAGGCAATATCTCCTCGTGCCCTGGACGTTGCAGATACGTCTTGATAAGTTCGCTCGGCCGGATTACATTACTTGCAGCTTCATTGGAGGTCGATCTCAGATAGTCACATCCCTACAAGAAAGAAGGCTCAAACAGATGTTTAGTAAGGGTGCTGTAAGACCCGTGTTGCTGGCGCTTGTATGCCTCTACGCAGTCAGCCCAAGTGGAGAACTTATAGGTTCGGAGAGGAGTCGGCACCGGTCGGAAGATTCCGTTGAGCCCACAGCAGGAACATGGAAGACTTGGGCAATCTCCTCGGCGAGAGACTTCAGGCTTCCTCCGCCGCCGGATCATCGTGCCACGCGACAGGAGCTAAACGAAGTTCAAGCTGCTGTGGCGAATCAGGACCCAACGGTTCTGGCATCCGTCACCTACTGGAACGCCGGAGCGCCCTCGTATCGATGGATGCAATTGATCACCAATCGAATCAACGCGGGCAGACCCGTTACCGCCTACTCGCATCGTTTGTATACCTATGTCGCAATGGCGATGTACGATGCAACAGTAGCCACCTGGGATTCAAAGTACACCTACAATCGACCGAGACCCAGCGAGCTCGACCCGCGCTTGAAGACCAGATTAGCGACACCCCGCAGCCCTTCTTATCCTTCCGAGTTTGCCGCTACGGCCGCAGCCGCTGCTGCCGTGCTTTCCTACTTTTTCCCGAACGAGGCGAAGGTATTCCAGAGCCAGGCTGAGCAAGCCGGCCAATCACAGATTTATGCCGGGCTTGCCTTCCCTTCTGACTACACGGCGGGGATTGAACTCGGTCGAAACGTGGCACAGCAAGTGATCCAACTCGCACAGAATGACGGAAGCGACGTTCCATGGACAGGAACCATTCCTGTGGGCAAATGCCTTTGGTTGGGAACAAATCCGGGAAATGCGGCGGCCGCTGTTTGGAAGCCGTTCTTATTGAGCTCCCCTTCGGAATTTCGGCCTCCTGCACCTGCTCCCTGCGACTCGGAGCAGATGATCGCCGAAACCCAGACGGTCAGGGATTTCCCGCGTTCGCCTGCCGCATTTGCCACTAACTACCGTGCATTCTACTGGCAGTCTCCGGAGGGAATCAACTACTGGCCTTACGTTTACGCGGACAAGTGGATGTTCGAAGACGGATTGGATCAAAATCCGCCCCGCGCAGCGCGAGTTTATGCGCTAATTGCAATATCCTTCTTCGACTCATTCATTGCGAGCCAGGACGGCAAATTCACGTATTGGTATATCAGGCCCCACCAACTTGACCCGTCCATCGTGCCGCTCTTTCCCGTGCCGCCGTTTCCGAGCTATCCATCAAACCACTCAACCTTTTCAGCGACCCGTTCGCAGATATTGGCTTATCTATTTCCCCTACACGCCGACGAGATCCTGGTTGTAGGGCAAGAGGCCAGCAATTCTCGGATTTGGGCAGGCATTCATTTTCCACAAGACATCGTGGCCGGTTATGAGCTGGGAACCTCGGTCGCCAACAAGTTTATAACCTGGGCCGAAGCCGACGGATCGCAGTAACAAGTTTGTGACGGCAAATCCCAGGGCACTCCTTCAGGAGTGCGAGCCTGTGGTATGCGCCCGTACGTGGGACGCTCATTGCGCTCCACCCGTGTTCGCTGATTGATGACCTTACGTTTCAACCCTTGGCCGACCTTGGCCCAGCCGAGCCATGCGGAGATAGCTTGGCCGAGCTAGAGCTAGGTTGGGCCTGTGCTTGGGCGCGATTCGAGGGAAGTTCGAGCTGGGTTCAGGCTGAGAGTGAGCGGGGCTTGGAGAGGTTCAAGGATTTTCAGCCAGTACCCGAGCTACTGTCATTCGGCGTAAGGGCGCATGAAGGCAGCGGCTTGTTTCCATTCACCGTTTTGCTTTTGCCAGACTCTTAGAAGACCTCCGTCGAATTTGACGTGCTTACCCGCTTCGATAGCGAACTCAAGCGTGAATTTGCTGTATTCGTACGCTAGATCCTGGCTGTCAGCGAAGACAATCCGCAGTGGTTGAGTTTGGATCTTCTGCGATCCCGGTACACGCTTCTCATTGGATGTGCTTTCCCCTTTTTCGCTGCCAATTATCGGCTTCTTATACGCTCCGCTCCAGAAAACAGCGTTCGACATGCGCGGCGGCGGCGTAGATGTACTGTCGGCGGCAGCGATAAGCTTTCGGATTGCTGCCTCCTCAGTTGCGTTGTTGCCAGCCGAAAAGCCGGTGGCAGACAAGGTACAAACCATCGCCGTGATTGCGAACAGTTGGTAGATACTGGATGGCATGGCATCCCCCCTTATGGGAGCCAATCCTATCAAGAATCAATGCACTCCGTTTTGGCGAATCGGCAAGCTCGAAAGCACTTGACGCTTCAGTTCGCGTCTGAAGCTTACCCGAACGTGCCCACTGTGCATACGAGCGTAGTTTTTAGCCTCGCAAAACTTACACGCAAGTTGCGCGTCACTTCGACCTGAACTTGCCCCCTACCATGGTTCCCGATTCGCTTCGCCACGCTTGAGCTGAGCAAGAAACTAAGTCTAGCGAAGTTCAGGCTGGGCTTGTGCTTCGCTGAACCAAGCAAGTGAGAGTCCTCCTGGTACTCGGATGCGTATCAATTCCATTGACACGTCCTTACAGCAGGAACATACTGCGTGTAGTTCTGATGTTCGATTTGTAGAGTGAATCGAACACTAGGACGAAACGGAACCGCGACAAGTTTGCACCTTGGCACGGTCCCTAAACACCAAGTTGAATAGGAGCAACTCGATGTCTGTCCACGAGCATACCTCGTCAGATGTACGGGACGTTTACGCGAGCGTAACGGCCCAGATTGTAAATGCAATTGAGCAGGGAGTAGGAAATTGGTGCATGCCGTGGCACACGTCAGGGCAGTACGCATTCTCTCCCATCAACGTCAGCAGCAGGAAAGCGTATCGCGGAATTAACATGCTTTGCGTTTGGGCTGCTGCTGAAGCGAAAGACTACGCCTCAGGCGAGTGGGGCACGTATAAGCAATGGCAGGAGCGTGGCGCACAGGTCCGAAAGGGCGAGAAGTCCACGACGGTTGTCTTTTGGAAGTTCGCCAACGACGCTCAAGAGAGGCAGGACGACGGGCACGAGTCCAGCGCTTCTCGCCTGCTGTTCACTCGTGGTTATGCCGTGTTCAACGCTCAGCAGGTGGACGGGTACGAAGCGAAGCTGGAACCCGAACCAACACGGTTAGAGCGTATGGAGAAGGCTGAGGCGTTCTTCACGGGCATAGGAGCACATGTAAAGCATGGTGGGAACCGGGCCTACTATTCGCCTGATACGGATCACATTCAGATGCCGCCGTTCGGGGCATTCATCGAGAACACACGATACTACTCGACGCTCGCCCATGAGCACACGCACTGGACAGCCAGGCCCGAACGCTGTGACCGACAACTAGGGAAACGTTTCGGCGATAACGCCTATGCTGCCGAAGAACTTATTGCAGAACTCGGGGCGGCATTCGTTTGCGCTCATCTGGGACTCAGTACCGAACCTCGTGAGGACCACGCCCAGTACATTCAATCGTGGTTGCGGGTCCTGAAGGCTGATAAGCGTGCGATCTTCACGGCAGCATCAAAGGCGCAACAGGCTTGCGATTGGCTGATCAAAAGAGCTGAACCGCCTGCCATTGCTCAGAACGGAGTGGCGGCATGAGTAACGAAGTCGTGACGACCAGCATGAAAGGAGACGGGGCAATCGCCTCGTCTCACTCCTTCGAGTTAGCACGCGAGTTCGCCCGTCAGTCGAAGGCAGAGAACACCCTACGCGGATATCGAGCGGACTGGGGCGACTTCTATCACTGGTGCGAATCCCGTGATCTCTGCCCCTTACCCGCCAGTCCTGATTGCGTAGCGGCGTACATCGCGCAATGTGCTCAGCGGTACAGGCCCGGCACCATCCAGCGCAGACTAAACGAGATTGCAGAGGCGCACAAGGCGATGGAAGTTGAATCACCCACGCATAGCACCACAGTACGCAACACCATGAAAGGCATCCGTCGCAGATTGGGGACGGCTTCGGGACAGAAGGCAGCCGTACTTACGGACGATGTACGGGCAATGATCGAGGTCAGCGATAAAGGTCTCATCGGTGCTCGTGATCGCGTCATCATTCTGCTCGGGTTCGCTGGGGCCTTCCGTCGCTCTGAGCTTGTTGCTCTGGACGTTGAGGACTGCGCCTTCGGGCGGGACGGGTTGACGATCACTCTGCGACGCTCGAAGACTGATCAGGAAGGCCAAGGCAGGAAGCTGGGCATCCCTTACGGCTCAAACCCGGACACGTGCCCCGTGCGCGTGGTTCAAACTTGGCTTGAGCTATCCGGGATCACGGCTGGAGCGCTGTTCCGCTCGATCACTCGGCATGGCTCGATCCAAGATAAGCGACTCTCGGGCTTGGATGTGGCTCGGATCGTAAAGAAACTCGCAACGAGGGCGGGACTGGATGCTGCACGGTATGCAGGGCATTCACTCAGGGCTGGGCACGCTACGAGCGCGGCTATTGCCGGTGCGTCGGAACGCTCGATCATGGCTCAGACTGGGCATCGCTCGGTTCAGATGGTGCGGCGGTATATTAGGGACGGCAGTCTCTTTCGAGAGAACAGTGCGGGTAAGTTGGGGCTGTAGGCAGTGGAGAATTGACAGGCTTCCGCGACTCCGAAACAGGCTAAATGAGCCTTTTTCTTTTAGCAAACACCACAGCTCCTAACGCTATTCCAAACAGCCCATACATTGCTGGTTCTGGCACTGCACTCAGACCGGGAGCGGTGATTTGTCCGCTGCCAGAATTAACAACGGTCCCCACAAAGTTAGGGTCAGGATTGCCCGAAGGCTCGATAAACGTGCTGCTAGGTGTGGCGAAGCCGGTTGCCCCACTGAAAACACCTGTGCCGCCCATAATTGTCCAAGTGTCCGAAACCCCAAACACATGAGAGTGTGTCCCCGTGAATGTGTCAGTTCCCCCGTTGAAGGACGCTATGAGGTTGTTCGTTACGGTGGACGTGACAAGCTCACCCGAAGGTGAACTTTCAAACGTTACTGTGCCTGCCTCCGCGTAAATCGCACGGCCAAAAGGTGCGAACGACCCGGACCCCGAGACCGTTGTGGGGAGAGTCAGAGTGCTCGGACTGGGGACCCCAACGACAAGTACGTCATACGTAAGTTCAAACGTAAACGGTATCGTAGCCGCTTGCCCTATGCGGGAGAAGCCAAAAACAAAAAGCACCGATGCGAGTGCGATTCCTACCCGGCGCTTGTTCGTTCGACAGCGGTGATTTCAGGTGCGGGTCTTCTGTGGCATGGCGTAACTATAGACCTATCCCCGACCTTTACAAGGGAAAAGCAGAATCGAATAGTACTTCCGGTACCGGCCTTCCATACTTGCCGCCTGTCCAGGATTTCAGCTTGTTGGCTGCCGTCACAGCGGGAGATTTCTGCGTTCGTGCATACCTGTCAAGCATGTGGTGATAGCTGATGCAACGCTGGCGGACAGTAGAGGCTGCTTCTCCCGAGCGCACCTCGGCAGCTTACAACACGCCAGATCGGTAGGAAAGGTGCTCGGGCGGCCACCTGTTGTTGTTGATATGAAACGGTTACGAACTTTGCAGGAAGACGGCTTATCGCTTCGTCAGATCGCAGCTAAGACGAAGCTAAGCCTCTCTACAGTGGCGAGAAATGTGGCCGTACTCGGCTGAGCCGAAGAGGGAGAATGAGTACACAATTCGAGCGAAAGCTCATGGATGAGAACAGAGAAATACGTGAGCGGAAAGCAGAACTGGCTAAAGAGAATGCCGGGTCAGGCGGAAGATTGCCGAGTTAAAAAAGGCCTTGTGCCACTTCGCCTCTCTGCCCTTACCGGAAGACCAGCCGGGATCGGGAGGGAAGTCCGCGCTAGTGGTGAAAGACGAGTGGAACAGATTCGCTTCCCCAGTGGAGAGATTCTTCAAGCGCTCATTCAACTTGTGGCTTGCGCTTACTCGCAAAGCATCTATCCCACAGCAGCCAAGTCAATCGCCCGTTCGCTGCTGTGCCGATACTGGAGATTAGCACCCGAAGTCCATTGATTGTTGTCTCCCCTAGATGCATCCCAAAAGTCATGTAGTCGTCGCCTGAGAGTCCAATAAGCTGGGTGTATAGACGAAACTATTGGCAAAAAGGAAATTTATCGGTGACCGGTCAGCGCCGCCTTATCAGAGATTTCTATCAGCATGTATGGACGCCAGCAATTCATGCCTAAAGCACGACGTTGATAGGTGCTGGCCCTCCAAGTGCTCGCCTAGCGCAACTGGGCCAGGAGGCCCAACCGATGTCGTACAAACGAATCACACTCGCGACTTCTGTCGCTTTGTTAAGCAGCGTAGTTGCAGCCGCCGCGGCAACCCCAGGCGCGATATTCACAACTGTGAACGATGGAACTGAGGTGAACTATAACATCTATTCTTCTAAAGACGCAGTTTACCTGGATGGCGGCCCCGGTCCAGGTGCGCCTCAAACGGCTGCTGGCCTTGCCGACGGACGATACGTTTTCCAAGTCACGGACCCTCCGGGAAAGACGCTCCTCTCGATGGATTCTTATCTCTGCCGCATGTTCGACGTATCGAACGGGATTATCTCGAACTACGTCACTAAGGCACAGGGTAGCGGATGCTTGACCGACAATCATGTTACGGATCTCGATAAGGATCACGGTGCAGTAACGATCCAACTAATGCCCTATAAGGACACCCCAAATCCCGGCGGGGAATATAAAGCATGGGCGACCTTATTGTCCAACTACTCCACGACTGCCAGAGGCAATCGCTTCGGTTTTGTTGCGTCCAACTCCAAAACCGATAACTTCAAAGTAGCGGCTCCTATAAGCCCGGAACTGGATTCTCGATTCATCGGGCCGGATGGAAGCTTCATCGACGGCCTGACTATAACTCACGTCGATACCTTGGGGGGGACTGATGTGAAATGGTCGTATTTGAATCGGGCTCTTGATATTAACCACGAAGCCCATGTGGAAGCGGTCGAAAGTGGCTTTCATCAGATTCAAATTGCGGATCAAGTTGGTTGCAGTGTCGGCCTAGTCAGCGTAGGGGGTGCTGCGCAGGGTATCGGCCCTATGACGGTCACCATACATGTGACCAACCGGACTCCGATCACTACGTTTATCGACATTCATTGTCAATAAGCGAGATAGAGCGTTAAGGTATACGGGATAGGAAGAGGGGCAAGTTAGTTCCGGGTAATCATTATTGCTTGCCCTCCCTCACTGAGCGCCTGTTTTGCTCACCTGTATGGTTCCTTTGGGGCAGAGTGGACCCATAAAAAGCAGGAGAGTTTATTGCGCTGAAAGCTCGAACTTTAAGCTAATACGAGCGCAGGAGCCACGGGCGGGCCGTGCCCTCTAGGTACTAGGAAAGGCTAAGTTGGAGCTGGCCTTTCTTTCGAAGAAAGGAAAGGTGCTCGGCCAGCCCCATGTGGCTGTGCATCACAGTTCCGCACGATCCGAAGGCTTACCTCAATCGCCGCTCCAGCCTTGCCCGGTCCTAGTGAGGGCCAGGTTCGAGCTGGGCTCTCACTAGGATCGAATCGAGCACAACCTCTCCGCCTCAATTATGGACGGTCATTGTGCTGGAATTAACGGCCCGCTTCCCTGTTAGTCCTTCCGATCCAGCAAGCAAGCGCCGATAGTCGTTCTTATCCGCCTGGAACGCGCCCCACCTTTGTTACCTGCGTCGTCCCGCGTTATGCCTATGGAGTGCTTCTTCGAGGATTTCTCCCCGCACTGGCTCCCACCTTGGTCCGGTTTCGGTCCGGGTGGTGCATCGGTTAAGGGGGTATTTAGAGGATCTGGCGGGATGACGAGGACAGCTCCAAACTGACTCTATTCCCAACAAAACACTCGGAAGAGCTTGGAGGCGCGGGGCGGGATCGAACCGCCGAATAAAGGTTTTGCAGACCTCTGCCTTACCACTTGGCTACCGCGCCGGTTGGGAGGGTTCTTTCGAAACATACCACAATCTGTTCTGCAACTTCGGGCGGCATACTCGTCAATAGATTGCCTACGGCTGTCTTCCTCATGACCGATGTCGAACCTGCGCAGCTTCAAAGACAACCTACTCTTGCGACTTTCAGAACCCGGTTCTCACGTCTTGACCGAGAATCTGTTCCTGCGATTGCTTGGCCTGATCTATCTCACGGCGTTCGGATCTCTGTTGCCACAGATAGTCCCGCTGCTCGGGTCCCATGGCGTCGTTCCCATGGCGAGATTTCTCCATTCTCTGCGGCCGGAAATGGGTCCGGGTCTGGTGTTCTCTGTCCCCACGCTCTTTTGGATATCCGCATCGGATGGGGCTCTCAGGGCTGTTTGCATTCTGGGCTGCATTGCTTCGGTGCTGCTGATCGTCAGTTGGCAATCGCGTTTAGCGGCTACGGTTTGCTGGGTTTTATACCTTTCGCTGGTCTCCGTGGGTGCTCCGTTTCTCAACTTTCAGTGGGACGCTCTCCTGTTGGAAGCTGGTTTCCTGGCGCTGTTCGCGGGTTCGCCAATGTTGGTCTGGGCCTACCGCGTCCTTCTTTTCCGACTGATGTTCGAATCGGGAATCGTCAAGCTTACGTCGGGAGACCCTAACTGGCACAACCTCCATGCCTTGCGCTTCCATTTCCTGACCCAGCCGCTACCGAATCCGGTCGCGTACTACGCGTATCGCTTACCCGAACCGGTTTTGGACTGTTTTACTGGTGCGACGCTCGCTACCGAACTCCTCGCTCCGTTCCTGCTTTTCTTCCCAAAACGCCTCCGTTACGTAGGCGTAGGCCTACTCATGCTGTTGCAGATCAGCATCATTCTGACGGGCAATTACGCGTTCTTCAATCTCCTGACGCTGGCGATTTGCTTATGGGCGTTGGACGACCCCGTGTTTCAGCCCATCGCTCGATGGCTGCAGCAACGACTCCCTTCGGCGTCGAGATTGTCATTTTCGAACGGCCTTCGGCTTGCCGGTAGTCTGATCCTTATTTTCTGCATGGCGATTGGCTTGACACAGGTGGCGCAAACAGTCGACAGAGGATGGCCTCCAGCGCTCGACGCGCACTTGCGTTCGATAGCGCCCTTGGAGATAGTCAATACCTATGGGCTGTTTGCAGTCATGACAACCACCAGGCCGGAGATCATTCTGCAGGGATCCGACGATCAAGTCCAGTGGCTCGATTACAACTTCCCGTACAAACCCGGGGAACTCCATCGGCCTCTACCCTTCGTCGCGCCTTATCAGCCACGCCTCGACTGGCAGATGTGGTTTGCCGCGCTCGGCGATATAAACGAGAACACGTGGGTCGGTAATCTGATGTACCGTATCATGACCGGCGACACGACCTCGACCAAGTTACTCGGTCCCTCCCCATTCCGCCGGCCTCCACGTTATATGAGAGCTCTCCTCTACGATTACCGCTTTACGACTCCCGAGGTCCGCAAACGAACAGGTGCAGTTTGGGAGCGCACTTTGGTCCGAACCTGGTTCGGCCCCGTATCTCTTACCGGTCGATAGATTCACGAAAAGTCCGTTCGCCAGAATGGGGAGATGCGATATCGGCCGTTAGGACGAACCGGATGGAATGTCTCGGAGATCAGTTTTGGTGCTTGGGCGATCGGGGGCTCATGGGGGGATGTAGACGATAAGGAATCTCTGGCGGCGCTGCATGCGGCAATCGACTCCGGTGTGAACTTCATCGATACGGCGGACGTTTACGGAATGGGACGCAGCGAGCGATTGATCGCACGTCTCAAGAGGGAACGTCGCGAAGAGATCATCGTGGCAACGAAAGCCGGACGGCGTCCGTCATCGCAAACCGTCGCGGGGTACACGGCTCAGAATCTTGAGACGTGGATCAATGACAGCCTGCAAAACCTCGGGATGGAAGCCCTCGACTTGCTTCAACTGCACTGCCCACCCACGGACCTGTTCTATCGCCCCGAGGTCTTTGGTTCTTTGGATGAACTCGTAAAGAAGGGCAAGCTGCGCTATTACGGAGTTAGCGTCGAACGAGTAGAAGAGGCCCTGAAAGCGATCGAGTTCCCGGGCGTTCAGACGGTTCAGATCATCTTCAATTGTTTCCGCCAAAGGCCGGCCGAGCTCTTCTTTCCTCAAGCAGAACAACAGAAGGTGGGCATCCTCGCCCGTGTTCCCCTGGCGAGCGGATTATTGACCGGTAAATTGCGTAGCGACTCACAGTTCTCGCCCGAAGATCATCGCAATTTCAATAGAAAAGGCGAAGCATTCGACGTAGGTGAGACGTTTTCAGGTGTTGACTACCGGCTTGCTCTGGAGGCAGTTGAACAATTGAGAACCTTCGTACCTCACGGCATGAGCATGACGCAATTCGCACTCAGATGGATACTCTCGTTTCCACAGGTTAGTTGCGCCATTCCGGGCGGAAAGACTCCTGCACAAGTCAGGGACAACTGCCAGGCGTCCGAAGTGCCTGCGCTTCCTCCGGCGGCACTCGAAGGAGTTAGGAAGGTGTACCGGGAGCGCATCGCTCCGTCCGTCCATCAACGTTGGTGACGTGATACCATCGCCCAAGTTATGACGATCAGTGAAAGCTTGCTCCCGGAATTCGATGCGGAGATGGAGAATACGCGCAAGTTGCTGGCTGCGCTCCCGGATGGTAAGTGGGACTGGAAACCGCATCCTAAATCGATGTCGCTCGGCCAACTCGCAGGGCACATTGCGGATATGACGGGCTGGGCAGTAGACACCATCGAGAAACCATCGCTCGAACTCGGGCCGGACGATTACAAGCCGTACATTCCCGCCTCGGTGGACAATGTCGTTTCTACCTTTCAAGAGAAACGGTCGCAAGCACGGGCCGCCATTGCCAAGGCTTCCGATGCGGACATGCGTCACGTTTGGAGCATGACCTGGTCCGGGCAAAAGATCATCGAGATGCCCCGCATTGCCGTCCTCCGAGGGATGGTGATCAACCACATCATCCATCACCGCGGGCAGCTGACCGTGTATGTTCGCCTGCTCGACGGGAAAGTACCCGGTTTGTACGGTCCCAGTGCCGACGAGATGTCCGGCGCTTAACTGGGCTGGTGCTCGGGCCTTACGAACCGGCTGAGTCTCCCGGCTCGCCTGGTTCGCCCACGGCAAACTCTGCGAGGCGATTTCGAATCGATTGGGGAGCGTCAGCTACTACCTCACAGTGGTCGTCTTGGTAACGTTCGCTGATGACGGCTGCCCGTTCATGAAGCAGGTTCAAGGCACGGCCTTCCCCAAGGGGTAAGCGGAACAGTTGGCGGGCGACCGGGTCCTGGACCAGTTTACGATCGATTTCGGCCAGCAGGTCTCCGAGGCCCGCGCCCGTTTTCGCCGAGATCAAGACGGCTGGCGTTTCGTTTTGCCGGGCGGTTTCGCCGAGCAGGCGATGGGTGAGAGTCGGCAAATCTTGATGGGGCTGGCCACTCCCAAGGCGATCGCTCTTGTTGAGAACCAGGATCTGCGGGGCATTCTCTGCTCCTATTTCGCCGAGAACGCGCATCACGTGAGCGGTTTGTTCCTCAGCCGTCGAGGATGTTACGTCGACGACATGCAGTAAAAGCGCGGCTGCCGTCACTTCCTCGAGCGTCGCCCGAAACGCATCCACAAGAGTGGTCGGCAGGTTCCTTATAAATCCCACCGTGTCGCTCATCAGTACGCGGCGGTGCGAGGGCAGCCGGATCTGGCGCACCGTGGGATCGAGCGTCGCGAACATCTTAGCGTCCGCCAATACACCGGCCCCTGTGAGGCGGTTGAAGAGCGTGGATTTACCTGCATTGGTGTAGCCGACAAGGCTGACCGTTGAAAGGGGCACGGCCTGGCGCTGTGACCGCTGGACTCCGCGAGTCGCTCGCACCCGTTCGATGTCCGCCTTGAGTTTGGCGATCCGCACGCCGATTCGCCGCCGGTCCGTTTCGAGTTGGGTTTCGCCCGGTCCACGTGTCCCGATCCCGCCACCGAGCCTCGACATCTGCGTCCCGCGTCCCGCAAGGCGTGGCAGCAGGTAGTTTAGTTGGGCAAGTTCAACCTGCAACTGGCCCTCTCGGGTCCGGGCGCGACGGGCAAAAATATCCAGGATTAGCTGCGTGCGGTCAATCACCTTCACGCCGAGCCTCCGATCAAGGTTCCGAAGCTGCGTAGGCGTAAGTTCGTTATCGAAAACGATCGTATCTGCTTCTTCCGCCTCAGCTGCTGTCTTGATCTCGTCCACTTTCCCGGAGCCCACCAAGGTAGCCGAATCGAGTGAATGCCGGGTTTGTAGAATTCTTCGGCGGACGGTTCCACCGGCACTGTCTACGAGGGTGACGAGCTCGTCGAGGGATTCTTCGGCTTCGGTCCGGTCCTTCGGTACTCCGGAGCGGTCTTTGGGAGCCCTACTAAGATCTACCCCGACTACTACGGTTCGTTCTTCTTGGTCTGGCACTATCGAATATTTTCCGCGGATTCAGAGGCGCTGAGCGGCGTACCCGGTGTGGTGTTCCCGCTATTCTGACCGGGGCTGCCCACGCTCTTGGAAATCACTATAGTCGATATCGCGTGTTTGAAGATGAGTTGTTCCTGATTGTTCGCTTCGAGTACTACCGAGTACTTGTCAAAGCTCCTGATCCGGCCAGAAAGCTTCACCCCGCTCATCAGATAGATAGTCAGGAACGTCTTGTCTCTTCGGGCATTATTCAGGAATGCCTCTTGTATGTTCTGTGCAAGCTTGTCCATCAGTCTCTTCCTGTTCCGGCGGAGCTACCTGAGGCTTCTAAGAAAGAACTCGCCTGCAGGAACGGAACAGGCGAAAGTTCAGCCAAACCGGGCTCTTGGAACGCGACGCAAATATCTACTTACGTATTATTGATTTTCTTTCGACGCGCATGTTTCAAGAGCAATCGGATTTGTTGGCCCGAAGCGCTCCCCGGATACAGGACGTGAACTGTACCGAGAGAGCGCTCCTCAGGCTATGCTCGACTTGTATGGCCTTAGAACCGAACTCAGTGGCCAATAAGGAAGAGGAATGGGGGCGGAGGATCGCTCTTGTGAGTGTGGGCCTCGGGGTGGTTCTCGCCGCGGCGAAGATCTGGACAGGATTGGCCGCCGGTTCCACCGCTGTCATTTCGGACGGATTCGAGAGCGCCGGCGATGTACTTTCCTCCGCCATCGTTTATGGCGGGCTTCTGCTCGCTAGCAAGCCCCCGGACGATGAACACCCGTACGGCCACGGCCGGTATGAAACCCTTGCGGGGTTAGCGGTCGGAGCGTTACTCTTGCTGACCGGCTCCTTTATTTTCTGGAATGGACTGACTCATCTGCGCGACCACGAGGTGATCCAAGGTTTCGCCGTGTATCCGCTGATCGTCGCTGTCTTTTTGAAATCGGCCCTGGCCTACACGAAATTCAGAGTCGGGCGGCGAATTGCCAGCACGTCGCTTCAGGCCGACGCATGGCATGACATGACGGACCTCGTATCCACCGCGATCGCGTTGATTGCAATTACGCTCAGCTTGCTCGATCACAGCCGGTTCGGGGTTGCTGATCGGATCGGCGCGATGGTCATTGGCATCATCATCTTCACGCTCTCGCTCAGGGTTGTTCACGGCGTGCTGGGGCAACTGCTGGACACCATGCCGGAACCTGAAAAGATGGCTGAAATCCGCGAAGTCGCATCCAGAATACCGGGCACGCTTGGGATCGAGAAATGCTTTGCCAGGCGAACCGGGCTCCGATACCACGTGGACCTTCATCTCGAAGTGGATCCGGAGATGACCGTGCGCGAGTCACACGAAGTGGCTGCCGAAGTCAAGCACAGGTTGAAAGATCACTTGCATTGGATTGCGGATGTTCTGGTGCACGTAGAGCCGGCGAGCGCTCACGTGCACGAGGGTGAGCCCTTGGACTCGCGCGCGGGTTCCGCCGTCGTCTAGTGCCAGGCGTAGCTGACCACAACTATTGAATGGAAAACAGGCAAATAGCCAATCTGTTGTCTGAGACCGCGGATCTGATGGAGGTCGCAGGCGAGGACGGGTTTCGAATACGCAGCTACCGGAACGCTGCATCAGTCATCTCCGCGCACCCGGAACGCATCGCAGACATCATTTGTCATCCCGATCGCAAGGTCACCGAGATCACGGGTATCGGCAAGGGGTTGTCCTTTGTTCTATCGGAGATCTGTGAGCGAGGCTCATTTGAGCGCCGCGATGAACTGCTGGCCAAATATCCCGCTTCAGCGCTCGAACTACTGAGAATACAGGGTCTCGGTCCCAAGAGCATCGCCTTGCTCTACGAACACTACGATGTAAAAACGGTAGATGATCTGGAGCGGATTTGCCGGGCAGGAAAGTTGCGTGACTTGCCTCGAATGGGCGCAAAGCTGGAAGAGAAGGTGCTGCGCGGGATCGAAGCGTACCGCAAAAGTGCCGGGCGATTTCTCCTGAGCTTCGGGTATCGGGTCGCGGACGAATTGAGCGCCGAACTCAAAGCCATCTCCGGCGTCGAGAAGGTGGAAGTGGCGGGAAGTCTTCGCCGCGGCCGCGAAACGATCGGTGATCTCGACCTGATGGTTACCGGAACGGGTGCTGCCGAAGTTTTGAAGCACATGGCCGAACACCCGAAGGCGCAAGAGGTGCTTGGTTTAGGACCGAATAAGGCGAGTGTGCTGTTCGGTCTGGAGCGCATTCAGGTGGACGTGCGTGCCCTCCCGCACGAGAGCTTCGGTGCTGCCATGCAGTACTTCACCGGGAGTAAAGAACACAACGTGGTTCTTAGGACGGCGGCAATCAAACAGGGATTGACGCTGAACGAGTACGGGCTGTTCACACTCGACGGAAATGAGCGAGTGGCCGGGGAGACCGAAGAGGCCATCTACAACCGTCTCGGCTACGCCTGGATTCCACCGGAGATCCGCGAAAACTCTGGCGAACTGGAGGCGGCCCAGAACCGAACAGTTCCACGGCTCATTGAGCAGTCCGACATCCGCGGTGATCTGCACATGCACACCACTGCCACGGACGGGAAGGCGACTCTTCGCGAGATGGCCGAAGCTGCGGCTGCTTTCGGTTATGAGTACATCGCCATCACCGATCATTCGAAAGCGCTTGCGATGGCAAACGGACTCGACGAGAACCGAGCGGTGGAATTCGCCCGTGAAGTTCGGGAGCTGAATCGGGAAGGTTTGCCGCTGCGTGTTTTCTCAGGCCTCGAATGCGACATCTTGCGGGACGGTACTCCCGACCTGAGCGAAGACGCCCTCGCTGAATTGGATTTCGTGATCGGGAGCGTGCACAGCTATTTCAAATTGGAGCCCGCCGAGATGACAGAGCGTCTTCTCCGCGCTTTCGAGTCTCTTTCATTGAAGGTACTTGGGCATGGGACGGGACGAATTCTGATGCAGCGAGAAGGGTACCCGTTCGACTTCGAACGCGTAGCGGCCAAGGCAGCCGAGCGCAAGATTGCTCTTGAGATCAACGCGAGTCCGGAACGGCTGGACCTTCCAAGTCATCTCGTCCGAGCAGGAAAACGCGCGGGTTGCCGGTTCACTATCTCGACGGACGCTCACCGGCAAGTTCATCTGCACAACATGCGGTTTGGGGTGATTACCGCGCGCCGTGGCTGGCTTGAGGCGTCCGATGTTCTGAATACCTTATCATTGCGAGAGTTCACCGACGCGATCCGCGCTCGTTCCCTTTCCTAACCACTTCTCTATGGCACTAGTTTTCGTAACAGGATCTTCGGACGGTCTGGGCCGGATGGCTGCCCAGCTCCTCGTACAGCAGGGGCACAGGGTAATGCTGCACGCGCGCAATGAAGCTAGAGCGAAGGAGGCGCTCGCCGCAGTTCCGGGAGCTGAAGGTGTCCTGACGGCTGATTTGACCAGCATTCGGCAGACCCGGGACCTCGCGGTGGCGGCGAATGCGTTCGGTTCATTCGATGCGGTAATCCACAACGCGGCTGTCGGATACCAGGAGCCAAGGCGGATCGCGACCGAGGATGGACTGCCGCACGTGTTTGCCGTGAATACCCTGGCCCCTTACATTCTCACTGCACTCATGAATCGGCCGAAGCGTCTTGCATACCTCAGCTCCATGCTCCATCAGAGCGGAGACGCCACGCTCGAAGATTTAACCTGGGACGCGCGGCCCTGGAGAGGTCAACAGGCGTATTCCGATTCCAAGCTGCACGATGTTCTGCTGGCACTTGCTGTAGCCCGGAGATGGCCGGGCGTTTACTCCAACGCGTTAGAACCTGGCTGGGTCGCCACCAAAATGGGTGGACCACGGGCGCCGGATGATCTGGACCAGGCCCATCGCACTCAAGTGTGGCTCTCTGTGAGTGACGATGCGGAGGCGCGGGTTACGGGCAGATACTTCTACCATATGCGTCAGCGTAAGCCGCATAAGGCAACCGGTGATCCCGAAACGCAAGAGTTACTTCTCGAGCAATGTAAGCGGCTCTCGGGTGTGGAACTCCCGCGGGTTTAGCCTTCAGCCGAAGCAGATTTCGCGCGCTCTACGGATTCTCGTCGACGTCCAGGAGTGAGAAGCCAAACGGCGTACGCCGATCCTTAAAAGAAGACATGCGGTTGATCGCTGTCAGCTTGGACCTTGTATCTTCGAGTGCACTGGCGAAGGCGCGCTGCATCACGGGATCGACCTGGGCCTTGGCGTCGACCATCGATGAATAGAGCGCAGCCGAGTTCAGGAAATTATTTACGACATGCGCAATCGTCGCCATCGTGGTCTTCATGGCGTAGAGCTGCTGCGACTGCGTCTCGGCTTCGCGGACATCCGTGATATCTCGGTGAACTGCTACCAGGTAGACGAGGCGCCCTTTTGCGTCAACATAAGGCACGAACGTGACTCGTGCCCATCGAGGGGCGCCGTCTTTCCGACGAAACTGGGACTCGACTGTGGTTGTCTTTCCTTTCGTCTCCGCATAGAGGACTGCATCAACCGCCTCCTGGCACGTTGATTCCAACGGAAAGAGTGCGGGCCGATTCATCACTTCCACGTACGCGTAACCCGTGAGCTGCAGGAAGCTCTCGTTGGCATACATGATGGTGAGCTCACCCGCCGCCGCACTGGCGATCGTAATCCCGTCGCTCGCCATATCCACCGCTCGCGCGAAGACCGCCACCTTCACATCCTGACGAAGTTTCAGGACACGCATGACGCTAGTCGCGAGAACGCCTAAAGCAGCCTTTTGGTAGACATTTAGGCTTCGCGGAATGCTGTCGATCACGCACAGTGTCCCCAAAGCGAGACCCGTATCCGTGAGAAGGGGCATCCCAGCGTAGAACCGGACGTTCGGGGAGCCCTGAACAAACGGATTACCACGAAAACGCGGATCGAGTAGCGCGTCCTCAACTATAAATAACTCGGAGCCGAGAATCGCGTGTCCGCAGAAGGATACATCACGCGACGTTTCCGTTGCATTCAGCCCGATTTTTGACTTGAACCACTGCCTGTTGCTGTCGACGAAGGTCAACGACGCCATCGATGTCTGACAGATCTCGGCTGCGGCTTTCACGATGGTGTTGTAAATGTCCTCCTCCGCGGAGTCCAGCACGTCCAGTGCCCGCAGGGCGGCGATTCGCTCGGCTTCATTCTCCGGAGTAGGCGCAGGCTGGAAGGAACCCTCGCCTTCTTGCAGCGAGCTGTGCATCTGGTACTAATAGTACTAGAAGAGAGCTCAATCAAACATCCGAATCGTTGTTTTAGCTCAGCTGCAGTTCAATGCTCGTGACGGAAGCTGGTTTGAAGCTGTAATTGAGCGGTGATGCACTTGCCGTCGTCTCCCCACTCGGTTGTACGGCGTTGGGCTGATCGAATGTGTTGCGTGCGTGTATGTCGGAGGCGGAAAGCACTCGGACACGTGCATTTGTAATCTCGCTGCCTCTGACTTCGATTGCAGTCTGCTGAGCATTCTGGGGATCGGGGTTCACAACAGTCAGAAACGCACGTTTGCCGTTGATCGAACAGGACCCGGAGAGTCCCGCAAGCCCATTTACCCGCGGAGCTAAAAAATCGGTTCTGACAGCAGTTGCTCCCTGGTGTGCAGAGTACATTTCAAACACATGGAAAACAGGCGTAACGGTGAACTTGTCTTCCCGCGCGACGAACGAGGTGTGGATGTTGTTGATCAACTGGGCGGCGTTCGCCATGGCAACCTTGTCGGCGTGACGGTTGAAAGTGTCCAGAGTGATGCCGGAAACGAGCGCATCTCTCATCGTCGGGAAGTAGGCCCAAAGATAGCGCGGATCGATGGACGGGTCTGTGTGGTGCCAGGCACCCCATTCGTCCACCACCAGCTTGACCCGGTGTTCCCGGTCGGTCTCGCCCATGATCTGCCAGTGGTTTCGGATCAGCTCCTCCATGTGATCGGCCTTTTTCAGCAGCTCGAACCACTCGGCCGTGGTGAACTCGTTCGCGTCGCCTTTGCCGGTTGTGCCGCAATAGTAATGAAGGGCGGTGCCGAAAAGTCCCCGAAGACCCCCCGGGCCACGCTCGGCTAACTTCTGGAAGAAACTCCTGGTCCATGCATAATCCGGGCCGTTCGGGCCCGAGGCGATGAACGAAAGCCGGTTTGGAAACAGAGGAACCCACTGCACCCAGCGCCGGTATTCGATCGCATATTCGTCTCCGGTGAATGCACCTCCGCAACCCCAGCTTTCGTTACCAACGCCCCAATATTGAACCTTGAAAGGCTCAGGGTCGCCGCCCTGGGCGCGCAGATCCGCGAGCGTTGTTGACCCTTTCGGCGAGTTACAGTATTCGATCCAATCGTAGAAATCGTGGGCATCAAGTGAGCGCACATTTCCCGCAAGATAGGGTTCGGCGCCGGCAGCCCGGCAGAAGCGGGCGAACTCATTGGTGCCAAACTCGTTCGGATCGTATTTCTGCGGACCGTCCGGCGCTTTCTGAAGATATTCATTGTTGGCCCAGAAGTTGGTCCGCTTCGGCCGCCGGTCACGAGGGCCAACCCCATCCCGCCAGTTGTAACTGTCAGCAAAACATCCGCCCGGCCAACGAATCACCGGCGCCTTCATCTTCTTGAGGTTGTCGATGAGGTCTTTGCGCACGCCCCCGACGTTTGGAATGCGGGATTTTTCACCGACCCAAACCCCGTCGTAGATACAGCCGCCAAGATGTTCCGTGAAGTGGCCATATATATTCGGCGAAATCGTGCCGATGGTCTCCTCCGGAACAATCTCAATACGAGCTGTAGCGGCGCTGGAGGACCTTGGCGCAAGTGCGGCGAGAGAGGACAGCAGGAAAGTTCGACGTTCCATGACCAACCTCAAATGTTATCCCAGATCTAACGCTTGTTTTTTCGAGCTCACAGATTCCGGAAATTGCACAGGTAATCCCATAAGCGGACACTCCGCGTACTGCAGAACGAGGTCTTCCGCTTGTATTCACGTCACTTAGCGAAAGTCTTCTGCCGGAACCTGACATGCTTCTGAAGGAGAAAGTATATGGACGTACCTCGTGGAAAAGAAGTCGCCCGCCGCCGTACGGTGCGGCGCGTTGCACTTATTTTGGGTGCAATCGCAGTAATCGGCGGCACGACTGTGGCACTTGCCCGTCTAAAACCAGCAGCACCATCGGTCGAAATGAGCGGATTGTGGCCAGGAACAGTCAAGCGAGGTCCCATGGAGCGGCAGGTCCGCGGTCTCGGAGCGCTTAAGCCGGAGCAGATCTACTGGATCAATGCGGCCGTCGACTCCCGCGTAGTTCGGATTGTTCGCCGGGCAGGCATCGATGCCATCAAGGCCAACGACGTGATCATGGTCCTCAGCAATCCGGACCTCGAGTTGGACGCAGAGAAGGCGGAGTGGGTTGTGAAGCAGGACGAAGCCAATCTCGCCAACTTGAAGGTGAAACTCGAGAGCGATAAATTGGACCAGCGCGCCAGCCTCGCGGAGTTGGAGTCGCAATACACGCAGGCAAAGCTCACTGCGGATCGTGATCTGGAGCTTACACGGCTCAGTCTGAAAAGTGATCTCGAGTCCAGACTGTCTGTGAACCAGGCAAACCAATTCCAAAACCGTGTTGGATTGCAGAAGCAACGGCTCGACATTGCCGATCAGTCGATTAGGGCTCAGATTGATGCGCAAGAAGTGGTCGTTCAAAGCTCGAAGGCAGCGTATGACCTGAAAAGGCGTCAAGTTGACCAACTCACGATCCGGGCGGGCGTCAACGGTGTCCTGCAGGAAGTCGACGTCGAAGTGGGACAACGTGTGCCCGCCGGTACCGTGCTCGCGAAAGTTGCTGACCCGAGCAAACTGAAAGCCGTTCTACAGATCCCCGAAACACAGATGAAAGACGTTCGCATTGGTTTAGATGCTTCGGTCGACACCCGCAACGGTGTTGTTCCCGGTCGCGTGATACGGATTGATCCAGCCGCCCAGAACGGCACGGTGGGAGTTGATGTCGCACTCTTAGGAGGACTTCCGCAGGGTGCCCGTCCCGAACTTAGCGTCGACGGAACAATCCAGATTGAACGCCTCGCAAACGTCGTCTATATTGACCGTCCGGTTTCGGGCGAACCCGACGCGACGATCGGCCTTTTCAAGCTCGACCCGGATGGTAAGGGCGCGTCACGAGTCACGGTGAAGCTGGGACGGGCCTCTGTCAACACGATCGAAGTGCGGGAGGGCCTCAAATTGAACGATCGCGTGATTCTGTCCGACATGTCCCAATACGATTCTTACCCACGAATTCGTTTGAACTAGTAACCAAACACCTACGTATTCAGTAGAGACAAAGAAAGGTAGACCCGAGCGAATGACGGATGCACAGCCACTGATTCATCTCGACGGAGTAAAAAAGGTATTTGTCACCGACGAAGTAGAGACGCACGCCCTGGCAGGAATTCACATCGATATCCGGCGCGGTGAATATGTTTCTATATCAGGCCCGTCAGGATGCGGCAAAAGTACTTTGTTGGCAATCCTGGGGTTGCTGGACTCTCCATCATCGGGAACTTACATCCTGAATGGGAAGCCCGTGCAGGATCTGAAACTCGCGGAGCGTGCCCGCATTCGCAATCGGGAGATCGGGTTTATTTTCCAGGCATTCAATCTGATCGGCGACCTGAACGTGTATGAGAACGTCGAACTGCCGCTTACGTACCGGGGCATGGGCTCGGCGGAACGGAAAAAGAAAGTGCACGAAGCGCTCGAGCGGGTTGGGATGTCGCACAGGATCAAGCACTATCCTTCGCAGCTCTCGGGGGGCCAACAACAGCGCGTCGCTGTTGCGCGGGCGCTTGCCGGAGACCCGGCAATCCTGCTCGCCGATGAGCCGACCGGGAACCTGGATTCACAGAACGGCGAACAGGTAATGGATCTGCTTCGTGAACTCCATCGCGGAGGCGCAACGATTTGCATGGTCACGCACGATCCTCGCTACGCTCGCTATGCCGACCGGTCCATCCATCTGTTCGACGGCCGCGTGGTGGAAGAGAACGTGGAGGCGCTGGCATGATCTCAAGACACGTCGACATCGTAGCCGTTGGTGTTTTGCTTCTGGGCATATTGGTTTATTCAGAGGCACGGAAAGCCATTTGGGTTCGAGTTATGAAAAGCCCCGCACGCGTCCGGGTGGAACGCATTTATGTCAGGGTGCCTGAGCCGCCGGTCGCGCCGGTAGTATTCAAATAACGCGCACGCGGGGCATACCTGCATAAGCACGTTCAGAACGGCGAAATTCCCGGGGTGTTGCCTTTCGCTCGGGTGTGCCCAGAACAGGAACAGAGCGAAAATCTGAAATGGCTGCCATTGTACAATCTCCTCCGCAAGCAATGAGCATTGTTCCTTCGCAGATGCGCGTTCTGATTTGCGATGACCAACCGGACGTTCTGGAGGCGCTCCGGTTCCTGCTGAAGCGCGACGGCTACAAAACGGAATCCGCAGAATCGCCCAGGCAAGCGTTACAGCTACTGGAAACCAGAGACTACGATGCGGCAATCATTGACCTGAACTATACGAGGGACACAACCTCGGGCGGGGAAGGACTCGAGTTGCTGGCACGCATGCAGGCGATTGACTCCATGCTCCCGGTGATTGTGATGACAGCTTGGGGCAATGTGGATATTGCTGTCGAAGCGATGCGACGGGGTGCTCGCGATTTCGTGCAGAAGCCTTGGGAAAACGAGCGCCTCTCCACCATCTTGCGTACTCAGCTCGAACTCGTGCAAGCTTTCCGCCGCGGGCAGAGGCTCGAAGTGGAGAATCAGCTTCTACGGGGCGAGAACGTGCCGACAATGATAGCGACCTCTCCCGCTATGCAGCCGGTTCTGGAGCTGATCTCGAGAGTAGGTCCTTCGGACGCCAATGTCCTGATCACTGGCGAGCCGGGCACTGGGAAGGAGGTGGTCGCTAGAACTCTGCACGCCATTTCCAACCGCGCGAGCAAGCCCATGGTCACGGTAAACGCCGGTGGTCTTTCGGAGGGAGTCTTCGAAAGCGAGTTGTTCGGTCATGTCAAAGGGGCGTTTACCGACGCAAAGATGGATCGCGTCGGCCGATTCGAACTTGCCGACACCGGCACTCTGTTTCTCGATGAGATTGCCAATGTACCCATCAATCTGCAAGCGAAACTCCTGCGCGTCCTCGAAATCGGCGAGATGGAAAGAGTGGGATCGTCCAGAACAAAGAGAGTAGACGTTCGCATCATCTCTGCCACAAACTCTAAGCTTCAGGAAGAAGTTGCAAATGGAAGATTCCGCCAGGATCTGCTGTTTCGTCTGAATACCATCGAGATTCCGTTGCCTCCGCTGAGAGAGCGCCGCGAAGACATCCCGCCTCTTGCCACGCACTTCCTCGGTGTTCACGCGCGCCGTTACCGTAAGAACGTAAACGGATTCGACCGCAACGCGTTGCAAGCTCTCCTTGATCATCCGTGGCAGGGAAACGTTCGCGAGATGAATCATGTGGTCGAGCGTGCCGTTCTGATGAGTCAGGATGTACTGATCAAGCCGGGTGATCTCGCCTTGCGCACTTCCGCTGGCTCAAATCCCAGGCTGGACGAGATGAGCTTGGAAGAAGTAGAAGAGTTCCTGATCAGGAAGGCCCTCGCGCGATTTGGTGGAAACGTCAGCCACGCTGCAGCCGCGCTGGGACTGAGCCGAAGCGCTCTTTATCGCCGCCTCCAGCGGTTTGGAATGGGATAGTGGCCTACGGGCCTCGATGAATTCGCGCTGGCACAAGCTCAGACCCGGACACCACTCCCGAATCGCGCTGCTGGCAATTGCTGCCGCGCTACCGGCGATAATCACTTGCGCTGCCCTGCTCGCGCTGGGCCACTATTCTCCCCGGGTTCAAGTTGCAGTCGTTCTCTTCCTGCTGCTGTACAGCTGTGCGTTTGCCCTTAAGATACGAACTCACGTAACGAACCCTTTACGCACGCTCGCGAACCTTCTCGAAGCCATGCGGGAAGGAGACTACTCGATCCGCGCACGTGTCGAGGATCCGAGAGAGCCGATGGGCGAGGTGATGCACCAAGTGAACGCCATGGCGGCGACGCTGCGGGATCAGCGCCTAGGTGCACTGGAGGCCACTGCTCTGCTACGAAAGGTGATGGAGGAGATTGACGTCGCCGCGTTCGCCTTCGACCCGCAGCAATCTTTACGCCTGGTCAATCGCGCCGGCGAGCGTTTACTTGCGCAACCTTCCGAAAGGCTTCTGGCACGAGACGCCGCTTCGCTCGGCCTCGACGAGTATCTGGCCGGTGATGCGGAACGGACGATACAGCGGCGGTTCCCGGGTGCGATGGGTCGCTGGGGCATCCGCCGGTCACAGTTCAGAGAGGGCGGCATTCCACATCAACTGCTTGTTGTGTCTGACCTGACGAGGCCTCTCCGGGAGCAGGAGTTGCAGGCCTGGCAACGCCTGGTCCGCGTCATCGGACATGAGTTGAACAACTCGTTGACTCCGATCAAGTCCATTACACAAAGTCTCGAAGACTTATTGAAGCAGGACCCGCTTCCGAGCGACTGGGCAGAAGATGTGTCGCGGGGCCTCAACGTAATCGGAAATCGTTCAGAATCGCTCAATCGTTTCATGAGCTCCTATGCGCTGCTTGCAAAGCTGCCGCCGCCTCGTTTTGGAGCCGTAGAACTGACCCTGCTCCTGCGGCGGGTTACCGGGCTCGAAAGGCGGATGCCCATTGTTTATGAGCAGTGTGTGCCGCTCGTGATTCAGGGTGATGCAGACCAGTTGGAACAGGCCCTGATCAATCTGCTTCGGAACGCTGTCGATGCCGCAAAGGAGACGGGAGGCGGCGTGCGGATATTTTGCAAAACCGGTGCGGGCAGGGTCGAAATTCTCATCCAGGATGAAGGACACGGCATTGCGAATCCTGCCAATCTCTTCGTTCCGTTTTTCACGACGAAGCGCGGAGGCTCGGGCATCGGACTGGTGTTAACCAGGCAGATCGCGGAAGCTCACAACGGCTCACTCACGCTGCGAAACCGCGCGGACGGCCCCGGTTGTGAAGCCCGGCTAACCCTCCCAGTGAAACAACCTTGAGTGCGTCTCTTAAGCCGGCATCGCCGTCGTACTCGCGCTCTCGTGCGAATGATCGGCATGATACGAACTGCGCACGAGCGGCCCAGCCTCGACGTGTGCAAAACCCATGGCAAGCCCGGCTCTCTTGTATTCGTCAAATTCGCTTTGCGGAATGTACCGCATGATGGGCAGATGCTTGGCTGACGGTCTGAGGTACTGACCCAAAGTCAGTATGTCCACGTGGTGGTCACGCAAACTGCGCATTGCATCAAGTACTTCGTTCTGCGTTTCACCCAGACCAAGCATCAGACCTGATTTCGTAGGTATGTAAGGCCGGATTTGTTTTGCATAGCGCAGCACGTCGAGCGAGCGTTCGAACCGCGCGCCCAGACGTACCTGGCGATACAGACGCGGTACGGTTTCGGTGTTGTGATTCAGAACGTCGGGATGAGCATTCATCACAGTATCCACGGCCGCCCGCGATCCCTGGAAGTCCGGAATCAAAACCTCGACTTTGCAAGCGGAGATGCGTTGCCGAATCGCCTCGATGGTGAGCGCGAAGAGCTCGGCGCCCCCGTCTTTTCTGTCATCCCGATTGACACTTGTGATCACGGCGTAGCGCAGTCCAAGAGCTGCACAGGCTTCTGCGACTCGGGCCGGCTCGTCATAATCGACCTCGAGCGGAGCGCCCTTGCTGACCGCACAGAACCCGCAGCGGCGCGTGCACACGTTGCCCAGGATCATGAATGTCGCGGTGCGCTGGTTCCAGCATTCACCAACATTTGGACACGCAGCACTTTCGCAGACGGTGTGCAGACGCAGCCGTGTTACCAGCTCCTTCAGCTCGCGGTAATTCTCGCCGACAGGTGCAGGAGCGCGCAGCCATTTGGGCCGTTCCTGCGCCGACGAGATTGAAACAAGCATGCGACCTTATTGTACCGTCGCGGCCCGTGTGTTACGACGGTCCGCACGCGCAATCTCGAGTAGTTATTGGTTGTAAATAAAACGTATTACGCCAAGAACAACTAGTATTTTTGTTTTTTAGCATCGGTGAAACCCCGACCGGCTGCGCTGTATCGAAGCGAGTATAAAGCCGGAATGAATGAGGAATTCCGGCCATACGACGCAATCTTCGATCGCACACGTGCGTCTTCGAAGCTTGGTTCTGGAGTCTTTCTAAATGAAAAAATCAATTCTTTTAGGATTAGTGTGCCTAGGTTTATCCAGCTTGTCGGTGCAAGCTCAGGAGCGAGGCCAGAATGAATTCAGTGTTTCTGCGCTCGGTTCCTTCCAGCGTAGCTCTACCGGCAACGGAATCAACCAATCGGCTGACGGTACGCCGGGTCTCTCAGTCAGCTATCGATACTTCTTTAATGCGCACCATGGTCTCGAGATGGACTACGGGTTCCGCAGATATGATCAACAGTTCAGCGCGCTTGGAGCCTCTGCGCCCTTTACCGGACGCTACGTGATTCCGGCCGATACGCATGAAGGGACCATGTCTTACGTATACCGTTTTGCTTCAGCACACAGACTGAAGCCGTTCGTGAATGCCGGCGTCGGTGCTCTTGTATTCGCACCTACGCAACTGGCCGGAAATTCTACCGTCGGCACCAGCACATTGGCGACGGCAGATTTTGTGTACGGTGGCGGAGCCGAACTGGCGCTCAGCCCTCAGTTGAATCTTCGCTTCGGTTATCGTGGCCACTTTTTTGAAGCGCCCGATTTAGGTTTGGCGACACTCTACACCGGTTCCCGGACTCATATGGCGGAGCCGTTCGTAGGACTAACGTTCCGCTTCAGATAAACTTCGCGATATCCCTCCGGGGACTGGGACTAAATCCAGTTCCCCGGCGGGATGACTTCGATCCAGGGACCGTCTTCTTTGTCCCCGTGAAGAAAGATTTTTCGAACGGTTTTGGCGAGTTCGGTGTACTGGGTCGGGATCGTAACCTCGATGCCCTCGTGAGACGAGAGAGCTTTTCTGTCCACCTGTTGCCGCGCAATGAGCTGAGACAATTCCGCTCTTAATGTTGCAGGATCAGCATCACTCGTTCCGGACTCGTAGTCTGGCTCTATGGCAATTCGAGGAACAGGAGAATCACCTCGCTGCATATCGGCGAACACATCTTGAAGGAACACTTCGAGGTCTGGATTCATATCGTCTTCACATCTCACGCCGGTTTTCTAGAGAACGCGACATAGTGACTTCGTCAGCAAACTCGAGGTCACTGCCGACCGGTATGCCCATGGCGATTCTGGTGATCCGCGGACCAAGCGGCTTCAAAAGGCGCGAGAGATACACAGCGGTCGCTTCTCCCTCCACTGTTGGATTCGTGGCCACAATAATTTCAGAGATTTCCTCGCGGTGGACTCGGTCAATCAGCCCCTTGATTCGCAATTGTTCCGGCCCGATTCCCCGAAGTGGGGAAAGCGCACCATGCAATACGTAGTAAACCCCGCGAAAGGTATGCGTCGTCTCAATCGGAAGTATATTGTGGGGCTCTTCGACGACGCACAATTGTGAGTGGTCACGGTGTGGATCGCGGCAATAGAGGCAAATCTCACCGTCGCTAATGTTGTTGCACTGCTGGCAAATGCCGAGCTTGTCTTTGATATCCAGGATGGCTTGAGCCAGATTCTCCGCATCCTCGCGAGAACCGCGCAGTAGATGGAATACGATGCGCTGAGCCGATTTTTGGCCAATGCCGGGGAGTCGCTTACACTCCTGGATCAAACGGGCGAGGGGTGCCGCGAATTCAGCCATGAACGGGTTTAGAACAAGCCTGGGGGCAGCCCCATCCCGCCAAGCAGATTGCCCATTTTCCCTTGTGATTCTTCTTCAACCTTCTTCACCGCTTCATTGAAGGCAGCCATGACCATGTCTTGCAGCATCTCGACGTCACCCGCAACCTCGGGATCAATCTTTACCGCGAGCACGTTTTTCTGGCCATCCATTTTGACGCTGACCATCCCGCCGCCCGATGACGCTTCGACACGGATGGCTGCGATTTGCTCGGCAAGCTTCTGCTGCATCTGCTGTGCTTGCTTCATCATGGATTGCATGTTGTTGGCGGGCATCTTCATGGTTAAGCTCTCCGGATTTTTCTACCTACTCATTCAAATTTCGCACGGTGCGAACCTGGGCGTCGGGAAATAACTCCTGAAAACGCTTCACGCCGGGGTGCTCGAGTGCGCGTTCGCGAAGTGCAGAATCGCTGTCTTTGCCGTTAGTGGATTTTGTCACAATGCCGGACGATGCCGCGGCCTCGCCTGCCTCGAAACGGACCTTCACCGGCTTGCCCGCAACCTGGGCACCGACGGTCTGCACCTTGGGATCCCGTAGCGAGAACAGGGAACCCTTCGGCCCCTTCAAGACCAATTCGCCGCCCTTCAGTTCCACTTCGCATTGCATGAGCGCATCGGCGCTGAACTGCAGCCCGGCGCTGGACAACGCATCGTAAAATCTCTGCTTCAGGTCGCCGTCCGCGGCAGACGGACTTGCGGCCTGCTGCTGCGAGACGTCAGCAGAGGGCGGCGGTGCCGCCCCGGGCGCTTCAGAGATTGGTCTCGGCGGAATCGCAGCGGGTGCTGACGGTGGTGGTGCGGCAGTGGTTAGTTTCGGCAGCGGCCGCACAGCAGGCGGTGGTGTGGCACTAGCTTCGGTGCGTTCACGAACGGGTTCGGCTACCGGCGCTTTGGGCCCGGCTGGCGCATTGTCAGGTGAACCTAAACTCGCGAGCGCTTCTTCGATCGACTTCAGCCTGCCCGCCTGGACCAGCTTGACGAGCCCCAACTCGAGATGTAGACGCGGCTGAAGCGACGTTTGCAACTCTTTGTAGACACCAAGAGTCAGATTCAAGAAGCGCGTCAGATCTTCTTCGCTGAACGCCTTGGCGGTATCGAGAAACGCGGCCTGTTCTCCGTCAGAAGCCGCAATCAGTGATGTAGGCCGGCCGGCGATCTTCGCGACGAGCAGATTACGCCAGTACCGCGAGAGTTCACGGCAAAAATGCTGCAGACTCTGACCATGACGTTCGAGATCAGACACAATCTCGAGCATCCTGCCACCATCGGCATTCAGGACCGCATCCGCAACGCTACGCAGCGAATCGGCTCCGAACATGCCCAACAGCGAACGAACGTCAGCAACTTTGAGCGTCGAACCGCAGCAGGCGATCGCCTGGTCAAGAGCCGACAATGAATCCCGAACGCTGCCTTCCCCTGCCTGTGCAATGACCGAAAGAGCTTCGTCGCTTGCTTCGATTCCTTCCTGTTGCGCGATTTGCTTCATTCGCACCATCAGCTCGGAGAAATCAACGGACCGGAACGAAAAATGTTGGCAGCGCGATGCGATCGTGTTGGGGATCTCGCTCGCTTCGGTCGTGCAAAGAATGAAAACCACCCATTCCGGCGGCTCCTCCAGAGTCTTCAGGAGTGCGTTAAACGCCTCTTTCGTAATCTGGTGTGCCTCGTCAATGATGAAGACTTTGTATTTATCGCGCGCGGGCCGGTAACGAACGTTTTCCCGAATCTCCCGCATTTCGTTGATGCCGCGATTCGAAGCTGCGTCGATCTCGATGACATCGACGGACGATCCGGAGCTGATCTCTAGGCAGCTGGAGCAAACGCCGCAGGGAATTGCTGTCGGCCCCTGGATACAGTTCAGGCAGCGGGCCAGGATCCTGGCGACCGTCGTCTTGCCCGTTCCCCGTTGACCGGAAAAGATGTAGCCGTGAGCGAGGCGATTGCTTTCAATGGCATTCGCGAGAGTTTTCTGGACATGCTCCTGCCCAATCAGCTCGGAAAAATTTTGGGGACGATACTTTCTGGCAATGACCTGATACATGAAAGAGATCGTGTGAGAACGGCCGCGGGGACCTGCCGGCTGCTAAGTCTGGGCTGTAAACCGACTGCGGAGGTATTGCCAGACCCCGGGTGATCCGCGGCACACAAGCTAAACCACTACCGTTGCTTCCTTCCGAACCTGGCGGGGTTTGCAGCCGCCCGTTGCACGAAGCCCGGAGCCTGACAATTCATTATGTTATCACCTGTGAGCTACTTGCGAGGACCGAGCACCGCTTGCAGTTTCTCTCCGAACAGGGTGGGCGCAGAGGGACGCCGATCTGCTTTGTCCCTCGGAGGAGGTGGGGGTGTTCCATCTGGCTGAGGATCTTCCGGCAGACCGGGTAATTGATGCGCGGAAGCGGGAGCGTTCTGCTGGGCAGCAACAGATGGAGGCTCGGTTTTTGCAGCCGGCGTGAAATCGCCTGAAAGTGGCTGCTGCTCTGGCCGTGCTGGAACGAGCGGCGCTGGGCTCGCGCCGCTGCTTCCCCGCATAAACTGCTCCTTGCGCAAGATGACGCGTTCGAGCGAAGGGACCCAGCCTGTGAAATCAGCCTCAACCGGAGACGGTTTGCGGAGTGTACTGCGCATCGCCTCCATCTTCGAATCCATGTTGTCGAGATGATGGAGCAGCAAGGCCTCCGGAAAGCTTGGGACCTTAGGGGAGCCGAATTCCAGCTCACCGTGGTGACTGATGATCAAGTGCTCCACAAGAGTTCTCAGCCGGGGAGGGAAGTCCGGAACTTCGCGAACCTTGTCTGCCAAAATCTTCAGGCCGATCACAATATGTCCAAGCAACTGGCCCTCTGAGCTGTACGTAAAACTGCGCTGATATGACAACTCTTCGATTTTCCCGATGTCATGCAGAACTGCGCCCGTGAGAACAAGGTCTAAATCGACTTCCTTGTAGTGACCCGCTGTTAGCTTTGCCAGCGTGCAAAGGGACAGAACGTGTTCAATCAGGCCGCCGCGGCACGCATGATGAATGGTTTTGGCTGCCGGAGCCACCTTAAACTTTCCGGCGATCTCGTCGTCGCGTAGAACAGCTTCGAGAAGAGAACGCAGGTAGTGATTGCCAATACCGGATACGATCCCCTGCAATTCCCCGAACATCTCGTCGATGTTGCGCTCGGAGCACGGGAAGTAGTCGCCGAAATCGACTTCACCATCATCCAGCCGCCTCAGTTTATGGATTGTGAACTGAGCCCGCTTCTGGTAAAGCTGCATGAGACCCTTGGCTTTGACGAAATCGTCGCGCTCGAAGGTATGCATCACTTCTTCGACGTTGTCCCACATCTTCGCTTCAATCTCGCCGGTCCGATCAGCGAGTTGAAGCGATAGATAGGGTTCGCCGGTTTTCTTCTGCCGGATTTCTTTGTTGATGACGATGAATTGGACCGTGACGACTTCGTTCGGCACGAGCCCGCCAACATAGGGCGACTTCATCGATTATCGGGAACTGCTCTTTCCGGAAACGGTCGTGGACGTGCCAGGAATCGGGATTGCCCAAAGCAGGCGCTTGTGACGAGTCTTCTCCTCCACTTCGGCCTTGGTGATCGTCTCTGGTTTCAACTGAGCTGGATCCTGCCAGGCGGTATTTTGGCCCGCCGCAGCGCCAGTGTCCACAAATCCAGGCTTGATCTGCAAAAACGCATGCTTCCGCAGGTCAGTGAGGTACTCGCGTACTTTCGGCTCCATCTTTGGGCCGTAGAGGGCATTTTCGATTTCGGGCTTCGCATCTGCAAGCGGCAGGAGTCCAGCCTTGGTGTGATCGTCCACCTTGAATATCTCGAATCCCGTGGCGATCTTGATGGGCGGAGTTACGCCCCCCTTCGGCAGATTCCAGACAGCATCCTCAAACTGCTTGTTTAAGTCACCCCTCTTATAACCGCCGAGCACCCCGCCGTCCTTTGCCGTCACGCCGTCGGAGTTGTCGCGAGCTAAATCGGCGAAGCGTTGCCCTCTCTTTGCTTCCTCCGCAACTTGCTTGGCCTTGTTCTCAGCGGCAACGACAGCACCCGGATTCTTTCCTTCCGTGGAGATCAGTATCTCGCTCAGAAACACCTTCTCCTCGCGCATGAAGTCTTTCTTGTGAGCCTCGTAGTAGTCGGCGATCTCCTTATCGGTGAAGCTGATCCGCCGACCCACTTCCTGCCCGATGACTTCGCGGGTCAGATACTGATTCTTTGTCTCGGAGAGGAAATCCTCGTAGCTCATCCCGGACTGCTCACGAATAAAGTCGTGGAACTTCTCAGGATCCGTGATCTTGGCCCTTCTCTGCAGGTCAGCCAGGTATTTGCTGATCTCCGGATCAACGTTGATGTTGAGTTCTTTCCCTCGCTGGGTCAGAAGCAGTTCATCAATGCGGTTACGGAGAACATCTTTCTGCTGTCTCTGAAGCTCTTGCTGAATCTGAGCAGCATTTGCTCCCTGCGCCTGGAGTTGCTTTGTCATATCGCGCGTGAAACGGCCTAGCTCGTCCTGGCTGACGATGTCGCCGTTCACCTTGGCCACGATCTGGTCGATCACACTCGGAGCGGGAGGCGTATCAGCCGCAAACCCAAGGGGCGCAAGTGCAAAGAGGGCAGCGTGCAACTTCAACTTCATAGATTTGGCTTTACTACATTATGACAATTTGCGTGGGATTGCCGTACTTAAGGACGGGTGACAAGCGCTGGGCGTTTCTGTTCCTTGTCCGGTACACCTTCGTCTGCGGTGAGTTTCTGAATGGTTCGCCTCACCTCCGAAAGGAGCGTACCTGGGTCTTCCTTGCCCGTTAGAGGCAGCTTCAACACGCCGGCCGGCGTAAATTGAGCACCCTCAAGGCTTCTTACCAGGTTCATCAATCGGAACGGATCCACCTTTGACTGTTGGTGAAATTTGATATTGACAAATCCCTGTCTGCGGTCAATGGACTCCACTCCAGCCTGCGCCGCCAGACTCTTCAGGAGAGAGAAGCTGACGAGATTCCGAACCTCTTCGGGAGCTTTGCCGTAACGATCACTCAGCTCTTCGATGATCTTCGCTCCGGCCGCCTCGTCTTTCACGTCCGCAATCCGCTTGTAAGAACGTAGCCTTTGCGCGTCGTCACTGATATACGCCGTGGGAATCCGGATGTCGAGACCCATGTTGATGGTGGCATGGATCTCGAGCGGCACTTCCTCGCCTCGGAGTTCCTTGACCGTTTCTTCGAGAAGACGGACGTATGTGTCGTATCCGACGGCTTCGATATGTCCGTGCTGCTCTCCACCTAATAGATTTCCCGCGCCTCGGAGTTCCAGGTCCAAGGCCGCAATCTTGAACCCAGCGCCCAGGTCACTGAATTCCTTCAACGCAGCCAAACGCTTGCGGGCGACTTCGCTGAGCTGAGTATCGGCGGGCACCATGAGGTACGCGTACGCTCTGCGATTCGAGCGGCCGACTCGTCCCCGCAGCTGATACAGTTCGCTCAGACCGTAGCGTTCCGCATTCTCGATGACGATGGTGTTAGCCAGCGGGATATCGAGCCCATTTTCGACGATGGTCGTACAGACGAACAGGTCGTACTCGTGCTTCATGAATCCGAGCAGCACCTTTTCTAGTTCGGATTCTCCCATTTGTCCGTGGCCGACACCGATCCTGCATTGAGGCAGTAACTCCTGCAGGAAGGCAGCCCGCATGAAGATCGTGTCCACGCGGTTGTGCACGAAATAGACCTGACCTTGCCGCGCAAGCTCTTGTTCCACGGCTGTCTTGATCAGATCGGCGTTAAAGTGAGCCACGACAGTGTTGATCGACAGCCGGTCCTTGGGAGGCGTCTCGATGACGGACATGTCCCGAAGCCCGAGGAGGGACATGTGCAGCGTCCGCGGGATCGGCGTCGCACTCATGGTTAAGACGTCAACGTTGTGCCGTAGTTGTTTCAGGCGCTCTTTGTGCCGGACGCCGAACCGCTGTTCTTCATCCACGATCAGCAGCCCCAGATCTGGAAACACGACATCCTTCGAGAGGAGGCGATGAGTCCCGATCAGAATGTCTACTTTCCCGGCGGCCAGGTCCTCCAGAACGGCCTTCACTTCTTTGGCATTCCGGAACCGGCTGACCAGCTCAACGCGGATCGGAAAGGAAGCGAATCTGCGCTTGAATGTCTCGTAGTGTTGGAATGAAAGCACGGTGGTTGGCGCGAGGACGGCTACTTGCTTCCCATCACCCAGGGCCTTGAATGCCGCGCGCATCGCCACTTCCGTTTTGCCGAATCCAACGTCGCCGCAGAGAAGCCGGTCCATGGGCTGCACGCTTTCCATGTCGGCTTTGATCTGCTCTACCGCGCTCAGCTGATCCTTAGTCGCGGCGTATTCAAACGCGTCCTCAAATTCACGCTGCCAGTTGCTGTCGTCCGAGAAGGCGAAGCCCTCTGCCATACGGCGCTGGGCGTAGAGCTTCAGAAGCTCGTCCGCCATGTCGCGCATTTTGGCCTTGACACGCGATTTCGTCTTCTCCCAGGTGACTCCACCCAGCCTGTCCAGATGCGGCTTCGCTTCGCCCGCGCCGCGATACTTCTGGACCAGATCAAGACGAGTCAGCGGGACGTACAACTTCGATTCGCCCGCATACTCCAGGACCATGAAATCCCCTTTTTGATCACCTTGCGGGATTTCGCGAATACCAAGAAATAAGCCGACACCGTGAGTCGCGTGAACGACAAAATCGCCCGGCTTCAAATCCGCAATATCGGCGGCAAACGCGGCGAGCTGCGATTTGGTCGGCTGCCTCGCGATCAGGTCGGAAGTCTCAAAGATGTCCTCGGATCCAAGGACGGCGAGCTCGGATTCCGGCAGGACTGCACCCCGGCGAATGCATCCCTTCACGAGGTAAATGCTGGAGATCGCCCCGGCGTGATAGGTGCGCTCGGCAAGCGACGGCTTAGTTCCCGAACTCGATTCCAGGCCCAACTGGTACGGGATCGAGTATTCTTGCAGAACGTCGGCGATGCGTTCCACTTCACCGGTCGAGATGGCGAATAGTGCGACGCGATTGCCCGCCTCGATCAGATTCCGAACTTCCGCCACGGCGACCGGCATGTTGCCCTTGAACGTGAGAGACGGACGGGTCGGGATATGGAAGCGCTCCTCGGCGCCATCGAGTCCAGTGATCAGCTCAAGCTCCTGAAAGTCCACTTGAGGCTGTGTCTTGAGCGTGGCGGCCAACTCGTCCCATCGAGCAAAATTCTTTTCCGGAGCGATGGGAGCCGGCCGCTCAGGATTCTCCAGTCGTTGCCACAGCCGGTCCGCGGCCGATTGAATCGCACTGGGTTCATCCAATACGATCAGGGCGTCGGGAACGAGCGAGAAGACGTTTCCGGTCCGAGGGCGGACGAGGGGAACCAGGAACTCCCAACCTGGAAACACCTCGCCAGGGTTCGAGAGATCAAGTTCCGCCTCCTCCGCTGCCTGTGCGAGTTGGTTCAGAAGCGATCGCGATCGCGGATACTCGGCCAGGGGCAGCAGGTTCGTCGATGTGACTTTCAGGACGGATCGCTGTGACTCGACCTCAAATTGCCGGATCGACTCAACTTCATCGCCGAAGAATTCGACGCGAACAGGCTTGCCTGCTTCGGCCGGGAAGACGTCGAAGATGCCACCGCGAACAGAGAACTCGCCTACCATCTCGACCGGTTCACGTTTTTCGTACCCGATGCTTTGAAGGTGCTGCACGAGATCTTCGAGCGGTATCTCTTCGCCCACCCGCAGAGTGAGGGCCAACTGGCGGTAAAAGTCCGCAGATTCGGTCCTAAGCAGGGCAGAGGCTACCGGAATGACAGTAACGGGCACTCTTCCCGTCGCAAGCCGCCACAGCGTAACGGCACGCTTTTCGGCAATCTCGTTGTGCGGCGAGAGGTGCTGGTGAGGTAGTACGTCGAAAGCGGGCAGGATCTGGGGTGGCGGCAAATCCCGGCCTTCGAAAAACATGTCGAAGAACACTTCGAGCGTTTCGAGCAGTGTTTCGGCTTCTTTGTTGCCGTCGGCGACAACAAAGATCGGCTTCTCTGTCGCCTGATACAACAGTGCCAGGTAAAGAGCTTTAGCGGTCCCGACCAGGCCCGAAAGCGAGAATGGCCCGAGCTCATTCCGTGTCAGCCGTTGCAATACGGCCTGGAACGCGGGATGTCTCGCGGCAGACTTGAACAGATCCTGAGTTGCTGGATGGATCACAACGAGTAATTGATGCCGTTTGACACGTTTTGCGATTTGGTATTTCGCGCCGCGACGCTGGCCCGGAGTTGGACCTGCTCTGCAATGGAGGTTGTTGAATATCCGGGCTCAAGGGAAACGGTCAAGACTTTACCTCCAGCCGATTCCACTTCCTCCTTACCCGCGATGAAGTGATTCCAGTCAGCACCTTTCACTAGAATGTCCGGCAAAACAGCCGCGATCAGCTCGCGTGGCGTATCTTCGTCAAACAATGTGACCGCATCCACCGCCTCGAGCCTCGAGGCCAGAGCGGCTCTCGTCTTCTCATCGAAGAAAGGCCGTGCCGGACCTTTTAGCCGCCGTACGCTCCCATCTGTGTTCAGAGCAAGGATCAGCCGATCGCCAAGTGAACGCGCGCTTTCGAGCAGGCGCACGTGTCCCGGATGCAAGATGTCATAGCAGCCGTTTGTAAATACCACGCGTTCGCCGGCTGCCTTCCATTGTTCGCGCTGCGCAACGAGTTCTTCTCGTGTGTACAGCCTGCACATTCTCTTTCAGTTTACGATTGGCAAGTATCCTGAATGCATGGATCCATGTTGTTCGGCAAGATCCTAGTTCGGGCGACGAACTGGGTCGGTGATGCCGTTATGTCGCTGCCCGCCTTGCAAGCGCTCCGCGCGAACTATCCGGAAGCCCGAATCAGCCTTCTCGCTCGGCCCTGGGTGGCCGATTTGTACGAGCGAGAGCCATTCTGCGACGAAATGATCCCTTATCAAGCGCCGAGAGGACGCCGGGGACTTCGGGTGAAGTGGACCATTGCTTCCGAACTGCGGGAACGCGGTTTCGATTGTGCCGTTCTTCTTCCCAATTCATTCGAATCCGCGCTGGTCATCCGCATGGCGGGCGTGCCGACACGTGTCGGATATCGCCGCGACGGCCGAGGATGGCTGCTGACCCATGCTGTTTCGGTTCCGAAAGGTGGCGAGATTGCCCGGCATGAGCGGTTCTACTATCTCGAACTGCTTCGCCGCTCCGGCTTGATCTCTTCGTATCCTTTGGACGGTCACATCCGGCTCGCCGGGAGCTCCGCTGCTGCAAGGAAGGGCAGGGAGGCGTTTCAGGCCCTCTCCGTGCCGGAACCCGTCATCGGAATTGCGCCGGGTGCAGCCTATGGCGGAGCAAAACGTTGGTTACCGGATCGGTTTGCAGAAGCGGCAGCAAGAGTTGCGCAGGAGTTGCGCTCCCAATGCTCCTTTGCTCTTTTCGGATCCGAAGGAGAGCGCCCGGTCTGCGAATTAGTTGAAAAAGGGCTCGCCTCCCGAGGGCAACGCGCGGTCAACCTGGCGGGCCGCACCACTTTGGGAGAGTTCATTGAACTTGCCGCCGCCTGCCGCCTGTTCCTGACCAATGATTCCGGTCCTATGCACATTGCCTCTGCCCTAGGTGTTCCGACCGTCGCCATTTTCGGCGCCACAGACCACCTTGCGACAGGGCCCACCGGAAGCTGGAGCCGCATTGTCCGTGAACCCGTTGCATGCAGTCCCTGTCTTCTGCGCGAGTGCCCGATCGACCATCGCTGTATGACCCACGTGTCAGCCAGCCGTGTTGGTGCGGAATCCTTCTCGCTACTCGAAAGGGAAAAGGAAGTCGGGGCGACGAATTATTACAATAACGACGGACAATTTGGATACAAGGAACAAGGTTATATCGGCCGCGGAAGTCAGGACACGCTTAGCTGACGGGAATTGGTTGGTGTTCGCAGGCTACTTCGACCCCCTCACCGCCCCGGTCGCGCAGCGTTTGCACCGCCTCCTGGAGCAGGACCGCCACCAGCGGGTGCTCGCAGTCGTTTTGAAGGGAATGGACACGTTGCTGAGCCTGGAGGATCGAAGCCTTCTTACGGCTGCCCTGCGGGACGTGGACGCCGTGGTTGCCATTTCGCAAGGTGAATTGCAAGATTTTCTACCTTTCGGGCCGCGTATCCATTTCGTGTTCGACGAAGAAGAGGAACGGCGTAACACACAGACTGTCACGACGGCTGTCCTCCGTCAGCAGCCGGCATCAGTGCACCTGGGCGAGAACGATGCCTGACAATCCGGAATCCATTCTAGTGATCCGGCTGGGTGCTCTGGGCGACATCATCCACGCGCTTCCGGCTGTGGCAAGCCTGAAGGCAAGCTGGCCGGAAAGTAAGATCTCGTGGCTGGTGTCTCCTAAGTGGGCGCCTCTGCTCGAATGCAATCCAGCAATTAATGAACTGATCCCATTCGAACGAGCCGGATTCGCAGAGCTTCGAGGTACGTGGGCACGCTTGCGCCAACAGAGATTCGATCTCGCGTTTGATTTCCAGGGGCTGCTGCAGTCTGCTCTTGCCGGGCGCGCGGCGCATGCAAAGACAGTTTACGGATTTAGCGGTGCGGTCGCGCGGGAATCACACGCAGCCTGGTTTTACCACCGGGCCATCAACGTAAAAGGACCGCATCGGGTCGAACGAAACCTGCAGTTGATTGCCGCGGCCGGCGCGTTGGTGCTGAATGCACCCGCCTGGATCCCACCTGGTAAGGGGGAGGGCAGCCTTCCGGTAGGGCCGTTTGTTTTAGCGAGCCCATTCGCGGGTTGGACCGGTAAAGAATGGCCGCTCGAAGCTTACGAGCAAGTCGCGCGAGCCCTCAAACGTGAAGGTCTTGAGCTCGTCCTGAACGTTCCCGAAAGCAAAGTGAAGGAGACGAGCCGGTTGGGTAACGTTCGTGTGCACTCAAGTTCGATCGCCGGTCTCATCGATGCCACGCGTAGCGCCACGGCCGTTCTTGGCGTCGATAGCGGACCCCTCCACCTTGCTGCTGCTCTCGGAAAGCGCGGAGTTGCCCTGTTCGGCCCAACCGATCCAGCTCTTACTGGACCGTTCGGGAAAACTTTCGAAGTCTTGCGCGCACCCGGAGTGGAAACAACGTACAAACGTCACGCGCAAGTGCACTGGAGCATGCGGGATATTTCGATTGAACAAGTCACGTCGGCTCTCCGGCATGTGCTCGAAGGCTGCGCCGCCGAAACCTCCACGGCCGGGTTAGGTGCGGAGTCGAATTCCCGCTCGTGAAGCAATCTGCCGTTCCAGGTCGAACCTCTTACCTGTTTCCGAAGCCTTATGCCGACTTCGTCCAGCGTCTTCGGGTTCCATTTGGATTCGTTCTTCTCGTTGGGTTCGGGTGGTTGTCTCGTCCCACCGTGGCTTCCATGCTGATGGGTCTCCCGGTCGCCCTCTTTGGACTGCTCCTGCGGGCTTGGGCGGGAGGTCATCTGGCGAAAAATCAGCAACTCGCGACATCAGGACCTTACGCCTATATCCGGAATCCTCTTTATATAGGAACTCTGACCGTCGCCGGCGGCCTCGTGATCGCCTCTCGCAATCTCTGGTTGGCCTTGCTGTTTGCTGCGGCATTCTTTCTGATCTATTTGCCGGCAGTCGAGTTAGAGGAGCAGCATCTGCGAGAGATTTTTCCGGATTATCGAGAATACGCAGCGCGCGTATGGCGATTCTTTCCTTTGTCTCGTTACCCCGGCGATTCCCGCAGATTTTCGCCGGCTCTCTATCGCAAAAACGAAGAGTACAAGGCCGCTCTGGGCTTTCTCGTCGCGAGTGCCTGGCTCCTGGCCAAGTGCGTTTTCTTTCGTTAAGCTTCCCGAGTTGGCGTACGGTCTCCCTGTGGTACGCTTTCGCTCATGAGAGTTGGATGTTTCACCGCCTTGCTGTCGCAGTTTCCGCTCGAAAAGGTGGTCGAGAAGTTGAAGGCGCTCAACATCACAACTGTTGAGCTCGGCACCGGCAATTACCCTGGAGATCCGCATTGCAAACTCTCCATGGTCGAGAACGCGAAGCAACTGAGCGAGTTCAAGAAGCAGCTGGACGACAACGGGTTCAGCATCAGCGCACTCAGCTGTCACGGAAATCCGCTTCATCCTGACGCAGCCGTCGCCAAAGGCTACGTCGACACCAGCAAGCGCACTGTGGAACTTGCCGCGAAGCTTGGTGTACCGGTAGTGATTGACTTCTCCGGCTGCCCCGGCGATAGCGATAACGCGAAGTATCCGAATTGGGTAACGTGCCCATGGCCGCCGGAATACCTCGACCTGCTCGACTGGCAGTGGGAGAAGAAAGTCGCTCCATTCTGGACTGAGCACGGCAAGTTCGCCAAAGATCACGGCGTGAAAATTGCGATCGAAATGCACCCGGGATTTGTCGTTTATAGCCCCGAGACGATGCTTAAACTGCGCTCGATCGCCGGCGACAGTGTCGGGTGCAACTACGATCCGAGCCATATGTTCTGGCAGAACATCGATCCCATCAAGGCCGTTCGCGTGCTTGGAGACGCGATCTTCCACGTGCACGCCAAAGATACTCAGATCTACGATTTCAATCTTCCGAAAACTGGCGTTCTCGATACGAAGAAATATACGGACGAACGAAACCGGTCCTGGATTTTCCGTACCTGCGGTTACGGCCATCCTTATGGCTGGTGGAAAGAGTTCATTTCCACGTTGCGCATGTACGGCTACGACTACGTTTTGTCGATCGAGCACGAAGACTCACTCATGTCGCCCGATGAGGGACTCACAAAAGCAGCCGAGTTCCTGAACCAGATCATGATTCGCGAACAGCCCGCTGCCGCTTGGTGGGTCTAAGTCGGCGGACTTAGACCATCTCCGGCGCTGGACCGAAAATCCCGTCATCTCCTCCATCACACTCGCGACGCTAAGATGGAAATTCAGCGGTACGCGAGTTTTGGAAGAGGAGACTTATGTCTGGCAAGAAGATTGGCATTCTGACCGGGGGCGGCGATGTTCCAGGATTGAATGCCGTCATCAAAAACGTTGTTTACCGAAGCACGAGCGATGGCCATCAGGTAACGGGAATCCGGCTTGGTTGGAAGGGTCTGACCGACTTAAACTTTGACGACCCTGAAAGCGTCAAGCGATTCATTCTTCCGCTGACGCGCGAGAATACGCGCACGATCGACCGCACGGGCGGCACGTTTCTCCACACCAGCCGGACTAATCCCTCGAAGATGAAGAAGCTGCCCGAGTTCCTCGCGGGCGAGAGTTTTCCGACTGCCGAGTCCACAAAGGACGGGGTGAAGACCACGACTTACGACATGAGTAAGCGTGTCCTTTCTAACCTCGAGCGCCTTGAGGTCGACCATCTGATCGCGATCGGAGGCGATGACACTCTCAGCTACGCCGCCACTCTGGATAAGCTCGGCTTCAACGTTATCGGAATCCCGAAAACAATGGATAACGATGTGCGGAACACCGAGTATTGCATCGGGTTCTCCACCGCGATTTCGCGTGCTCAGGAAGCCATTCAGCGTCAGCGTACGACCGTTGGTTCACACGAGCGTGTTGGGATCTTCCGCGTCTTTGGCCGGGATGCCGGATATACCGCGCTCTACACCGCGTACGTCACATCCATACGCTGCGGAATTCCTGAATACGAATTCAACCTCGACCGCATGATGGAGCTCTTGAGCACGGATCGTCGCAATAATCCGAGCAACTACTGTCTTGTCATTCTTTCGGAAGGCGCTCGCTGGCAGGGTTATCAGGTCAAAGAGTACGGAGAGCCTGACGCTTTCGGCCATCGCAAAAAGTTCAGCGTCGCCGAGGCGTTCAGCGACGAAGTGACGCAGAGGATGAAGGCCGAAACCGTTGTCAGTGATCTGACCTACGATCTGCGCAGCGGTGCGCCCGACTTCCTGGACACACTTGTCGCGGCGACGTTCGGAACCATGGCGTATGACTCCATCACTTCGCACAAAACCGGATTAATGGCCTCCATTTCCGACGGCAAGTTCGCCATGGTGGCCATCCCGGATCCGAAGCTTGGACCACGTCATGTCGATGTGGACCACATGTACAACACGGATCGGTACCGGCCCAATTACGCAAACAAAGAGGGCCTACCCGTTTTCCTGACCCACGTCTGAAACTGGTGGTGAATGGCGAATTCCTCTCATTCCAGAAGCTCGCTCCCGTCGGAGGTGGTCGAAGCACAAGGGCACCTGATCGATTCGCACATCATGGAGCGAATCTTCGATACGGTGGTCGAGTTCGGCGGCAACTTTGAAGTCGAGCAGTTCTCGATCGGCCGCACGAACAGTGAAGGCTCCTCCCTGCGCCTACGTGTAACGGCGCCCTCGGGCGAGGCAATGGAACACATGATGACCCAGTTGTTGGGTCTCGGGTGCGCGCCTGTGGACTCGGGTGACGCCGAGTTAAAACCGGCTGAACGCGACCGCTGCGCGCCTGAGGAATTCTACTCCACGACCAATCAACGCACGCTTGTCCGCCACCGTGCGCAATGGCTCGAAGTGGGAAATCAGCGGATGGACGCCATGATCGTCGTCCGCGATGGACAGGCACAATGCCGGCGGCTCCGTGACCTCAAAGCGGGCGACCCTATCGTTGTCGGCATGAAGGGCATTCGGGTCATCCCCGAAGCCAAAGAGCGAGACCGCCTGTCCTTCTCGTTCATGAGCAACGAAATCTCCTCAGAACGCCAGGTAGAAACGGCCGTTGCACAGACCGCGGCCATGATGAAGCAAGTTCGCCAGGACGGGAAGCGAATTGTCGCGGTTTGTGGCCCTGTGGTTGTGCACACCGGCGGTTGCGGGCCGATGACACGGCTTATCCGCAACAAATGGATCGATGCGCTGCTCGCAGGAAATGCCTTAGCCGTTCACGATGTCGAGTCCGCGCTGCTCGGGACATCGTTAGGCGTGCGCACGAAGGACGGACGTTTGGAAGAGCATGGCCATCGCAATCATATGCGGGCGATCAATGCTATCAACCACGCCGGTGGCATTCGACAGGCGGTGGAATCGGGTCGTCTGACGAGCGGTGTTATGTACGAGTGCGTGAAGGCCAACGTCCCCTTCGTACTCGCCGGAAGTCTTCGCGACGACGGACCGCTCCCCGACGTCATCACCGATATGAATGCGGCGCAGGATGCCTACGCTGCGCAGCTGCAGGATGCAGGTCTCGTTTTGTGCCTCAGTTCGATGCTTCATTCCATTGCAACGGGGAACATGCTTCCTGCCTGGGTCAAGATTGTTTGCGTCGACATCAATCCCGCGGTGCTCACCAAGGTGAGTGATCGTGGCACCGGCCAAGCGGTCGGGGTCGTGACCGACGTAGGCCTATTTCTCGACCTGCTCTGCCAAAAGTTAATCAAGTAATGAGTAAGAACCGCCAATACACCGACGAGCACGCCGAAGCAGGTGTCCACGCCGATCTGCCGGATATCGAGACCTGGCCCAACCAGTACTCGGGCTACGAAATCGAGATCGTGATGCCGGAGTTTACGTCCGTATGCCCAAAAACCGGATTGCCTGACCATGGCACCTTGCGGCTCATCTACATCCCAAATAAATTGTGTTTGGAACTAAAATCGCTCAAGATGTATACGTTGGCTTACCGGAATCTGGGTATTTTCCAGGAGAATGCCGTCAACCGGATGCTGGCCGATGTCGTCAAAGCTGCAGATCCGGTGGAAGCAACGGTGGTCGGGGATTGGGCCGCACGAGGCGGCATGTCGACACGCATTAAAGCAACATACAATCGTAAAAAGAAATAAACGGGAGCCTCTTCGGATGGGGCACGTCGCAATGCATCGATTCGCCGCGCTGTTCTCATCACTATTGGTTCCGGCGCTTCTGTTCTCGAGCGATTTCCGGTCCGGCCAAGCAGCCAGCGCGGTGATTGGCCAGCCTTCGTTCTCGATCGCCAGTGGAGGAATCACTCCGACGGCGCTTTCGCTTGCGGGTGGCAAGCTGTTTGTCACGGACAGGGGGCAGCGCGTTTTAACTTTCGACCTGTCTCGATGGCTGAACTCCGGCCGGGACAAGACCGAGTCGTCCGGCGCATTTTGCCTCGTTTGTATTGAGAATCCCAGCTCTGTTGTTCCGCAATCGGTTATCTCAGGTGTGTCACGCATTAGCACCTACGCTAATGCGGTCGCGATTGCCGATCCGACGAACCACCGTGTACTCCTGTGGCGCGACAGCAGATCCGCCAGTGCGGCTTCCGGTCCGGACGTCGTCCTGGGTCCGGGAACTGAGGTGGGCGGAGTGGTATCGGGCAGGTCGCTTGCTGAGCCCATCTCCGTCGCGCTTGACGGACACAGGCTGTTCGTGGGCGACGCCGGGCTTCACCGGGTTTTGATCTGGAACTCGCTACCGGCTACTGCGACGCAGCCTGCGGATGTAGTCCTTGGGCAGCCGGACCTCGGCGGGACTTCGAACAATGTTCCGGGGGCTGGCCGCATTGTACGCCCCTCGGCCCTGCTTTCTGACGGCACGAATCTGTTCGTCGCAGATGCTGCGGCCCATCGCGTCCTGATCTTTGCGCCTTCTGACTTTCCGGTATCCGAGCGATCCGTTCTGAATTCCGCAACGGCTGTTCATGGCCCGTTCGCGCCAGGCACGCTGGTGACGATCGAAGGGGAGAATCTGGCCGGGCGGACCGAAGTGGCAACGGACGACGGTGAACACTCTCTGCCGGGAACCTTGGCCGGAATCGAACTCCTTCTGAACGGCAGGCACCTTCCGCTCTTATCCGTTAGTCCGGATGAGATCCGGTGCCAGATGCCTTACGATTTGCAGGGCACAGATTCGGCCTCACTTGTTCTGCGAGAGGAGATCAGCCCTGGCCACCCCCTCTTGAGCAATGCGATGGCCGTTGATTTCCGCTCAGCGTCGCCGGGGATTCTAGCGTTCGCAGGACCGGAGCCAAGAGCCGGAATGGTAGTCCATGTCAATTCTGAAACGGGCGAGACCTCAAGCCCGGTCACCGCGGCAGAGCCGGCCAAGCCAGGGCAACCCATCGTGTTATGGGCAAGTGGACTGGGGTATGTGGTCGACGCTGATCGGAGCAGCCATCCCGTTGCAGGACAACCCTACGCAGGAGAAGCGGGGAACGTCTTAATGCAGGTGCAGGCCGAAATCGACGGACAGCCGGTTGAAGTGGTCTCTGCCATTCTTCCGCAACACGCCATCGGAATCTATCAGGTCCAAGTGGTCTTGCCGAGCGGTTTCCCAGCCAGTCCCGCAGCTCATCTGACCATCTCCCAAGGCGACTGGAAAAGTAACACTGTCACAGTTCCCATCGGCAATCCTATCCAATAAACAATGCATCAGCTACGATGGCATGCTCTCCTTCAACAATGGGTCGTCGTTACAACGGCTCGTCAAAACCGGCCCCAGATGCCGGCGAACTGGTGTCCGTTTGATCCTGGTTCTGGAAAAGTTCCAGACGACTACGACGTCTATCTTTATCCGAACGACTTCCCGGCCTTCTCGCCCGATGCCGATCCTTTCGACCCGGATCCCCAACCGTCGCTGTTTGCCTCGACGGGCGCCCGCGGTGCATGTGATGTCGTTCTCTATTCACCCGAGCACACACTCCCGCCATCGAAACTGAGCGTCGAAAACTGGACGAAGGTCGTTGATCTCTGGACCGAGCGAACCAGGTTTCACGCGCAGAACCCGGACATCGCGTTTGTGGCACCGTTTGAGAATTCGGGCGAGGCAGTCGGTGTGACCATGCCCCATCCGCATGGGCAGATCTATGCCATGCCGTTCATTCCGGCGACCGTGGAGAAGGAACTTTCGGCGGCTTTAGAGTTCTCGGCGAAGGATACCGGCGCCTGCATCTTCTGCAGCCTGCTACAAGGAGAACTGGAAGCGCGTGAGCGCGTCGTCGTGGCGAACGATTCGTTCGTCGCGTTCGTTCCTTATGCCGCCCGATTTCCGGCTGAACTAGCGATCTACCCGCGACGGCATGTTCGTACCCTGATGGACCTGAACGACGGCGAACGATGTGATCTGGCGAAAGTGATCAGCATCATCCGCCAGAAGTACGATAACTTGTACGGATTTCTGCTCCCTCTAATGATGGCCGTCAAACAAGCGCCGTTGCGGAAGCCGGAGATCCTTTACCATTTCCACATCCAGTTTCTACCGTTGCAGAGGGCGGCCAACAAGCTTAAGTATCTGGCCACCATGGAAACAGGTTTCGGGACCTTCTTGGCAGACACGGCTCCGGAGGCAGTCGCGCAAAACCTGCGGCGAACGGAACCCTCAACCGAGCCCTACTCCGGCGTGTAAGGCTGAAACTGGTGTTCCGAGAGGAGCAGCTGCGAAGCCGCAAGATCCTCCGGAGCGACATAAAAGAACGCGCCCGTCAGATCGCGCTTCATCAGGAATCCAGCCGTGTAGGTGCCAGTTTCGATCAGATAATCCACTCCTGCCGCGGTCAGGATTTCCTCCAGTCTCAAGGCCTCTTTCAGACGCCGTGCCATGTACAGCAGATCGAGTTCTAGGTTGCCGAAATGTTCGCTCTCACGTCGCATGCCGCGGTCTGCAGGCCTCAGCAACCACCTTACCGTTTCTGTCCGGACTCTGGTCCCAACGCCTCCCCGCAACGTACTAGTGTTACGATGCAACCGGGTGAACAAGTCACTTCTGGTTCTTGGGCTTTTCGTTCTCGCATCGTGCAGTCCGCCGAAGCCGAAGACGCCTGCGCTCACGCCGCAAAACGCAGCGGCTTTGCTGCAGTTCAACGCCAAGGCGAAGACATGGCTGATCCACGTCCAAAAGGAAAATCCCACCTGCGGATACAAGCTTGACCTGCCAGACCAGACCTCTCACCCAACGACCGTTGATGTGGATCATATTGTGTCTTGCGGTGGAAAGCCCAGCCCGCGCGCGCTGGACGCAACTGTATCGTTCAGATTCGATGAGGCGGCCGGTCGTTGGGTCGTAGCCCGATTCCAGAGCTGAGGCCGCGACTAGCCCCCAATCGGCTGCTTCGATCGGTTTTCCCCATACAATAGAAGGATGAAGGCTCGACTCGCCATCCCAGCTCTCGTTAGCGGCTTAGCTATCTTAGTCCTCCAGGCGGCGGGAGCAGTGGATTGGAAGACCTCGGCGAATCTGCCCGGGGTAGATCTGAGTAGCCTTTCGGCGAAACAAAAGGCGAGCGTCCTTGAGATCCTGCGCGAGCGCGGCTGTTCGTGTGGTTGCAGTATGAAGCTCGCCGAGTGCCGCGTTGTGGATCCGGGTTGTGCTTACAGCACGAACCTGGCGACTACCGTCATCGAGTCCGTAAAGGCGGGAAAGGGTAAGGCGGAGACCTTCGCCGCCCTGGACGCGTCCAAGTGGGCCCATCTACAGGAACAGAAACTTCTGGATGATGCTGTTCAAATCCCCGTCGCTGGTGCTCCGTCGATAGGACCTGCGAATGCCAAGATCACACTGGTCGAATTTTCCGATTTCCAGTGCCCGTATTGTGCGGTGGCAGTGGGCGAAATCAATGCGCTGCTCAAGGCTTATCCCACGCAAGTCAGGCTGATCTTCAAACAGTTTCCGCTCGAAACGCACCCTCAGGCTGACCTCGCGGCTGCCGCTGCTGTTGCTGCGCAGAAGCAGGGGAAGTTCTGGCCTATGCATGACGCGATGTTCGCTCATCGGGATGACCTCTCGCGGAAAAACCTCTTGGTGTTGGCCAAGCAAATCGGCCTGAACACGGACCAGTTTGAATCTGACATCGATTCCACCGAAGTGCGGGAAACAGTCGTTCGCGACGTTCAGGACGGCGATCGTGCCCATGTTGAAGGAACTCCCACGCTGTTCATTAGCGGCCAGCGTTACAACGGTCAGGTCAACCTCGCTTCTCTGAAGCCGGTCATCGACGCGGAACTGGCCGGAGCTCAAACAGCCGTAGCCAAGCGCAAGAGCGCTAACTAGTTCCCGGAATCGAGATCCTGAACGAGGGCCATCGTGAGATCGCCCACGATCTGGAAGCTACGCATGCTGAGCTTGTCCACCGTGTCCTGAGCGGTGTGCCAGTACCCGCCATTCGGACCGTAATTGAGGTCTATGATGTCCAGGACGTTCACGCCCAGCTCAGCAAACGGCTTGTGATCGTCATCGATCGCGGCCGGATCGGTCCGTAGGTATTTGGTGTAGCCCAAGCGATCCGCGATGCTTCTCAGTTTCGTGCGCAAGGGTTGCGAAGAATTCTCGTCATTCGACAGATCGAGTTCTTTGTCGCCGATCATGTCGATGTTGATCAGCGCGCGGATGTGAGAAAGGGTTCCGTCTGCAAGCCACTTGGCCGAGAGGTGACGGCTGCCGTAGCGGCTATCGGTCTCTGTCCAGTTCCCTAGGGCCTCCTCGCCGTCAAAGAACACGACGTATATATCGTCGCGATGTTTCGCCTTTGCCACAGCATGCGCAAACTCGAGGAGAAAGCCCGTTGACGAACCGCCATCGTTTGCGCCCACGAAGTTGACCATCGGGATGTTCTTCGTGTCATAGTGCCCGCTCACGACAATCGCTTTGCCCGACGTTCCGCTGAACTTCAGGATCAGGTTCGTCATGGGAATAGGGCCGGACGGAGTCTGTCCCTGAAAAGCGTCGGTCGAGAGCTGGCCGCCGGAGCCTCTTAGCTGGGATATGATCCACGCCCGCAGCTTGTCAAGGCTCGCCGAGCCCGATGGGCGTTGGCCGAAGGAGACGGCTTGTTTGGTTTGCGCAAACGCAACGGGCCCCCGAAACTCAGATGCGTACGCTAAGGACGCGCCGATGATCGAGAGCGAGAAACAGCCTATCCAACTAAAGATGCGCGAGCTGTAAAATCGGCACAACGGAAATTGTACTACTCCGAAAAAAGCTGTAGTAATATAGCGTTGCAACCGAACCTGCGGATTATCCTTATGCAGTCAGTCGGAAAATTTATTAGAGCGACGCGTCTTGAGGCCGGCCTGAGTCTCGAGCAGATTAGCGCGCATACGCGGATATCCATCCGCAACCTTCAGGCGATCGAGGAAGACGATATCTCCGTCATGCCTTCCGCTTTCTTCTACAAAAGTTTTGTCAACCAGTTTGGTAGGACTCTTGGGATTGAAAGTGACACCCTCGCTCCGCTAATAGAGAGCATGTTGCCGCGAATACCTGAGCCGCTTGTCCCCGGCCAGGCTGAGCGGATTGCGAAAGGCGTGGTCATCCGCAGCTCTTCGCGGCCGCGCAATTACAAATGGCTCTTCTCAGTCGGATCCCTGGCACTGGCCCTTGTCTGCTGTTCGGGGTTTTACGCCTTCTGGGAAAACGGGAGAGGTGATTTGAGCCGGATTGCCGCCAAAGTTGACTCCAAAATCGCTCAGTTGCCCCCCGCCGGTCCGGCCGGAGTTGAAGGGTCCCAAACCGCGCCCAGTTCCGGGTGGAGCGCGGAACTCGCAAACGGCTATCGCATCGACTTGTCCGCGCTGGAGCCGACTTGGTTATCAGTGACCGCCGACGGCAAACAGGAATTCAGCGGTACTCTCGAACCCGAGCAGAGGAAGAGTTTCGCAGGGCACGAACGCGGGCGGATCCGAACCGGCAATGCAGGGGGAATCAGCCTTGTCTTCAACGGCAAGCCGATCGGTGTGGTGGGACCTCGCGGCGAAATCCGTGACGTGGTTTTCACCCGGCAGAACTATAAGATTGTCCAGCCGCCGGCCACGGCCGGGTTGGCTTCGTTCATCCAGACCTTCGAATTGATGAAGCCTCTTCGTGCTTCTCAGCGCTGAACCCTCGCGAGCCGGCCGCCTTCTGTAAACGTCTTTTCTGGCGTTCCAGCGCTAGCAGCTCATTCCTGCGCCTCAGTTTGATGCTCAGGTCCACCTTGCGCCAGAATTTGCGGAAGTAGTCTATGGCTGACACGAGCCCGAACACGACAACGGCCCACATGGTCACGATCGCCGGTCCGTGAAGGTTGGGCCATCGAATCGAGAGCATAATCAGAGCAACACCAATCACCTGAAGCATCATCTTCGACTTGCCCAGGTCGCCGGCTGCGATCGTGTAACCTTCCGCTGCCGCGATACTCCGCAGACCGGATACGGCAAACTCGCGGCTGATGATGAGAATCACGATCCAACCCGGGAGAAGCCGTATCTGAACGAGCGAAATCAGCGCGGCCGAGATGAGCAGCTTATCTGCAACGGGATCGAGGAGCGTACCAACGGTTGTCACCTGCTTCCAACGCCTTGCCAGGTAGCCATCCAGCAGATCCGTCCCCGCTGCCGCGAGAAACAGCATCAGAGCGAAGAAGTCATTGGCGACGAGCAGCGTCCCATTCCAGCGAACGCTAAAGTTCTGCTCCACCAGCACCGCGACCAGCAGCGGCACCAGGAAGATGCGGAACAGCGTCAGCAGATTGGGTAGGTTGTTCAATTGTCCCTAATATAAAGCACAAATCCCCTGCTAGTGGACCGGGGCGACCGGGTTTTCATACTTCAAGGTGGTCGGTCTGCCTTCCGTGTCACCTCGTAGCCAGATCGTGAGCAGGGCGGAAGGCTCTGCCGGCGGCTGCAGCGGTATCGGCAAGCGTTGGCGCTGACCCTCGCCGGGGATGGGGATAGGCAGGGCCGTGACGTCAGCCGGAGGTGCCGAATCCCAGGCAACTTTAGCGATCATTTCGAGGTTTTTGCCTTCAACGTAGAATCCTGCTAAGCCAGGCGAAGGCGCCGGTTGAGCCTCGGAAACGAACGCGATGGCGTCGACCTTGGGAAGCCTGATCAGCTTCACGAGAGGGAATGCCTTAGAGCGCCCGCTCTTCTCATTCTCGATGCGGCCCTCCAGATCACAGCCGGCAGGCACCAGACCGGTGTCATAGGAGAAGAAAAGCTGATCGGGCGAGATCTGCTGAAGACTCCAGTTCGACGTTTCTCCCCCAACCGTTAAACCAGCACTTTCCCAATTACCGGCGGCGCAACCTAGCGTGAGCGTACTGGTTGGTGAGATGTTCTTGACATCGAGCATTCCCGAGAGCGTCCCACCCGCGGGGAACTCCGATGGCCGGAGCGTCACGCCAACACCCGTGGGAGGTGATACTTTCGAGCTCACGATCACCGGTAGCGGACCACTGATCTCGATTCCGTTAGGGAAGGTCAATGGCGCGGTCCGATTCTTCAGGTAAACCTTGATGGGCTGCGGGCGGGAGGGATCGGCAGCTCCGGCCAGTTGCACCGTGACATTCCGTTCTGTATCGCGGTCGCTGGTTGCGCCGAGATCCACCGTTGCTCCTTTCGCCTCCACCCTGAGGATGTCACCGAGCCTCTCGCCTTTCAGAACATAATGCTGAGTGCCCGCGCCCTGGTTGGCAACAATGGGTAGATTTGTCAGCGTCGGTGGATGGGGCAGAATCGTGACCGGGACAGTGCTGACCGTGCCGCCCTGCTGCTCGATCAACAATTGGTAGCTTCCTGAATCCAGGTTGGCCGCGTCGATTTGAACGTCTAGATGATCCTGCGGACCTTCTCGCAGTCCCTTCGGCAGAATGAATCGTGAATCGACCGGCAGTGCGAATTTATCTCCGGACTTCTTGATTTGAACCCTGGTGGCGAATTCGAAGTCGCTCCCGGTGAGCGTAACGGGAATCTTCCCCGCTTTTGCAACAAGGCGATCCTGAGACTCCGGCTGGAGATGCGCCGATGACAGGTTGCTTATAGGGAGCACGTGTACCTCGCCCGCTACGTCGAACTGAGCCCAATCCCAAAAAGCTCCCAGATGGTACTCGCCCGCCGGGATCTGGGCTTTACTTAGGTCGATTTCAAGAGCCTTCTGGTTCTCCAGCTTCAAAACAGTAACTTTCTTCCGCTCACCGCCCGCATCCGCCAGATACCAATCACGGGCTCGCTGCAAAAATCGCCAATCCCCGTCAGGCATTGCGACGTTTACTGGGGACTTTTGGCCCTCAGGAACGAAGTTCGATCCTTTCACCTCGATCTTCGGTTTGGCTGCGTTCGGGATGCGGCTCGCCCAGATAAAGGCAAGCCGGGTGTGCGGCGGCGTCGTACCGCGATCACCGCAAAGGTTGAGAGTCGTGCCTCCGAGTTGTTGCGGGAAAGAGGATCGAAACTGAGTATCCGGGAACGCAATGGAGTGGAGGCCCAACAGCATGGAAGTGCCGCCCGCGAGCAAGCCGACAGGGCTGCCGAAGAACAAGGAGGCCGCCGCGGTTGCCAAGCTTGCTGTTTGACCCGCGAACGCTGCCGTCGACCCCGCAACCGGATTGTAGTTTGCAAGCTGCGGATTCATCGCTGAGAAAAGCGCCTGCGCTTGCGACGCGGGAGGTGCGCTTTTGTCGAGTTGGACGGAGACGCCGTATTGAGAGGCGAATCCAGTCAGCGCGGCATTCACACTGGCGGATGAACTGGATGCGTTCGATAATGCTGAGATCAGGGCTTCCGTTTGCGCGGTCTTGTCTGCATACTGCGCAAGCTGCGCGACGAGCGAATCATCCTGCGATAGGAAGTTCTTGACTTTCTTCTTGCTCAAGCCCTGAGGTCCATACACAAACACCGCTAGGGCTACAGTTTGCGGTATGTTCCATTCGTGGTCCTTTGACGCTTGTTCCGGGTCAGTGATGATCAGCTCGTCGTTCCCGCTAATCTTCGTCGGGACCAGGACCAGCGACACATCGCCGCTTCGTTTATCACGGCCATGGTCAACTGGGTGATACCGTACGACATCTCCTTCCGTAAGATGAACTATGTTCAGGAACGGAAGCGGTTGGTTTTTGCCGGACACAACCTGCAATTCCATAACTCCCAGCGGCCCGCCTGCGGGACAGGTTCCAAGAGTAGAAGATTGCGGCGTAGCGGCGGCCGGATTGGGACGGGATTCGTCTCCCTTCTGATGTTTCTTCTGAGCAGAAAGGCAAATCAGAGGGAGCAGCAATAGGACGGCTGCTCGCAAAAGCATCTAAAGTCTCAGGATAACGAAGGTGCGCGTTGTAAAGTCGGAGTTTGGGATTATTCAGCCGTTCCCGGGCGTCACAAGATCGCCCGGCCGTTGTCCAATGAGGAGAAATTTACTTTGCCCACCACAGAAACGCAAACCCTAGAAGATCTTTGCATCAATACCATCCGTGTCCTTTCGGCTGATGCCGTCCAGCAGGCAAATTCCGGCCACCCCGGGATGCCCATGGGTGCCGCCGCCATGGCCTACACGCTTTGGACAAAATATCTGAAGTTCAACCCCAAGGATCCTCTCTGGTTTGATCGCGATCGCTTCGTGCTTTCCGCCGGCCACGGTTCGATGCTCCTTTACAGCCTCCTGTACCTGACCGGATACGATCTGCCACTCGACGAACTGAAACGGTTCCGGCAGTGGGGAAGCAAAACGCCCGGGCATCCGGAACGCGGGCACACCGTGGGCGTTGAAGTAGCGACCGGCCCTTTGGGCCAGGGCTTTGCAAATGGAGTTGGGATGGCGATCGCGGAGACCTGGCTGGCCGCCCGTTTCAACCGCCCCGGTCACACCATCATCGATCACTACACCTATTCCATCTGCGGTGATGGAGACTTGATGGAGGGTGTTACTCAAGAGGCTGCTTCACTCGCCGGCCATCTGCGCCTCGGCAAGCTGATCTACCTCTATGACCACAACCTTATCTCGCTTGCAGGTGCTACCAGTCTCACGTTTACCGAAGACGTCGCCAAGCGCTTCGACGCGTACGGTTGGCACACGGTGCAAGTGGAAGAAGGCAACGACGTCGAGGCAGTCGGGAAGGCGATCGAGGAAGCGCGAAACGAAACCCGTCGTCCGTCGCTGATTCTTGTTCGAACGCACATCGGGTACGGAAGCCCGAAGAAGCAGGACACCTTCGAAGCCCACGGTAATCCGCTTGGCGAAGACGAATTGCTCGCTGCCAAGAAGGCTCTCGGCTGGGGCAGCAATGAGAAGTTCTATCTGCCGGAAGATGCGGTGAACTTCTTCCGCAAAGTGGGCGAACAGGGCGGCAAAACGCAGTCCGACTGGCAGAAGCGCTTCGACGCATACAAAAAGGCGTTCTCGAAAGAAGGCGCTGAACTCGAGACGTTCATCTCTGGCAGGCTTCCCGAAAACTGGAAAGCAGACCTGCCGAAGTGGAAGCCGGAAGACAAGCCGATCGCCACCCGTGCGGCCGGTGGGCAGGTTATGAACGCCCTGGCCAAGCATTTCCAGAATCTCATCGGCGGATCGGCGGATCTCAACCCGTCCACGAATACGGCTTTGAAGGGTGAAGGCGACTTCCAGCCGCCGGAGTTTGGCGGCCCGGCGAGTGCCGGAGCGGTTGGTGGCGTTTGGGGTTATGCGGGTCGAAACGTAGCCTTCGGAGTTCGCGAACACGCCATGGGCGCTGCCGTGAATGGGATGGCGGCACACGGTGGTGTGCTTCCGTTCAGCGCAACGTTTCTGGTGTTCTCCGACTACATGAAGCCCTCCGTCCGCTTAGGAGCGCTCAGCAAGCTGAAGGCGTTTTATGTGTTCACGCACGACAGTGTTGGCGTTGGAGAAGACGGGCCGACTCACGAACCGATCGAGCAGATTGCCGGTTTGCGTGCCATTCCGGAGTTGGTTGTTCTTCGTCCCGCGGACGCGACGGAGACGGCGGAGGCGTGGGCGGTCGCAGTGGAGCGCAATGGCCCGACACTCTTTGCCCTGACGCGCCAGAATGTGCCCCACCTGGACCGCAGGGAGGCTAAAAACATCGACGTCTCGAAAGGTGCCTACATACTGGCAGAAGCCGAAGGCGGCACACCGGACGTAATCCTGATCGGTACAGGCTCGGAAGTGTCTCTGTGCATGGAAGCCTACAAGAAACTGCGCGGCTACGGTGTGAAAGCCCGCGTCGTCAGCATGCCCAGCTGGGAGCTTTTCAAGTGGCAGGACGAAGCGTACCGCGAAAGCATTCTTCCGAAATCGGTGAAGAAGCGCGTCACTGTGGAAGCCGGATCCACTCTCGGCTGGGCGCAATGGGCCGGCGACGAAGGAGTCAGCATTGGTATCGATCACTACGGCGCCTCAGCTCCCGGGGCAGAAATCATGAAGAACTTCGGATTTACGCCGGAACATGTCACCTCCGCCGCTCTTCGTCTGCTCGGTCGTAATGCGGAAGCGGATAAGGAGTACGGAGGCGAGCCAACCAACGTTGCCCCGACTGGCGGATCCGAAGGCCACTCCTAAGCCGCGAGCGTCTCGAGTAAGCGCCTCCCCCGAGGCGCTTACTTTCGCTCGATATTCTCCGAGGTCGAACTGCGCAATACATCGTAACGACTTGAGAACAGCGGGGTCTTTAGGGTGTATGGAAACCGTGAAAGCAGAACCAGCCGAACTGTTCAGTCTGAAAGATCTAAGGCCTCTGCTCGAAACTCCTGGCCCTTGCGTGAGTGTTTATCTGCCCCTGAGCAGCGCACCCAATCAACAGGGTTCAAAACTGAACCAGCTTGAGTGGAAGGAACTCGTGGCGTCTGCCAGCGAAAAAGCAGACGATCAGGCGGATAAAGCTCGAACTCTGCTGAAGTCGATTGGAAACATCGAAGAACTCACGGACGGCGCTCCGAACTGGGCAAAAGCGGTCGCTGTGTTGCGCTCAGAAGATACCCAGCGGATTCTCTACCTGCACGAGACCGTACAGCCTCGTGCGGACTTTGGTCCTTGTTTCTATGTCCGCCCGCTTCTGCCGGAAGCGATAAAGCCGAGCGTGTTTTACGTCTTGGCTCTCAGCCAGAAAAACGTGCGCTTGCTTCGCTGCACGCTTGACAGTTCGGAAGAAGTGCCAATCGGCGCCAATGCCACGACCAGTTACGACGAGTACATGAACTCTACCAAGCCCGACCACGCTTCCATTAAGCGGGGTACTGCGGGTATGGCGTCGGGAAGTTCAAAAGGAGTGGTCGGCACGACTACGTCAGAGCTGGAGCGAAAAGACGAATACCTGCGTCACTTCTTCAAGCAGATCGATGCCGGCGTGGGCGAAGTGCTTCGGGGTAAGACCGATCCGCTGGTGCCGGTAGGCGTCGAGTACGAGTTGCCCATCTATGCTGCGGCCAACACGTATCCACACATTGTCGAAGAAGGTGTGCGCGGTGCTGCAAACGGACTGAAGGCGGGCGAAATGCACGCGCGAGCAATCGAGGCCGTCGCAAATCACTATGAGCGAAAGCTCGATGCCGCACTAGCCGAATATGATCACAAAGCGGGCGGCGGCGCTTCGAATCGATTGAAAGACATTGTGACTGCTGCTCATGACGGTCGGGTCGTCACGTTGATTGTTTCCGATTCGGTCGAGGCTCCGGGGACTTTCAACGAAGAGACAAACAGAGCAACCGGAGAGCGCAATGGCGGCGGCCAGGATCTGATCAACGACGCCGTTGTGCAGACCATCACTCACTCTGGCAACGTCCTCGTTGCCACGACGAAGAAAATGCCCAACGGGGCACCCGCAGTCGCTATTTTCCGCTACTAAGGCTGTACGCCTAGCCGCGCATAGAGCTGATCGAGTTCATTTTGGAGAATGACATGGAGCTGTACTTGCTTGTTCTCATTCTCCTTAACCTCGAAAGCGGGACTCATTGTCTCGAGCTGCTTCAATACGTCAGGGTTCTGCAGCGCGTTGTAATTCACTTCCTCGAGAGCGTAGGCGCGATACCGGCCTGGCGGCAGGTTCGGCAGTTTGAAGTTTCCCTTCGCGTCGGGGCTCGCAAAGCGAACGCCGGTACCATCAGCGTGTAATTCTTCAGGAACCACTACGACCTGAGTGGTGGCGCTTGCAGTATCGGTTGTGCCGTTCTGTGGCGAGTCGAGTTGACCGTCGATTTCTCCCGGACCATAGCGATAAACCAAGTCCAGCTGACCGGCTGCACCGCCGGACAGATCGAGTTCTTTGCCCAGTATTTCCGCGTTCCCGAAACGAATGGATTTCAGGTAAGTGCCGGGAGGCGCGTTCGTCTGAACGTAGAACTTGCCCGGACTCACGTTCTCGACTGTGAAGGTTCCGTCAGCCGAAAACTTTGCATTCGCCGGTCCACCCATCATGCCCGTCATCTCTGCGGGCATCAGGTTGACGTGAAGGCTGGAAGCACTCACTTGTGGGCTGTTGGCAGGTGGCGTGCCCTCGAGCCTCGCAACTCCTTTAATCGAGCCGGGCGGAGTAACGATCAGAACAACCCCGTCGATATCGCCTGTGCCAACGTCGATCTCTTGGCGGGCATAATTTCTGATTCGTCCGGCCATGCTGAACATGTTGAGGTAATACCCTCCCGGCGCTACTCCCGCTATATCGAAGCTTCCGTCCGGCCGAAGGCTGCTCTGGGCATTGAAGACCATGAACGCGTCATCGCGCGGCGTGAGATTGACCACGCTGCGCTCATGCGCATTGTTCGAAGCGAGACCACTAACGCGTCCGCGGATGTGATACGTCTGTACACTCTGTATCCGAACGTCGATGCCGGACGCGTCCTGACCGGCGGTTACTTCCACAGGACTGGCTCCCGCAAACGCAATTGAGCTTGGGTAGTAAGTGCGCACGGGGCGTATATCCGGTTTGCCGGTAATTACCTCTCCGGCCGGTGTGTTGTTGTGCATCTGGGCGAACACAAAGTATTTGCCGGGCGGCAGATTGGGAATCCGATATTCTCCGAGATCATTGATTTGACCGCTTCCGCGCGGGGTGTAACGCAGCTTCCCGCGCATCCACATGGGAGCAAGAGCCTGTACTATGCCGCCCGGGACGGCATCTCCATCAGCGTCCATCACCTTCCCATTGATAACGCTTTGGGGCGTCATAGCTACGGCCAGGTTCGTGAGCTGCTGGCCAGGTGAAAGCGTGATGGCAGATCCTGCCTGGGCTGGTCTTTTGCTGCCGTAACTTGTATTGAGAAAGCCGGTACGATTTACCCAAAGCAAATACTGGCCTGGGTTGACCCCTTCAATCCGGAATGAGCCATCGCTGTCCGTCGATGTCGAGTAGCCTTGCCCGCCAGACTGCAATAGGGTCATAAGCGGCAACCCTCGCATACCACCTTCCGTGCGATTCGCTGAAAGTCGAATGGTTGCTTTCTTGACCGGCTCGCCAGTTAGCGAATTTGTGACGCGTCCGGCCACGACACAGCGCTGCTCGGGTGGGACGTTGGGCTGCGGAGCCGATATCTGATCAGCTTGCCCGGATAAGGAGATTGCGGGCATAGTCATCATCTGTGTCCAAGCGAAGCCTGGTGCGAGTAAAAGAAAAGCAAGGACAGAAGCAGAACGCTGCATACGAAAGAGCAAATTCCTGGGAAGTGAGGTAAACCGATACGCAGGTAAGTGACGTGTCAGGGTTGCTTCCGAGTTGCTTAGATCAAAGGACGCGGAGTGTTCGCAGTTTGTTCCTCGGCCGGTACTGTGCTCTTGCGGTAATAGCGCACGCCATCGGTCTCATTTACAAAAGTGACACGGTCGCCAATAGAAACACGCTCGGCTGGTGTCTTGCCCAGAATGCGAACGGTCGTTCGCTCGCCCGCAGGAAGATCAATGATTGCTAACTGATAGGGTGCATCCGCGGCGTACTGCTCGGGAGGGGCGTAAACGACAGTTTCCGTATATACGACAGCTTCGCGATAGCTGGGCCCTTCCGAACCTTCTTCCTTTTCCCTCTCCGGCCCCATTTACGCTGCCTCCAGAATGGTTACGACGCAGGTACCGCCAGATCCACCAAGGTTTTGTGCAAGTCCCAGCCGGTTTCTCGCTACTTGGCGTTCGCCGGCATCACCGCGCAGTTGCTGGACGAGATCGCAGATCTGCCCGACTCCAGTCGCCCCAACGGGATGTCCCTTTGATTTCAGTCCCCCGCTCGTATTGATAGGAATGCGCCCGCCGATCGCGGTGCATCCCGCAATTGCGAACGGGCCTCCTTCGCCTTTCCGGACAAAGCCGAGGTCCTCGCTGGCGATGATTTCAGCAATGGTAAAGCAGTCATGGACTTCGGCAACACCAATGTCTTCCGGACCGACTCCGGCCGCCTCATACGCCTTTTTGCCTGCTGACTGTACGGCGGGGAAGAAGGTGATGTCCTCTTTGCAGTCGAGAGCGACATAGTCCGACGTCTGCGCTACGCCGCGAATGCGCGCAAAGCGGGAGTGATAACGCGGAGCATGATCTTCGGGTACCAGGACGAGCGCCGCCGCGCCATCGCTAATCAACGAGCAATCGAAGACGGTCAATGGTTCGGCCACCGGTTTGCCCGCTAATGCCTGCTCTAACGAGATGATTTTCTTCATGTGGGCGAGCGGATTCTTGGCGCCGTTAGCGTGATTCTTCACCGCGACGGCCGCCAGCTGTTCGCGAGTTGTGCCGAACTGGTGCATATGACGTCGCGCAATCATGGCAAAAAGGGCAGGGAACGTAGCACCCGCAAGCCCCTCCCCAGCCATGTCACCGGCGCCGGCGAGGATTTCGGTGACACGCGGCGTGCTCTGCGAAGTCATCTTCTCGACTCCCGCGACGACCACCGTGTCGTAGACCCCCGAAGCAACGCTCATCCAGCCATGGAAGAACGCCGAGCCTCCGGACGCGCATGCATCCTCGACGCGAGTACAGGGAATTCCGAGAAAACCGGCAGCGGATCCGATATACGGCGCGAGATGATTCTGTCCCACGAAGGATGGGCCGGCGAAATTCCCCAAATAGAAGGCTTCCACCTTCTCCGAAGAGAGTTGAGCGTCGCTGGTCGCGAGGTTCACGGCTTCCAGGGCAAGCGACCGAAGATCACGATGGGGAAATGCCCCAAAAGCAGTCTTACCGATGCCCAGGACCGCCACAGATCTCATATACACTAAGACTACTTCCATGCTCC
>Ga0308175_100000112_pt1 | contig 62025 bp, 55 predicted proteins | sample PhyCR1_3_FD_203893 | JGI IMG/M metagenome (GOLD analysis project Ga0308175, IMG submission 203893) | Soil microbial communities from UC Gill Tract Community Farm, Albany, California, United States - DLSLS.C.R1 | ecosystem: Environmental > Terrestrial > Soil > Agricultural land | place: USA...
CTATGCCCCACAAGCGGAATCCCATTGTTTGTGAACAGATTTCCGGGCTCGCCCGCCTCCTCCGTTCGAACGCGCAGGCGGCATTCGAGAACGTTCCGCTCTGGCACGAACGGGATATCTCGCACTCCTCGGTCGAGCGCGTCATCCTCCCGGATTCCACCATTCTGGCTGACTATCTTCTCGGGAAAACCACCTGGCTGATTTCCGGCCTGCGCGTGAACGTGGAGCGGATGCGGAACAATGTCGATCTCACACGCGGCCTGATCTTCTCGGGGCAGGTGCTTCTGGATCTGGCATCGGCGGGTGTTGCCCGTGAAGACGCCTATCGGCTGGTGCAGGCTCATGCCATGCAGGCGTGGGAAACAGACGGCGATTTTCGTGCAGCGATCGAGAACGACGCCCGTATCTCCGCTCATGTCAGTCGAGACGTTTTGGATCGCGCCTTTTCCTGGGAACGTCAGCTAAAGCACGTTGATTTTATTTTTTCTCGTGTTTTTCCTAACTAACGCGCGTAAAAAGACTATTGGGATTTCGCAGTACTTCGTTTACACTTGATCCCAGCCAAATGAGGATTCTTCGGTGAAGGGCAAAAGCCGCAAGCCGCCAGGGAAATCTCTCGAGCTTGCTCGCGTTCTCCTCGTGGATGATGACGCGACTTCCCGTCTCACATTGCAGGCGGTTTTGCGGGCCGGCGGCTATTCCGTCGATGCAGCCGCTTCAACAGCCGAAGCTGTTGGTAAGTTGAACGAACGGCAATATGAGTTGGTGTTGAGCGATGTCGGAATGGAGTCGCAGGAAGCGGGACTGGAAGTGATCGCCCACGCCAAGCTCATGGATTACCACCCGGCGGTGGCGGTGGTAACAAGCTACCGCAAGGCGGGCGGCGATGGCGATGGCGATGAAGCAACACTCATTGAACCGGAAGACCTGCCAGGTTTGCTCGGGCGGGTTGCCGATCTGATCAGCCAGCGCGCCGCCAGGATGGTCGAGGGACAACTCCGCCAGGCATGATCGGTTAGAGGCTTCGGGCCGGAACCGCCAAGCCGTTGATTCCCTCGATTGTCGCCTCAAATTCGTCCAGCGCATCTTTGAAAAAGTGGTCTCCGGCCTGGATCCAATCGAGGTGTTTCGGCTCCGGAAGTGCCGCGTAGAAGGCGGAAAACTGTTCGCGCGGGCCGAACACGTCTTCGGTGCTCTGCACGAAATACTTCGGGATTTTCACCCGGTCGACGTAGCCGTGTTCCGGGATGGTGGTCGGAAAACCAACAGCGATTACGCGCTCGAGCCCCGTCTCTTCGCCCGCCAGCCGCAGGGCGATACGCGAACCAAACGAAAAGCCGGCGACCATGAGAGGCAGATTGGGATATCGGCTGCGCAAAGTCATGAGGGCGAAGCGAGCATCTTCCGTTTCTCCCATGCCCGCATCGTACTTGCCTTGGCTCAAGTTGACGCCGCGGTAGTTGAAGCGTAGAACAACACAGCCGGTTTTCCGCAGACCACGGGCGATGCGATACACGACCTTGTTGTGCATCGTGCCCCCGCCTTTCGGATGCGGGTGGCACACGAGCGCAGCCTTGACCGGCTCTTCGGCTTCGGGCTCTTCCAGCAGGGCTTCCAGCCGGCCAGCGGGACCGGGCAAGAAGAGGGTCTCAATTCGGCGGGGCACTAGTTCGTCCGGAAGTTGATGAACTGCATGTCGATGCCGAAGTCCTTACCACGGAGCAGGGCAATGGCCTGCTGCAGGGTGTCGCGGTCTTTTCCGCTCACGCGCACGACATCTCCCTGAATGGAGGCCTGGACTTTTAGTTTGCTGTCCTTCAGAGTCTTGACGACGTCCTTTGCTTTTTCGGTTGAGATGCCCTGCTGGAGAGTGATCTCCTGCTTCACGCTCCCGCCACTCGCGTGTGTGATGGAGCTGTATTCGAGACCTTTCAGCGGTACGTTGCGCTTGACGAGCTTCTGGCCGAGGATCTCGGTGACCGCTTTCAGCTTGTATTCGTCAGAGCTGGCGAGGAGGATTTTGTGATCTTTCTCGTTCAACTCAACGGACGATTTGCTGTCCTTCAGGTCGTAGCGGGTCCCGATCTCCTTCGAGGTCTGCTGCACCGCATTCAGCACTTCATTCAGATCGATCTTCGAGGCGACGTCAAAGGAATTATCCGGCATAAGTAACTTAAATCCATAGTAAGACGCGGGATAAAACGGGCCTGCCTAGAGCGTGATAACAGGACACGGCGCATTCCAGATGATCTCGGAACTGTGACTGTGCACATGTCCGTTTGTCTCATCGAGCAGCGCTCGGCCCGTAATGATCAGGTCGGCCTCTTCGACTTCCTCGGCCACTTCCCGGATCACGTCGCCGGGATTGCCTTCCCGCAGCCGGATCGAGGCGTTCACGTTGCATTCTCGTAAGCACCTCTCCAACTTAGAACCCACCTCGCTTTTCAGCTGTTGGATCACGTCGGCGCTCGTGCCGGGTGTGTGTGGAATGGCGCTCAAAACCGTTAGCCTCGCGCCGAAAAACTGTGCGAACTCGGAGGCGCGCACGAGCGACGGAATGCGCGGCGAGCGGTAATCGAGCGCGAGCAGAATCCGGCGATACGGGCGAAACGCATTCAGCTCTCGAGGGTGAGGGCTGGTCCATACGGGACACGGAGCATCGTGCAAGATCTTGGCAGTGACGGAGCCGAGGAGAAATCGGCGATGGCGGCCCAGCGTGTGTGTCGGCATCATCAGCATTCCGGCATTCTTCTCCCGGGCAAAGTCGATGATCGTCTCTGCGACACCGCCTGACGTGACCGACAGTTCGCTATTTATCTCAGCGAAATACTGTTTTTGAAACTGCTGTAAAGCGCTGAGTCGCTGCGCTTCGAGAAACTTCCGGTCTTTCTCGAGCGCGGCCAGCGCGGAGCCACTGAAGGGGCCGAAGTACATCTCCGAGGCGCCGTGCCAGTCTTCGAGCCGCGGCACAACATTGAGTAACCAAACGGTTGCACGCGCAAGTTTGGCCACTCCGAGGACATGGTCCGCGATCGCCTCGCAAGACTTCGAGAAATCGGTCGGAAAGAGAATGTTCCGAAGCGAAAGTTGCGCTTCCATGCCAGGTTGCCTGGACGCAAAAATATCACACTACGGGGAAAGAAAACGGCAGGTGGATGAACGCGCGACGGATGCTGGAATCGATCTCTTCGAGAGAGATGGGCTCACCAAGTCCTTGCGACTTCCGACCGTCGTGAGCCCATCAACATCGCGCCTCCTAGCGGTTATCCTCGTGCTCGTGCTGCTGCCCGGCAACTCCTGCAATCGTGCCCGTGAACTCCCCGGTAGCGTCGAAGAATACAGGGTTACCCAGTGCGTCGAACAGAACCGGCCTCGCCACTTCGGTGAAGATGAGCGTGCCGGATGCGTGCTTGAAACGACGTGTTCCTCCGCTGATAGTGAAGCTGATTGTACAGAGAGCCTGCTTCGCCGCGGGATCGATGCAGTCGAGTCCCTTCTCGAGTGTGACCTCCAAGAGACTCCCGTCCTCGAAACGGAATACGCCCGCTCCGGACGGCTCTGAAAAAGGTATCTGGCTTCCTGCGGGACAAGTTTGAGTTGGATCGGGAGAGTTCGATACTGCCCTGATCTGGTGCAGGCTGAATTTGCCTAATGTGCCGTCTCCCGCAAAATGGTCCTCGTCGTTACTTGTGTTGGGCTGTTGCAGATTAGTCGCCGCGGTCTCTGAAGTCCCTGAAAACGTCATCCTGACGCGGCTTTCGTCGCCGTAGATGCTTGCAGCGCCTAGAATCAGCATCGCCGCTATCGCTGTGTGTCTCATGTGTGCCTCCTGGATTCTGGGGAGATCATGCTGAGCCTGTGTTCTCCTCCCGCTGGTACAGGCGGAACCGGACGGCAAGGGCGGCCAACCTTTTGGTATATTCTTTTCACCCATCAGGAGAACGGGTAGTCGTGGACGTGCGCTCGGCGGAAATCACGTCTCTATTGAAGGCTTGGGGCAGCGGTGATGAAGCGGCGCTCGGCCAGCTGGCGGAACACGTGTATCCCGAATTTCGCCGCATGGCGCGCCGCTACATGAAGAACGAAGGGGAGAGCAACACGCTCCAGGCGACCGCCATCATTCACGAGGTTTACCTTAGATTGCGGGAAGTGACGGATGTCGACTGGCAGGCGCGTGCGCAATTTTTTGCCATGGCCGCGCTGATGATGCGGCGCGTTCTGGTGGACGCGGCGCGTTCGCGGAGATCCCACAAGCGCGGTGGGCTGGTCTCGAGAGTCAATCTTGACGAAACCGCCGTGCTGTCGCCGGCTGCCGACCGCACGATTCTAGCTCTCGACGAAGCCTTAGAAGCGTTCTCGCAGCTGGCGCCACGGCAGGCCAAGGTGGTCGAGTTGCGTTATTTCGGCGGATTGACGGAGGAGGAGATTGTTGCGGCGCTCGGAATATCTGCGCGAACGGTCCGGCGCGATTGGAATTTCGCGAAAGCCTGGTTACTGCGCGAGCTAAGCACGGCAAACCGGAACGGAACGGTGCGGGAATGACGGCAGCGCGTTTCGGGCAGATCCAGGAGCTATACCATGCTGCGCGGGAAGCGTCCTCGGAAGAGAGGGCAGTATTGCTGGCGCGGGCAGACCCGGAGTTGCGGGCGGAAGTGGAGTCACTCCTGGCACAGTGCATTGACGGGGCATTCCTGGATCGACCTGCTTTGGAGAACGCGCCGGAACTGCTCGCCGACCGGACATGCGACGAATTAGTCAACGGTGCGTGCCTCGGATCCTATCGGATCGAAGGCCGGCTTGGCGAGGGTGGAATGGGCCAGGTTTATCGTGCGGTTGACATACGGTTGAATCGCCCTGTGGCCATCAAAATCATGCGTGAGCAGTTCAGTGCACGGTTCGAGCGCGAGGCACGGGCGATCGCAGCGCTGAATCACCCGCACATCTGCACGCTTTACGATATTGGTCCGAACTATCTGGTCATGGAGTTGGTGGAGGGCGAGACCGTAGCGGCCGCACTCAAGCGGGGACCTTTCCCGGTGAAAACGGCGCTGCTGTACGCATCACAAATTCTGGCTGCGCTCGAGGAAGCACATCGCAAGGGCTTCGTGCACTGCGATCTTAAGCCCGCAAACATCATGATCGGGAAGGACGGAATGAAGGTGCTGGATTTCGGCCTCGCCAAGTCGGGTCACGATGAGACGGTCACCGGCAGCCGCGTGCTCATGGGAACGCCGGCCTACCTGGCGCCCGAGCAGAGGGATGGCAGACAGCCCGATGCGCGTTCGGACATTTACTCTTTCGGCTGCGTGCTGCACGAGATGTTGACAGGCGCGCGAGTCGGGTGTGGACCTGCGCGGATTCGGTGGCGAGAGTTACAAAGAGTCGTACGCCAGTGCGTCGATGAGAACCCTTTTCGGCGCTGGCAATCCGTTGCGGACGTACACCGGAAACTGGCCGGGGTTGGCGCTAGCAGGCGTCGCGGGTACCTGATCGCCGGCTCGGCCGCGGCATTGCTGGCGCTCTCCGCCGGAGCTTATTTCCAGTTCCGTTCCCGACCCAAACTCACGGACAAGGACACGGTTGTTCTCGCGGACTTTATCAACAACACGGGGGAGCCTATCTTTGACGGTACGCTGCGTCAAGGGTTGGCGATTCAACTCGAACAGTCGCCGTTCCTCAGGATCATGGATGACGAGCAGATCCGCCGCGTACTGGGTTTCATGAGCCTGCCGGAACGTGCTCGCGTGACCAATCAAATAGCGCGCGAAATCTGCTTGCGAGAGGGAGCCGCGGCGACGATTGGCGGAGCCATTGCGAGCCTCGGAAAGAGCTACGTCATTACGCTTCAGGCCGCCGCTTGCCAGGATGGAGCAACGCTAGCCCGGCAGCAGATCCAGGCAGCTGACAAAGAGCATGTCCTAAGCGCAGTCGGAAACGCGGCCGCGGCGCTGCGCGGAAGACTAGGGGAATCACACGATTCGATCCAAAAGCTGAATCGTCCGCTGGAACAGGTCACCACTCAGTCGCTTGAAGCTCTGCAAAATTACACTGACGGTTACACCGCGATCCAACGTGGCCATTTTCTTGCGGCAGTTCCGTCGCTCGAGCGCGCCAAGACAATCGATCCGAATTTTGCGATGGCTTACCACGCTCTTAGCATCGCTTCCGAAAATGCCGGAGAAGGGGATATGGCGCAGGCCCGAGGATATGAACGGCAGGCATTCGCCTTGATTGACCGGGTCTCCGAGTTCGAGCGGAGCTACATCGCGCCCCGCCACTACGCGATGAGGGGCGAGTTGGACAAAGCGATCGACGCTTATCAACTGGGTATCCGCAATTACCCCCGTTTCTGGGGATTTCACAATTACCTGAGCATGGCGTATCTGGATATGGGGCGAGACGAAGAAGGGCTGGAGGAGGGACTGGAAGCCGCTCGATTACAGGCTGACATTGAGCATCCCTATCGCCGCGTGCTGGACGCGTACATTCGCCTGGACAAGCTTTCAGACGCCAAGCAACTGGCGCAGAACGTTCGGAGGCTAGGTCTCGATGGACCTAGAATCCACCAGCGCTTCCTCGAAATCGCATATGTCGAGGATGATCCCGTAGCCATCTCGAGGGAGACGCAGTGGTTCGCAGGCAAGCCGGAGGAATACATCAGTCTCGATTTGCAAGGGGCGGATGCCAGTCTTCACGGCCATCGTTACCAATCCCGTCAGTTGTACCGGCGAGCAAAGGAGATAGCTCACCGGCGGGGGCTTCCGGACGCGGCGTCAAGCTTTGACGAGGCTGATGCGATGGCCGAGGCACTTACCGGACGTTGCCAGACCGCTCGACATCTGGGGCGTCCAGCTCTGGCCCTTGCGCTGTGCGGCGACGCGGCCGGAGCCGAAAAACTTGCGGAGGAGACTTCGAACGATTTCCCGAACGGAACACTTTGGAACGCGGTTCGGCTAGCAGAGATTCGAGCAGCGATTGCGCTCAGCCGCGATCAACCGGCGAAGAGCGTGGAGATCCTTGCGTCTGCCTCGGCATACGAACGCGCTTGTCCGGATGCGGCTTATTTTCGCGGCTTGGCTTACTTGCGCCTGCATAGAGGTGCCGATGCCGCAGCTGAGTTCCAGAAGGTCATCGATCACAAAGGCTCTAACTGGTACATGCGTACGAACCACCCGGGACAGTACTATTCGCTGTCCTATTTGGGGATGGCGCGCGGCTTTGTGCTTGCGGGAGAGATCCCGAAGGCTCGCGAGGCGTTCGGGGAGTTCTTTCAGTTATGGAAGGACGCCGACCAGGACATCCCGGTTCTCAAGCAGGCGAAAGTGGAATACGCCAGGTTGCATTGAGTGACTGCCCTTCGGGCGAACTCTTCGATAGCCCAACTCCTCGAGTACGTGAATCAGCCGATCTGCGGATACACTTCTGCACTCGCACCTCGAAAATCAACTCCACTCCCGTTGCTTACCCGATTGCTGTAAGTTGGTGTCCCCATCCACGCGCATCTCAGCGGTCTCGCGCTGCTCGCCTGCTCGACCTTCCCGGACTTACTAGATCGGGTTGTTTCCGGTGGACAATGCTCGTTTTTAGATTCGCCGGCCGGTTAGCTTCGATGACTTAAGGCAAGCATGACGCGCTCAGTCAGCTCATCGATCAAGGCCGGCATCGCCGAATCGAGTGCCAGGGTGACCGCGGCACGGATGCTCGCCCGATCGAGCCCGGTCTTGTCCTTTGACGCAGCCGTTTTGCGTTCGGCCAGGCCATCGACCAGCTTCTGTACAGCGCCGAGAAGCGCCGACGCTTCGAACGGCTTCCGCAGGATGACGTCGGCTCCGGCGTTCTTGGCATCCTGCTCGTTGAATTCGTCCGTGGGTGCAGCGGCAAAGATGATGCCGATATGACGATGCTGCGGCTGGGAGCGCAGCGAGCGGGCCACTTCGAACGCGTTTTTCCCCTGCAGGTAGACATCAGAGATGACGATATCCGGATCGACATCCGGCAGACGGCGAAGCGCGACTGCGCCGTCCGTCACGCTCACAACTTCAAATCCCTCGCGAGTCAGGATCTGTTCGCCCAGTCGGAGAGCCTGCGGACTATCATCCGCGAGCAGAATGCGACTCACGCGAGCAGTGCCTTACGGCTTTCCCGTCGGATTCGTTGCATTCGTGCCGGCCGGTTGGGTCACGGGATTCGGAGTGCCGGTGGGCGTCTGGGCGCCTTGCGTTGATTGTGTCTGCGGCGAAGTGCTGGCCGGCTGCGCTGGCCCGGGTTCTTCGGCCTTCTTCTTTTTCTTGTCCATCTTGGCCTGCTTCTTGGCCTGTTTGTCCCGGAGCTTTTTCAGCTCAGCGTCGCGGTTTGTGGGGAGTGGCTGCTGCGTCTGAGCTGTCGCGTCCTGTCCGGCTGCTTTCCCCGCTGTCGCGTCAGACGTCGTTCCGTTCGTGCCGTTCGCCGCGGTCCGTGCGTCCGGCTTCTCGTCGAGCGCGCTGCTTCCTGTGATCTGCTGCGCGGACACGTCCAGGTTTCCCGTTCCGCCGCCATTGGCAGCCGCATCAGCACCGTTATTCACCACCGGCACGCTCGCCGGAATGGTGGGTTTCGGATTCGTCATGGTCGGCTGTCCGAAGCGGGCAGCATGGCTCACATCGGGGCCGCCCTTCAAGAGCCCCATAGAGCGTGACATCAGCCCAGCTCTGTGATAACTGGCCTGCTCGCGTTTGGCCCGGTCGAGAGCTGCCGCATCCACCTCGGGCACCGGCAACTCGAGTTCCTGAAGTCGCTTTTTCGCGTCTTCCGAGCGCTCACTCAATGGGTAATCCCGGACGATTTTGGCGAACTCTTCTCCGGCTTGTTTCCGGAAGCGCGGACCCATCTTGGAGTAAGCGTCGCCTGCTTCGAAGAGAGACTCTCCGGCTTTGCTGTACAGAGGATATTGATCGACAAGCGCGGTGAGGCGATTGGCCGCCGCAGGATTCATCTCGCGCTTCCAGTAGAAATTGCCAACCACAAATTCGTGCTCGGCCAGGCTCTCCTGGATGTTGCGGAGCTTTTGAAGTGTCGGAGGAACGAATTTGCTGTTCGGGAACTGGGTCACTAGCTGACGGCACTCGGTTTCGGCACGCAGCGTCTGCGACCAATCGCGATCGCTTTTATCCATCTGCTTGTAGTGGATATCGCAGACCCGGGCCTGTGCCTCTGCAGCTTCTTCCATCGTGGGATAGAACAGGATGAAGTCCTTATATTCGGCTTCGGCCTGTGCCAATCCATTCGGCCCTGCTTCGCGGAACCACGAGTCGGCGATGGCGAGTTTCGCTTTGGCGAGGAATTCACTGGACTCGTAGGTGTTCATCAGAGTCTGGAGCGAGATCCTGGCGACTTCATAGCGGCCGTGCTCGATGTCTTTGACCGCCTGGTCAAACAGCACCTTGTCGGGCTGTTGGGTGTTCTTCGTGATCGGCGTTTCGTACTTCTTGTGGAAGCAAGAAGTAAGAAGACTGGCTGCGAGCGCCAGGAGGAGCGCCCGCTTCTGGGCGAAATGACAAAAATCCATGTACACCTAAACCTTGACTGAATACCCTTCCTGGGCAACCCGCTGCAAATCCAGAACGGTATGCGCGGGATCGGGAGTACCGAAGACCGAAGAGCCGGCCACCACCCAATCTACGCCCGCCCGGGCAACCTCCGCAATGTTTTCCAGCCCGACTCCGCCGTCGATTTCGATCTGGAAGTCCAGACCTCGCGCTTCGCGGATCCGGTAGAGACTGCGGACCTTATCGAGGGAAGCGGGGATGAATTTCTGCCCGCCGTATCCCGGATTAACACTCATCACCAACACATAATTGACGATGTCGAACACATGTTCGAGCAATCCCACCGGTGTGGCAGGATTGATCACTACGCCCGCTTTGGCTCCGAGATCCTGGATCATGTGGAGCGTCCGGTCGAGATTCCGGCAGACTTCGTAGTGAACACTCACGCAATCGGCGCCGGCCTTGATGAAGATGGGCGCGTACGTATCCGGATCTTCAATCATGAGGTGGTGATCGAGCTTGAGGTGTGTGAATCTGCGGAGCGACTCCGTAATCGGAGTGCCCATAGTGAAGTTCGGAACGAAGTGGCCGTCCATGATGTCGACATGGATCATGCCCACGCCAGCCTGCTCAACGGTACGCACCTCCTCACCCAGGCGGGTGAAATCGGCCGCGAATATGGAGGGAACGATCTGGAGCACGAATCAGCCTCCCACTCTCAAACAAGTCGCTTCACCGGAAGACCGCGGGAGGACTTCAGAACCATAACTCGGCCTTTGTTTTCCGGACTTTGGGAGTGATTTGATGGTAACACGCTCCCCCTCAACGGGGAGGCGCGGGTTCGCCGCGCCAGGATAGCACCGCACCGTAGAAGCCATCGCCCTCTTCCCGTCCCGGGATCCGCCAGGTTTCCCCTTCCAGCCGCACCGCTGGTTCGGCTGCACAAAACCGCTGGATAACATCTTCGTTTTCTTCGCGCTCGAGCGAGCAAGTCGCGTACAGGAGCTTCCCACCGGGTCCCAGGAACGGCACTGCCTCTCGTAAAAGCTCGAGCTGACTTTCCCCAAAGCGCGCGAAGTCGCTCGATTGGACGCGCCACTTGATTTCCGGGTTCCGTCCGATCGTTCCTGTTCCCGAGCAGGGCGCATCAATAAAGATGCGGTCGAACCGCCGCGAGAAGGGAAGGGGCTTGCGACCGTCGAGCACGACACGGGGACAGTCAAGCTCAGAAGCGCGAAGACGCCGGTACCTGATGTCGCAGGCAACGGCAAGGTTGAGTGGTGTTTCGAGCGCTTGCCGGGTCTTGTTCCCCGGCGCGGCGCAGAGGTCGAGGTAAGTTTGTCCGGGCTGTAAGTCGAGCAGCGGCAGAATCGACTGAGATCCAATGTCATGGGTCGGAATGCCGGGGTCCGGCGGAGAAAGGAGGCGAAAGCATCCAGGCACGTCCGTCGCCTCGACCGTGAGATTCGAGGGAATCGGACTTCCGGGTGCAACTCGTATATAGGGCTTGGGCGGATCGAGAGCAGAAGCAGCAATTCCCGTTGACGCAGCTTCGCCGAAGTGAGCGCTCCAGCGTTCGAGCAACCACCCGGGGCAGGAGAGCTCGGTGGCGCGATCGGGCCACGGCAGGGAGTCGCGGTTCACCTTGCGGAGGACGGCATTCGCGAAACCCGCGGCCGATCGTTTCGTGGCCTTCACCAGTTCCACCGCTTCGTGTACCACCGCGTGCGGCGGAAGACGCTCGAGGTAGCGGAGTTGGAAAATGGCGGTCCGGAGTGCCTCGCGCACTTCGACGTCGAGCTTGCGAGGCGCTTTCCCTGAATAGTGCTCCAGGAGGTGATCAAGTTGGGCGCGGAAGCGCAGCGTTCCAAAGACAATCTGGCTGGCCAGTGCCGCGTCTCTCGGGTCCAGTCCTCGCGCGTGTGCGCGCAACGTATCGGCTGCATACGCCCCTTCTTCGACTTCCAGAAGGGCTTGAAATGCAACAGAACGGGCGGGCGATATAGCCTTCCACGAGCGGGCGGTCACAGGGGTGCGAATTTTACGCTAGCCTTTGAAAAAGAACCGATTAAGTCCATGAAAGGGTTTACCCATTGCTGCAGTTCATGCTAGTATTCGAATAGCCTCCAGCGGATGAGCGACTTCACCTCTGAGGTGCCTCGCAACTTCCCCCACGGAGCATAAACACACTTTACTAATGAGCTTTACCGTTTTCCTCGGAAATCTCCCCACCTGGGTGACCAAGGACGATATTAAATCGTGGCTTGCGTCCGAAAACCTCGTTTCTGATGATGTAAAAGTCATTCGCAACCCTGAGACTCAAGAGTCCAAGGGCTTCGCCTTTATCGAATCACCAAACCAAGAAGAGATGAACTCCATCATCCGACGGTTTGATCGCGCTCCTCTCGAAGATCGTTTACTTCGTGCCAATCCTGCTCAACCGCCGAAATCCGGCAAAGGTGGCAAACCCGCCCCAGGCATGGACCGCACGAAACGGACCGCCGCTCCCAGCGCAACCGGTGTGGCTTCCAACAACCAGGCACGCAGGGGTGGCCCGAATGCAGGACGACCGGCCCGAACTGGTCAGACCCGGCAAAGCGCGTTCGCGGAAGAACTCGCCAAGGCGCTCTAATCTTCCTGCCAGTTTTTCCTTCTCCTCTGCGGCGCACCAACGTTGCAGGGTTAATCCTTCCTTTCACTCTCCGTACCAGTTCTTTTTCACAGCTCATAAATCTCAGATTGAGGGGGTCGAATTCTTGCGCGTCTGCGGCTTCGACCCACCTCTCGACGCGCTGAGGTGCCTGCCATGAGGCCTGCGGGGCCCTGGCATCTGTTGGCCCGTGTCGGATTCGTCCTCGCAGCCGTGGGCCTCTCCGTCCTTTTCCGTCCTTCCGGGCTCGACTCTGTGCGTGTTACTGCGTTTGCGGCCCTACTCGCGCTCGCAGTTCTTGCCCTCGAGAGAGGACTTCTGCGGGTAGATACAACAACACTGATGGGCTGCAGCCTCGGACTGCTGCTGGGCCTGAGCATTAACGCTCTGTTCGTTAATGTCTTTCCTTCGCTACTGCCTCCCGGATCTGCTCCATTCTTCCTCCTGTTCTGCCCGCTGGCCACGGGTTTCCTGGGCGTTTCTCTGGCTGCCGCGAAAAGCGGATCTTTTCGCATTCCCTCTTCGGGCACATCTCCTTCGCCGGCGGCTGTCGTCCGATATCTCGATTCCAGCGCTCTTGTGGACGGACGCATTGTCGCGCTTGCCGAAGCCGGCTTCATCGATGGTCTTCTCGTAGTTCCCCAGTTTGTATTGAATGAGTTGCAGACGGTGGCCGATACTGCGGATGCCCTGCGAAGAAACCGGGGGCGCCGCGGACTGGACAGTGTAACCCAACTGCGTAAGGTGTCCGGTATAGAGGTCGAGATCTCGCCCGCGGAGTTCGCCGATGTCCGTGGCGTGGACCTCAAACTCATCGAGGCTGCGAGAGCGCGTCAGGCACAGATCGTTACCACCGATTTCAATCTCGGCAAATTAGCGCAGGCACAAGGCATCCGGGTTCTGAACGTCAACGAAATCGCGAGCGTGCTTCGTCCCGTTGTGCTGCAGGGCGAAACGTTGCGCGTGTCCATCGCAAAAGAGGGCAAGGAGTCTGCTCAGGGACTTGCGTACCTGGAAGATGGAACGACGGTGGTCGTGGAGAACGCAAATCGTCAGATTGGAAAGACGATCGATATCGTCGTCACCGGAGTAGTTCAGAGCGTGAGCGGCAAAATGATTTTCGGCCGGCACGAAGGCGCGCGAGGCGCTGGACGAAACCGTAGCGCGGGCTGAATTGCGGCGGGCGCCGGGATTTCTGCGCTGACACTCCCTTGCGCCGGACTTCATCGAACAGGAGACACTGATGACCGATTCCGTTAATCTGTTTTCTCCTCTGAGACTTAGGGACCTTCAACTCTCGAATCGTATTGCCGTCTCTCCGATGTGCCAGTATTCCAGCGTCGATGGCTTTGCCAACGACTGGCACCTGGTGCACCTGGGAAGCCGCGCGGTGGGCGGAGCCGGTCTGATTATGGTGGAGGCGACAGCCGTTTCCCCGGAAGGGCGAATTACGCCAGGGGATTTGGGCTTGTGGAAAGACGAGCATATCCCGAAGCTGCGGGACATTGTCACTTTCATCCACGAGCAAGGTGCGCGTGCCGGTATACAACTCGCTCACGCAGGACGCAAGGCCAGCATGGATGTCCCCTGGAAGCCGGAACGGGTGGTTCCCCCGGCGGAAGGCGGGTGGACCGATGTGCTGGCGCCGAGCCCGGTTCCGTTCAGCAACCACTACCCCGCTCCTGTACCAGTCGATCAGGCGGGCATTCGACGGCTCCTCCAGGATTTCCGTGCGGCTACGGCGCGCGCTCTCGAGGCCGGGTTTGACGTGATCGAGATTCATGCGGCACACGGCTACCTTCTGCACGAGTTCCTTTCCCCGCTCAGCAATCAGCGCACGGACGAGTACGGCGGTAGTTTCGAGAACCGGTCCCGGCTTCCTCTCGAAGTGGCAAAAGCCGTGCGCGAACTCCTGCCCGACAGCAAACCTCTTTTCGTCCGAATCTCAGCAACGGACTGGGTTGAGAGCGGCGGCTGGGATCTCGCGCAATCCATTCGATTCGCGAGGGAATTGAAGAAGATCGGCGCCGACCTGATTGACGTTTCTTCGGGCGGACTGGTGCCTTACGCGAAGATCGACGTCGGTCCTGCGTTTCAGACTCCCTTTGCCGAACAGATCCGGAAGGAAGCCGGCATTCTGACGGGCGCGGTGGGCATGATCACGGATGCTGCGCAGGCGGACGCAATCGTGCGAAGCGGTCAGGCGGATCTGGTACTGCTTGCGCGGGAGTTTCTGCGGGATCCGTATTGGCCTTTGCATACGGCCGCCGCACTGGGACACGGCACGAGCTGGCCGGTGCAGTATCTGCGTGCTGCGCATCGGGGAAGTATCCCGCGAGAACCCATTGCCGAGGATTAACAGGTAAAAGAAAAGGGCTCTGATCTTGCTGACCAGAGCCCTTCCCTTCTAGTTTTAACGAGTTCGCGAAGCGTTACGCCGGTTGCGGACTTTCGCCGCCGACTAAGCCCGGCAGCGTGGGGCCACTCGGCTGGGGAGCAATTACTGCGCCGCCATCCGGAGGTGAGGTCGGCTTAGGCCCGCTAGCGATCTTTCGCAACGGCTTGCCGTTGATCAGATCAAGCACTTCGGAGCCGTCCAGTACTTCGCGTTCCAGCAAGGCTTCCGCAATGCGAACCATCGCGTCTTGACGACCTTCGATGATGGCTTTGGCCCGGTTATAGGCGTCTTCCACGAGCTTGCGGACCTGCTCATCGATCTTGATGGCCGTTGCTTCGCTGTAGTCGCGATGCTGTGCGATCTCGCGACCGAGGAAGATCTGCTCGTCTTTCTTTCCGAAGCTGAGTGGACCTAACTCGCTCATACCCCATTCGCAGACCATCTTGTGCGCCATTTCGGTAGCGCGCTCGATGTCGTTGCCTGCGCCGGTGGTCATCTGGTTCAGGAAGATCTCTTCCGCGATTCGACCACCCATGAGGATTGCCAGCCTCGCTTCCAGATACAGCTTGTCGTGCGACAGCTTGTCGTCTATCGGCAGCTGCATCGTGAGACCAAGCGCCATACCGCGCGGGATGATCGTCACTTTATGCAGCGGATCGGCATGTTCCATCAACACGGCGACAATCGCATGTCCGGCTTCGTGATAAGCCGTCATTTTCTTTTCCTTGTCGCTGATGATCAGGCTCTTGCGCTCGACGCCCATGACGACTTTGTCCTTAGCGAGCTCAAAGTCATACTGCGTGACCACTTTCCGGTTCTGCCGGGCAGCGATCAGCGCGGCCTCGTTTACGAGGTTGGCGAGATCAGCTCCTGCGAATCCAGGTGTGCCGCGAGCAATGACCGAAAGGTCGATGTCATCGGCAAGCGGTGTTTTCTTCGTATGGACCTTCAGGATGTTCTCGCGGCCACGCACGTCCGGCCGGTCGACAACAACCCGGCGATCGAAACGTCCCGGCCGGAGAAGTGCCGGATCGAGAACGTCAGGGCGGTTGGTTGCGGCCACGAGAATGACGCCTTCGTTGGATTCAAAGCCATCCATCTCGACAAGCAGTTGATTCAACGTTTGTTCGCGCTCGTCGTGACCGCCGCCCAGTCCTGCGCCACGATGACGTCCCACAGCATCGATTTCGTCGATGAAGATGATGCAGGGCGCGTTCTTCTTGCCTTGCTCAAACAGGTCGCGAACGCGGCTTGCGCCCACGCCGACGAACATTTCCACAAAGTCCGAACCGGAGATGGAAAAGAACGGAACGTTTGCCTCGCCCGCAATGGCGCGAGCCAGCAGGGTCTTACCCGTTCCCGGAGGTCCAATCAGTAGCACTCCCTTGGGAATGCGGCCGCCCAGCTTTTGGAACTTCTGCGGCTCACGGAGAAACTCGATAATCTCCTGGAGCTCTTCTTTTGCTTCCTCGACGCCCGCTACATCTTTGAACGTAACCTTCTTCTGCTGCGAAGAATGCAGACGAGCACGGCTTTTCCCGAAGCTCAGGGCTTTATTCCCGCCGCTCTGCATCTGCCGCATCATGAAGATCCAGAGGCCCAGCAGGATGAGAACCGGAACGGCGTTAAAGAGTAGGCCTACCCATCCGTTCCCAGTCGAATCCTTCCAGCTGTATTTGACCCCTTTTTCCTGCATGATCTTGTAGATTTCGGGGTAATTCGGAGGGATGACCGTATGGAAAGGCCGATTGTCGGGACTAAGAATTCCCTGAGCATCCGTTCCGATGATCTTTGCATCCTTGACCTTACCGTCCTGAACGTAGGTCACAAATTCAGAGACCGATAGTTCCTGCGGGGCCGTTCCACGACCACTTTTAACCGCCAGGTAGACGAGCACCACCGCGCAGACGATGACTACCCAAAACACTGCGGTCTTAACATTTGAACTCATCAATTCACCTTTTTGCCGGTCAACCAAGAGCCGGCGATGATTCGAGCCGAAAGCTCACACATCTATATGAAAGACGTTGAATCGTGTGCTTTCGATTCACGGACATTCGCCCTCGAAGATCCCCGTTAGTCCCTAGCTTCGAAGCAAAGACGAACCCGGTCAGTGCTGCCGGTCGCTGCCGCGAATCTCTGGGCAACTCCGAATCCTCGCACCCACACAACTTCCTTATCGGCAACGAGGACGGGCCAATGTCTTCGACACCAGAGCGGTACCTTATGTTCCTGGAAGAGGGTTTTGACTTTGACGGCGCTCTCTTGTCCAACGGGCTGCAACTGGTCGCCAGGCTGCCAGTTCCGCACTGCTAGGTCGCCGGTCGAAACAGCCGGGCAGATAGCGTCAAAATCCAGGAACGCTTCTTCACCATTACAGCCGGATCCATCTTCGACGGTAGCACAAAAACGCGATGTTTTCCCCTGAATCGTAAGCTGTATCGCCCCCGCGTCAAAAGGGAGATGGTGGCAGACTTCAAGCTCCACGCCGACGTGGTAATTACGCTCTCGTTTGAACAGTTCGGGAGCCGCCAGAAGCAGCTGATCGAAGGAGCGGACCACGTCAACGCCGGGTATGTTGACACGGTCGTGGCCGTGCGGGCTTTCGATAATGGCCAACACGGCCTCGATATGGCGTCGGTCGATAGACCGCAGGAATCCCTTAGCGCGCGAGATGGCGTGCCGAATTAGCCGCCGTTTAACTGCGAGATGGCAACTCGACAGGGCTTTCACAGCGAGCACCGTGCCGAAGGAGCTTTGAGTTGCAATCTGCCGGTAGAGTCTTTCGATCTCTTCTGCCCAGTACTCTTCTTCTGCCTGGGACAGTTCGGCTGTTCCGGCCAGCGCCTCCTCAAGATTTGGATTGTAAGTACGCGTCAAGAGGGGCAGGGTTCTCAGCCGCAGCCGGTTACGAACAAAACGCGGGTTGCCGTTCGACAGATCTTCTCTCCACGCAACTCCCGAGGCGCTGAGCCATTCGCGGATCTCCATCCGGCTCAGGGCGAGCAGGGGACGGACCGTCGATTGCCGGCGCGGCGGGATGGCGGCCAGCCCGCAGATGCCCGAGCCCCGAAGTAAACGGTACAGAACCGTCTCGGCCTGATCCGTACGGGTATGCCCAAGGGCAATCTTCGTTAGCCCGAGATCCGCTCGCGCTGCCTCGAGGAATCGGCGGCGAACGTTTCGTGCTTCTTGCTCGAGATTGCCCGCGCCGACCGGTCCTGCCAAAGAGTGGAGCGGCAACCCCAATTGGGTGGCCAAGTCGCCCACGAACTGTTCGTCCCTGTCTGACTCCTCACCTCGTAGCTTATGGTTGACGTGCAGAACAGTCAGCGACAGTTCCCGCGCGCCCGCGAGCGCCAGGAGCGCGTGGGTCAGGAACACCGAATCGGCGCCGCCCGAGACCGCCACGCCGACGCGATCGCCCCGGTCGAGCATGCTATAACGATTGATGGTTTGAACAACCCGATCGAGCAGATCGCCTCTCACTTCCGACATTCTAGGCGGTTGCGCCAAGCTTTCCAGACTCCCTCATGCAAATCAACGCGCCTGTAAGCGAACAAGATTTCTACTCCCTGGCCGCCAACGTTCAGATCCTCCTCATGGACGTAGACGGAGTACTGACCGATGGGCGGCTTTATCTCGTCCCTGGTCCCGATGGCAATATGGTCGAAACGAAGGGCTTCGACTCGCAAGACGGCATCGCGCTGCGCTGGCTTTCCTGGTATCAGGTCAAAACCGGGGTGATCAGCGGTCGCGACTCCCCGGCGACCTTAGGGCGTGCTCAGCAGGTCAACATGACGTGGGTTTTCCAGGGGCACATTGAGAAGATTCCGCTGCTCGAAAAGATTATCGAAGAATCGAAAGCATCTGCCCGTCATATTGCATATGTCGGAGATGACCTGACCGATATTGTCATTATGAGGCGGGTCGGGCTGTCGTTTGCGACTGCGAACGCGCGGCCGGAAGTGAAGGCTGCGGCGACTGCCGTGACCGATGCCACAGGCGGGTCCGGAGCTGTCCGCGAGGTGATCGAGGCTCTGCTGAAGGCGCGCGGCGTGTGGGACGAACTGCTGAAGAAATATGAGGTAAAGCTCTGAGTGGTGCGCCGGTAGAACGAATCGGATTGCTCGTCGCTGCCGAGAGCGCGCTCGGTGTGCTGCACGAGTTGACGGGAGTCATCGCGCAGCATCTCGGGGATATTCGTTCGGTCTCGATCGTGGAAGAGCTGCCGACCGAAACCCGCATCTACTTCGAGTTGGAGCTTCCCGGGTCCCGTGAGGGTCTGGTGCGCGATCTGCGTGCGCTCAACGTAGTGCGCTCGGCTGAACTGGTGCAGTCTCTGCAGAGCATCTACGGCAAACGGATCATCATTATGGGAGGCGGTGCTCAGGTTGGGCAGGTTGCGGTGGGTGCAATCTCGGAGGCAGACCGGCACAACATCCGCGGCGAGCATATTTCGATTGACACCATTCCGCTCGTAGGGGAGAGGACTCTCGCGGCCGCCGTCCGGGCGGTTCGTCGGTTGAGCCGGGTGAAGGCGTTAGTGCTGGCGGGTTCGTTAATGGGCGGAGACATCGAGGCCGCCGTGCGGGAGGTTCGCAACGACGGCCTTCTCGTAATCAGCTTAAATATGGCGGGCAGTGTCCCTGATGCTTCGGATCTGGTTGTGACCGATCCGGTACAGGCCGGAGTTATGGCGGTGATGGCTGTAGCCGACACCGCGCAGTTTACGCTTGAGCGTCTGAAGAGACGCGTTTTCTAAGAATTACTCAACTGCGAAGGAGTACTCGCGGAGCAGGTCGCCCTCTGAGGAGGCGTTGCTGCCGGCTTGGTAGAGACGAATCAGGTAGTTTCCTTTTTCGTCAAATTTCGGGAGCTTGGCGTCGGCAGTGGCGTTATGGATCGTGCTAGCGCCCTTCCAGACTTCGTTGCCGTCTGCGCTGACGACCTGGACCGATACCTTCTCTTCCGGGAGATCTTTGGCGTTCAAGTGGAGAAGAAGCGGGTGACCGGCCGGGATGGCGGTCACTTCCGATCCCATCACGGCGTTAACGTTCCGTTCCACAGTGGTGGTGATCAATCGCGGTCCAATGGCTAAAGCAAGGGCCAGAGTCGCGCCAGCGCCGGCCAATGACAAGGTCGGTACTTTCAGCCAGGCCCAACGCGAGGTCTTTGCTGCGGCGTAATTCTTTTGTACGGTTTCTTTGTGGAAATCGGCGAGGGCGATCTTCGTAGCTTCGAGCTGGATTTCCATCACTTCGAGGCGCGCGACACAGGAGTCGCACCCAAGGATGTGGGTCTCTGTGGCTTCCAGGTCTTCGTCCTGCATCCGGTGCAGGAGAAAGTTTTCGAGGGTCTCTTCCGTCGGGTGTTGTAGTTCAGGCTGTTGCATTTCTATTACCGAGTTAAATCCCGTGCTCCTCATATAAACGAGTGTTATGAGCTGACTTGTGTTCTCAATAGAACCGAGAAAATTCCGTTGCTGGACAGTTTCTTTCGGCCAATCTCCCCAAACTTCGCTTTTGCGCGCGACTTCAGCAGGCGAAATTGGGTTTCTGTGAGCGACATTTCCTCGCAGATTTGCTCTTGCGGCTGTTCTTTGAGGTAAAAACGGATCAAAATATCACGATCACGCTGCGAAAGCGCCTGGAGTGAACTTCTCATCAGCTCCGCCTTTTCGCGGATGATCGCTTCCTGTTCAGGGTTGTGTTTGCGGTCGGCAACTGTAGCGCCGTGTTCAAGATCGGTCTGATCGCGCCGGGTGTGTACAGCGTTCTCGATATATCCGGCGACCTGGCGGCGGACAACAGTCCGGACGAACCCCATCAGCCTCTCGGGTTCGCGGAGGTCCCCTCGCTTGATGGCGTTTACGACGATTAGGAACGTGTCATGAACTTTGTCTTCGAGTTCCTGCGGGCCAAGCTGCCGGCACAGGTAATAGCGGATACCACGGCTAAATAACTTGTAGAGCTGTTCCATCCCGGCGTCCTCGCCGGCCTTGATCTGGCTGACAAGCGTACCCCATTCAGTCGGACTTAGGTTTGTCCGCGTATTGGGTTCCCGAGTTTGAGCTTGCTCAGGTGTTTGCGTGGCGGTTTCCGCCACTGGTTCAGGCAATGTTTGGCTCGCCGTCATTACGGTAAGTCACTCCTTGGAAACGATGGAATAGGCAGCCCAAAACGTTGGGGTGTTCTTGGCAGGATCAGCGTCGCGCTGCATGTCCAGTTGCGTCAGCTGCAGGGCTTTGGCAGCCCGTTGCGCGATACTACCTGGCGCCTGCTTATAGTGTTGATAGAAATTTGAGAAAAACTGCCGGGAACCGTCGGGGGTCGGCCATGAACTAACGACGACGGCCGATGCTCCGGCCAGCAGCCATCCGCGGCTGAGTCCCACGAGTCCGGCCCCCGGAATCACTCGACCCTGCTGGGAAGAGCATCCGCTCAGGACAACCAGGCTGCCCGGAACGCGATACGTCGCGACGGATTCAGAGGTAAGGAGTTCCGGGACGCCCCTGGCGTCAATACTGAGAGCGAGGGCCGCTTCTGAAGGTTCCCCTTCCGGGCTGACAACGTGAACTGCAAAATGCAGGATTTCAGGCGTGGTTGCAAGCGCTTTGCGGACGCACACGGCCGACGCGGTCGCGCCTCGGAGCAGTTCCTGGTCGGCTTCACCGCTTGCGTGGGCGGAATCGGTAACCTCTTTATCGCTCGCAACCAGCCGGCCCAGGGTAATGTTCCTGGCGGGTCGGGTCTCAGGTAAGGCCCTGGGATCGCTGCGTGAATCGGCGAAGTTGTAGATCGGGTCGCCTACGCCAACGAATCGTGCGGGCGGGCGAGCCGGTGGAGGCGAAAGAAGGAGTAGTTCGCTTGGAAGGAAGCGCAGGTTTCGATCCGCAATCAGCGGTTGTCTGCCGCCCTTCTGAGACTTGATTCTGAGTGCGGGAAAGGGCACGCTGTCCAGCAGTGGACCGTCTGGAGTGATCAGCCAATCGTGTTTTCGCCAGATCGCCCCGTCCAACTTGCCGAACAAGGTACTGCCGAACCAGTCGAGGGCGGAGTTGTCTCCGGCCATGCGCACGGCGGGGTTCGCTCCGGCAACGTTTGCCGGTATGTGCGCATTGATCGTCCCTTCGTTTGGCAGTTCGTACAATTTCAGATCGTCCTTCGTAACGGCCCAGAGAAACGACCGGCGCTCTCCCAAGCTGAAACTTAAGAGTGCTTCGGTGTCGCCTAGTCTGGCTTGGATATCTCTAAGTGAATTCCGGTGAAGAGTTTTCTCGTTAAATCGGTATAGATTTTGGGACTCGATGCCAACCCTGTTTTCGAGTTCATTGAGCTGGCCCCGGATCTCTGCCAAACTGGCTTGCGCTTTTTTATCCCCGCCGAGGGTCGCGCGGGCCTGCATTTCCTGAAGCTTGGAAAGTAGGGGGAAGTAATCGGGGGATTGCACGAGCCGCTGGCTATAAGCTCGGGTCAACTGCTCACGGAGGCTCGCCGCCCGGTTGCGGGCCAAGACCTCGAGTGCTTCCCGGGCAAGTGCCTGATTGCCTTGCTTGACCGACTGTTCCGCTGCGAACTCTGCGTAATCGTGGTACGTCTCGTTCAGGATCTGCACCGTCTTTGTATTGGTCGCGTCGCCGGGCAGGGCGCTTTGGCGCCACCTGTCTGCCGCATCCACCGCTTCCCGTAGTGCGGCTAACGCGTCGGCATCTTGTCCAAGATCGCGAAGAATTCTGCCGCGTATATGAAGTGGATAGTAGGTGGGTCCGGCTTTGAAGCTCACGCTCGGAGTGCCGAGCGCCTTATCCACGTACTCCAATGCAATATGAAGGAAGGCTTTTCCTTTTTTTGCCTCAAGTTCCGCAAGATGTTCGTAGCAGATTGCCAATCCGTCAATATCTTCAAGGCGCTCACGGATCCTGACGCTCTCTCGGAGTAACGCCTCTGCTCCTTTTAAGTCACCTGTTAAGACCAGCCAGATGCCGAATCGGTCCGCGATATCTGCCACCGCCGGTTCGTCATGAGCGTCCCTTGCCACCGCAAGTGCTCTTCGCAGTGAGGTTTCGCCTGCCTGCTTGTGGTCCAGTCCGTATTCGATTTCGCCCCGGGCAGTAAGGGCCATCGCGTAGTAGTCCCTTCGGGGCGAGTTCTGGAGGTAATTCTCGGCTTCCGCAGCGGTCGCTTTAGCGCCTTCGAAATCCCCTAATTGGCTGTAAATCGTGGAAATGCTGACGTCGGCTCTCCCGGCGGCGGTGAAATCACCGGCCTGGAGGGCTAGTTGCTTAGCCCTCGTCGACGTTTTGAAACCGGCTGAGTAGCGGTGCAGGCGAATCTCGCAACCACCAAGCGCGAGAAGTGCTGCTGCTTCTGCCGTCTGATCTCCGGATCTTTTTGCCTCACCGGTCGCGCGCCGAAACACGTCAATCGCTTCAGTGAGTTTTCCGGCCGTGCGAAGGCGTCTGCCTTCATCCATCGACCTCTTATATATAGGAGATATCGGAACGCCAGTTTCGGGTAATGCCCAACTTAACTTGCACGCGTGAACGTAACAGAACACGCTCGTAATAACCAAGAAGAAAAACCGCGGGTAGGAACGCGCTTCGTCTCTTCTCTCAAAAAGCAAAACTTTTGTCCAAAATCGCTAAATAGCTTTGGACAATAATCTATCACTATGTCGAAAATTCCGGTTAATTTCCGGCGACGAGCTGAAAAATCTTCACAATGGCGTCGAGAATGATGGGGAGGTGCATGGCGGGATCCTTAACCAACTAAGCCTTTGATAATGAACGAGATCGCGTCGAGGATGATGGGAAGATGCATTGATGTAAAACCCTTTCGCCCACAACAGTACCGACCACAAATAGTCCTCCAGGGAAAAATTACCTTGTAACTTTTTCAAAACACAATGGAAAGATTTTTACGGCATTTCGTGAATGCAATCTTTACCGGTTGAGAAAGGGACTTTCTGTGCCGTTCCGGGTCCCATGCGGGCTTCGGCGAATACTGACAAGCCCTGCGAGTTCCGCTATACTCGGCTGTAGTCAGTCGGTTTCCTGCCCGCGCCGAAGTGTGTTTGCATTCGTCCCCCTGGCTTAGCCCCTGAATCCAGTCATGTTTGAGAATCTGTCCGATAAGTTGCAGCGGGTGTTCAAGAACCTGCGTGGCGAAGGAAAGCTCACCACTGAAAACATGGAAGAAGCGCTACGCGAAATCCGCGTGGCTCTTCTCGAGGCAGACGTTCACTTCAAGGTGGTCAAGCAGTTCATCGAGCAGGTGAAAGAAAAGGCCATGGGCGAGGATGTGCTCACAGCGCTTTCTCCCGGGCAGCAGGTCGTCAAGATCGTCCGCGATGAATTGACCAAGATGCTCGGCGGACATCAATCCCGTCTGCGGTTTGCAAATGAGCCCCCATCCGTTGTGCTGATCGTGGGTTTGCAAGGTTCGGGTAAGACCACGAGCGCCGCGAAATTAGCCCGCTTCCTCGCGAAAGAAGGCAGTAAGCCGGAGTTGGTTTCCGTAGACGTCTATCGGCCCGCGGCGCGACATCAGCTCAGCATTCTGGCCAAAAATGTCGGCACGCCCATTTATGAGGGGCTTCCGGAAGAATCAAAGCCTGTCGACCTCGCGCGTTCCGCACGCCGCGATGCGGTTCAGACTGGTCGTGACATTCTGCTGGTCGATACCGCCGGACGGCAACACATCGACGAGCAGTTGATGACCGAATTGCGCGAGCTGAAAGAGCTCCTGAATCCCACGGAAATCCTGTTTGTTGCGGATGCCATGACCGGACAGGATGCGGTTCGATCGGCAGACGAATTTCATAAGCAGTTGGGAATTACCGGCGTCATCCTGACGAAGATGGATGGAGACGCCCGCGGCGGAGCAGCGCTTTCCATTCGCACCATCACCGGGCAGCCCCTCAAGTTTGTCGGCGTCGGGGAAAAAACCGACGCTTTGGAAGCCTTCCACCCGGATCGGGTCGCGTCCCGGATCCTGGGCATGGGCGATGTCCTCTCCCTGATCGACAAAGTCCAGGAGACTATCGACCAGAAGACAGCCGAGAAGATGCAGGAGAAGCTTCTTGGCGATGATTTCACCCTGGAAGACTTCCGAGACCAGATCAAACAGATCCGGAAGCTTGGCTCCCTGGGCGGACTTCTGGACATGATGCCCCAGATCGGGCCCTTAAAAGATCTGAAGAACGCCAAGATCGACGAGAGTGAAGTCGGCCGTGTGGTCGCGATCATCGATTCCATGACGCCGCAGGAGCGCAGGAACTACATGATCATCAACGGTTCCCGCCGTCGCCGGATCGCCAAAGGCAGTGGAACTAGCGTCCAGGACGTCAATAATCTGCTAAAGCAATATGCGCAAGCGCGTAAAATGATGAAGAGCTTTATAGGCCAGGCGGGAATGCTCGGCAAGAAGATGGGGAAGCTGAAGATCCCCGGCATGCCAAGCTTTCCCGGATTTTAAAGCCAGCTCATACGTGAGCTGCCCTGGAAGTCTGTCAGAATAAAGAAGAAAAGGTTACGATGTTAGCAATTCGCCTGGCCCGCTTCGGCGCCAAGAAGAAACCCACGTATCGCGTGGTTGTGATCGATAAAGAGCGTGCACGCAACAGCCGTTCGGTTGAGGTTGTCGGACACTACAATCCGGTGGCGCAACCGGCGCAGGTTTCGCTCAACCGTGAACGGATTGAGTACTGGATGAAGAATGGTGCGCAACCGTCCGACACCGTGTCTCGCCTTCTAAAAAATACGCCCGCTGAGGCGCCGGCCGTCGTAGCCTAAACACCCTCTGCAGAGGCGCGCTGTAAACCAACTGCGCTCCCGCATTTCCATCCGGTAGGTTTGAAATGAACGAAAGTAACGGCGTGAAGACGCTTGTGGAAGAAATTGCCAGGGCTCTCGTGGACTCGCCGACGGGAGTGATCGTCAACGAAATCTCTGGTGAGCATGCCACCGTATTCGAGTTGAGAGTGGCCGAAGGCGACCTGGGCAAAGTGATCGGCAAGCAAGGCCGGACCGCGCGTTCTATTCGGACGCTGCTTGGCGCCGTCGGCACCAAGCTGAACCGTCGCTTCTCGTTGGAAATCCTCGAGTAGGCCGGGGAGCCGGACCGCCAACATGTCCGCCCCAGGGACCGAGGAGCGAGTTGTAGTCGCTGAAATTCTCCGTGAGCGCGGCAACATTGGAGAGGTTTTGGCGCGATCGGTTTCAGATGTTCCCGGTCGCATCGAGAGTCTTCGCAAAGCTCACTTGCGCTTGCCGGATGGAAGCGAAGAATCGGTAACGATAGAGTCATCCTGGGTCCACGGCGAGAATTGGGTTTTGAAGTTTGCGGGAGTGGATTCGATAGACGCCGCCAGGCGCCTCCGTGGCGGCGACCTTTGGATACCACGGGAAGAGCGCGGAGCGTTGCCGGAAGGCGAATACTTCCAATCGGATCTCCTGGGATGTACGGTTCTGGACGAGAAAAATGGGCGCGTTCTGGGCGTGATCGAAGGATTTGAGCAGTATGGAGGACCGCTGCTGCTGGACGTCAGGGCTGATGGGCGGGAAGTGCTGATCCCCTTTGTTCCGGCTATATGTGTCTCGGTCGACTTGAGTAATCGATCGATTGCGGTCGATTTGCCCGAAGGGCTTTTGGATCTCTAGCTAGTTATCAACCCAGGGAAGCCGCTGGAAAATGAATTTCCATATCGTTACAATCTTCCCCGAATTTTTCAACGGACCGTTCCAATACGGCGTGGTTGCAAAAGCACAGGCGGCTTCGCTTTTGACCATTAAGATTTATGATTTGAGACACTGGACTAAAGATCGTCATCGAACTGTGGATGATCGCCCATTCGGCGGCGGCGAGGGTATGCTGTTGAAGCCTCAGCCCCTGTTTGAGGCTGTCGAGGAGATCGTTCCGGTACGCGGTCCCGGGACGCGGGTCATTTTGCTGTCTGCCGGAGGGCGTCGCTTCGATCAGGCTCTCGCACGCGAGTGGTCAGGGCTGGATGATCTGGTTCTGTTGTGTGGGCGTTACGAGGGTGTGGATGAGCGTGTAGCGGAACACCTCTCGGACGAGGAAGTCTCTGTAGGAGACTTTGTGTTGAGTGGTGGCGAGCTGGGAGCGGCATTGATCGTCGATGCTGTGGGACGGCTGCTGCCCGGCGTTTTAGGGAATGAGCAGTCCTCGCAGAACGAAAGTTTCGGCGAGGCGATTGACGGTTTATTGGATTGCCCGCAGTATACTCGCCCCGCCGAATATCGCGGCTGGAAGGTGCCGGGTGTGCTGCTCGGAGGCAATCACGAAGAGATTAAGCGATGGCGGCACTCCGCGTCTCGCGAAAAAACAGAAAGGTTGCGCCCTGACCTGATCTCGGGGCGCGATACAAGGCAGAACTAGTATGCAGAACGCTCTTGTCAGCAATTTCATCAGCAAGCACGCCCGTGCGAAAGCTCATCCGGAGTTCCGGCCCGGGGACACGATCCGCGTCCATGTGCGCATCAAGGAAGGTGACAAGGAGCGGCTGCAGGCCTTTGAAGGCACTGTGATCGCGCGCAACAACACCGGATTGGGCGAGACCATCACGGTGCGCAAGGTCAGCTTTGGCCAGGGCGTCGAGCGAATTTTCCCCATTCATGCACCGGTCATCGATCACATCGATGTGGTTCGCACCGGTCGTGTACGCCGCGCCAAGCTCTATTACCTGCGTGGGCTCAAAGGCAAAGCTGCCCGCCTGCGGGAACGCGAATAACAGAAGCGCTCCACGGCTTCCTGTGGCCAAAGAAGTGAGCGCTGTTCAGCAGCTTTCATCGAGCCGTACGAAGACGGGCGTCAAAGCGCCTCCGAAGACTATTCGGTGCGTGAGCTCTTACGAAACTCGTGCGCGAGAAGCGGGCTTCACATGCATCGCCGGCGTTGACGAAGTAGGCCGCGGGTGCCTCTTCGGACCGGTGTTCGCCGCGGCGGTTATCCTCAATCCCTCCAAGCCCGTCAAGGGCCTGTGTGACAGCAAGATCATCGATGCCGCGGCTCGCGAAAGGCTTGCGCGGCATATCAAATCCCGTTCCCTCGGATGGGCAGTCGGCGCGGCCGACGTCTTCGAGATCGACCAGATCAATATCTATCAAGCGTCCCGATTAGCCATGCATCGGGCCGTCGAGGCCCTCCCAACCCGTCCGGATTATCTGCTCATCGACGCTCTGAAACTCGATCTTCCGATCGAGCAATTACCTCTGATTGACGGAGATGCGCGGTGCCGCGCGATCGCTGCGGCATCCATCATCGCTAAGGTCCATCGCGATGAGTGCCTGCGTCAATGGCACGAAGTCTTTCCTCAATACAACCTCGCCTCGAACAAAGGTTATTCAACGCCCGATCATCGGCGGGCCCTCCGCCAGCACGGCCCCACTCTGCTCCACCGCTGGAGCTTCGAGCCGGTCCGCGCTGGAAGCCCCGAGGTCCATTGGACGGGTTACATCAATGAAGACCGGAAAACGGACGAGGAAGCCACCGCTCCTGACGACCGGCAGATGGAACTGCTGCTCTCCACGGAGACTGTCGCGTGAGTACCTCACCTCCTCCCCAGCTGCCGCAGGCGCCTCCCGGGCTTGATCGAACAAGAAAGCTGATGCGTTGGCATCGGCGGGTTCTGAACCTATGCCTGGTTATATTCGCGTTCGAATTAGGCGCGTTTCTCCTCATTTTTCCTTGGCTTTCAAATTGGGATATTAGTTGGGTCCCAGTCCATTCCCCGCGTTTCAGCCGCCTCTGGATGAGCGGTTACTTCCGTGGCGCTCTGAGCGGACTTGGATTGCTCGACCTTTGGGTGGCGACGGTCGAGTTTGTGCGGCAGCTCAGGGTGATTTGGGGCAAGAAGTAAACGAACTCACTTCGGCTTGGAAATTTCGCCGAGCGTCGCGTTCACCGTGGTGATGTAATCTTCCGGATTGAGCAGAATCTGTGTCCCGCGTACCCCGGCTGAAACCGAGATTACGTCGAAAAGAATTGCAGTTTCGTCTAGGTAGACCGCGAAATCCTTCTTGGCCGCAAGAGCCGTGACGCCGCCTCGAATATAGCCCGTCAGCGGTTGCACATCTTTGAGCGGAACCATATCGATTCGGCGATCTCCGGTCAGTTTGGCTAGTGCTTTCAGGTCCACTTCCGCATCGCCCGGCACCACCGCCATACAAACGCCATTTCGATCACCGCGCACGACAAGTGTTTTGAAGACCTGTTCCGGAGGCAGTCCGATTTTTGCGGCGACAGACTCCGCGCTCAGGTCATTCGGATCGACCTCGTACGCCCGGAGTTCATACGCCACCTTGCGTTCATCAAGCAGGCGAACCGCATTACTCTTTGCCATTTCACGTACCGTAATCAATCTTCGGCTACTTGTATCTAACGCATATGCCCGCAACTGTCTGGAAAGGCTATCTCAGCTTCGGTCTGGTGTCGTTTCCCATCCGACTCTCCGCTGCAGCTCGTGGCGAAACCGTACACTTTCATCTCCTCCACAAAAAAGACCTCTCGCGAGTGAAGGAAGTCATGTTTTGCGCAGCGGAGGATAAGCCCCTCGAACGATCGGATCTGGTGAAAGGCTACGAATACAGCAAGGGTGAATACATCGTGATCGAGCCGGAGGAACTCGAGAAAGTTGCGCCACCGACCGCCACGACCATGCAAATCCTGCAGTTTGTCCGGATCGATGATGTGGACCCGATCTTTCTCGAGAAGTCCTACTACGTGGCTCCGGAAGAGGCCGTGAGCCGGCCCTATTCACTGCTGCTAGAAGCGATGACGGAGACCGGTTATGACGCTATCGCCAAGGTAGCCATGCACGGCCGCGAGCACGTTGTTGTGTTGCGGCCCACACCCGACGGAATGGTTCTGCACACGATGTATTTCGTAGACGAACTGCATCGCGAAAAGGAATGGGGCAAGCCCGCGGAAAAGAAGTTCGATAAACGAGAGATGGATATGGCAAAGAAGCTCATTGAGTCTCTCGCCAGTCCCTTCGAGCCCGAACAATATCACGATGAGTACCGCGAGAACGTCGAGAAGCTCATCGAAGCGAAGCGCAAGGGCAAGAAAGTCACGCCCATCAATCAGCCGAAGCCTGCGCCTGTGATCGACCTGATGCAAGCGCTTCAGAAGAGCCTGGCGCTCAACAAGGCGACGCCAACGGCCAAAAAGGCTGCACGCTCCAAGACTTCGGCGACGTCGAAAAAAGCGACTAAGAAGCGGGCGACGAAAGTGGCTTAGCGTTGAGCGCCGGGCACGGCGAGAAGTGCGGTTTCAAGCAGGACCTTGAAGTCGGCCTTAAGCGATCTCGTTTGGATGTATTCCTCGGACATGTCCAGCTTGGCTGGAAGGATGACTTCGGCGTAATAACGAAGTGGGTCTTCGCTCGCGGCCAGCAGCGATTCTTCGTCCTTGAAGCGTAAAGAGGCCGGATCGGTAATACCGGGGCGTACGGCGAGTACCCGCCGGTAGCGCTCCGGTTGTAGCGCTACATACTCCGGGACTTCAGGACGAGGCCCAACCAGGCTCATGTCGCCGCGAAGCACATTCCAGAACTGTGGAAGCTCGTCGAGCTTCGTTCTACGGAGCAACTTGCCGATTCGGGTCACACGCGAATCTCCGCCTACTGTGACACTCGGGCCGCCCTGCGAAACGCGCATGCTCCTGAACTTAAGAATCCGAAAGCTCTTGAAGTTCTTACCCACGCGTTCCTGCCGAAAAAATACCGGAACCCCGGAATCCAGAACCACCAACACCGCGAGCAACGCAAACAGGGGTGCGGAGGCCACGAGGATCAGGCCGCTGATCAGCACATCAATGACACGCTTGGACGACATCTGCCGGCTCCTCGAAATGTGTCTTCCGTTCGTTCTTTGTCGAAAGCAGATTTCGAACGGCCCGGATCACGCGGCTTTGATCGGCCTCCGTCATACGCGTATAGATCGGCAAGCTGACCGTGTTCTCGTATACCCGCGTCGCTTCCGGGAATTGTTCGGGTGTCAGGCGGTAGCGATCCCGCCAGAAAGGCTGAATGTGCAAGGGGATGAAGTGTACGCTGGTCCCGATCCCTTCAGATGAAAGCGCCTGAATGAACTGATCTCGTCCGATCGGGGCATCGTTCGAAAGCCGGATGACGTAGAGATGCCACGAATGAATGTCTCGAGCGGGTGCTTTAGCCGGCAGAATCAAAGGCAAATCCGAGAAGCCCTCGTTGTACCGCGCGGCCATTTCGGCGCGTTTCCGTTGGAAACGAGTGATCTTTCGCAGTTGTTGGATGCCGAGCGACGCCGCGACGTCGGTCATGTTGTACTTGAATCCCGGAGCTACCACTTCGTAATACCAGGCAGGCTTCTTCGAGTTGTAGCGGTCGAAGGCATCGCGGTCGATGCCATGGAGGCGCATGACCTTGCAACGAGCGGCAATCCGTTGATCTCGCGTTGCGATCATCCCGCCCTCGCCCGTCGCCAGTGTTTTGGTGGCATAGAAGCTGAAGACAGTAGCGTCGCTTTCTAGGCTTCCGACCAGCTTGCCTTCGTAAGTCGTGGGCAACGCATGGGCAGCGTCTTCGATGACCTTCAAACCATGCTTGCGCGCGATCGCGTGAATCGGCCTCATGTCCGCAGCAAGACCCGCGAAGTGAACCGGCATGATCGCCTTCGTGCGAGGCGTGATCGCCGCCTCGATCTTTGCGGAGTCGATGTTCAGTGTGTCGGGCCGGATATCAACGAAAACCGGATCTGCTCCCAGATATCGAATCACCTCCGCCGTGGCCGTAAAGGTTTGCGGAGTGGTGATCACTTCGTCGCCAGACCCTACGCCAACCGCCTCGAGTGCCAGGTGCAAACCGGAGGTTGCCGAATTGACCGCAAGAGTCTGTACGTTCCCGCCAAGAAACTCGGCGAAGTCCTGTTCGAATCGGCGAGTCTTCGGTCCGGTCGTCAACCAGCCCGAACGCAGTGAATCCACCACTTCCGCGATCTCTTCTTCGCCAATCTCTGGCAGCGCGAAAGGAAGGAATGGGCGGGGCTCCGCCCCGAGGCTTGAGTTGGAGGCAACCAGGTTTTCCGTTGCCAGTTGATCGGCCATTGCCGTCAGCGATTGCATGTTCGAGATCCTTCCACCGTCTGTCTGCCTAGATGAGCTTCGATACCGTCGCAAAGCCCTGACGCGCAAGTACCAGCGCGCAGGCGAGCAAGCCGAACAGCATCGTGCCGATGAGTGCCATCTGGAGCCGGTGCGGTCGTGTCTTGCGCTCGGGAGCGATCGCTTTATCCACGACCTGGATCACAGGAGCTTCTTTCGAGACGTCCAGACGCGCAGCTTCGTACTGCTTGGCCAGTGTCTCCATCACCGCTTCGTGGTACTTCACTTCCCGCAACTTGCGCAAGTACTCCAAGCCGGCACTTGGCATCTGTGCTACCGAGACGAGCGCATCTTTTTGTCTTCCGGACTCCTCAAGTCTGGCGAGCTGTGATCGGAGGACACCCAATTCGGCCTGCAAGCGTATGACTTCCGGGTGATCCGCCGTCGCGCTTTGGCGTAAACGCTGCAGCTCTGCTTCCTTGACGGTCATCTCGCCGCGCAGCTGAGCGATCGATTTGAAGGTGGCATCCACCTGGCTGTTCACCTGGACCATGCCCGTGGTTTGCTGCGTTTTCCGGAGCTCGTTTTCCGCTTGCGCCAAGGCGTTGCGTTCACTCTGCAACTGCGTGTCGAAAAACGCCTGGCGATCGGCGGACTCGCTTAAGGCCAAGCGGCTATTCTGGGCATGCAATTCGTCGACGTAGGCGTTTGCGAGCTCGGCAGAAGCTTGCGGATTCTCGTCATCCACCGAGATACGAATCATGGTGTCTTTGCCGGTCGTGATCTGTGTCCGCGAGCTCAACTGCAGGCGCGTAGTAGTCAGATCCTTCGCGTGATAGCGCGTCTGGAGCTTGAACTTTGCAATCAGGTCGTCTGCGATCGTACGGCTGCGCAGCATGCCGATGAAAATGTCGCTCGGACTCTTCATGCCGATATCGTGTCCGCTGAGAGCCGCCAGCGGAGCCAATTGCCCAAGCATCGCCGTTGCTGCTGATTGCCCTTGCTGAGGAGGCATAATCACAGCCGTCGCGGTGAAGACCGGCTTCATCACGAAGGCATAGACCCCCGTGAGCAGGCCGCCGCATAAGGCAACGGACAAGACGAACTTACGCTTGGCTTTCAAAATCGAAAGCCAGTCCCACAGCAGCATGCGGTCAGGTTGTGCCTCTGCAATTACCGTCGTGAATCGAGGCTCAGCCTTGAGAGTTAAGGTGTCGTTCATGTGTGAGTGCCTCGATTACCGGAGTACGTTCGCGGCTGCCGCACCCAGGGCGAAGTTGGTGAAGACCTGCGACCAATCGCGGAACTCGCGCAGCTTCGAGGTCTTGACAATCAGCTCGGGCACGACTAGTGAGTCGCCCGGATGCAGTTCTAAATTGTCGAATTTCCCCGACCGTAAGGAGTTGTTTCGCGGAACAATTGAGCCGTCCGCCCGGATCACGAACATGTTGGTCTTATCTGCCGAGCGTGTCGGACCTCCCGCTTCCTTCAAGTACTCAGAAACGTGTTTATCGTTCTCTTGAACGAACGAACTTTGTGAGAAGACCGCACCCAAGACACTGACAGTTCCGGGCTTCGCCGGCACGACGAAACGATCCCCATCCTCAAGCCTCAAGGCCATGAGGCTGTCGACATCCTTGCCTTGAGGATCCAGGTTGAAAACGATACGCCCCGTCGGTTCGATCGCTCTCATGCGGTCCGCAAGCTTCTTGGAGGCGTCTAGAGAAGCTGTCAGGCTCTGTGCCTGATCAAGTGACGTTGCCCCCGCGACGTTGCGTCGCGATTCGGAGATTTCGCGATCGAATTGATCCAGGTATTCCTGCAGGTGCTGCTCCTGCTCCTTTTTGGCCGATTCGCGATAGAAGCTGGATCCGTACAAGTACCCGTTCTTAGTCAATCCGCCGGCTCTGCGAATGATGTCGGCTAGCGTGTCTTGCGGTTCGGCCTCATAGATGCCAGGACTGTTGAATTCGCCTTCCAGCCTCACCAGTCGGTGTTGCTGAGTAACCGGAACGCGGATATCCCGTTGCGAGAAGACCGTCACAACGTCTCCCGCGCGCAATTCCAGATTCTGCGCTTCGTCATCGTCGATCACCAGCCGTCCCAGGTTGAATGGGATCAGCTGCGCTCCCAAGTTCCGCTGGCTGCGTCTCTCGATAACCGCGTAGGACCAGTTTGTTTCGGCAACAGCCTGTTCGATACGAGTTTCACGTTGGGTGATTTCTCGGTATCCGGTGTTCTTCGCCCTCTGTTGTTTGGGATCTTGAGGCGTTACGTAAGAGATGTCCAGGATTTTGGGATCCTCTTTGTCCACCAGGGCAAGCTCATTCCGCTGCGTCCAGTAGCCACGAGTAACGAGGGATTCTTTGTTGGGAATGATGTCGTGCAGCCGCATGCCGGGCCGCCACGCAAATCGATGTGGATTGGCTACGTTTCCGCGCAGCGTCACCGCGTTGTCGAAACGCGCTGTGATGTTCGGTACCCGGATTGAATCGCCGTCCGCGAGAGGTGTGTCCGAAGCTCGCGCGTATTCGAGATCCAGCACTTCTCGGGCGCTGTGGTCGTGAATGCGTTCGACGCTCATGTGAACGTCTGCTGTTGGGGTTAGGCCTCCCGCGAGACCGATCGCTTCCACGAGTGATGTCTTGCCTTTCAGTTCAAAAATCGCGGGTGTATGCACACTGCCCGAAACAGCAATCTGCGAGCTGACGGCCGGTATGTAAACCACGTCTCCGGGCAACAGGCGGGCGTCCTGCGATTTGTCGCCCTTCAGCAGCAGATCATACAGATCGATTTCAGAGATGACGGAGCCGCTCCGGCGAAGTTGAATCCGTCGCATGGATCCTTGCAGATTGGGACCACCTGAAGCGAAGATGGCATTCACAACCGTGCTCAGCGAGCTGACGTTGTAGGTGCCCGGATGACGCGCCTGCCCGACGACAAAGATTTGAATCGAGCGCAGGTGGCCGAGATTTACATCGACCTGAAAGTTACGGAACACGCGCGCGAGCTGCGAACGGAAGTAGGCAGGCAGCTTCGAAAATTCCTGACCGGCAACCGCAACATTGCCGACCTGTGGCACGTAAACCATGCCCGACCGATCCACTGTGAGTGCCGTATCCAGATTCACCTGGCCCCATACCCTCAGCTGGATCTCATCTCCCGGGCCGACGATGTAGTTCGATGTCACGGGCAGACTGTCGATCGATGCGAATGTCGACGGAGCGTCCTCAAACAACTCCTGGCCGAAGATGGGTAGAACAGAACCCACGCTCGAAGAGATGAACCGCTGAAATTCGGAGAGCGGCTGCGGATTCCGGTCTCGGCGCGACGGTGTCGTTGTATCGGCAGAATCCAGCGGCTTACGCGATGTAAGTGATTTGCCGACCGCCGGACCCAGCAACTGACTGTTGTAGTCCTTCGGCAAACGTGGCGAGAGGCTTCTCAGCGCCGGTCCGCTGTCGTCCGGCTCCGGCGAGTCCTGCGCTTGCTTTCCAAATGCACTTATCGCCTGCTGGCATGCGGGAACGTCCTGGGCCGCAGCATCATCGCACGAGCGGCTCGAATAGCCGGAGAGTGTCTGGGGTGAAGTGGTTTGCCCGGAGATTACGGCGACGTTCGGCGACAGGATTTGCAGCGCCAATGCCACTAAGCGCCCTTTTCTGTTACGGAGAAGTGCTCGGAGCACCGTCGAAAACTTCATTCGTTGGAATGTGCTCCGACGAAAGGTGGAATCTCCTACTTTTCTGAGGAGTATGCCGCTTAGGACAGGAGGACAGGCGAGGCCAACGGGCTGGTTTTCCAGCCGTCCTGCTTTGGCGCCAGACGGACGGCTTCGGCCAGCTTCAGGAGACTTGTCCGGGCGCTTTCTTCCCTTTGCGTTTCAAGTATTTGCGAGCTTGGGGAATACTCCGGCACGAGCGCGCAAAGCTCCGCAACAAGCGCTGGCAAGTTGCGCGTCAGGCAATGCCGCTCGAGGTTGGCCAGGCAGTCGGTGAAGGTTGGATCGACCTCCGGACCACGGAAGATCCGGATCTTCTCATGAGGTGTTTCGACCGTGTTTTCTTCATCGGTGCACAACTCTTCGTAAAGCTTTTCGCCGGGCCTGGTACCGCTGAATTTGATCTCTATATCGCTTCCGGGCTGAAGACCCGAAAGCAGGATGAGGTTACGAGCGAGGTCGACGATGCGCACCGGTTCGCCCATGTCAAGAACGAACGTTTCTCTGCCTTGAGCCATGCTCGAGCCCTGGAGCACCAGTTGCGCTGCTTCGGGGATGGTCATGAAGTAGCGGGTCATCTCCGGATGCGTCACGGTCAAGGGCCCGCCTTCGGCGATTTGCTTCTTAAAGATCGGGACTACACTGCCATTGCTGCCGAGAACATTTCCAAACCGGACGGCTACAAACTTCGTACCTGGGCTGTGCATGCTCTGCACGATCAACTCGGCGATGCGCTTCGTGGTTCCCATGATGTTCGTGGGACGAACGGCCTTGTCGGAGGAAATGAGCACGAAGCGTTCTACGCCCATCTTGCGCGCAATCCGCGCCACGTTATACGTTCCGAATACGTTGTTTTCGATGGCTTCAAACGGGTGTACTTCCATCATGGGAACGTGTTTGTAAGCCGCTGCGTGAAAGACGAGCGAAGGACGATGAGTCTGGAATACCTCAGCCAGTCTCGCTGAATTCTGTATTGAACCGACAACCGGAAGGAATGGAACGGAAGGATAATTGGCCTTGAGTTCCGCGTCCAAATGGAACAGAGCGCTTTCTGCAATCTCATATCCGATGATCGCCTTCGGAGCGAATTTGGCAATCTGGCGGCACAATTCGGAGCCAATGGATCCGGCGGCTCCCGTTACAAGCGCGACTTTGCCCTGGAGCAACTCCCGTAAGCGTTCTTCATCCAGGCGTACGGCCTTCCTCCCGAGCAAGTCGTCGAGAGCGACATCCCGCACCTGTGACGTGAGCGCACGGCCTTCTACCAATGTGGAAAGGCCGGGGATCGTTTTGCATTCGGCGCCACTCTGCCGGCAATGGCGGAAAAGCGTTGCCAGAGCAAGCGGACTCGCTGAAGGGATCGCGACCAGCACCATGTCGACCGCAAGATCGGCAACCAGCGACGGAAGATCCTCGCCGCTACCCAGAACGCGAATGCCTTGTACTCGAGTGGCCTTTTTCGAATTATCATCATCGACAAAGCCGACCACCTCGTATGGCAGTTCAGCGTTCGCGCGAATCTCGCGCACGAGCATCTGCCCGGCAATTCCGGCTCCGTAGATCAGAGTTTTCTTCGCCCCACCGTTCGATGAAGCCGTACGACTTTCCGCCGCCATGCGGGTAGCAATGCGCAAACCGGTCGTGACCAGGAAGCACATGAGGAAGTCGAGGAAGGGAAGAGAAGCGGGCAGACCCTTCTGAACGAAGGATGTGAAGCAGGGAAACGCAACTGCCGAGGCAAAGAGATTGGTCAAAACAATCTGACGCACGTCGTGCAAGGACGTGAACTTCCACCATTTGCGGTTGGAATCGCAGATTCGGAAGACAATACCCTTCACGGGAACGAGGACGAGAGCGATTTTCCAGAAGGTGGTGAGAACAGGAGCTGAGAGTCTGAAGTCCAGCCGCAGGGCGAGTGCGGAAAATGCAGCAATGGCAAACAAGGCCAACTGCGAGATCTCGGAGACCACGTAGCTGGCGGCTTCTCTGCCATCTCGGACTTTTCTGATCGTGTGCAACTTTGGCAGAGCTGTGCCCATTGCGAACGCTAGACGCTTTTCTCCCTTTTGAACCGCTTAGTCATGAATGGCCAACAGATGAAAGAGTTGGGTGAAAACGTCGTTTTTCTCCTTACCTGGAGAAACGCTTTTCCATGGCGCCAGCCCATTGGCCGTCGACGGTCAATTTCTGCCATCCGCATCGCTCGTAAAAACGAAGAGCAGACACGTTGCTCGGGTTCACGGTCAATTCCGCCCGGTCATGGCCACGCGAATAGGCCAGCTCTTCAGCTGACTTGAGGAGCTCGCCTCCAATGCCGTTTCCCTGAAATCGGGGATGAACGGCGATACACAGTACCCGGACAGTTCCAGGCTGCCCTTTCCACGATTTCGGAGGATTCACCAAGCAACGAATGCATTGTTTAGCACGCGCCCGGAACAGTGGCGTGAATAGAACTCCGATGTTCCATACAAAGCTGCGGGACAAGAACCACTTGTTCCCCTTCAGGTACCCGGGCAGATCATTGTTCTTCACCAGCAGCAGGATCCCTGCGACCTGGCCGTCCACTTCCGCTACCGTCGCCGCGGCCATGTGTCTCGCCTTTAATTGCCACGAAAGGTAATGACGGATTTGCGCATGTCCGAACGACGTTAATAGCGACCTAGGGTTTGCAGCTACGTATATCTCGACTGCCGCTCCGAGATCCTGCTCGGATAGCGGCCGGACGGCAACCTCCGGCCGCGTTTTTGCCGGTATGGCTATCCGTGGCGGATCAGCGATGACCGTCATGCTTCCTGCTTCCTCGCGGCTGGGCGGCCAGTCGCGCTTGCTTTGCCCTTGGCTGCACCGCCGATTACGACATCCTTGAACAACCCGCACCACAGGCCGGCGCCATAGACCGCATGCACCGTTGCCGCGACCGGTAGAAACGAGATCAATCTCCAGCCGAGTTGCTTTCTCGCACCCGCTGCGGTCAACAGGCCTAAAGTCGTGTAGAGCGCAAGAACCGAAAGGCTGACGAAGGCTGCCAGCGCCGAGAACGGAGCGGCTGCTGCGCTCCCCGCAAGAAACGCCACCCACAGCGCAGGGATCAGCTGCCGGATGCTTCCGACTTGCCCGGCCTTCTTGAAAACAAGCACCTTGTAGCGGCCGTATCGCCAGTATTGCTTAGCAAGTTTCTTCCACGTCGGCCGGCAGTAATAGCGGCACTGAATGGAAGGATTGAAGTACATCTTTTCGCCGCGCGCGGTAAGCCGGATGTTGAACTCGTCATCCTGGTTCGTGGCCAGCTGCTCATCAAAGAGCCCGCGGTCGAAGGCTCGCCTCCGGTAGCAGCCGAACACCACCGTATCGACGAAGCCGGCGGCTCCGCCGGTCCGGAAACGTGAGTTGCCCACGCCAAAGGGAGAACTGAGCACCGCGGCAATGACTCGACCAATTCCCGTTTCACTGATGGTTTCGAGGACGCCGCCAACCGCAACCGCTTCCGGAACGTCGGCGAGAGCCTGAAGATTTCTTTCGACCCAATCGGGTGCGGGTTCCGAGTGAGCGCCTAGGATTGCAATATGTTCGCCACGCGCTGCTTGGATGCCGATATTGAGCGAGATCGGCGTGATACGGCGTGGATTGTGCAGTACAACCAATCGCGAGTCCTGCGCGGCCAAATCGTGCAGACGCTCTAAGGTTCCATCACACGAGCCGCCATCCACCACCACGACTTCGACCTGCTGTACAGTTCCGTCGAGAAGGGATTGGACCGTGCGTTCGATGTGATGGCTCTCATTCAGGCACGGGATGACCACTGAAACGAGAAGGTCGTCGTGCCGGGGAGCCAATTTGGAGGAAAATTTCATTGATGTCCAGCCGTGCTAAGCGCTCGCTCGGCCGTGTGTTCTTGAAACATTTGTGCCAGTTGGAGCGCAGTTTTCTTAACCGAGAAATCTTGTTCTACGCGTTCACGCCCCGATCGCCCGAATCGTTCGCCGAGACTGGAACACGTGAGAACCGTCCGGATGGCCTCTGCGAGCGCATGCGGATCGGCCTGCGGCACCAGGATGCCTTCCCTGGGCGTAATCAGTTCGTGGATGGCTCCGGTTTGTGTCGAAATGACCGGAACGCGATACGCCATGGCTTCGATGAGCGAAACCGGAATACCCTCATGCAGGCCGGAACCCAGGTCACGGCTTGGCAACACAACGACGGCAGCGCGTCTCTGCTGGTAGTATTCCAGCACCTCTGCGTGCTTCAGAGCTCCGAGAAACTTCACAAGCGATCGAAGACCAAGCTGTTCGGCTTGCGTTTCGAGTTGCTGCCGGAGAGGTCCGTCTCCGGCGAGATGTAGCTCGCATTCACATCCCGCGTCACGTAGCATCTGCATAGCGGCGAGGAGGTCACAATGCCCTTTCACTGGCAGAAGGTTCGCAGGGCAGAGAATCACACGGTTCTCTGTTCTTCCGGGCCGGGGCCGTTCGCGTTCCGGGCTTAGCGAAACACCCATGTGGATGACGACGGCGCGTGACAGTCCTTCGATACCGAGCCTCTTTGCCATCGTCAGGCCATTCTCCGAGATGAAACGGACGAACGAAGTGCTTCGAGCCTTGGCGCTGAAGCAATTGTTTGCGGCGATGTCCCAACGATGAGCGGTGAGGCTCCAGGGAATACCGGTGAGGGCACTCAGAACCATGCCCATGCTCGCCGTGCACCCTGCCCAATGACAGTGGATGTGCTCGATCCGGAACTTGTTGACTATGGACGCCAGTTGGGTGGCCCGGAACGCCGCCAGGAGGTTCTTCAGCCTATTCTTGCCTTTGCCCCGCAGTACCAGGTCTCGTACCGCGGGCAGCGCTTTCGTCAATGCGCCGACGGAAGGGAGTTGGGTCCTTCCGGAAATCTCAGTAGCAATGTGAGCGCAATGATGCATGCGCTTGCCTCTAGGCCATAGGGGAGCAAGAAATACTTCGTGGCCGAGCGCCTTCAGTTCTGCCATTTCCGGAAGGACGAAGGCTTCACCTTTCCCGAAGGGAAGGCTGGAAGTGATGTACAGAACCCGCATCTTAGAGCGTCGTTGCCACTTCTAATTGCTTTGATACAGCCCGGTTGCGAAACAAGGCGATCGAGATGAGGGGGAGGGCGTAACCGAAGATTGTTCCCTTCACGATGGGAGCAAGATCGATGCGCATGCCCGCGAACAGCACAAACGATACGATGCTGCAGTAGCAGATGCTCGCGTACGCATACCGACCTGACTTCAGCCGCTTCGAGAACCAGCGATAGGCAAGGCAGATGGGGACGGCCAGCAGACTCATCTGCAAGACGATACCCAGGTAGCCGAAGTTGAGAACGCCTTCCGAAAGAGTCAAAAGCCCTAGCCCGCCGCCATCTTCTGCGAAATCAGGCTGTGCCTGGTAGACATACCATTCGCCTACCGTCAGTGGACGATTGGGAACCAGTGCGTGCGGAGCGAAGATGAGCGGAATGTTCGCGTACGATTTCCCAAGCCACAATTCATCTTTCAAAAACCCGGCCGTCGTGTCGTAGAGTGACTTCGCTGGATTCATCAGTTCTCCGAAGGAGGTTGGTGCAAGCAACTCGGGACTCTCAACCAACATTGTTCCCATCTTTGTGACCGCTTTGCCCAATCCTTCTTCCGCGAGCACGCCGCGAGCGTGCCCGAACATAACGAGGAAGACGTAAACCACCAGGCAGGGCACCACCATGGCCGTTGCTTTCAGCTTTCTCCGCGTGTAGTGGACCTGAAGCATGCAACCCATCACCAGTCGGAGAATCATTGACCTTCCGCCCCCGACGAGAATAAAGTAAATCCAAAGGCAGAATGAGACGGCAACGCTGATGACCAGGGCTCGATGAATCCGCTGTTTCAGGAGAACCACTTGTAGCGTCGCCATGAACGCGAGGCTGAGCCATTCGTTCGAGAATCCTGCAAACGCGAACTGGGCTGTTGCTTTGTACCGCTCTGTTCCGTAGCCCATCGAAAGGAACGCTCCGATCCCACCAAGCTGGCAGATCTGCAGCGCGATGAGCGCCCAACCTGCGATCGACCAGAACACAATGAAAACCGATATTCCCGGAATTCCGTGTGTTTCCGCTGATCTCATTGCAAGGACATCGTTGCGGCGCGACAACATACCGGAGCAAACCACGAGTAGCGATACCAGGGCGATCCCGACCGCGAGGAAATATGGATAGAGACCGGCTTCCGAGTATTCCGGTCCAGTGACACCGAAGAAGATCGCGAGTGGGAAGAACATCGTGTACAGGCCACACATCGCCGTGAACAGAACGCCTGGACTGAACGAATCCCGGGCGGTGCCACACAGAATCCCGAGGCAGATCACGACGGCCGCAATCAAGAGGGTGTAAGTTTCTTGCGGACTCACTCGCCACCTCCACCATTCGCTTGTCCAGTCACGAAGCCAAGCCGGGGTTCCGAATAAACAGAGAAGCCGAAACGCAGTGCGATGGTCTCGCGAACGTCAGCGGCGGCAAGCGAACACGCCAATACTGCGATCAGCCACACTGCGAAGAGACCTACGATTCCGGGTTCCGGAGAGAGCCACTGCTGCGCAAGGAGGCAAACACCACAGCCGATGGCCGCTGGAACCCCGACGCTTTTCCAGAACCACTGCAGAGACTGATGTTGGAGCAGCCTGCGATGTGTCCAGGCAACTTGCCAGACCGCTTGTGCGATGCGAAGTATCCCCCACACAAGAATCGCGACGCGAGTGCCTCCCGACCGGTAAGCGAAATAGAGACACGGCGCCAAAACAACACTTGCAACTGCGTTCGTGATTGATGTTGGTGCGGTCCAGCCATGTGCCCACTGAAAAACAGCGGGGATGTAGGCTAAGGCTCCGGCTGCCGCGAAAGGCGCAAGCACCTGCAGTAGGGGCGCAGTGCTGTTCGCCATGGCCTTATCGTGCAACCAGAATGTAAGGATCGGGCGGGAGTAGATCGCGAGCACGGCCGCGGTCGGGATAACGCCAAGGCCCACCACTTGCGACGCCAATGAGTAAGAGCGCATCAACGCATTCCGGTTGCCCGTGGCGGCAAATCTTGTGAAGCGAGGCAGGCCGATAGCAGCCACTGGACTATAGAACAGGTAGAAAATCCCGGCGGCTGTCCAGGCGATCGAATACAGGCCGAATTCGGAAAGCGGCAGCAGCCGGCTCAGCACGATTTTGTCGAGCTGCGTGAACACCAGCATGGCGCCTGTCGAGAGTGCCATTCCGCTCAGCAGATTCTTCTGTTCGCGCAGCAGGTGCCAACGAATCGGAGATCCGATCCGAACGCCGGACGCACTCCACACTAAGGCGGCAGCGGCCAGGACCGGGAGCAGACTCGCAATGAATTGCCAAATGAAAAAGACACGCAGGTCCCCACCGGTGAACCAGGCCACCAGGATTCCGCCAAGCTGGCGCAGCGTTAGAGATCCAGCGCTCACCAGGTTGGCCGCGGTGTAGCGTTCCAAACCCATCAGCGCGCCCGAGTAGAACGTCATGGGCCACAGGCTGGTTACGGCTAGAGACGCCCAGAATAGCGACTGCCGGACAGAATCGGGCGACAGAGCGTTTGGATGAAGCCAGGATATTCCCCAGAGTTGAGAGCCGCTGATCAGCGCGCCGCAGATCAGTGCGCCGATTGCCCAATACACAGCTTCGAGCGTGCGAATTGTGCGGATACAACCGTCCCTCTCTCCCGCGGCACGATGGAGAGCGACTTGACGGGTGATCGAATTGCTCAGGCCAAAGTCGAGCAGGTTGACTGCCGATTGAACGATCAGCACGAACGACACAATGCCGAACGCTTCCGCACCCAGGAATCGGGGGAGAAACGGGACCGCGAGGATCCCCAGCAGTGCTGTCCAGGCCTTCGTAAAGAAGTTGCCCGCAATGGCCCGAAACAAATGATCTCCGTGCGCCTAAGCCGATACGAGATCGTGTACGTCGACCGCGGTCAATACGCACTCGGCGACGCGATCGCGCATCTCCGGGGTGAGCTCCGGATAAACGGGAAGCGCAAGAACCTCGTTCGCAGCTTTCTCCGACTGGGGAAGATCGCCACGTTCGTAACCGAGATACGCGAAGCATTCCTGAAGATGCATGGGGAGCGGATAATACACTTCCGTTCCGATCCGCTGTGCTTTCAGGAACGCCATGACCGAATCACGTTGGGGAACACGAATGACGTATTGGTTGTAGATGCTGACGCACCCGTCAGCAATGAACGGGGGAATCACTTGAGTGCCGCGGAACGCTTCGTTGTAGGCGGCCGCATGGCTTCGCCGTGCTTCGGACCACGAGTCGAGGTGGGGAAGTTTCACGAGCAGTGCCGCAGCCTGGATCGGATCCAGCCGGAAGTTGCCTCCCACAAACTTGTGGAAGTATTTCGGCTGTGAACCGTGACTGCGCATGATGCTGAGGCGTTCGTAAAAGCCCTGATCGTTCGTGACGACCATGCCGCCATCGCCCAACCCGCCCAGATTCTTGCTGGGGAAAAAGCTGAAGCATCCGGCAAGACCGAAACTACCGGCCTTCTTGCCTTTGTACGCTGCCGTGACGGATTGTGCCGCATCTTCAATCACAGGAATCCCGTGGCGATTCGCGATGGCCATGATCGCGTCCATATCAGCCAATTGACCGAACAGATGGACGGGCATAATCGCCTTCGTCCGGCTGGTGATTTTCTCTTCAATGAGACGCGGATCGATATTGAACGTCAGCGGATCGATATCGACGAACACGGGAGTTGCGCCGGTGCGGGCAATACTTCCCGCGGTCGCGAAAAATGTGAATGGAGTAGTGATGACTTCGTCGCCCGGTTTTAGATCCAGGCTCATCATCACGTTGAGAAGGGCATCGGTGCCGCTCGAGCAGCCCACGGCGAAGCGGCATCCGCTGGCCTCGGCCACTGCCTTCTCTAGCGCAGCCACTTTCGGGCCGCCGATGCAGACCTGCGAATCCATCACCTCAACGACAGCGTCGATGAGCTCCGAACGCACGGTCGCGTATTGTGCTTTCAGATCAAGAAGCGGAATATTCATAGTCTTTTGCCCCGGCGTTCTCGCGTGCGATTTGCTTGTACTCGTCGTATGTCTTGGTACCGAGCGCAAGGTGCGCCGGAAGCAGAGAGTTCTCGTCCAGGTCCACGCACCGCAGCGTGCCCGGTTCGGTCTCGCGGTAAGCAAGCCCGCTCTCAGGGCAATACATCAACCCCTGAGCATCAGGCTCGGAGAGACGATGGCCATGGCGGCTCATCCATCCGATCTGGCGAGCGGGAACTCCGGCTACCAGAGCGTAATCGGGTACGTTCTTGGTCACGACTGCACCTGCAGCCACGAAGGCGTACTGGCCGATTTCGGTTCCGCAAACGACTGTGGCGTTGGCCCCGATCGTAGCGCCGCGCCGGATCAGAGTACGTTCGTATAAGTTGCGCCGGTTTACTTGCGAACGTGGGTTCGTCACGTTGGTAAACACGCAGGACGGGCCGAGGAACACGTCGCTCTCAACCACGGTGCCGGCGTAGAGTGAAACGTTGTTCTGAACTTTCACGTTGTCGCCCACAATGACGCCGTCGGCTACATGTGTGTTTTGACCAAAGCTGCAGTTTTGGCCGACCGTCGCGCCTTTCATGACATGTGAGAAGTGCCAGATGTTCGTTCCGCTGCCGATGCTCGCGCCTTCGCCGATCACGGCGGAAGGATGCGCGCTGAATGGCTGCGTCTTTGCGGCCGCGGCCGCGGCCGGTGTTCCCAGCGAAACAGGTTTGCTGCTTTCTAACGATTGCTGGCAGGCGTTGAGCACGCGCAGCACGCGAACGCCCTCGCGTCCGTCTGTAACTGGTGTCCGGCGTGACCGCACGCATTCGATGAAGTGGCTGCACTCTTCGCGGAGCGGCTCATAATTATCGAGCAGCACGATCTCCGCATCGCCTTTCACGGCAACCGGAGTCCGGCTCTTCCATTCGAGCTTATGTGAATAGAGTTGCAGCTTGTTCGGATCCATGTCGTTGAAGACGGCCATCTTTTCAGACCCGACCACGACCATCCGCTGCTCTTTGAACGGGTGGAGCCAACTGACGAAGATATGTGCGCGCACGCCGCTCGGGAACGTCAGCGAGCTCAGAGTGACGTCAGCCACGTTCTGACTCAGGTACGTGCCGCCGCTGCAATGCACTTCAGTGGGAAGCTCATCAAGCAGTCCGAGCGTGACAGAGATATCGTGCGGCGCGAAGCTCCACAGAATGTTCTCCTCCGTTCGAATCTTTCCGATGTTGAGGCGATTCGAGTATAGGTATTCGATCCGGCCAAGTGTTCCCGCCGTGATCAATTGCTTCAGCTTCCGCACGGCCGGGTGGTATTGCAGAATGTGCCCGACCATCAAAATTCGTTTGCGGCGATCTGCTAATTCGACGAGTTGCGCGCCTTCTGACTCGCGCAAAGCCAGCGGCTTCTCGGCGTAAACGTCCTTGTCGCATTCGAGGGCCTCTTTGGCCATGCGGTAATGTGTAACGGCGGGTGTCGCGAGGACCACGGCATCAATTGCCGCATCCTGCAAGACCTGGTTGTATTCAGTCGTGAAGGCTACGCCGGGGTACTTAGCTGCGATCTCCAGTCCAGCTTGGGGATTTCCGTCGCAAACTGTAGCGAGGGCACCCAGATCGTGGAAGTTTCTGACCAGGTTCTTCCCCCAATACCCGTTTCCGATCACTGCAATCTTCACGCTTTCACCTCAAATCTGATCTTTTGCAATCGCTTTGCTCCGGACAAGCGGGGGCTTCGGTTTGAGTACTTTGCGCCCCGGTCCTGATTACTGGTGCCGAAACGGAACACCTCGTCTCAGGATTTTGCTTAGAACTTCCCGTGGAGGGGGCCAGCCGGCGGTGTACCTCAATGCGAGCTTAAAGGGAGCAAAGCCAAAGGTTTACGGGGAAGGGGCGGTCAGAGTCGCTCAAACGCGCACGCGACGGACGGGGTAACCAGAGCTCGTACCCAGCGGTTCGTCTCGGGTGCGTAAACCTGGTACCCCTTACACCGGCCACACCGGGCTTTAGGCATACTGAGGCAACTTGAGAGGCCGATTAGGAGCGTACGGTCACTATGCCATCCTTAACGACCAAGATCACACGCTTTGCCGCTCTTGCCTTACTTGCGGCTTTCTCCGCTCCTGCCAAAGAAGCCGATTTCGCTGAACCAGAGAATCGCACGGCTCCGAGCGGAAGGGTTTGTCAACCCGAGCGGGTTGAGAACAACTCGCTCGTGCCGTTCCGAGACATCGCGGCTGACATGGCATGCCAGCAATTCCGGATCTGGACCTTCCCGAAGCAACTTCGGAAGCGGAATGTTCTGCTGCCCTCGCTCGCCGTTGCGGGCATCACGGCCGGGCTGGTCCTTTCTGATCACTCGGTTGCAAATTCATTCCGGGGGACAAACACCTTCTCACAATTCAACGATGTGTTCAGGAGCAACTATACGAAGAACGCGATCCTCGCAACGCCGTTTGCGTTTTACGGACTGAGTCTCATCCGAAGGGACCGTTATGCCCAGCAGACCGCGATCGAAGCCGGCGAAGCCCTTCTTCAGGCGGAACTCGTCGCCGCGGCTCTGAAGGCCATCACACAAAGACCTGGCCCGGGCGGCTTCGCACCCACCGCGTACAACCATGGAACTTGGTTCAGCGGGCACAGCGGTGCTTTCCCCTCCAGTCATTCGGCAACAGCGTTTGCCGTAGCCTCCGTATTCGCCAGGCGCTACAGCAATCACAAGTGGGTGCCATATGTGGCATACGGGTCGGCCTCTCTCGTGGCGTTCTCCACACTTACGCTCGTAGGGCATTATCCATCAGAAGTCTTCCTGGGATCTGCAATCGGCTTTTCCATCGGGAACTTTGCCATTCCAAGATCCAGGCATGTCGAATCCGCAGGGAATTGAGTCGCACAGCGGATGCAGGGGCGCCCGCGGCCCCCGACGCGACCCAATCGGCTGTGATTGCCTTGACTTCGCTGCCACCGGTTGATACGATCCTCGGAGGAAAAGACGCAATTCTGGTTTCGTAATGCGCAATGTCCTGCCGAGGTCGTCCGATCCCTCCTCGCCGCACTGTAACTACGGACTGGTAGTGCGAAAGTGTAACAATGACCGTCCTGGAACATACCTCGAACGTATTGCCCAATTTCATCGGCGGCGAGTGGCGGAAGAGCAACTCCTCTGAACTGGTCGACGTCTTCAACCCCGCAAACGCAGAGATTCTTGCCAAAGTCCCGCTGGCGCAGGCGGAGGATGTTGACGCAGCGGTCAAGGCTGCCGCGGCCGCATTTCCAGCTTGGCGCAGAACGCCTCCACAGGAGCGGATTCAATATCTCTTCAAGTTCCGGCGGCTCCTCGAAGAGCACGGGGACGAGATCGCGCGGCTCACCGCCCAGGAAAACGGAAAAACATTCGCCGAAGCGCGCGCTGAACTGCAGCGCGGCATTGAGAACGTCGAGGTAGCGTGCGGCATACCCACGTTGATGCAGGGCTACAACCTCGAAGATGTTGCTAGCGGCATCGACGAGATCATGATCCGCCAGCCGCTCGGGGTCACCGCCGCCATCACGCCATTCAATTTTCCCGCGATGATCCCGCTATGGTTCCTGCCTTATGCGCTTGCGTGCGGCAACAGCTTCATCCTGAAGCCGTCGGAGCGGGTGCCGCTGACAGCGCGCCGGATCATCGAGCTGCTGGATTCGACGGGCCTACCCAAGGGCGTCGTCAGCATGGTCGTGGGAGGCAAAGCCACCGTCGATGCTCTCCTGCACCATCCGGACGTGAGGGCGATCAGCTTTGTCGGTTCTACGCCAGTCGCCAAATACATCTACGCCGAAGGCTCGGCGCACGGCAAGCGCGTTCAATGTCAGGGCGGCGCCAAGAACTACGTCGTGGTCATGCCGGATGCGGACCTCGAGATGAGCGCCAAGATCGTCAGCGACAGCGCCTTCGGTTGCGCCGGCCAGCGATGCCTCGCGGTTTCGGCGGCGATCACGGTAGGCGATGCCGTCAAGCCGTTCACGGACCGGATCTGCGATATCGCTTCCAACCTTAGGGTAGGGAACGGACTCGACAAAGATGTTCAGATGGGCCCGGTGATCTCGCCGGCCAGCAAGTCACGCATTGAGAGTTTGATCGATCAGGGCTTGAACGCCGGTGGAAAAGCCATCGTGGATGGCCGTAACCCGAAAATCGCCAATGGTGAGAAGGGCGCCTTCCTCAGGCCGACGATCCTGACCGGAATCGACCAGAACAATGCGCTCACCGGGACCGAGGTGTTTGGCCCGGTTCTAGCGCTGCAATCGGCAAACGATCTGGATCATGCGATCGAGATCCTGTCACACAGCGCCTACGGTAACTCTTCGGCTATTTTTACGTCGAGCGGCGTTCATGCCCGCAAATTCCGGTACGAGGCGCCGACGGGCAACGTAGGCGTGAATATCGGAGTGGCGGCGCCGATGGCTTACTTCCCGTTTAGTGGCTGGAAAGACAGCTTTCTTGGAGTGCTCCACGGCCAGGGCCGGGACGGAGTTGAGTTCTATACGGACAAAAAGGTTGTGATCGAGCGCTGGCCGAAAGAGTGGTCCCGCAAGTTCTAGCGGGGAGAGTCACGATGAATCGACGAGTCTTCGCCGGCACCTTAGGCCTTGCTGCTGGCGCCGCTGCGTTGCATCTTGAGGCCGCGCCTTCGAAGAGGAGATTGAAGGCCGGTCACACGGGCATAACCTGGGACAACAATGTTCCTCAGGCGCTCGAAGATTGTGGCAAGCTCGGCTTTCACGGCTTTGAAACCTTCGGCCAGGTATTGGAAGCGTGGGATGCAAACGGAGGCATGGAGCGGGTTCTCGAGCCGAATCACGTCCCGCTCGTCTCGGCCTATTGCACATTCAATATGGTTGACCCATCCAAGCGCCAGGACGAGATGGCGAAGATGACGCGTTGGGGTCAGTTGCTGAAAAAGCACAACGGCAAGGTCATCGTAATGGGACCGAATCAGGTAAACCGGGACAGCTATGTCTTCGCTGACCACAAAGCCGACATCGTGACCAGCTTGAACGAAGTTGCAAAAGCAATCACGGATCTCGGGCTCACTCCCGTGTTGCACCAGCATACGGGAACTTGTGTGATGACACGCGAAGAGACCTATGGTGTGCTGGAAGCAGTAGATACGAAATACGTGAAATTCGGACCCGATGTCGGCCAGCTCGCCAAAGGGGGAAGTGATCCGGTCAAAGTGGTTTCCGACTTCACCTCGATTATCCGGCACGTTCACCTGAAAGATTTCGATGGTGGCAATGCATTTATCGGTTACTGTCCGCTAGGCCAGGGAAAAGTGGAACTGGCGAGGGTGCTGGATCTTCTTGAACAGTCCGGAAACGATCTCACGGTTATGGCGGAGTTGGATTCCGCGCCATACATGCCGGTCAGCGCGACTAAAGCAGCAACCGCGAATCGCGACTTCCTTCGCAAAATGGGATACAGCCTGTAAGATATCGGCTCCTTCGCCAGCAGGTTTTTAAGTACAGGGTTTATCAGGAACACACAATGGCAAAACGCACGACGGTAGGTGTTGCGCATAGCGATGCTGATTTGGGCCGGCCGGCCGAGCACTCCAGGGAGCAGTTGGACCTGGTCAAGGGCATGATCCGCGACATCGCCGACCAGACGATGGGCGGTATGAAGAACATCGTCAAGGCTGGGGACAAAGTGCTGATCAAGATCAACACCGTTATCCCTTGTCCTGCAGACGCCGGCTTCACCACCGACCCGCGTATGCTCGAGGCCTTGATCGAATTGGTCGCGGAGCAGAATCCTTCACGCATCCAGATCGGTGAGCGCTGCGCCATGGGTGGCGATACCGCCAACGCAATGGAAGTTTGCGGCATTGGCGCTGTGGCGCGCCGTACAGGTGCGGAGCTTTGCCCGTTCGACAACGTGCCGTTCGACATGTATAAGATCGACCGGCCGATCGCGTTCAACGAATTTCCCGTGCCCCGTCCGGTACGCGAGGCGGATTGCTATATCGGGCTCCCCAAGATGAAGGTCCACCTGCATACCACCTTCACGGGCGCTATGAAACTGCAGTTCGGAAACCTTCCGAACTATGACTGGATGGTCCGCTGCCATCGCGACGATATCTATCAAAAGATTGTGAACCTCACGCGGGCTGCCAATCCGAAATGGTTTGTGATGGACAGCCTCTACGCGTGCCAGGGCAATGGCCCGTTCAGCGCTTTCAGTGATGATTTGATCAAGGACTTCAACACCATCTGCGGCGGTCCTGATCCCGTGGCAGTGGATACGATCTGCGAAGCTCTGATGGACTGGCAGGATCCGGGCACCAACGTCGCTTCCACGGTGCTTGGCGCGTCCGAAGGCCTGGGCACCAACCGTATGGACGAAATCGAACTCGCCGGAGTGCCGATCGACAAAGTGAAGCGGCGGTTCCGGCGGCAGAACACCGTTTTGACCGGACAGTTCCCGAACGTCCACGTCACCATGGGCAACACGTGCGAAGCAGGTTGCAAAGCGATCGTACGAATTCAACTTGACCAGTTGCACGCCGACGGAACACTGGACAAGCTGAAGCGGCCGCTGCATGTGTTCACCGGCCTGCAGTTTCACGACATCAAAGAAGTTGATGGAGACGTCATTGTGGTCGGAGACTGCGCCAAAGGGATGCTGGAACGATTCCCCGATGCTCAATATTGGGGCAGCTCAGAGCATTATCCGAACTGCACTCCCATCTGGGCCAATCTGCCTGACCAGGGCATCGCGCATTACGTCAGACACTTGCAGCAGGTTCGGGAGGGAGCGGCGAAGGCCCAGCTATGAGCTCCAGTGCCGTAGATCTTCCGGGTCTCGCGGTTCACGACCTGCTTGCTCCCGAAGAGTATCTCCTTCGCAAAGCAGTCATTAAGCTTCTCGAGGTAAAAGACTCGGATGTTCGCATCTGCGACGTGGAACAAAGCCGGGACGCTGTCGATAAAGGGCTGCATTCGGGTGGCGCTTTCTCGGCTGTTGTTCCTCTGACCACGCTCTTTTACGGCGGGTTTATCAACGTCGATGTCGCGGACCCTACCCGGCGCGGGCAGGATCTGTTCACGCTCAGCAAAGGCCACGCAGTCGCGACCCTCGCTTCTATCTATGCCGACCTGGGGTATTTCGATCCGGCGGTTCTGAAGAACTCCCGCTCGTTCTCGAGTATCCTCAATGGCCATCCCGGTCCCGTTTTGCCGGGCGTGCAGATTGCGACGGGTCCCATGGGACAGGGCTTCTCAGTTGCCCAGGGATTCGCTATCGCCGGCCGCACGAGCCCTCATTTCGACTCCTACGCCATGGTCGGCGATGGAGAACTCCAGGAAGGCAACATCTGGGAAGGCGTAATGTACGCCGGCACTAAGCACCTGGATAACCTTTGCGTGCTGGTGGACCAAAACAATGGTCAACTCGACATCGCGACCAAGACGATTTTCCCCATGCCCCGCCTCGAGACTGTTTTCGAGTCGTTTGGATGGCAGACTTACGGTGTTGATGCCAGTCAATATGAGGGCGTGTACGCCGCACTGGAGAAGTTTCGGTACGGTCCGCGCAACGGCAAGCCGACTGCAATCGTGTGTCACAGCACGAAAGGGTACGGCGGGTTCTCGGACTTCCTCAACAAACACAAAGTCTCAGTTCCCGATAACCTGATCGATCAGGAACTGGCTATGCATCGGGAACTTCGCCGCGCCCGGGTCGAAGAAGTGAATCAATTCTTCCGCAGCCTCGACGGCCATCCCAAGGGGAAAGCGATCCAGAGCGCGATCCTTGAACTCGCACAAAGAATGCATCTCAAGCCCGCCCGCAGCACTCCGGGGGACCTTGAGCCCTCGATGGGACCGGTTTTGACCAGCCGTGTTCCGCCGCGGGACAAAAGGATACGGTACGAAGCTTCTCAGCTTCCGAAGATCGACCGCAGCAAGGAATACGCCGCGAGCGACATCGTGACGCTCGCCATGAAAGTGTTCGCTAAGGATCCCAGGGTAGTTTCGGTCGATGCGGATCTGGCGAGCACCAGCGGATTGGAAGCAGGCATCGCCGCTGTCGACCAGAAGCGAGCGTTGAACGTTGGCGTGGCGGAAGCCAACATGATGTGTCTCGGCGAGGCCTTTGCGGCTCTCGGGTACAACACCTGGATCAGCACTTTTTGCCCGTTCTTCCACTGGGAAGTTCTCCGCAGGATTGCGGTGGGTGCTCAGGAGAGAGTCGAAGCCATGGAGTCAACGAGTGGCTGGCTCAGCGAAGGGCACGGGCTCGATCTGACTCTGCTTGCGACGGGTCCCAACTTTGAAACCCGGACGAACGGGGCCACCCACATGGGCAACGACGACATCACGATCTTCGATGGCGTTGCGCACCTGCGGATCATCGATGTGTCCTGCCCGCAGCAGTTGCTCTCCATCATGAAATGGATCATGGCGGGCAACCGCGGGCTCGTGTACCTCCGCGTCCTGCGCGCGCCGTCGGCCGTTATCTATGGACCCGATTACGTGTTCGAGTTCGGCAAGGGGCGAATTCTGAAGGAAAGTGCCGGTGATAAGGCCGTCATTATCTCGACAAGCCGTGGCGTGCATGAAGCGCTCCTTGCGGCATCGAAAGCCGCGGAACAGGGCCTCGGGATCGGCGTGGTGGACATGCCTTCAATCGATGAGGACCTGCTCTTGAGCCTCTACGATTCGGGCAAGCTGCTGTGTTTCGCGGAGCAGAACAACGGTTACCTGCTCCAGAACTTCCTGCGGATTCTCTATCGCCGCAAAGTGTCTTGCGATTGGGATCGCATAATGGCTGTCAATGCTCTGGACGCGAATGGCAAGCCGCAGTACATCCATTCCGGTACGTATGAAGAGCTCATCGAGGCATTCAAATTGACGCCCGCGCACCTCGTGAGTGCCATCCGTGATCGGATAGGAGCGCAGTAATCATGAGCGTACGAATCAACCACGAAGACGACGTCGAAGAACTAAACCTCCCCGGACGACGCTTGCGGTGGCTCGTGAACTCCGACCTTCTGAGTTCGCAATACATGTCGATCTGCATGATCCGGGTCGCTCCTGGAGAGAAGGTCCGCCCGGCGCATTCTCATCCCAAAGGAGAGGAAGCAATCCACATCATCGCGGGATCCGGGCGCGTAATGGTGAACGGCGAAGTATCGCCCGTCCAGGCCGGATCCACCATTCTGTTTCCCCAGGGCGAAGTCCACATGCTCCAGAACACGGGGCAAGAAGAGATGAAGGTGATCTGCTTCTTTGCTCCCGGCACTGATCTCGATAACTACAAATTCTACGAAGGCGTCGATTTCCCCGACTGAATTCCGTGTCCGATAATCCTGTTCTGAATTTCGAAATCGACAAGTCTGCCCTGCAGTACATAGGGCAGGATCTGCAGCGGCCGGAGTGCATCCTCGCGGAGCGGGACGGCACGCTGTGGAGTGCCGACGCGCGTGGAGGCGTGGTTCAGATAAGGCCCGATGGATCTCAAAACATCATTATTCAAGGCATGTCCGGGTTCTTTTCGAAGGCCGGCAGTGAAGCCACGCGCTATCTCGAGGGAACTCTTCCCAACGGCTTGGCGTTCGCGAGGAATGGCGATTTCCTGATCTCCAACTTCGGCACCGACCGCCTTGAGGTAATGACCCGCACGGGTGAATCCCGCGTACTCGCGGATAGTATCGACGGCCAGCCGATCGGTAAAGTCAACTTCGTGCTGCGCGATTCGAAGGACCGCATCTGGATCACCATTTCCACCAAAATCAAAAACTGGATGCACGCCCTTCGGACCGATCTGAAAGACGGCTACATCGCCCGGTACGAGAACGGGACGTTTCGGGTCGTTGCTGAGGGCTTCGGTTTTACCAACGAGATTCGTTTCGATGCCAAGGAAGAGTTCCTGTACATCGTCGAAACGACCGGTGGGTGCGTGACCCGCATGCGCTGTGACGAGAAGGGCAATCTAAGCGGGCGTGAAGTGTTCGGTCCTTCAAAGCTTGGCAAGGGAGCCTGGCCGGATGGAATCGCGTTTGATAGCTACGGCAATCTGTGGGGCACTACCGTCTACTCCGACAAGCTGTTTTTGCTCACGCCGGAAGGCGACTGCCGATATCTGCTCGACGAGGGCGACCCGCAGAAAGTGGACGCGCTCGAACAGGCTTTCTTCCGGAATAACGTGACCGAAGATGTTCTGTTCGCCACCGGGCAGGGAATTGCTCCCTGGATGGCCAGTGTCACTTTTGGCGGACCCGACCTCGGAACGATCTATATAGGTTCGTTGAAAGGCAAGCGCATCCCCTACTTCAAAGCGCCGGTTCCAGGATTGCCTATGGTGCACTGGAACGATCGCTATTCCTAAATCTCGATCGCCTTATTCGCGACCAGCGCCATCAGAGCTTCGCGAATCGCTTCGGCGGAGCGGTAACGCGGTTGATAGCCAAGTAGTCGTTGTGCCTTCTCAATGCTGCAGTTGGAAGACCGCGCGATGTGGCCCCAGGTGACCTGTGCTTCCTTCTCGGTGACGGACTGCTTCCACTCTTCCCATGGAACAAAGCGCAGCTTCGCTTCCACGCCGAACCAGGAAGCGACAGCGCGAGCGTACCCGTACAGAGTCAAGGCTGCGGGCGAGACAACGTGAAAGCTCTCCCCGACGGCTACTGACCAGTTCGCAAGCGCTTTGACGAATGCCTGTGCGACATCATCCGCGTGGACATGATGGACGCACTCGCGCCCCATGTTTGGCATTGCAATCTCACGGCCTTTTGCCAGGTCCACGAAGATCGACGGATTGAAGTTACCCACAGGATTGAGCGGCACCCACCCGCGTCCCACTAAGTGTCCAGGGTGCAGAATCGTTGCGGGAAAACCGTCGCGTCTCGCAGCTGTCAGGAGATACCGCTCAATGGCTTCCTTTGCGATTCCGTAATCTCCGAACGGCTCCCGCTTTGCAGCTTCGGTCGTAGGGACTTCCCTGCTCACGCCGTGTACCCAGATCGTGCCGCAATGGAGGAAATGGCTGATCTGTCCGTGCAAAGCTTCGGCCAGATGACGCGCGCTTTCGAGCGTGTAGCAGGTCAGATCAATGACTGCATCTGGTTTGGCGCTGAGAATCAGGCGGCCGAACGACCCGGCTTGTTCTTCCTTCGCCCGATCGGCTGTGAGCTGCTCGACTTCCGACCAGGTCGGGTGATCGCTGTAAGGGTTGCGCTGGGCCCTGCTGACATTCACGACAGCGTGCCCCGCTTCGATGAGCCGCGGGACCAGATACGTGCCGATATGGCCAGTGCCGCCGATGACTAGTACACGCATGATCGCGGTCGGGTCAGTCTTCCTGATTCTGGTAATTCAGCAAGCTCGAGATCTCGTCGGCCACCTTGGCTACCTGTTTGCCCGAAAGTTCGTACCGGCTGTCGGGAAATCGAGCCAGGGGCGCTGAAATACCAATTGCCCCGATGACTTGACCATCTGCGGCGCGAATGGGCGCAGCTACGCAACGTATACCTTCCAGATACTCTTCGTCATCCGTGGAGTATCCGCGCTTTCTCGTGTCCTTGCAAACGGCATCGAGCTGTTTGATCGAAATCACAGTCTTCTTCGTGAAGCGTTCCAGCGGCTCTTTGCTGAACACCGCTTCCAGCTCAGCGGCATCGTGATCACAGATAAGAGCTTTGCCGTGTGCCGTGCAATGAAGCGGCGTCAGTTCGCCGAGGCGCCCGGAAATTGTGATCACCTGATTCGAAACGGCGGAATCGATGAAAACTGCGTGATGGCCTTCGCGGACCGCAAGCTGAGCGGTTTCCTGCGTCTCCTGCGCCAGTTCCTTAAGCAGTTCGTGCGAGACCTTGATCAGCATGTTCCCCCAGTTGTACTTGTGCGACAAGCGCCACAGGGAAGGTCCAAGGATGAAGTCTTTCCGACCGGCGGGATAAGCGAGGAATCCTCTTCGCTTCAAAGTGCTGGCGAGCCTGAACACGCTGCTTCGGTCGATATCTAACAGGCCGGTCAATTCGCCTAAGGAAACGGGGCTGCTCGAGCGGGCAACCGCCTCGAGAATGGTCAATCCGCGGTCAAGACTCTGAATTGAAGGTGTTTGCTTTGCACGTGTTCCGTTCGTTTTCGGTTCCATTGATGACGTAGCGGCCGATCGTTGAATGATATCGGCATAACCAGCAGGTGTTCGCATTATCGCGCGTGGCGGCTTCAACAGCCCGTGTACGGCGCCATGGCGTTTGGCGCACTATTTGGCAGACGCTCGCTTGTCCCGCGAAAGTTACTGCATCACCTACACTAATGCTTGCACTCGATTCCGGAAATCAGAGTCAGCTTGATAGAAACGGAGTTCCGATGGTTAGAAACAAATTCAGTGTGACCGCTCCCCTAAGCGTGGCCTTATGGTGCAGCCTTTTATCGGCACAACAGGCATCTTCTCCCCAGGCGTGTCCCCCGGAAGGGTTTCAGGGCGGATTTACCAAGGGCTGTCCGCAACGGCAGTTTGCGAATCCAACCGATATATCGGGCATGATGGCGGCCCTCCCGGACAAGCCGCCGGCGTCACCCCAGGCTCTTCGCCGTGTGCTGGTGTTATGCAAGGCCAATGGCTGGGTCCATACCTCCATCCCTCTGGCCGCAAAAATGGTGGAGTATCTGGGCGATAAGACGGGGGCGTGGATGACCACGATCAGCTATGACCCGGCCGTGATCACAGCGGACAATCTGAAGGGCTACGATGCCATCTTCCTCGACAGCACCACCGGCCAATTCCTTGACGACCCGAACGATCAGACGCTGACACAGTCGCGGCGCCAGGCGCTTCTGGACTTCGTCAATGGAGGCAAGGGTCTGGCCGGCATTCATGCGGCGACAGATTCCTACCACACGAGTCCGCGCCCAACGTCACCCGGTAGTCCGGCAGCTGCACCCACAGGTACCTGGCCCGAGTTTAATCAGATGATCGGCGGATTCTTCAAATTCCATTGGACGTATCCGACACTGATCCCCGTAAAGATCGACGATCCGAAGAGCCCGCTGACCGCGATGTTCCCGGCCCGCGGTTATGAGATCGTGGACGAGACCTACACGTTCGCCCAGGATTCGTTCAGTCGCAAACGCGTTCACGTGCTGACCAGCATCAACTATCCGAAAATGAGTGCGGAAGATAAGGCCAAGGAGCCGGCCAGTACGCGACGGACAGATGGTGACTATGCCTTGAGCTATATTCAGCGCGTCGGCAAGGGCCGCGTTTTTTATGAGGCGCATGGGCACGATGAGAAGGTTTACTACTCGCGGCCGTTTGTCGCGCACATGCTAGCCGGCATTCAATATGCACTCGGCGATCTGACGGCAGATGATAGCCCCAGCGAGAAGTAGCGCGCACCGACGCGAACTAGCGTGCGTTACAATCTTGTTCTGCCCGCCAGAATGGGAGCGGTCGCTTGAAAATCTATCTCGCCTTGACCCTAACCGCTATCTGTGGAGTCGGCGTCGCATCAGCTGATGTCCTGACGAACGTGACATGCCAGGTTGGAACGAATCCACCCGTCTCAAATACTTCTAACTGTTCGATTAACGCGACGAACTCGCAGCCTTCGGCTCGGGCCAGTATTGCTGTCAATCAGGTGACTGCCATTCCGGGCGGAGGACTGTCGGCACCCCTTGTCGTCAACTTGAGTGGATTGGCAGCCGCAACACCGCTCTCCAACATTGGGAGCGGTCCCAACGTTGGCTCCAGGGCCACGGCGAACGCGTCAGTGACTGACCAGATCTCTACCCTTGGTCCAGTTCGCCAAGGTGTCCTCACCTACTTCGGGTCCTTTTCGAACTGGCAAGTAGGACCGGGAGATGACTCTGCTCAGTTCTCCGTCTCGCTGGGGTCGCTCTCAGGATCCTGTGCGGGAGTACAGCCATTCTGCAGTGGCCCGCTCCTGGGTTCACCAGTGCCGCGGTCTGTACCATTTACGTTAGGCAATCGCTTTTCGTTCAACTTCTCAGAGATCTTCACGGCCTCTGGGGATCCCTTCGTGCAGGGGCCGGGCTTCGCAAGCGGTACAGCGTCTTTCGGCTTCCAGTTTTTTGAAGCGGACGGAACAACGCCAGTGGCCCTTTACGCCGCCCCCGAGCCGGGCACGCTAGGATTGCTCCTCATTTCATTTGTTGGGTTGGGGATAGTTGTGATTCGCGCACATCGTGTGCGCGCCGGGCACGGTTCCTAAGAGTTCACACCGGAAGCAAGATAACCCCCGTCCACTGCGAGGCAATGGCCGGTGATGAAGCTGGCCCCATCGGACGCGAGCAGCACGGCTGCCCCGACCACCTCATGGGCTTCGCCAAACCGGGCCATCGGAGTACGGAGGAGAATTTCTTCTCCGCGCTTCGTGCCTCGTAGCAGATGCGAATTCAGCTCGGTCGGGAAAACACCGGGTGCGATAGCATTCACGCAGATACGGTCTGGCGCCCATTCGCAAGCCAGGCTTCTGGTCAGAGACAGGACTCCAGCTTTCGTGGCAGAGTACGTCGCCACTTGATGAAATGCCAGATAGGAGCTGAGGGATGCAATGTTGATCACCCGTCCCGCGCCGCTCTCCTTTAAGGGCTGATAGAACTCCTGGCAGCACTGGAGGACTCCCGTCAGATTGACCCGGAACAGCCCCTCCCATTCGGAGTCCTTCACCTCTATCGTTGGCTTCTTCAACGTTGTGCCCGCCGCGTTAACAAGAATGTCGACGCGCCCGAAATCCCGCAGCACGCGGTCTCTGAACTCACGGATAGATGATCGGTCGGTGACATCGACGGCTTGCCGTATCGTGCGCCGGCCGCCGCCTTCGATCTCTTTGCAAGTCGCCTCGAGCAGTTCCGCCCGCCTTCCACCCGGGACCACATCGGCCCCGTGCTCTGCCAATCCGATCGCGATACTCTTCCCGAGTCCGGACGTGCCCCCGAAAATGACCGCTACGCGGCCCGTCAAATCAAGACAGCTTTTACCCACAGTTCTTATTCGCCGAGCTTCCCCTGGACGAAACCGTCGCCAGTCCATGCTTTCACGGGTTGTCCGCCACCTACGCTCACGAAACTCTTACCCCGCACGTCGGCAGTTTCCACGATGAAGTGCACCGGCTTCTTTTCTCCCCGGCGCAAGTGAATTCGCTCAAACCCGCGCAGGAGGGGCTCTTTGCCTTCGGGACCGCTCAAGTAGAGCTGGATGACCTCGTCGCCGTCGACCTTCGAAACATTCTTCACCGTGGCACTTATGTCGTATTTCGAGCCCTCTGACTTAACGGAGAGATCCGAATAGCGAAACTCGGAGTAACTCAATCCGTAGCCAAATGGATAGAGCGGCGTGCCGGTAAAGAAACGGTACGTTCGCCCCTTCATCGAGTAATCGTCGAAGGCGGGCAACTGATCGGCTGATTCGTAGAACGTTACGGGAAGGCGTCCGGCAGGGTTGTTTGTGCCTGCTAGCGTGTTCGCAACGGCCGTTCCGCCTTCCTGCCCTGGATACCACGCCTCAAGAATCGCCGCAGCTCGCTCCTTGGCCATCTTCACGTCCAATGCACTGCCGTTCACCAGCACCACGACGGTCGGCTTGCCGGTGTCGAGTACGGCCTTCAGAAGCTTCTCCTGTGATTGGGGGAGACTGATGTCAGTGCGATCGCCTCCGCGGAATCCAGGCACCTGCACCCGCGATTCTTCACCTTCGAGATGCGCGTTCAGACCGATACACACGATCGCCGCATCAGCCTCTTTCGCAGCCTCAACAGCATCTGCAAGCGTCGCTTCGGCGGGCGGCTTCCAGACGAGTTGCAGTCCGCCGCCGCCGTTCTTGGCTTTGTACTCGACCCGGATCGAATACGGCTTGCCTGCATCGAGGTGGATACTCGCCGTCTTCGGGAACATCTGGTCACGCGCCTGAGCGCTGTCGTCCACTTGCAGCTGATCGTTGACATAAACCCTGGCTGAATCCACTCGACCGCAGCTATGGCACTCAGCTCGTTGGACACCGAAGACGTATTCACCCGGCTGTTTTACCTGGACTGTGCCGGTCCAGCGGAGCGAAAAGCCCTGACGCGGAACACTCTTGACGATTGCCGGATCTTCCATGTCCCACAGGAAATAACCGCGGGAATCCATACGCGATACCGCGGGGCTTCCGGACATGCTGTCGTCCGCGAAATATTCAGCCGTAAGCCCATGGCCGCTCCCGCCGCCCTTCGGAGTTAGAACATTCTGGGGAACGAGCGCGGTGGCCGAATCGACATACGTGGCACCGAGTGCAAACTGGATCGCTGCCTTTTTCCCGAACCGCTGCTCGATTCCCTGCAATGGCGTGATGATATGCGCAGGAATGCCATTGTAATTAGCGAGCAATGCATCAGGGTCGTCCGCCGCAGGGCCAACGACCGCAATCCGTTTCGGGATCTTACGAAACGGCAGCAGTCCGCCTTCGTTCTTTAGAAGCGTGATCGACTTCTCCGCAGCCTCAAGCGAAAGTTTCTGGTGAGCCGGTGATTGCACCTCGGTCATCGAGATACTCGAGAAAGGAACGCGTTCCGGCGGATCGAACATACCGAGGCGAATGCGGGCCACAAACAGCCGTTGCACGGATTCGTCGATTTGCTTCTCTGAGATGAGGCCGCCACGCACGGCTTCGGGAAGGGTCCGGTAGGTCCGCCCGCAATCGAGGTCGGTGCCCGCCTTAACCGCCAGAGCAGACGCTTCAGCTGCGGATGCTGCCGTATGATGGCCCCGGTAGATATCGTCGATCGAGTCGCAGTCGCTCACGACGTAGCCCTTGAAATTCCACGCACTTCGCAGCCTGTCTTTGAGCAGCATGTCGCTCGCGCACGCAGGCGAGCCGTTCACGCGGTTGTAGGCGCACATGACAGAATCCGCGCCGCCTTCAATAACCGTCGCTCTGAACGCATACAGATACGTATTGTCCAAGTCCTCTTCACTCACCTGGGCATCGAAGTGATGACGCGTGCTTTCCGGGCCGCTATGAACGGCGTAATGCTTCGAGGTCGCGACCGTCTTGAAGTAATGCGGGTCGCTTCCCTGCATGGCCTTGATAAATGCAATCGCCATGCGAGACGTAAGGTACGGGTCTTCCCCGTAAGTCTCCTGTCCGCGGCCCCAGCGTGGGTCCCGGAAGATATTGATGTTCGGCGACCAGAACGTCAGCCCGTAGTAGCGCCCGTGATTGTCATGCTTTTGCGCATCGTTGTACTTGGCCCGCGCTTCCGTCGAGATCGCATCCGCCACACGGGATTCAAGGCCGGTGTCCCACGTGGCTGCCAGCCCGATCGCCTGCGGGAACACGGTCGCTAAGCCGGCCCGGGCAACGCCGTGCAACGCCTCGTTCCACCAGTCGTACGCCGGGACGCCGAGGCGCGGGATCGCCGGCGCGGAGTTCTGCATCTGCGCAGCCTTCTCCTCGAGGGTCATTTGAGAAACAAGATCTGCGGCGCGCTCTTCCGGAGAAAGAGACGCGTCTTTATAGTTGGTGCTCGGCTGCTGGCCTGCCGTAACGGTCATCGCAGCAAATAGGAACCTTGTGATCCAAAGCG
>Ga0308175_100000114_pt1 | contig 61061 bp, 45 predicted proteins | sample PhyCR1_3_FD_203893 | JGI IMG/M metagenome (GOLD analysis project Ga0308175, IMG submission 203893) | Soil microbial communities from UC Gill Tract Community Farm, Albany, California, United States - DLSLS.C.R1 | ecosystem: Environmental > Terrestrial > Soil > Agricultural land | place: USA...
GCCAGCATTCAAAGTTGCACATACAACTATAAAATCCTGATTGCTTATCAAAAGCGTTTACGCTTTGAAGTACAATCTTACGGATGCTGATACCGAATGTTCAGAACCCAAGCGTGTCTGTATTTTTCACTTTCTGCCTGCACATCACAGAGAATGTAGACGATAAATTTTACGTTGCTACGATGGAAGTAAGTTTACTGCTCTCCTACATCATCATCGGACATCCGCAACAGTTTCGACAGGGAAACGATAAGTAGTGCATTGAGATATTGATCAAGCAAATACAAAGGCCAGAAAGAGCGCCGTAACAAAACGCCGCATACTTTACCGCTTGGGCATTCTTTTTTGTCTTGTCAGGGTTATTATCCGCTATGTCAATCATGCTCACCTAACCTTGCGGGTCAAACAAATTCTTGTGCTGCCTTGTAACTTTTTTACCCTGAACTGTTTTCTTTCGTTTGCTCAATAGCAAGGAGAACGTACACGAGTGCGACGCAGGTAAAGTCCAATAATTGTAATGCCGCTTGGCTCAAAAAATTTAATTGCTTCGTTGAAAAATCTTTTACACAAACTAGCATAACACAACAGGCGGGCAGGAGAAATGGCATTATTTTTTAATTAACAACTGTGTACAAGTAACTACGATTTCTTAACACCATGTGTTCTATCTTGTAGCAGAGAAAAACTTGTGTAATAAGCCGGAACGAACCGGATTGGTAACTGTAAATCTAACCTACATTGAGAGAGACAATTATTAACCTTGAAACCGTTAACCCTATAGAGTTCTTTGGTGTAAATAACGGCAAACTGGACATTCTGAAAAAAAAATTCCCCCTCCTGAAAATCCTTTCCCGCGGCACGCAATTAAAGCTCAGCGGCGCACCGGAGCAGGTGGACGGAGCAAAGGAAAAGATTGACCTTATTGTGCAATATCTTCAACGCAACGGCCACATGAGCGAAAATTATTTTGAACAAATTTTGGGCGGTGACGATGCTGAAACAATTGACAATTTCGTAGAGCGAAACCCGAACGACATTCTGGTGTTTGGCCCCAACGGCAAAACCGTTCGTGCCCGTACTGCCAACCAAAAACGTTTGGTGACGGCTTCGGAAAAGAACGACATTGTTTTTGCCATTGGTCCCGCCGGTACGGGCAAAACCTACACCGCCGTGGCAATGGCTGTAAGAGCTTTAAAAAACAAGGCGGTGAAGAAAATCATTCTTACACGCCCTGCGGTGGAAGCCGGCGAAAGCCTGGGTTTTTTGCCGGGTGATTTAAAAGAAAAAATTGACCCGTATCTGCGGCCTTTGTACGATGCGCTGGACGACATGATACCGGCCGACAAGCTTGGGTATTACATGAGTACACGCACCATTGAAATTGCACCGCTGGCCTACATGCGTGGCCGTACGTTGGACAATTGCTTCATCATTTTGGACGAAGCGCAAAACGCTACCGATCTGCAATTAAAAATGTTTTTGACGCGGATTGGCGCAGCCGGTAAGGCCATCATCACCGGCGATCTCACGCAGGTGGATTTGCCCAAAAACCAAAAGAGCGGTTTGGCAAAAGCCAGCCGTATTTTGAAAAACGTTGACGGTATTGGGTACATTGAATTAGACGAAGAAGACGTGGTGCGCCACAAACTGGTGAAGGCCATTTTAAAAGCCTATGACAAAGAACACCAACGCGAAATGGAAATAGAAGAACAGGAAAAAAAGGAACGTAAAGAGCGTCGCTATTATGACAGGGACAAGGAGCAACAAGCTTAAGGCTCAGCCTGAGGAAAGAAAAAGTGTCTTCAATTGAAGGCACTTTTTCTTTTTATCGCTTCCGGTTCACGCTTCGTAAAAAAGAATAGCCGCCACAATACTTCGCCTTAACCTCCTATTCTTCACCTTCTCCCTAACTTGTTTTTCAGTTAGTTTTGCGCCATGCTGAAAAAAATCGTTTTCAATACATGTTTGCTGCTGCTTGTTGCCTGTAACAACAACAGCGAAAGCACGGCCGCCGCACCGCCGGAGAACGACGTGGACGCTGCACGCACCTTCATCCGCAGCGCATTGGACGGACGTTGGAAAGATGCAAAACGGTTGATCGTGCAGGATTCGATCAACATTGGCGACCTGGATGCAACCGAGCAGAATTACACGCAGCACATGAACGTAACTGATCAGCGCGGCTACCGTGAATCGCAGATACGCATCTTTGACACCAGAAAGCAGGGTGATTCTATCAGCATCGTCACGTATGCTAATACATACAAGAACCAGAAAGATTCCATCAAAGTGGTAAAGCAAAACGGGGCTTGGCTGGTGGACCTGAAATATTCTTTTCCAAACAACCGGCAACAATGATGCAGATCGTTGTTGTAGCCGTGGGTGGAGCGGCGGGAAGTGTTTTGCGTTATTCCCTGCAGAAGTGGATAAACGAAACGTACCTGCACAGTTTTCCGCTTGCCACGTTTTTCATCAACATTACCGGCTGTCTTTTAATTGGAATTTTTTATGCAATGGCAGAAAAGGGAAACCTGTTAACGCCGCTCATCCGCCTTCTGCTGGTTACCGGCTTTTGTGGCGGGTTCACCACGTTTTCTACGTTTGCTTTTGAAAACATGAATCTGTTGCGAAGCGGCGATCTTTTTTACTTCGCCTTGTACGCTTTGGGAAGTTTGGTTTTGGGTGTGTTGGCGGTGTATTTGGGCATTTTTCTCGTTCAAAAAATTGGCGCATGAACCTTCAAGGAAACGCAAAGCTTTTGCGCATTTTTACCGGTGAGGACGACCGGCTTGGCCACCACCTGCTTTATGAAAAAATTGTTCTGACTGCAAGAGAACAAGGCATCGCCGGCTCAACCGTCATCAAAGGCATTTTGTCGTACGGCGCCAGCAGCCACCTGCACCGTTCCCGTTTGATTGAACTCTCCGAAGACCTTCCCGTGGTGATAGAAATAGTAGATAGTGCTGAAAAAATAAATGCCTTTGTTCCGTTGGTGAATGATTTGTTTGAACAGTGCGGCAAAGGCGGATTGATAACGCTTGAAAACGTTGATGTGATTTACTACCGTTCAAAAAAACAAGCATGATAAAACACGTAATTCATCCCTGGCACGGCGTCTCCTATGGCGAAGATGCACCAAAGATTGTAAAGGCATTGATTGAAATTTCGGAAGGCTCGCGAACAAAATATGAAATAGACAAGGAAACGGGTCTGCTCAAATTAGACCGCGTGATTTACTCGTCGTTTCATTACCCGGTGAATTACGGTTTCATTCCGCAAACGCTTGGCTGGGATGGCGATCCGCTTGACATTCTGGTATTGTGCAGCCAAAGCATTCAACCGCTATGTTTGGTGGATGCCACCGTCATCGGTAACATGCAAATGATTGACAGCGGCGAATACGACGACAAGATCATCGCTGTGGCTGCAAAAGATCCATCGGTAAACCACATTACCAACATGGAAGAACTGCCGCGGCATTTCATCTCCGAATTGCGCAATTATTTCGAGCAATACAAGGTACTGGAGAGCAAAGAAGTCCGCATTGAAAACTTCCAGGACAAGGATGATGCCTACCGCATCATTAACGAAGCCATTGCGCACTATAAAACTCAATACGCATAAACGTGTCAACCAAAAAAACAACCATGTCAGGACAGATTGTTTTGCTACTCTTGCTCATTGGTTTGGCGGCCGGCATTCTGAGCGGACTTGTAGGCGTGGGCGGCGGCATCATCATCGTTCCAGCCCTGATGTTTTTTGTGGGCTTCTCGCAAAAAGAAGCACAAGGAACTTCGCTTGGCTTGTTGCTCTTGCCCATTGGTATTTTAGCCGTTATCAATTATTACAACCAAAAACTAATTGACGTAAAAGTAGTGGGCATGATGGCTTTGGGCTTTTTGGTTGGCGGCTATTTGGGCAGTAAACTGGCATTGGTTATTTCGGAAAATGCCTTGAAAAAAATTTTTGCCGTGGTGCTTTTTTACACGGCTTTTAAGATGCTGGGTTTTGATTTGGTTGCGGTGATTGCAAACGGTGTTAAGAAAATCTTTTAGCGTTTTATTTATCTTGTCAGACAAACTAACTGCTATGACAAGAATCTTTATTTGTCTTTTTTTCGTTGCCTTTCTTTAACATCCAAAAGTTATAGCCAGCAAAAGGAAAACCTTCAAACCGTTATCGAAAAATACTTCTTTTCGATTCCAACGGATGGCCATACGGCAACTTGGATTCATGAGTTGGCAACAAATAAAGATTTGGTTATCGCGCAAGCCGGCGAACGAGATTCTGCTCTGGGTATTTTAATGCGGGGATATCTGCAGAATTGGCCAGTTTTTGAAAAAACTGACAGCATTAAATTTTATGCAGGAAACAGCACTTACCGATACACCAGCTTTTTTAACGGTGCAGTCACGGGCAAGGATACCCAGAACTTCAACTTTTTTCGAGAGATATTCTACCTCCCGCTAGACCGGATAAGCCGCAAACAATGGAAAGAAATTTATACGCCAATTATCAATGACTTTAAGAAAACCCTGCACGTTGCTTACCTCTCAAGATTCGACTCGCCAGCTGAATTAGTTACGTTTAGCAAGGGATACGGCTTGCCAACAGAAGACCCTATGGTTTCACTGGAGTATGGAAAAATAGAAGCTCGAAACATTTATTTTATTGAGCTGGATCTTCATATTAAAACGAAAAGCGGCGAATAGAGTGCATTTCATGGGTTCGCTCTCCTGATAGTGCATTCACAATTCCATTCGCGTCAATCTGATCAATCCTAACTTCTCCCGACGCATGAACAATCTTTCCTTCATTCAACACAATGCCTACATGCGCCACTCTTCCCTTTTCGTTTTGAAAAAAAGCCACGTCGCCAAGCCGTGCTTCAGCTAATGAGGGAACTGCCTTGCCTTGCTCTGCCTGTAAATACGCATCACGCAGAAGCTTCATCCCAAAGAGTTTAAAAATTTGTTGGACAAAGCCGCTGCAGTCGGTTCCGTAAACCGATTTACCGCCCCACAAATAAGGTGCGTTTAAATAAGGCTGATAAGCAGCCGCAAGCGATTCAAGGGTTAACTTCTGTTGTTTGCTGTTCCATGTTTGCTGCGGTTGGAGAAGATAAGTCAGCTCAAAGCCCGCCGCTTTAAAACAAAAGCCGCGCTGTTGGAAAACAGGACTTCCGTAAGGCGCATAAAGCATTGTGTTGTTCTTTGTAACCGGCGTAGCGAAGCTTGCCGTGTAAACATCCGTTTGTAAGATTACGTTTCCGTTCACGGCCGATAATTGCTTTGCCTGCACCCAGCCTTCGTAACCGTCATAGTCGCATTTGACAAAAACAAAATCATCTTTCTCCTCTCCCGTTTTTACGTATTCGCCAAAAAGAACCTGGCTCACCATTTCGCTGCGGTGCGACGGTTCTTTGCGCACGGGTATCACCGGTAACAAACAAATAGCGGTTTGCATGAAATTCATAAAGTTTTGTTGTGCAAATTTGCAGCCGTTGCATCAAATAGAGAAGTGAAATGTGAGATGACGGAAGTGACCCCGTAAAGGGAATCACATCGAAGATTACCACAGTCTCACATTTCGTCTCACGCTTGACGTCTCACGTAAATGAAGACCAATCGCTACGACCATATCACCGACGCGGAACTCCTGGATTATTTCTATGCCGATGGCAACGGAGAATGGATCGGCATTTTGTTGCAACGCTACACGCTTTTGTTATTGGGCGTTTGCATGAAGTATCTCAAAGACGAAACGGAAGCAAAGGATTGCGTGCAGCAAATTTTTTTGAAAGTGCTCACCGAAGTGCCAAAGTATAAAATTGACTACTTCAAATCCTGGTTGTACATGGTGGCAAAAAACCATTGCCTCATGCGCCTGCGCGACAAGGGAAACCGTGCAGTAAAAGAACTTACCGACAACCACGCAACAGATGCGGAAGCCGACAAGCAGCTTTTACAGGAAAACGAAACGACCTATGAAATGCTGGAAGAAGCCATAACGGAACTGAGCGAAGAGCAACGAAGCTGCGTTACGCTTTTTTACCTGCAAAAACAAAGCTACCAGCAGATTGTTGACCGAACCGGTTACTCGCTGATGCGGGTGAAAAGCTACATCCAAAACGGAAAACGTAACTTGAAAATAATTTTGGAGCGAAAGCTCAAACAAAGCGGCCGTAAGAGAGGATGAAAGAAAATTTGAAAGACATATTGTCCCATTTGCACTCCGAGGTTGACCAGGAAGAACTACTCAAATACCTTGAGGGAAAGCTGTCGGCTGAAGAGCAACACGAACTGGAGAAGAACAGTCTTGATGATCCTTTTGAAGCCGATGCTTTGGATGGCTTACAAAATCTTTCGAACAAGACCAAAATTGCCGCACTTGTAGAAGACCTGAACCGCGACCTGAAAAAGAAAACGGCCAAAAAGAGAAACTGGCCGCACCGCCGCGAGGCAAAGCTGGAACCCTGGCTGCTCATTACCATTATCGTTGTTTTGCTCGTGGTTGTTCTTGGTTACGTCATTATTCACAAATTAAAACAGCCGTAGTTTTTGTCCTTAGCTGTGGCACTACTATTTGGCTTTGGTTGCGTCGCACTCTTCAGCGCTTTGTTCGCTGCGCAGCAAATAAGATTGCACGTAACGACGCAACGCTTTTACGACGCAGCGTCGCCGCTTCTTTGCGTCGCTGCCTGAAAAGGTGAAAGCTGTTCCGAACGCACACGAGTGCGACGCAACGATGCTCAATGGATAAGTGAACGTCTGGTCCAAAAAAATTCATTTTCCTTTTCCCGGGAAAATAATGCGAAGTGTGTGCAGCATGATTTTAAAATCGAGCAGGAGCGAAATGTTTTCGATGTACACCAAATCAAACTTGCTGCGGCGAATCATCTCGCCTACGTTTTCAGCATAGCCAAATTGCACCATGCCCCAAGAGGTCAGGCCCGGCTTCACCTTCAGCAAATATTTGTAGTAAGGAAATTGCGCTACAATTTGGTCAATGTAAAAACGCCGCTCGGGCCGTGGACCTACAAGGCTCATATCGCCCTTGAGAATATTCCAAAGCTGCGGCAATTCATCAAGCCGCCACTTGCGCATGGTTTTGCCCCAGGCTGTAATGCGCAGGTCGTTGTCCGATGAAAGCGCCGGCCCGGCCGCCTCTGCGTTCACGTACATCGAGCGAAACTTGTACATTAAAAAAGGTTTGCCTTTATAGCCAATTCTTTCTTGTTTGTAAAAAATATTGCCCGGCGATGAAAGCTTCACCCGCAAGGCAACGAAAAGAAGCAGCGGCGAAAGCAGAATGGCCGAAAAAAAAGCCACCACAACGTCCACTACTCTTTTGATGTTTTGTTGCCATTCGGGCATCAGACCGGTTTGCAAATCAATGAGCACGGCGCCCAGTACGTTGCTTGTGCGAACAGAACCGGAAAGAATATCGAGTATGCTGGCTTCAATCTTAACCGCCACGTCTTTTTCCGACAAGCGAAAGATGAGGCTTTCCAACAAAGTCTGTTCTTTTTTTTCAACGGCCAATACAACCAAGTCTGCTTTCGCTTTGTCAATGATCGCTTCAATATCCGTAACGAAACCGAGTAAGGGCAAGTCTTGTGTGACGGTGCTTCTTTCGGTTGAAGAAGAAACAAAACCCGCAACGTGATAACCTTCTTCGAGTAAACTCTTGCGTGCTTCTTTGTACACACGTTGTACGTGCAGCGGTGAGCCCACGATAACAGCGGTAAACCGCACCTGTTTTCTTACCAGTTGTTTTTTCGCGGTGTTTAAAATGGCAATGCGGCCCAGAACCGTGAAAAAAACCTGGCAGGCAAGCAGGCTGAAAAAACTTTTGTAGTAATAACCGTAATCGGCTTTAACGTCGTCGAGCAGGAACAAAAAAAACAATACCGTACAACCAATAATCGAACAGGTGAACGTGTTGGTAATTTCGGCCAGTCTTGACTTTTTATAAACGGAACGGTAGGCGCCGGTTAAGCCATAAAGAATGAGCCAAGCAGCCGGAATAAAAACAACGCCGAGCCAAAACTTGTGGTCAACGGTGAAGGCTTCGTGAAGAATTAACTTGCGAACAAAATAAAACGCCGCCCATGCAAACGATGCGGTGAAATAATCAACAAGGGCGTAGAAAGAAGACGAAATGTATTTTTTCACCAGCATCGGCTTAGGTGGCGGTGAGGTTGTAATTGATCTTTTGTAAAATCTGGTGCGCTACTTCCATGGCGCGGTAGCCGTCAATTTCGTTCACTACGGGTTGCGTGTTGGTTTGAATGGCATTGACGAAAGCTTCCAGTTCTTTTTTTATGGCGTTAATCTGCGGCACTTGCGGCGAAGCAATGGCAATGGTTTTGGTGCCGTTCGGTGTTTCAATGTCAAAGGCAAAAACGTTTTCGTCTTCGCTTGTTTTTAATTTGATGACTTCTGCTTTCTTCTCCAAAAAATCCACGGCAATGTAAGCGTCCTTTTGAAAGAGCCGCATCTTGCGCATCTTTTTCATGCTGATGCGGCTGGAGGTTAAATTGGCCACGCAGCCGTTGTTGAATTCGATGCGAACGTTGGCAATGTCCGGCGTATCGGTCATCACGGCCACGCCGCTTGCGGAAATACTTTTTACATCGCTTTTTACAATGCTTAAGATGGCATCAATGTCGTGTATCATCAAATCAAGAATCACACTCACTTCCGTGCCACGCGGATTGAACTGCGCCAGGCGATGCACTTCAATGAACATCGGATTCAACTTCTGAGCCTGAATGGCCAGGAAAGCAGGATTGAAGCGCTCCACATGTCCCACCTGAAATTTTATTTTGGATTCCTGCACCAGCTTCACCAGTTCTTTTGCTTCGTCCATGGTGTTGGCCATAGGCTTTTCTACAAATACGTGTTTGCCTTGCTTGATGGCTTTTTCACAAAGCGCAAAATGGTATTGCGTTGGCGTTACAATGTCAATGGCGTCACAGGCATTCAGCAAACTTTCTTCATCCGCAAAACGCTTTAATCCGTACTTTTCTTCAACTTCTTTTGCCATCGCCTCGTCCGGATCAAAAAAGCCCACGAGGTTTACGCCGGTCGTTTCTTTCCAGTTGTTCAGGTGAAATTTTCCTAGGTGGCCTGTACCAAATACACCAACGTTTAACATGCGGCCAAAGATAAGCCGCAACCCTGTGCGGTTTTGGAGGGTTTATCAACAGGCGTCAACAAAAAAGCCCCGCGTTAACCGGAGCTTTCAATTATTAAGTTTGGTTGTTTACAGTTTGGCAGTCTTTACATAAGCGGCTCTCGGTCCGTCAATGGCTGCGTCCATTCTTATTTTTTGTCCTGATGTGAACATGTACATACAGGCGTCGTCGGTATAGTCCATGTAATTCATCCATTGCATCAGTGGCCTTTTCTTGCAACTGCTTTGGAGATTAACGGCCGGACAACCGTAATTGGCCGCAGGGTGCAGCGGTGTGTCGTCAACATAATCGTTGCCGCAGTGTGTATCGCCCCAAATGTGGCGCAGGTTAAACCAGTGGCCAATTTCGTGTGTGGCGCTGCGGCCTTTGTTGTAAGCCGAATACAAGGCATAAGAGGCGGTGGTTCCGAATCCCTGGTAATCTATCACTACGCCATCCGTTAATGCATTGCCCCCGGGAAATTGTGCATAACCCAACAAACCGCTACTTAAGTCACAGACCCAAAGGTTGAGTTTTGTACTGGGCGATTCGGGATCCAAGCCGCCCTGCGAGGTTTTCTTTACGGCATCGTTGGTTCCAAAACTTCCGGCGCCGCTTCTGCGATTTACGTCGTTGTTCCAATCCTGAACATAAAATTCAATCTGGCAATTGGCCACATTGTTCCAGGAATAGCCAGCTAAGTAAACCGAGGTATTGGACAGTTCGGAATTCGTTTTACCATAGTCACGGTTCAGCACATCCAACTGCGATTGAATTTGTGCTTGCGTTACAATGTTGGCATCGGGCAAAACAACGTTCACCACAACAGGAACGTAAAGTTTACCCGCGAAGCGTGACATTCGGCTGTCCTGAAAAGTAGCCGTATTTCGTTCCAAATCTTCCAGCCTGCGGGCCCGCTCCGGATCGGTGCGAAGTTGTTCTTCCAATACCTCCATGGAACCGCATTTGCGCATTCCTTCGGCTGAGGTTGAGGAGGGATCGTCGGGAGTTTGCGACAGGCTGGTTTCGTTTTTTTGACAGGAGACAATGAGCAAAACGGCGCCCAAAACGCTTAGGCTGATTTTTTTCATGGTGTGTGTATTTGTTATCAGGTTAGGAATGAAATGACAGCTTCAAGATAGGGAGAATTGTTAAGAAAAAGCAAAAGAGAAATTTTATGCCTTTTCACTCACAGTCTGGCGAAAGGGTTCGCCAGCCGCAAAGTGGCGACAAGCCCCCGGGAGTTATTTTTACGTCTTTTACGGCAGAGGAATTATCAAAAACGACGCGGAACGTTTATCGTCCGCTTTTTATTTTATGAGTTTACTGGACGTATCGCACATAAGCTACCGAAATGAAGAGAATTTCGTGCTGAAAGAAATAAGTTTCACACAACAATCCTTGCGGAATATTGGGCTTGCCGGCGCCACCGGCTCGGGAAAAACAACGCTGCTAAAAATTATTGCGGGTTTGATTGAGCCAACCATCGGCGCCGTTTTTTTTAAAGAAGAAAGAATAAAAGGTCCGAACGAAAAACTATTGCCCGGCCATCCGTCCATTGCTTATTTATCGCAATATTTCGAGCTGCGCAATCACTACCGCGTGCAGGAAATTTTAGACATGGCGAAAAAAGTAGCCGACAAAGAAGCCGGCATCATTTACGAAGTCTGCCGTATTCAGCACTTGCTCAAACGGTGGACGCACCAGTTATCGGGCGGCGAAAAGCAACGCATTGCACTTGCGCGATTGCTGGTTACATTGCCCGAAGTTTTACTCCTTGATGAACCGTATTCCAACCTTGATCCCCTGCACAAAAACATTTTAAAAAACGTAGTGCAGGATTTAAGCGAAGAACTCAATATCACTTGCATCCTTGTTTCGCACGACCCGCTGGACACGCTTTCCTGGGCCAACGAAATCATCGTGTTGAACGAAGGCAAGCTGGTGCAACAAGGTTCGCCCAAACAGGTTTACAGAAATCCTGTTGATGAATACACCGCAGGTTTGTTTGGAAAATACAACTTGCTTACACCTGCGCTTGCCAAAGCGCTTTCGCAACATTCTGACGTTGCCATGCAAGACATTGGGCGCTTTCTTCGCCCCGAAGAATTTGCGTTAACAACGGAAGGCAAAGGACTAAAAGCAACCGTAAAAAACGTGAAGTTTATGGGAAGCTATTGCGAACTTGTTTTAAATACGTTGAATAACGAACTCGTATTGCACACGCGGGAAGCAAACATCACTAAGGGAGGCAATGTATACGTTGTTTTGTAGAAAAGAGAGCAATGCAGCAGGGACTTTCCCTGCTTGAATAAAATGTATTTCTTGCTGTTTTAGAAAACGTCTTCATCCATAAGCTTTCTGTATTTCACGTACATTTTTTTGGCGACGGTTATGACATCACCGTGTGCTTGTTGAGCGTAATCTTTTCGTTCATTCACCCAACTCCACTCCCATTCTTTTATCGCACGAATAAAGACATTTGTATCCATGTTCTTCTTTTTGCGCAACGCCTCTTTTGCCTTTGCAAAAAATTGTTGCCAGCGCGGTTTGTAAAAATCATTGAGCAAGCCGCTCCATTGCCGGCAGGAATATTCATTCAACGGACAATCCTTGTTGCCCCAAAGCGTGATAAGATCTTTCGCATTCATTTCATACAGGGCCTTTTCTTTGGCGGTCTTTCCCCATTTCCTTGCGTCAGCTATCCAAGGTCCTAACAAAAATTCTTTTCGCGTAGCCAACAATTCGTCCATGTCTTCGATCAAATCAATAAATTGTTTGCTGTGGTTTTCAAACGCAGCAAAATTTTTGTCAGCGTAAGCGGCAACAAATTTTTTTTGCAAAGGCAAGGCGTAATTTGCCAAGACCTGCCGCGTTAAATCAACAAGATCGTAACGATAGCCATCGCTGTTTTTGCAGCTTGCCGATGCTTTCATCAAAGCATCCCAGGCGGGCAATATATCTCTTGCGTTGTAATTGGATTTGGTTTTTGTCCAACGTGTAAACGAATCAAAGGTTGGCCTGCCCTGCAAGATAGATTCTGCGCCGTCGCGAATGTATTTGTCAGCAGGAACGGTATAAACGGTTCGCTTTAAAATCTCCCACGCGGTTACTGCATCGTTGTTGTTTATATTGTAGCGATTGCGGAGGTATTGCGGCAGCCAAACAGTCAAGTCAATTGCTTCGGCCCGCCAAGTGTTGGCCGTCATCAGTTCGTACAGCACCGGGTTTTGTTCAATGGCTTCCATCGTCAAACCAATGCCTTGCAACTTACCGCTTTTTTCATCGTGCAAAGCTTTGGCGGGTTCGGTTGCGGTGGTTTCCATCCGTCCAAATAAATTGTTGTTGCCGCCAAAGTTGTTTAGCATGTTCCATATCCAGGGTTTGTCGTAAAAAGCGGCTGTTCGTTTCCATACCGGTTCTATCTCGGTTGCCAAATCCAGGATGATCATTTTATCATTGGGCACGGCTTTCAGCAAGGCTTCGGTTTGCGGCTCTTTCCAAAATTTGCGGTCGCTGAAAAACAACCAGCCTTGCATTACCCACACCGCCGCCGTATCGGCTTTGCGCATGCCTTCGTAAACACTTGCACTGAGTTTGGTTAGAAACGAAGGTTTATCCGATGGCGGTTCGTTCTCATTAAAAGTATCGGCCGAATAAAAATGATCGGTGCCCAGCATAGCCGTTTGCTTTTCTAAAAATTTTTTGCCAATGCTTGCAAACAACGGATCATTCGCATCGAGAATGTACGTATCGCCAAAACCGCTTTTCCAATTAGTGGTTTTTAGTTTTGCAGCCGGAAACCTTTTTTGAAAAGCTGCGGGCACATGGCCGGTAAAGGCCGGCAACACCGGCTTCATGCCCAGTTCGCGTTCGCGGGTCAAAATCTTTTTTTGCAAAGCAAAATGCGAAGTCATCCAACTTACCGGCAGTGGTCCGCCCCATCCGTCAAGATTGCCCATCCAAAACCAGGCGAAGTAAGCAGGACCGCAGAAGAAATTTTTCAATTCGTCGTCGGTAAAACCCATGTCTTTGTAAAGAAGATACCAAGTGTATTCTTCGCCGGTAATGGCCAACGGCAGGTTGATGCCGTGCAAAGCCATCCAATCAATTTCTTTTTCCCAGCGAGGCCAATCCCACCAGCTCATGCTGTAATTGAAGGTGCAGTAGTTTAAATAATAACGATAATCATAAAGTGTTTGCTGCCGGATTTTTTTTGCGGGAAGCGGAAGCGTTTTCGGCAAGGCCAGATTCACACCGCTCCAGGTTATCTGGCAATGACAGTATTCATTGAGGTAATGATAAAGTGCCGACGCAACCGCCACGCCGTTGTTGCCGCGCAAAACGATTTTGTTTCCGCGGCTCTCGATTTCAAAAACATCTTTACCGTTTGCTGCGCTCAACGGTTCAATGATGAATTGAGAAGCCTGCGCGGGAACGATTCGTTGCAACAAAGATTTAGAAGATGGTACGTTGAGTTGCGCAAACAAAACCTTTGTCGAAATAAGCAAGGAAAAAGCAAAGCTGAAACGCAGCAATTTAAAAAGAGTTTGCATTAAGGTTGGTGATTGGTTTACACTTTTAAGAACCATTTCTTCCGGTAGAAAAAATACAACAGGGCAAATTGTATGATGGCGACACCTACCCACACCAGCGCCGAATGCCAAACAGCAGGCGTTGCGTTTATCAAACCGCCAAACAGAAATTGCGAACTGTGTTCGAAATTCAAAAGACCGTGCGCCGCCACGTAAATCAAAATTGAATTGGCGCCCATCCACACAAGCGGCATGCACCATTTTTTATAACTCTGAACATCAATTACGAAATAAAAAAGAGCAAATAACAAAACGCTCCATCCACCGGCGTAAAGCACATAAGAACTCGTCCACATGTTTTTGTTGATGGGAAAAAAAACATTCCACAACAAGCCGAGGCTTAACAAGACAAGGCCTGCAAAAAACAAAGTCGTTGCTTTTTTTATTCCGCTCCAATGCTTCGAAAGATTGCGCAAAAACTGCCCGGCGAAAACGCCTAGCAGCGCCGATCCGATGGCCGGTATGGTTGACAACAAACCTTCGGGATCGTAAACCTTTCGGTGCAATTTGCCCGGCAACAGAATGCGGTCAACATAAGCCTCAAGATTGCCTTCAGGTGTAAGCACGCCACTTCCATAACCCGGCACCGGAATTAACATCACGGCAATCCAATAACCGAATAACAAAAGAACAAACCAAAAAATTTGTGTACGCAAGCGGCCATTCAAATAAATAACGGCAGCAAAAAAGCAACTCAACGCAATGCGGCCAAGCACACTGGCAAAGCGTGTGGCCTCGTATCCTTTCAATTGCAAAGCGCCGTTCACCATCATGCCAAGAAGAATGAGAACAATTGTTCGCTTGATGAGCGAACGGTAAATTTTCTTTCGAACAATTGATTTATTTATGCCAGGCTGTTCCAATTGTTTTCCAAAAGAATAAGGCATGGACACACCGGCAATGAAAATAAACAAGGGAAAGATGAGGTCGTAAAACGTAAAGCCGTTCCATACCGTATGATGCAACTGGTTACTGATGGTAACAAAAAAACGTTCAACAAAATTCAAATCACCGGTCATCCTGATTTGCCAGTCAACGGTGCTTTGCTGGAGCGAGTGTTTCTGCTTCATTACCGATGCGATGCCGTGCGCAATGCCTTCCCCGCAAACAATCCAGAACATATCAAAGCCGCGCAGGGTATCCAGCGACAGGAGCCGCGTGTTTGCTTTCTCTGGCTTTATCAACGCTGTTGCCGCTTGCGCCTTTGTTTTTTTTCTGGTGAGTGAAAGGTTCATTGGCTAAAAATGAAAGAGATTCCGTTTTGGAAATTTAGCTAAAAAAAACTGGGTTCACTGAGAGTGTATTTCAGATTTTCGCTCATTGCCCCGACATTTATTCCGGGGTTAAAAGCAGACTGTGGCTTGGCTTTAGCCAAAACCCGTTGTTTGGCTAAAGCCTCAAAAGCTTTCCTTATCCTCCCCCGGCATAAATGCCGGGGAAGGATCTTTTCAGTAAACAAAAATTTGAAATTCATGCTGTATTGACCAAATCACAAACAATGGGTGCAGCGGGTTGATGCAAGGAGAATCAAAAGCAGTTTTTGAAATCTCAGCAAACTTTTATCGTTTCCATGTTGAGTAACGCTCCCAACTTTTCAATCTTTGACGCAATATGCCCAACGCCTACTGCGCAATGATGCGCGGGCCCGTGGCTGTTCCAATCGTTCATAAATTTTCTTGCACCAATAGAAAATTTATAACGGCTGTTGGTGTTGCCAATTTGCAGGATCGGGCCGGACACTGATTCGCCTTCGGCCATTAATAAAAATAAGCCGCCGGATTTTTCGACCACGGAAAGCAGCGTTACTGGACCGTTTTTCACCGACATCTCCACAGAGACACCTTTGCCAACCTTGCCGTGATAAACAACCAAAGGCCGCACTTTTGGTTTGCCCTCGGCAATGCGAATATGACCGGGACCATCGTGTCCCATCAGCACAACGTCATCCGCAAAATCCATTGCATAATACTCGGTAAAGGAACCACCGGCGCCAAAACTGTCCATGATTTTCATGGCCTGCGCATTTTTGATTTCGTACTCACCTGCGACCGGAACACCGTTGGCCGTTAAAAGCGAATTGCCAAGAATGATGGAAGCAATTGCTTCTTCGTTATCCGGGTTGCCAGTGCCTTTGTAGTAATAAGCCATCGAGCCAAGCTTGTGCCGCTGCACCAGTTTATCCAGCGAAACCGAAGTCAGGGCAGCTTTCATCAATTCTTCTTCAGAACAATCTTTCTGAACATCAAAAGCCTCGTAAAAAACCTGCAGGCGGTTTTTACTTTCCTCGCTTGTAACCTCCTTGCGAAGGCTTGCTAATTCCTCCACTTCGATGAGTTCAATATGGCCGCCAAAACTTGCGTACTGTTGCGTGAGGTCTGTGTAAATGTCCAACATGCCCGAATAATAATGACCCATGCAACCCATGCGATTGTAGAACATGGTGTGCGCAACTTTTGCCGCTTCTACCCACTCTTTTATTTCGTTCCAGCACTCCGGATCGTTGTGCAAGATGCCGGTGATTTGATGAAATTTTATTCCGGTGCGGCGAAACACATTTGCAATCTCCGGAACCGGACATGCCGAGCAATACGCCAGCCATTCGCCGGTCATCTTTGTGCGGTCAGCCATTGCGTTAAAGGCCGCGTAATCAATGGCGGCTTCGGGAGAGAGGTTTAAAACAATCACCGGAACGTTGGCCCGTTGCACAACGGGCAACACAGTAGATGACAAAGCATAGGTAGTGACGTACAAAAAAATAAGTTCAACGTCTTCGGTTTTGAATTGCTTGCCGGCGGCAAAAGCTTTGTCGGCATCGTCAACTAATCCAGCATTGATTACGGAAGGGTGAATGGCGGAAAGTTTTTCGTGCACAACGTTCAGGTAAGCTTCCAGCCGTTCTTTCAAGCCGGAAAATTGCGGCCAATAAGTATCCAGGCCAATGCCGAATAAACCAATTTTTAGCGAGCTGTTGTTCATTCAAAAATATTTGATGCGTAAGGTTTATTTAGAGTTCTTGTATTCTGTTTGAAAGCGGAATATTTTAACCAATCATCGTAACTACCAACCCGGCAATTGCGTCGGGCGACAACACCTTGTCAACGGCAAAGCGATCAATGGCCGCTTGCGGCATGTACTGTACGTCGGCCGTGGCCGGATCTTGCACTACCGTTAAACCTTTGTGCCCTTTGATTTTTTTCAGGCCTTCGGCGCCGTCGGCGTTTGCCCCAGAAAGCAAAATACCGATGCAGGCAGCGCCAAAGGTTTCCGCCGCGGATTCAAATGTTACGTCAATGCTTGGGCGGCTGTAATGAATTTTTTCCGAACTGTCGAGTGAGAACCAATGTTGATTTTCCATCAGCAAATGATAATCGGGCGGCGCCACGTAAAGATGATTGGCAAGAATGGGTTCTTTGTCTTCCACTTCTTTTACCGGCATGATCGTTCTTGCCGAAAGCAATTCCGTGAGCAACGAATCGGGTTCGTTTTTACGGTGAATGACGATGAGAAAGGAAGCACCGGAACGCACCGGCAGAACCGGAACAATTTTGAGGATGGCGTCAAGACTTCCGGCCGAACCACCCATGACGATCATCTTGTATTTTACTGCATCTTGCGCCATATCTTTTCATCTCTTTCGATGGGCAGGTAATTTTTTGCTGTTTTTGAAAACCGGATGTTTTCTTTTGCGCCCAACACCAAAAAGCCAAGCTTCTCCAAACTCTCGTCAAAAAGATTGAGCACTTTGTCCTGCAAAACTTTGTCGAAATAAATCAGCACGTTGCGGGAAAAGATGATTTGAAACTCGTTGAACGAGCGGTCGGATACAAGGTTGTGCGTGGCCGCGATCATTTTTGCTTTCAGTCTGTCGTCAAATTTTGCCCAATCGTATTTGGCCGTGTAGTAATCGGAGAATTGCTTTTTACCGCCGGATAAAATATAGTTCTCGGAAAATTGTTTCATCTGCCCCAACGGAAAAATTCCTTTCTGAATGTTTTCAATAACCGAAGGATTCAAGTCCGTTGCGTAAAGAAGAGATTTGTGCAAGAGGCCAGCCTCTTCTAACAAAATAGCCATTGAATAAACTTCCTCGCCGCTGGCGCAGCCGGCATGCCAAACGCGGATAAGGGGATGCGTGGCAAGAACGGGCAATACTTTTTCCCGGATGGTTTTAAACGTCAACGGGTCGCGAAACATTTCGGTTACGTTCACCGTAATTTCTTCTACTACGTGCGGCAAATAATCGGGTTCATTCCTGATTTTGTAAAGCAGTTCAGCAAAGCTGGGCAAACGGTCAATGACCATCAGGCGATTCACGCGGCGCTTCAGCGAAGCCTTTGCGTAATTGGTAAAATCGTAGCCGTATTTTTCAAACAACATGTTGAGCAATACGTCCAGGTCTTCATCCTTCACGATGATTGGTTCGGTTCTCATTTCAAATAATCGTTCAGTAATCCTACAAGCTTGTCCACATCCACCGGCTTTGAGACGTAGTCCGAAGCGCCGGTTGCAAGACATTTTTCGCGGTCGCCGCTCATTGCCTGTGCCGTTACGGCAATAACGGGGATGTCTTTGTACCGGCTTTCGTTTTTTAGCCGGGGAATGGCTTCGTAACCGTCCATGCCCAGCATCATCATGTCCATCAGAATCACGCCTACTTCAGTGCTTTGAAGAAGGCCAAAGGCTTCGGTCATGTCCGAAGCCGAAAGAGTGACAAAGCCCTTTGCTTTTAAAACAGCCGACAACGCAAAAATGTTGCGGCTGTCATCGTCTATGATTAATACTGCTCTGGTCATGCTTGTTGTGCTTTGGTGAGACGTGAGATGTGAAACCGCAGCGCACTTTGGTTTGAATGACTTTACGGTCTCATGTCTTACGTCACTGATAAAGCCACACCCTTAACAACGACGTCAACTGGTCCACGTCAACGGGTTTTGTAATATAGTCCGAAGCACCTGCGGCAATGCATTTTTCCCGGTCGCCGGTCATGGCTTTCGCCGTCACGGCAATGACGGGAAGATTGCGGTACTTGGGCAAGGATCTGATTTTTCTTGTGGACTCATAGCCGTCCATTTCGGGCATCATCATGTCCATCAACACAAGATCAACTTTTGGATGCGCCTGCAATTGGTTCAACGCCTCTTTTCCGTCAATGGCCGACACAACGTTGACGCCGTAATTCTCCAATGATTTTGTAATGGAAAAGATGTTGCGCACATCATCGTCGGCTACCAATACCGTTTTGCCTTTCAACACTTCACCCAACTCGCCCAGCTTTTTGTATTTCGCCGTTCGCGGCTCTCTGCTGTTCTCTTCCATAAGGTGAAGGAACAACGACACTTCGTCCAGTATGCGTTGATAGGAATTTGCCGTTTTCACTACGATGGAATCTGCATATTGCTTGATCTTCATTTCTTCGACGTGCGATAAATTCTTGCCGGTAAAAACAACGATGGGAAGCTGTTCGAGACCGGGTGTTTTCTTTACGTCTTCCAGCATGTCGTACGAACGTTGTGCGGGCATGCCCATGTCAAGAATCACGCAGTCCACATCGTTGCTTTTCAGTGCCTGCACTCCTTCATCTACGGAGTTTTTGATTTCGGCGTTCACGTGATAGCTTTCTAAAAAATAAGCAAGCGCCTGAGCATGTTTGGGATTTTCTTCTACAATCAAAACTTTCTTCGGATGCTTGCTTAAGGCTTGTTCAATTTTTTGAAACATCTCGCCCAGCTTTTCAAATGCCACCGGCTTGCTGATAAAATCAACGGCGCCTTTTGAAAGGCTCTTTGTTTTTACTTCGTGCGACGACATCATGTGCACGGGAATGGGCCGCGTTGTCTTGTCGGATTTTAATTCTTCCATCACGTCCCAGCCGCTTTTTACCGGAAGCTGCACGTCGAGCAAAATGCCAAGCGGTCTGAATTGTTTTGCGAGTTCAATGCCTTCATCACCCCTTACCGCTACAATGCCTTTGTAGCCTTGGTTGCGTGTATAATCAAGCAGCGATTTTGCAAAGCCGGTATCGTCTTCAATAATCAAAATAATCTTGTCGTTTGCAACAATGTTTTTGCGGTCATCGGGAACGGACGCAGGAATCAGGTCAGTAAGGTATTTTTTATCAGCAGAAAAGGCGTGGCCCTCTTCTTCTTTTGCAAACATTGTTTCAGTAATCGCCGGCAAAATTTCTTTTTGCAACAACGTTCTCGTTTCTTTTTGCAACGGTAGAAGTAGTGTGAATTCACTGCCCTTTCCTTCTTCGCTTTGAAGCTTGATTTCGCCGCCCAAAAGTTTGGCCAGTTCGCGGCTGATGGAAAGGCCCAGGCCCGTTCCGCCAAACTCCCTGCGGGTGCTTCCATCGGCTTGTTGAAAGGCTTCAAAAATAGTTTGCTGTTTTTCTTTGGCAATGCCGATGCCGGTGTCTTTCACGGCGAAGGCAAGATCATTATCTTGTTTTGAAACGGTGACCGTCACCGAACCTTTTTTCGTGAACTTAAGTGCGTTGGAAACAAGGTTGCGTAGAATTTGTTCAACCCGTAAATGATCAGTTTCAAGAACAGTGGGAACCTCGCCGTCAACCTGCACAACAAAACCGATTCCTTTGTCTTTTGCCAATGGCGCAAACAGAACTTCCAGTTCATTCGTCAAATTTTCCAACCGCACATCGCCTATTTCCAATTCCATTTTGCCCGATTCGATTTTGGAGAGGTCAAGGATCTCGTCAATCAGCGTGAGCAAACCTTTGCCCGAACTTTGAATGACGTTGGCGTATTCAATTTGATCCGTGGATAAATTCTGTGCGTGATTCTCGGAAAGCAACCGCGAGAGAAGCAGAATGGAATTGAGCGGTGTTCTTAGTTCGTGCGACATGTTGGCCAGAAATTCCGATTTGTATTTGGTGCTCAACGCAAGCTCTTCGGCCTTTTTTTGAATGGCCAGGTTGCGTTCCAAAATGGTTTCGTTTTTTTCTTCCAGCAGGCGGCTGCGTTCTTCCAGTTCTGCATTGGCCTGTTGCAATTCTTCTTGCTGCACCCGCAGTTCTTCTTCCGAAGATTGAAGTTTTTCGGCCTGTGCTTCCAGTTCAGCATTGATGTTTTCCAGTTCGCTGTGTTGTGCCTGCAATTCTTCGGATTGTGTTTGCGTTTCGTGCAAAAACTCCTGCAAGCGCTGGTGGTCGCGGGCACTGTGAATGGCCATGCCAATATTGAAAACCGCCGTTCGCAAAAACTCCTGCGCCACGTTTGAGTACTCGTGCAGCGAGGCCATTTCAATGATGCCTTTAAAACGGGTTTCGTACATCACGGGGATGGCAATGATGGCTTTTGGTTTTAACGAACCGGCCGAAAAATCAACGACAATTTCCGCTTCGTCAACGGGCTGCAAAAGCACTTGCTTGTGGGTTAAGGCCGACTGGCCGGCAAGGCCTTCACCAAATTGAATTTCCGTTCTGGCAAGAGCTCTGTTCAGGTTGACGCTTGACGAAACTCGCAGCGTATGATCATCCGTTGCCAAGTAAAAAACACCCACGGCCGACCGGGTATAGTTAACAAGATATTGAAGCACCCTTGACGTAAGCGCTTCCAAATTTTTTTCGCCAATAATCATTTCGTTCAGTTCGGCAATGCCGGTTTGTTGCCATTCCTTATCCGCTAAGTTGGTGAACGAATAATCAAGCGACCCGGCCATTTTATCCAGCGAGGTTGCCAGCACGCCGAGATTTTCTTTTTCTTCTTCCGTTACCCTTGTGGAAAAATTACCGGCCGCAATTTTTGCCGTGATGCTTTCGATGATGTGGATGCGCTCCGAAACTTCGTGATTCTTTTGCTGAAGTTCTTTTTGCAATTTGGCCCTCTTCTCAAAATCGATGTTCACCCGCAAGAAAGAAACGACCGTAACCAAAATAGCAAGCAGCGAAGCAACGACAATAAAGATGGGCGTGGAAGACGTGAACTGTTTTAAACTGGCCGTTCTTGCCTCAAGCAAGGCTTGCTCGCGGTCCACCATTTTTTTTACGATGTTGCGGGCACTGTCCATGTACACTTTGCCGGCAAGCAGCGAAGCATCCGTAACGGTTTCGCCTTTTCGCTTTTGATCAATCAACTGGTTCAGCACAACGAGCCGCTTGTTTATAATTTGGCTTAAAAGGTCGCAATCTACCTGCTGCCCTGTGTTGTCGCTTGTAAGCTGCTTTACATCGTTGAGCAAAAAAGAGGCACGTTCTTGTGCGCCGTTGTAAGGCTCCAAAAACGCATCGTTTCCGGTAAGCAAAAAGCCACGCTGTCCTGTTTCCGCATCTTTCAAAACCGAGAGGGTGTTTTCCAGTTTGTTGATAACAGCGTTTGTTTGCATCACCTGCTGCTGGTTGTAAAGCAGTTTGGAAATGCTGATGTAAGAAGCAACGGCACTGAGGATTAACAGCAGCAGCGACAGGCCATATCCTATCAGTAAGTTTCGTTTAAACAGCGTCATTTACGGAAGTTTATCGGTGCAGGATGGGTTGTGCGGAAACAAGGCTTTGTTGCAACGGCAGCAGTACGATAAAGGTGGCACCTTCGCCCTCTTTTGTTTTCGCTGTCACAAGGCCGTAGTGCTTTTCGATGATTTTTTTAACGATGGCCAGGCCAATGCCGGTGCCTTCGTATTCGCTTCGGCCGTGAAGACGTTGAAAAAGTGTGAAGACTTTTCCAAGAAATTGTTCGTTGAAGCCGATGCCGTTGTCGCGGATATAAATTCGCAAATATTTCCCTTTTGGATTTGCCGGGGCGTCGAAGGATTTGCTGGCCGTCAGGTCGCTCCAAATTTTTATCTCCGGTGAGGTATTTATTTTTGAGAATTTGAGCGAATTGCTGATGATGTTTTGAAAAACCTGCCTGATTTGGCCGGGTATTACTTCGGCCGAAGGCAGTTCTTCCACGGTCACTTTTGCGCCTTTTTCGTGGATAGAAAGCTCCAGATCAGAAAGGGTTTCATTCAATATTTGGTTCAGGTTTGCCGGCTTGAAATGCACAGCAGAGGAAAGCTTTGAGTAATTCAACAAATCGTTGATCAGGCTTCGCATTCTTTCCGCCGCCGAAGCCACTTTTTTCATATAAGGTTCTGCTTCGGAATGGCCGGCCAGGAATTTTTCGCGAACCACGCCGGTAAACGTGATGATTTTGCGCAGCGGTTCCTGCAAATCGTGCGAAGCCACGGAAGCGTATTGTTGCAGTTCGGCGTTGCTTGATTCGAGCTCCTTGTTTGCCTGCAACAACTCCTTCGTTCGTTCCTGCACTTTATCCTCCAACTGCAGGTTAACTTCTTCCAATGCCTTTTGTGCTTGCTTGCGTGTTTCGATTTCTTCCTTCAGCGTTTCCTGCATTGTCTTCATGGCCTTTGTTTGCTCGTAAAGCTTGCAAAAGGTTTTTACTTTCAGCAAGAGCAAATCGGGATCGAAAGGTTTGGTGATGTAATCTACCCCACCTGACGCATAACCTTTTGCAATGAAGCGCTTGTCAATGTTCACCGCCGAAAGAAAAATGATGGGGATGTTTTTTGTTTTGCTGTAACCGGTAATGGTTTCGGCCACTTCGTAACCGTCCATGCCGGGCATTTGCACGTCCAAAATAACTAGGGCATAATCGTTCTTCAGAATTTTCTTCAACGCTTCTTCTCCCGATGCAGCCGTGTCCGCATCGTAAGCATGCAATTGCAACAGGGTTTTTAAAGAGTATAAATTTTCCTGTTTGTCGTCAACAATTAAAATCATTTCGAAGGCGTAGGGTTTGTTTATTCATTCAAAGAAACGAACAGTTTTGGTCTTTCGTGCAAGAAGGCAAAAAGCAGGCAGATTAAGGGGTTGCAAATTTTTCTGTCTTCACAACACAGTTCAAAGACGGGCGATGGCCCGGCTTTTTTTACAGTCACTCGTTAAACATCCGAAAAATGATCTTTGTTCTGCGACTTCAGCTTTTGGTAAACCATTGCCCGAAGAAGTGCCCGCCCGCAAAAGATTCATCGCCATGCCAGCTTGTGACAAAACCGGGTTTTGTTAAAAGTAAAATGAAATTCATTTGACTTTCTTTCATAACCGACCGACTGCATTGACCGCACGTTAAACCCCGATCCAATGTCAGGCATGAAAAACTTTTCCATTCAAAAATTAGCACGTCTTTCCGGACTGAAGGCTCATACTCTCCGTGTGTGGGAAATTCGCCACGCCGTGGTTTCCCCGCAACCCGGTTCGGGCAACAGCCGCTTTTATTCTGTTGACGAAATGGAAAATCTTCTTCTGCTGGCTTTGATCAGCCAGAGTGGACAGCGCATTTCTACCCTTTCACAATTGACTCTTTCGCAGCTGAAACAACGGGCTGACGGTTTGAAAAGCGAAGGCAGCCGGCAACAAGCCGTTCATTCCCTCATCGTTTCAATGCATCGCCTGGACACCGAAAGATTTGATGCAGTCTTGAACGATTGCTTTCTGAGTTGGCCCGCGGGCACGGTAGTAAAGGCGGTTATTTATCCGTTTTTGCACAAAGTGGACTTGCTTTACCGGGGGAAGGCGAACAAACGAAGAACACTTGGCGGTGACGGCAATTCGCCAAAAACTTCACTGGAGCCTGGAGCGATTGGACGTTGAGCTAAAAGAGAAAAAAACAATCTGCCTCTTCCTGCCAAAAGATACGCAGCTTGACCTCCTGCTGCTTTATCTCTGTTTTGTTTTGAAAGAAGCAGGCCGCCGGGTTTTGTATCTCGGCGCGGATGTGTCCATCAAAAACCCGGAAGAATTGCTCAACGGAAGAAGGCCGATTCTCTGCTTACTTACCTGCCCGAAAAGCACCGGTTTTCGCTGCCGCATTTATCAGAAGTAATGGGTCGTTTTTTGCCGCAGGCGAAATTGCTGGTTGTTACAACGAATGCTTCGCAAGCACAGGGACAGGCGGCATCAAACGTTTCGCAGGTTGAACTTGATGAAGCACTGATTTTTTTGAACGCCCTTGAATAAGCAGATTTACTGCGACAAAAACACAGGTCTTCCCTTCTCTTAAAAACTATGCGCATCGTTGCGATAGGACAGGACGGTGCTTTGAACGCAATGGAGCAAATTCATTGCCTTAATTTGAACAATTGCGTTTAAAAAATGAGGCTTGCTTTGCTTTTTATCTACTTTCCTTTTTCAGCGATTTTTGCTGCTGCCAAACGAAAAACGGTACGCAGGAATTTTGTTCTGCGTGATTTGTTCCGCCCCCAAAGCTTTGCCTGTATCTTCAAGTTAAACACGCAACCGGCAAGCATGAACAAGAACATTAAAACAACTTTTTGCCTTCTTTTATTCTTGTCCGTTTTGTTTGAAGCAACCGCGCAACCAAAAGAGCTGGACAATTGCAACATCACGTGGACGACGCAAAGCAAGAACAGCAGCGAATCAATGCCTTGCGGTGGCGGCGATATTGGATTGAATGTGTGGGTTGAAAATGGTGAACTTCTTTTTTACATTGCTCGCAGCGGAACCTTCGACGAAGCAAATGCTTTGTTGAAACTCGGGCGGGTGCGAATGAAGTTTTCACCCAATCCATTTGAAGGAAAAACCTTTCAGCAGCAATTGAATTTAAAAAATGGCAACGTCACGATCAGCACAACGGCCGGGAAACTTACCGCCAACGTAAATATTTGGGTGGATGTGTTTCATCCTGTGATTCATGTAGAAGCAAAAAGCAATCGGGCCGTTGTTACCGAAGCGACTTATGAAAGCTGGCGATACAAAGACCGGCTTTCTACCGGTCGCTCCAACAATGAAAATTCTTACAAATGGGCGCCACAAACCGTCACGACGTTTAAGGATTCAATGCAATGGGCGACGTTTAGCGGTTTGGTTTTTTATCATCGTAACAATCCTACAACCGTTTTTGATTTGACCGTAAAACAACAAGGGCTGGATTCGGTGAAAAGCGAATTATACAATCCCTTGAAAGATCTAACGTTTGGCGGATTGATGGCTTGTCCCGGCATGAAGCCAGATGGCGAGACAAGCGGTATTTACCAGAATACAGATTTCAGAGGCTGGAGATTTAAGAGTGAAAAACCCTCGCGGTCGCAACAGGTGACAATTTACCTGCACACGGAACAAGCGCCTTCTTTGTCTGCTTGGGAAAATGGCTTGGGCAGGGCAGTGTTGCTGGCCGCTACGGTAAAAAACGCTTCCAACGCCACCCGAAACTGGTGGCACCAGTATTGGAACCGCAGTTACGTTTTCATTAACGCTGACAAGAACGATACGTCCGCGGCCTGGCAGGTGGGCCGCAACTACCAGTTGATGCGGTACATGCTTGGCTGCAACGCCTTCGGTTCTTATCCCACAAAATTCAACGGCGGTCTGTTTACCTACGATCCTGTTTTCACCAACAAAGATTTTTCGTACACACCTGATTTCCGCAACTGGGGCGGTGGTGTGCACACGGCGCAAAACCAGCGGCTGGTTTATTTCCCCATGATCAAAAGCGGTGACTTTGACTTGCTCAAACCGCAATTTGATTTTTACCTGCGCATTTTAAAAAATGCGGAACTAAGAAGCAAAGTTTATTGGGGTCATGGTGGTGCGTGTTTTACCGAGCAAATGGAAAACTATGGTTTGCCCAACATGGCCGAATACGGCGCTAAACGTCCGGCAAACTTTGATAAAGGTCTTGAATACAACGCCTGGCTTGAATACTTGTGGGACACGGTTTTTGAATTTTGCCTGATGATGCTGGAAGAAGAACGGTACACAGGCAAAGACATCTCATCTTACCTGCCTTTCATTGAAAGTTGCCTGCGTTTTTTTGACGAGCATTATCAATATCTCGCGAAGCAAAGAGGTGCCAAGGCACTCGATGCGAAAGGGCAATTGGTTCTTTATCCCGGGAGCGGCGCAGAGACCTTTAAGATGGCCTACAATTCCACATCCACCATCGCTGCGTTGAAGACAATCACCACAAGATTACTCGAGTTGCCGTCAAACTATTTATCTGCTCAAGAACGTAATCATCTAGATAGTTTTTTACGCCGCATCCCCCCGATTTCTTTTGCAGAGTTCAACGGCAAAAAAACGATTGCCCCGGCTTTGCATTGGGAGCGCATCAACAACGTTGAATCGCCGCAGCTTTATCCCGTTTTTCCCTGGGGCATTTACGGCGTGAGCAAACCCGATTTGGACGTTGCACGCAACACGTTTTTGCTTGACACAAATGTTTTGAAATTTAAAAGCTTCGTTGGCTGGAAACAGGACAACATCTTCGCCGCAAGGCTTGGATTAACCGAAGAAGCGGCAAGGCTTGAAACACTGAAACTAAAAAATTCAGGAAGACGCTTTCCGGCTTTTTATGGTCCCGGCTTCGACTGGACGCCGGACCACAATTGGGGCGGCTCGGGTATGATTGGCTTGCAGGAAATGCTCATGCAAGTCGACGACAAAAAAATCTATTTGTTTCCTGCCTGGCCGAAAGACTGGGACGTGCATTTTAAACTTCATGCGCCATACCAAACCACTGTTGAAGGCGTTTTGAAAAACGGTAAGGTTGAATCCTTGATTGTTTTGCCGGAGACAAGAAAGGGCGACATCATTAACATGCTTTAATAAATTCAAGATGAAAAAGATTTGTGCCGCTTTGATTTTTGCCTCGCTCATTTGCAGCAACGCATTTGCCCAAGACAAAAGCTTAACCAATACGTCAAAAAGTTCTTTTGCCAAACTGCGCAGCGTGAACATGAACGACGTGCAATGGACAAAAGGTTTTTGGGCCGAACGTTTCCAGGTGTGCAAAGACTCGATGGTGCCCAATATGTGGCGCATCTACAACGACCCGAACATTTCTCATGCCTTTGAAAATTTTAAAATCGCCGCAGGCATTGACACCGGTTCGCACAAAGGGCCGTCCTTTCACGACGGCGATTATTACAAAACACTCGAAGCCGTTGCCGCCTTATATGCCGCTACAAAAGACGAACGATTGAATGCAGCTATGGACAAGGCCATTGACGTGATTGGTAAAAGCCAACGCAGCGACGGTTACATCTACACCAAGAACGTCATCGAGCAAAAGAAGACCGGCGACAAGAAACAGTTTGAAAGCCGCCTGAGTTTTGAAGCCTACAACATCGGTCACCTGATGACGGCCGCCTGCGTGCATTACCGTGCAACGGGCAAAACATCCCTGCTCGACATCGCCAAAAAAGCCTCCGATTATCTCTACCGATTTTACGATACGGCCAGCGCCGAAACTGCACGCAACGCCATCTGCCCCTCGCACTACATGGGCCTTGTGGAAATGTACCGTACCACCGGCGACAAACGTTACGAAAGCCTCGCAAAAAAGCTCATTGACATTCGTGGTGTTTCGATGGGTTCCGACGACAACTCCGACCGCTATCCCTTTCGCGACATGCAGGAAGTGCAAGGCCACGCGGTTCGTGCCAATTATCTTTTTGCCGGCGCTGCTGACTTGTACACCGAGAACGGCGACACCTCTTTGCTGTCAACCCTGGCCCGCATGTGGGACGATGTGGTGAACCACAAAATGTACATCACCGGCGGCTGCGGCGCTTTGTACGACGGCGTTTCCAACGACGGCACATCGTACAACCCGAACGATGTTGAAAAGCTGCACCAGGCCTACGGCCGCAAGTACCAGTTGCCCAACCTCACGGCGCACAACGAAACCTGCGCAAACATTGGCAACATGCTTTGGAACTGGCGCATGCTGCAGGCCACCGGCGATGCCAAATACGCCGACGTGCTGGAGACGGCTTTGTACAACAGCGTGCTGTCGGGCATAAGCCTTAACGGCAAGAACTTTTTGTACACCAATCCCCTCGCCTATTCCGACGACATGCCCTTTAGCCAACGCTGGTCGAAGGACCGTGTGCCCTACATTGCGCTGTCCGATTGTTGTCCGCCCAACGTAGTGAGAACGGTGGCCGAAGTAAGCAACTACATGTACAGTTTATCCGACGAAGGTTTGTACGCCAATTTATACGGCGGCAACCGGTTGACCACAACCTGGAAGGGTGCGGCCGTCAACATCGTGCAGACAACCGATTATCCCTGGAGCGGAAAAATAAGGTTCACCGTTGCCGAAGCGCCGAAGAACCTTTCGCTCTTTCTACGCATTCCTTCCTGGGCCGAAGGCGCTACCGTTTTTGTAAACGGAAAGTTGTACAGCAAAGGCGCAAAAGCGAACACCTATACAAAGGTTACATCGGCATGGAAGAAAGGCGATGTAATTGAACTAAACCTTCCAATGGAAGCCAAGCTCATTGAAGCCAACCCGCTGGTGGAAGAAACAAGAGCGCAGGTGGCCGTGAAGCGTGGGCCGGTTGTGTATTGCCTCGAGTCGGCCGATGTTCCTGCCGGTAAAAACCCTTTCGAATTTGGCTTGCCCGTGACGGCGAAGTTTACCGCCGAACCGATAACCATTGACGGCGCTAACATGGTGAGTTTAAAAACTTCCGCACGATTGATTGATGACGGCAGTTGGAAGGACAAGTTGTACAAAGAAGTTTCGCAAAAGCCTGCACCCCTTGCACTGGTCCGGCTCATTCCTTATTTCGCATGGGGCAATCGTGGCCATGCCGAAATGACTGTATGGCTGCCGGTAAGTCGATAAGATTTTTATGGTCTAAGCTGCATTGCTACTATTGAGCGTCTGTTGCGTCGCACTCTTGTGCGTTCGGAAGGCTAGTAGTCAGAAAACAAACCAAATCAGGGCTACAATATATAATAATAATTGCGTTAACATTACCGTTTGTTTTTAACTTTAGAACATTACGTTGGCATCACAGGTCAAAAAATATCTGGGGCTTCGAAAAAGATTCAAACCAGCATATAAACCTTACTATCGGAAATTTCTGTTTCTGAAATTAATCATTCAGGTTTAAGAAAATTATTTCTTTGTTCCTTAATCTCATGATTTGACATCAATATGTTGAAAGTATAAAATCGAGGTCTTGTTGCTATTATTCACACCAGATAAAAAATTTAATGGAAAAGGATTATCAAGAGTCCTTGAATCGTCGCAGCTATCTTTATGCTATTCGTGAGGTTTTCCGAAAACTACACAAGCCTTTTCCACAGATGCACATTAGCCAAGAAGTATTATACAAAGATTATTGGCTGGACTATTTGCAATTGGTTACACTTGAATACAAGAATAAACCTTATTACCACAGTGGACTGGATGAGGATATTCCAATAACAGATATTCTAAATGGCTATTCAACAAATTTTGACCGGCAGGGATCACAAAAGCATGTAAAATTATTCTTAGCATCTTCTCTTGAACTGAAAGAAGATAGAGAGCAATTTGAGATTTTTATCAATCGTGAGAACCAACAGCTTTATAAAAAGGGCATTTTCATAGAACTGATTATTTGGGAAAATTTCATCGATCAAATGTCAAAGACTCGGTTACAAGATGAATATAATAGTGCAATTAAAAACGCAACAATTTTTGTAAGTCTGTTTTTCACAAAGGTTGGAAAATACACGAAAGAAGAATTTGAAACGGCGTTTGGACAATTCAAGGAGACGGGCAAACCATTAGTGTATACATATTTTAAAGACGGACCTATAAATACCGAGAATATAACAAAGGAAATAAAAAGTCTGCTAGCTTTCCGTAAAAGATTGGAGGACCTTGGACATTTTAGAACCATCTACAAGAACATCGACGATCTAAAATTCCAATTTAAAAATCAACTTGAAAGCATTGGTTGATTTATGAACTGAAAGGCTGATATCCACCTACTATAATCTTCTTCAAAAGTTAGGATTGCAGTTCTGATGTCGCCGACTCAAGCTCACTCAATCTGAGTCTTTACTTGTTCAGCACTTCCACCTTCACCGGCCCTAACAACCCTGCTGGCAACAAAGCCTTCCCTTCCATCTTAAACGGATAAACCGTGCTGCTAATTCGCTTTTGGCCCGGCAGTCGTGCATCGCCAATCATCCGGTTAGCCCAGGTGTTAATCACTTCAATCTTTATCTTGTTTACGCCGGTTTTCATGGCGCTTGTTATGGGCAGGCTGTAAGGCGCCGTCCACACAGTTCCACAAAGCTTGTTGTTCACCCAAACCGTTGCCATGTTTTTCACCTCGCAAAGATTCAACCAAACAGTGCCAGCATTTTTCTCCGGCCGCCAGCTAAATGTATTTTGGTAAACCGCCGCACCGGAATAATACCGCACGGCAGAATCTTCGCTTCTGCTCCAGTCCATCAACGTTGGCCAGGTTAGGTTTTTCGCCGGTCCCCCAAGGGTTGCATCAAAGATCACGGTCCACGGTGAGCTGATGGTTTTCAGCACTGTTCTTTCGCTTTTCTTCACTGCCTGCGCTGCCTTCTTTGATGTTGGCTGTTGCAGCACCACAAACAGGGAACCAGATCCTTCCAAATGAACCGGCAATGCTGTTCTGCCTTCGCTCATCGTCCACTCGCTTGCCGTTGTCATACTGCCGTCAACCGCATTCCACAACTCCGGTATCTTTCCCACCACCCGCAGCGAAAGCGTGATGTCTTTCGCACTCGCCGCCTGGTTCGAAACAAAATAAAGATCGAAGTCCTTTCCGGCACGGTGCGTCCACACAAGGCTGTCGGCACGGGTTCCGTTGCTCCCTGTTGCGATAAAATCCGGCGCAATGTTTAACGACGCCAAGGATGCTTCCTTAAACACACCGGTGATTATTTTTCCTTTGCCCACAAAATGTGTTGTTGAGCCATTAAAAGCCTTTGCACCAAAAGCAGCAAAGACCTTTTGCAATTCGCTTTTATCCTCGCCCAATCCAAACGTCTTCTCTCCTTCGTTCGCCAACAAAACCGTTGCGCCATCGTTTGCCAAAGCCACAATCTTCTTCGCTGCTTCCACCGACAGCGAGCCGCTATCGGGCAGCATCTTGTGCACATCGGGCACCACCAACAATTTGTAGGCTGCGCCGGTGCTCAACGAAATATTGTTTCCCTTCGCACTCGATAAATTCAGGAGCGCATCAGGATTGTAAGAGTCATAGGCATAACCACGCAAAGGGTCGTTCCATGTTTGCGCATCCGTCGTATTGGCAACGTAAGTCACGCCGTTTTCAGGCTTGCGTGTTTGAACACCTTCGTTCAGCAAACGCTTTCGTTCCCCTTCCACTGCTTCGCTGCCAAACAAGCCCGGTAGCGTCGGCACCAATCGCTCCGGCAACAAGGAGCGGCGAGGATATTCTTCGCCGGTGAAGACCGCAATGTCCGTTACCGGCTTGCCCATCTGCAACAGGGCCTGGCAACGCTTGATGTAATCCGTCCAAGCGCTTACTCTCGGCCACCAGGTTTGGTCGCGTTGAAACAACAGGCCAATCTGGTCCAGCGTCACTCCCGGCTTTTTGTTCAACCAGGGATTGTGCATGAACACATGAAACACGAGGCGGTTAATGCCCAGCGCAAAGTTTCGATCAGCAAGCGCTTTCAACATACCAGGATGTTCGTCAAAGGCCAGCCGCAATTCGGTAAAGGCCTCGGCTTGCACAATGTTTTTTCCGTACACATGCGCCCCGCTGATGGCGTCCAGCATGTCGTTCGGTTTGTCGTGAGTTGGACTGCGCAACCAGAACTCGCCCATCGGCAAATCAACTTTTGAGTAGTGTTGCATGCCGTCGCTCAGCATCGTTGGCGCCACGCTTTCCGCACTGAACTCCATGCCTGCCTTGTGCGCCAAAGTTTGCAGCGTGCCGTAAAACTTATCGTTCAGCAAATCGGCGATGGTTCTTCGCACATCGTACAAAACACCTTCTGAAACTTTGGTGCTTTCCACTGGTATGCCGGCCATCACGGGCAGGTAAGTATAAAGCTCATAGCCTCTCCGTTTTTTAAACTCTTCCCGAAAATTCTTCGACCAGTTTTGGCTGCCGCATTCCCAACTGTCCACGTGAAAAATCTTCACGACTTCTTTTGCATCCGCACCGCCTTGCTTTAGTATCTCACCAAACCAATTGTTGAATTGCAAGGTCACAGCATCTGGACTGAACTTGTCACACTCCAAACCCTTTCCGCCACCGCCTGTTTCGTTTCTATGCCCGGTTGATGTATGACCAATGCGAATGATTGTCCAATCACCGGCGGGAACATTCCAGGTCAATTTTCCATTCTTATCGAGATACTTTGTGATGTCAACGATATTCTTCATCTGCACAAAATCTTGTGCGGGAAGTTGCGCATCGGTTGTGCGTTTGCTTACCCGCCACACTTCGCCGTTCTTTCCTTCGTATTGATGAATGCGTGGCTCGGATGACAGTTCAAGCCCTTTGATGTTCAACGACGGTTTCCATTTGGCCGCATCCAAATCTTCCGCGCCGGGTTCGATGCCATGCTTGCTGTAAACAAAACGGAAATAGCGGGAGGTGACTTCTGGAATGGCATGCGTGTAATCACTGTCCCAATCCTGCCAGCCGTGGCGTGGCGCTTCCAATCGTGTATAAAAAGAAAAGCTTTTGCCGTCGTTGCTTGTTTCAATTATCAATTGATTAGTGATGTAAGCACTGCGACCATACAGCCAATTTTTCACCACCAACGAACGAAGCGTAAAGGGATTTTCAAAGCTGTATTGAATCCAGCAGGAGTCTTCGCTGGTAAAGGACTTTGTGTTGCCCGGTTCCACTAAAAATTGTGCATCAGCGCCGGTGCTGGTGGTAATTTTTGGTTTGATATTTTTTGTTGATATACCTGTTCCCGGCAAAGAAGGAAAAGCAAAAACGGCAATGTCTTCGTAATAGTTTTCTAATGCTTTTGGTTTGGGTAACGTATCAGAAAAACTCTTTCCACCTTGTACGGCCGTTTGCGACCAAACGACTTTTTGCATCGAATTCTCCGGCGTAATCCAAGGCCCGCCGGCGAGTGCGAAACCATCGCTCACGTGAAAGGCTAGTTTCAATCCAAGCCGTTTGCTTTCGGCCATTGCATATTTTATCATCTTCCACCATTGCGGTGAAAGTTGTCGTGCCGGATGCGGATAGACAGAAGGCGAAGTTGTGTCCTTTATAGGCATTAGATACGCACCGGCAATGCCGCCCTTTTTCATCGCTTCCAAATCAGCGGTAATGCCTTCGGCAGAAACAGCGCCTTGCAGCCAATACCAAAACACCCAAGGTTTTGCATTTTCGGGTGGTGATTGAAAGGCTTTGCGCAAATCGATTTTTGCGTTTTGTGCGAAGCTTTGAAAACAAATGCCACAAATAAACAGCGTAGATAGAAGACAAAGTTTTCTCATGGGTGTTTTCTTATACTATTCGCTTAACAGTACAGGTTTTTCGTGCTGCTTTATTTTGTAACCACTCAGGGCAAAATAGATAATGACAAGAAAACAGACCAGCGGCACGATATAACCGGGTTGAATTTTGTCGCCGCTGAAATCAATGATGGTTCCCATGATGTAGGGAAAAATGGCGCCGCCGATAATGGACATAATCAGCAGCGATGAACCAATCTTTGTGTCTTCGCCCAGGTCAACGATGCCCAGAGCAAAAATGGTGGGGAACATGATGGAAACGAAGAAACCTAATCCGCACAAGGCATACACGGCCAGCTTTCCATCAATCAATATAGCCGTAGCACAAAGCGCCGTGCAGATGACGGCATAAATCAACAACAGGTTTTGTTGCTTCACAAACTTTAGAAAGAAGGTGCCTATGAATCGTCCGCCCATGAACAAAAAACCATAGGCTCCGAGAAACGCGGCAGCCGTTTTTTCGTCAATACCGCCGCCTTGCTTTGCCATGCGAATAAAGAACGAGGTAATGCAAACCTGTGCACCCACGTAAAAAAATTGCGCAATCACCGCCCATGTGAGATGCTTGTGTCGAAAGGCCTTTGCAAACTGCGAAAGCTTCGCACTTTTTGATTCGGACTTTACTTCGGGAAAATGAAACAGGCTGAAAAGAACAGCGACCAAAACAAAGCCACCAGCAAGCACGAGGTAAGGGATTTTCACCGCCGACGATTCAGTGTTTAGATACGCAAGCTTTGCTTCCGGCGACATGCTTGCCAGTTCTTCTTTTGTTTTTTCAATGCCGGAAAGAATAAAGTTTCTGCCAACAATGGCGGCAACAAAAGCTGCTGAACCATTGAAGGCCGCCGCAAGGTTCAAGCGAATGCCGGCACTTTCCTGTGGGCCAAGCACCGCCGCATAAGGATTGGCAGCAGTTTCCAGCGTAGCGATGCCACAACCAATAATGAACAAGGCAAAAAGAAACAGCTCAAAGCTTCTGGCATTGGCAGCGGGATAAAACAACAAGGCGCCGACAGCCGCCACGCACAAACCACCGATAATTCCTTTTTTATAGCCCCATTTTTTTAGCAACATCCCCGCAGGAATGGCCATGAGGAAATAAGCCAAATAAACAGCCGTGTCAATCAGGGTTGATTGGCGGTTGTTTAGTTCACAGGCTTTCTTCAAGTGCGGAATCAAAATGGAATCGAGATTGTGCACCATGCCCCACAAAAAGAAAAGCGAGATGACCAAAATGAAAGGAATCAGGTAAAGCTTTTTGTTCGTCGCGTTACCGTTGGATGAATTTGTTACTACTTGCGAAACGGTTTCAATCGGCAGTTGTGCCATGTGTTCAATTTGATAATTGGTGATTTAATGAGAAAGAGAGACGTAGCAAAGCGGGCCTTTGTGTGTTAGCGAGCCCCTCCACCGGAGGGGTCTGGGGAGGCCGCCTTTCGTTTAGCCAACAGCAAATGATCACAAACCAACACGACTTCACCGTGCTGATTGATGACTTCCACGTGTTCCGTCACTGAACCGTATTCCGGTTTCTTTGCATCGCTTTTTTCGGAGATGGTAATTTCGGAATGAATGGTATCGCCAATGTGTACAGGCTTTACAAAACGCAAACGATCATAACCTTTTGAAAAGGCTTCGGGATTGATTTCCGAAGCTGTGAGTCCAATGCCGATGCTGAAAATCATGGTGCCGTGCGCAATGCGTTTTTTAAACGGTTGCGTTTTGCACCATTCTTCATCCATGTGGTGCGGGAAGAAATCACCGGTGTGTCCCGCGTGAACCACAAAGTCCGTTTCGGTAATCGTGCGTCCCAGCGTTACCCGCTTTGAATTCAATTCGTAATCTTCAAAAAAAATGGATTTGAAATACATGAAGGGAATGATGAGTTATGAGTTATGAGTTATGAATTGTGTGTTGCTTGACGCTTGCAAACCCGAAAGCGGCACGCCGCCTTTGTCGCTGGAAATGTACGCCGCTTCCACTACTTCCATTGTGTGAACCACGTCTTCCACGCTTGTTGGTAATTGAGTTGACGAACCTTCTTTATAGCGCATCAGGCTGGCCATCGTTCCGACAAAGGCTTCGGGAAACCAAGAGCCTTCCAACGGAACTGTTTTCCATTCTTTGCCTTCGTCGAGCAAACAGTATTCAAACGCATCGGGCACGCCTCGCGGATAATCCATCAACAATCCCATTTTGGCTTTGATGACGCCTTTCGTTCCTTCCCACTTGATAAAGCTTTCCTGATGCGTTGCGCCAAAATCGTGATCGTGGTTGGTGTTAATGACGGCGCGAAGCGTGTCGCCATAGTCCATGACAATCGTTGAACGCGAGGAGGACAAATCCTTTGCGGGATGTTTGTAAGTCTTTGCCATTACCGTTTTTGGATTGCCCAGAAACGAGCGAATGAGGTCAATGTAATGAACGCTATGGTAAAGAATCTCCAGGCGCGGATGTACCATCACGTGCGGAAAAATTTCCCATGGCGTGTTGATGGTTACACGCACTTCCATGTCGTAGACTTTACCAATGAAATTGTTTTCGACTAAGTAACGGGCTGCACTGACAAAGGGTGCAAAACGCAGTTGAAAATTGATTGCGGCAACAAGATTCTTTTTACGACACACATTAAGAATCTGTTGTGCCTGCGCCAGGTTATCGCCCATTGGCTTTTGAATGAGCACGGCAGAACCATCTGGCAATTGCAGCAGCGTTTCAATGTATTGTTCGGGCATGGTGGTGATGTCGTAAACGGCGTTGGCAGGTGCGGCCGCCACAGCTTCAGCTACGTTATCAAACACATGCGGAATGGAAAATTTCGCCGCCAATTTTTGCGCCTTTTCTTTTGTGCGGTTGGTGATGCCAAACACCGTAAACCCGGCTTTTTGGTAGGCGGGCAAATGGGCATCGCCCACTATGCCGCCGGCGCCGATGATGACAATGGGCTGCACTGTTTTTGGTAATTCGGGCTTGTAGGGTATGTTCATGTTTCGGTGGCTTCGTTGTTAATTTTTTTGTTAAGCTGCATTTGTAATTCTGCTCATCGTCCCTTGCGTCGCACTCTTGTACGTTTGGAACGATACTGGACTTTTGCTGAACCACAAAGACACGAAGTTGCACGAAGCCTTTGTGTTTCTTGGTGTCTTTTTGTCTTTGTGGTTCTAATGCTGCGTAGCGAACAAAGCGTACAAGAGTGCGACGCAACAAAAGCTAAATAGATGTTCTAACTTCTGGCTAAAAAGAACTTTTCAAATAACCGTACTTTACATTCGTCACGCAATCCTTCTTCTTATTTTACGCTTCCAAGTTTTGCTGCATGAAAACAATTGCCAAAGAAGGCTCGTATAAAAACATCTGGCACGGCACCGGCCGGCAACGGATTGAAATTCCAAAAACGGTGCTGAAAGCGCAGGTGCTCAGCAACCCCTTGTTGCAATCGCTTTACGTTGCCAGCCTTGGTTATTACCCCCAAGCCAAAGGGCATTACACGTACCGCAAAAAAGGCTTGCCCGAGAACTTTCTTTTCTTTTGCGTGGACGGAAAGGGCTGGTACAAGATCGGCAACGAACGTTTTGACGTAAGCCCCAACGAATTTTTCATTTTGCCCCAAAACGTAGAACATGCTTACGGAAGCAACGAACACGAGCCCTGGAGCATTTACTGGATTCACTTCGGTGGCTCGTCGCTTGCCTACTTTAACGCATTGCCGACGGTAAAAGAACATTGCCGCCCGATGCACATTAAAACAAGCGACAACATTGTGGCTTTGTTCAACAAAATTTACAAAACGCTTGAATCGGGTTACAGCATTGACAACCTTGTTTTTTCCAACTTTTGCCTCTCGCATTTTCTGACGCTTTTTCTATACAACGGCAAGCATTTTGACGCCGGCGTCGGCAAGCCGGGCATCATTGACGATGCCATTCGCTTTATGCAGGACAACATCAACAACAACCTTACGCTGAACGATCTTTGCGACCATTTTCATTATTCGCCGTCGCGGTTTTCCAGTCTTTTCAAACAACGAACGGGTTATTCGCCCATTGATTATTTTATTCAGCTTAAAATGCAAAAGGCCAGCCAGGCGCTTGATTTCACCGACCAATCCATTAAAGATATTGCGGCTGAATTTGGCTTCGACGATCCGTATTATTTTTCGCGGCGCTTTCGGAAAACTATCGGTGTGTCGCCCAAGAAGTACCGCTCCATCCGCAAGGACTGATGATAGTGAATGGTCAATGGTGAATAGTGAGTGGTAATCACCATCGCTCTCTTTCTTCAAAGAACCTAAAGATTGTAAAACGAAACGGCATTGTTTGCGTACACTTTCTCGCGTTGTGCTTCGGGTAGCAAAGAATCAATCACATTTTTATAAACCGTCCACGTATATGTGTAGCTGCCTGCAAGCAAAGACACGGGCCAATCGCCGCCGCAAAAGCAGCGGTCTGCACCAAAATTTTCCAGGGCAAAGGCTACGTAGGGTTTGATGTCTTCTGCCGACCAATCCTGTTTTTTTGTTACCGTACCCAAACCGGAAATCTTCGCAAAAAAGTTCGGAAGCGCAGCCGCTTCTTTCATTAGGCTGCCCCAACGACCAAACTTTTCTCCGCCGGCAATTGGCGGATGATTGAGGTGATCGAAAACCATCTTTAACGAAGGAACTTTTTGCGCAGCCGTCAGCACTGTTTCGATGTGTTCCGGCAGTACACCAACCACGTCGAACGGTAGTCCGTTATTCGCCAGTATTTGAAGGCTTTCCAATACTTCTTCCTGCAACAGCCACCGCGAATCGGTTTCGTCGTGAATGAGGTGGCGCATACCTTTGAAATATTGGTTCCGCAAATATTTTTTCTGAAGCAGTTCTTCTGTTTGTTCGGGTTGCATCAACGGCAGCCAACCCACAACGCCCACAACGGATTCTTTTCTTTCGGCCACTTCCAACATCCAATCAGTGTCTTCGTAATTGTTGGCCGACTGCACAAGCACCACATCGGTCACACCAACCTTCTTCTGCTCCTCTTCTACTTCTTCAATGTGATGCGTGCGGTTGAGAATGGACGTGTCGCCTTCGAGCCACAGATAATAAGCCTTGTCAAAATTCCAAACGTGCAAATGCGTGTCAATGATGCGGTAAGCCATTATAGAAATTAATTTTTTAAAGCAACCTGCGAAGAAAGGAATTCAGCCTCAATTGGCTCGTTGTGTTCACCCAACTGCGGAGCGCCGACAGGTGAGATCAACAATTGTCCGTCCACGCGAATGGGGCAACGCGTTGTCTTAATTTCAAGACCGTTACTCGTCTTTACTTTCAACTCCATGTTCAACACTTTGTAGCCTTCTTCTTTCATCAACTCGTCATAGTTGAGCACTTGCGCACACCAGATGTCGGCGGGTTGCAAAATGGATAGCCAACTTTCAGTAGTGCCGGTTTTTAAGTGCTGCGCCAATTCCTTTTTTATCTCGTCGCGTTTGCTGAACCATTCTTTTTTATCGGTGAAGACTTTCAAGCCTTCGCATTTCAACAAATCCGCAAGTTGCAAGATATCACCCATCGCCAACGCAAGATAACCGTTTGCGGTTTTGTAAATGCCGTACGGCGCTGCAATGTAAGCGTGGCCGTTATTCACCTTGCTTCGCACCGGCAATTCATTGCCGTCGTTGTAAAAGCAAGTCAATACTTCAAATTGAAAATCCAACACGCTTTCCAGCATGCTTACTTGTACCAATGCGCCCTCGCCAGTAATTGTTTTCTGAAAAAGCGCAGCTAAAATGCCTTGCGCAATGTGTGTGCCGGCAAGTATGTCGGCAACGGCAACGCCCATCGGTGTTGGCGTGTTGCTGTTGTTGTTGCTCAACCACGCAAGGCCCGATACCGATTGCAAAAGCAAGTCCTGACCGGGTAAATCCCTCCAGGGCCCTTCGTTGCCATACCCGCTGATCTCCGCGTAAACCAAAGATGGATTCAGTTCTTTTACCGTTTCGTATCCAAGGCCCAAACGCTCCATCACACCCGGACGGAAATTGTGCAACAACACGTCGGCGCTTTTCAAAAGTTCTTTGACGGTGTGTAAATCATCCGCGTCTTTTAAATCGGCCATGTAGCTTTCCTTGTTGCGGTTGATGGCGTGAAAGATGGTTGACTCGCCTTCAATCATCACGTCCGAAACATAAAGCTCGCGGCAAATGTCGCCTACGCCGCGGCGTTCAATTTTGATGACCCGTGCGCCCATGTCGGCCAGGCGCAAACCGGCAGACGGCCCGGAAAGGAACTGGCTGAAATCTATGACAACAATGTCCTCTAACAAATTCATGACGCTTCGTTTAAGAGTTCGGCTTTAATTTTTTCGGTGTGCTCGCCCAGTTTTGGTGCGGGACGTTTTGAAAACAATCGTTCGCCGTTGATGCGCACCGGGCAACGCGTAGTGACGATGTTTTTTTCGTCAACGTTAATGGTTTGTTCCATCTGCAAAACCCGGTAGGCTTCCTGTGCTTTCATTTCGCGCCAATTCAAAACCTGCATGGACCAGATGTCGTGCTGCTGCAATTGGCGCAGCCAGTGAGCGGCCGGGTGCTGTTTTAAAAATTGCGCAAGAATTTCTTTGATTTCGTCGCGACGGCTGAAGGCTTCTTCCTGCGAAAAGCGTGCAAGCGCCGCACAATTCAAGGCCGCCGCAAGTTTTGCCAACGGTACCATGGCGATGGCCAAAAAACCTTCGGTTGTTTCATAGATGCCATAGGGTGCGCTGAGCAAGGGATGACCGTTGCTAAAACGGCTTCGGCGCGGCTGTTCGCCGCTGGAATAATAAGTGGTTAACAACTCGAATTGAAAATCGAGTAATGATTCCATCAAGCTCACTTCAATTAAAGCGCCGATGCCTTTTTTGTGCCGGCGAATGAGCGCTGCCAGAATGCCTTGCACCAAATGCGCTCCGCACAAAATATCGGCAATGGCAATGCCGAAAGGAACGGGATCATCGTTCTCGTTTCCACTTGTGTAAACCAATCCCGAAAGCGATTGCAACAACAGGTCTTGACCGGGCTTGTCTTTCCACGGTCCTTCTTTGCCGTAGCCCGTAATTTCTGCGTAAATAATTTTTGGGTTAATAACTTTTGCAGAGGCATAATCCAACCCCACTTTTTCCATTACACCCGGCCGAAAATTGTGCGTGACAACATCGGCTTCTTTGATAAGCCTTTTTATCCAAAGCAGATCATCCGGATTTTTTAAGTCGGCCGCAAAGCTTTCTTTGTTTCGGTTGATGGTGTGGAAGAGTAAACTGCTTTCATCGGCCCACATGTTCTTAATGGCCAACTGACGGCAGGCATCGCCACCTTTTGGACGTTCAATTTTTATAACCCGTGCGCCCATGTCGGCCAGGCGCAAACCAGCGGATGGTCCCGATAAGTATTGACTGAATTCTAAAACTTTCAGTCCTTTTAATGGCAGGTGTTTCATGCAAGGGTTTTGTGAAGATGATGAGAAAGCGAACGCCGGTACAATGCGTTCAAGTCGCGCAAAACTTTTTCAGGGCTGCCGCCGTGCAATAAAAATTGTTGCAAGGGTTCGCCGGCGTTGTCCTGAAAATGCAAATAACCGTTGTAGCGTGGGCGCACGTATCCGCGTTGCAGAGCGGGCAAAGTACTTTCAAAATAATCGTGGCAAAGACGGTTTGCGGCTTCGTCTTTCCATGCCGACAAATGACCCGGCTGACCGCCGTGTTCCACGTAAAAAGTGGATTGGATTTCGGGCGATACAATAGCTTTTGCAAATTCAACGGCTATGTCTGCGTGCTGACTGAACGATGAAACGGCAATGCCCGTTCCGCCAATGGTTGTGCACAATTTTTCGCCGTTGAAGGAAACAACATCGGTGTAATGAAGCAAATGCTTCGCGTAGCCTTTTCGTGCATAATTTGAATAGCCGTATGCGAAAGGACAATACCAATAGTCGTCTTCTTTTGACATGACTTCCGCCACCGCGATGGGATTGCGCTGAAACATACTCTTGTCGAGAAGCGAATAAAATTCCCGCATGTCGTTCAATGCTTTCAACCCCGTTGTCGCATCAATTATTTCTTCTTCGCTTTGAAAAGGCTCTGCCCCGTGCGCAATGCAAAACGTATAAAAATTCATCAGCAAATCAATGGGAATGGCCGGTGCAGCCACCTTGCCTTCTTTTGCCAATGCAATCAGTTCGGCCCATGTTTGCGGCAGGTTAACGCCGTGTATTTGAAACAAGTCTTTACGATAAGAAGCAACGGGTGTAGCGGCATCAATAGCCAGAGCCCATTGATGGTTTTGATAAAAATAACTTTGGTGCGACGCGCCAACGGAATTTGCGGCTTGCTCGTCTAAATAAGCTTCAGATAAATGTTCATCCAATGGAAGAACGCAACGCAAAGCCGCTGCGCAACCAACCCAGGGATGATCAATAATTAGTAGATCGTAATGCTTTGTTAGCAACTCAATGGGGTAATCGGCAAACTCCTGCAAGGTTCGCTTTTTCCAAACCACTTCCACGTCCGGATGCAATTCGTTGAACCGTTGACTGTAGGCCAGCAGCGGCGTAATGCCGCGGCTGTGCCCCCAGGTAATTCCGTTTAAACTAATTTTCGACATGGTGTTCTGCTTTGTGAGAGACTGCTTTTTATAAACTTGCCAAACAAGAATGAAAGAACAAAATCAATACCCTGGATTCTGAACCAAATATGGATTGTTGTCTAATTCACTTTGCTGAAACGGCAACAGGTAATTGTTCGTATTAAACACCAAAGGCTTACCGGCCGGCGTTGACAAAGTCGGCAACTTGATGTGTGCAATGTTCCAGCGTTTCAAATCGTTGTAACGTTGTCCTTCAAACGCAAATTCTACTCTTCTTTCGTGACGGATGTAATCCCGAAGTTTCGCCTGCGTGTTGTATTTGGTCTGATCTACCGATGGCATGTTGATGCCGGGCCTTGCACGCACCTGGTTGATTGCATTGTACACCGACGCGTCCGGGCCACTGAGTTCATTCTTTGCTTCCGCATACATCAGCAATACATCGGCATAACGAAGATGAATGTAATCCTGATCGGTCTGCGTAGCGGTAGCGGTTGTAAACGGCGCTCTTGTCAAATCAACGTACTTCTCTACCAGGTAACCTGTAAAGGAGGTATAACTTCCGGCCCATACAACGTTTGTGTTTGGATTTCTCCACACTTCGTTCGGCAACTTGATGGATAAATCAAGGCGCGGGTCTCTGTTGGCGTAAGGATTGGCCGGATTGTACAAAGGCGACTCAGTAATGGGCTTCCCATCGGTCATTTCGTAATCGTTCACCAAATCCTGGTAAGGTTGCATTAGCGAATACCAACCCAACTCAATGTCCATTCCGGCCGCACCCGGACTTGTCCGTTGCGGGTTGGTTGTGGCCAGGTATTGCGTCGAAAACATGATCTCTGTATTGACAGCAGCCGTTGCCTGGCCTGCAGTTTTAAACAAAGCCGCATAATTGTTTGACAACGCAAATTTTCCACCCGAAATAATTTGTTGAAGAATGGTAGCCGCATCGGCCCATTTCTGTTCTGTCAGCAACACCCGTCCTTTCAAACCTTGCGCACTTCCTTTTACCGCATGGCCGTTGTATTTAACATCCGGCAAATTGGCAATGGCAAAGTCAAGGTCTTCTTCAATAAAAGCATAGACTTGTTCTTTCGTGCTTTTTGGGACCTTTGCTGCTTCAAGTGTTGAGGGAAAATTCCGGTAAATCACCACGCCGCCATAAGCCTGCACCAAATCAAAATAAGCCAGGGCTCGAATGAAGCGAACTTCTGCTTTGTAAGCGCTTTTCTGTGCATCGGAAATTGGCGCTTTGTCCACGTTGTCCAGGAAATAATTGCAAGAAGCAATGGCCCGGTAAGGCGTGCTGTAAAAGTTTCCCAAAGCGCCGGACAAAGAGGCCGAAAGACTGCCCGTTGTCATCAAGCTAAAATTGGTCTGATTGGTATTGTCCCAAAGAAAAGCATTGTCTGTTAAGCCATCCAAATACACTCTTTCGTAGCCAAGAAAATTTTGTTGCAAACGGGAGTACACACCGGCCAGTCCGCTTTGCACATCTGCCTCCGAACCCCAAAAAATATCCGTTGAAACGCTGTCAGGCGGATTCTTGTCAAGAATGTTTTTGCTACACGAAATGCCCGTTGCCAGCAAGAACAGAAAGAGCGCTGCAAGAAATTTATTTTTCGTCGTCATGTTTTTAGAATTTAACGTTTAAACCAACATTCAAGACACGGGCTTGCGGATACTGCACGTAGTTGCCGGTCGTGCTGCTTCTCTCCGGATCACTGCCTTCGTATTTCGTTATCGTAAACAAGTTCTCACCCGAAACATAAATGCTCAGGTCCTTGGCTTTTATTTTGGAGAAGACTGCTCTTGGGAATGTATAAGACAGCACAACGTTTTTCAACCGCAGGTAAGAAGCATCCATCAAGTAATAAGTAGAACCCCCATAAGCGGCAACGCCTGTGTAACCGGCTACGTAAATGCCCGGCAACGTGTTGCTGCGGTTTTGCGGCGTCCACGCATCGCGCCACTTGGTTGTAGGCGCCGTGCCTTGCATAAACGGATCGACGCCCCAGTTGTTTACCCTGTTTTTTAAACCTTGCACGCCTTGAAAGAAAGCGCTTATGCCAAAGCCTTTGTAATCGGCATTAAAGCCAAAGGAGTAGATGTAATCGGGGTAAGCGCCTTTCACCACTACGCGGTCGTTTGCGTCCACAACACCATCGCCGTTGACGTCTTTCATTTTTAAATCACCGGGTTTTGGATTGGGATTCAGCACGTGCTTTGGAACTTTTCCGGCGGCGGTATCTTCCACCTGAAAAATGCCGTCCCAGATGTACAAATAGTGCGAACCATAGGGCAAACCAACCTGGTTAATGCTGGTGCCAATGCCGGGTACTTTAATGTCAAGCACCTTGTTGTTGGCCGTAGATATTTGCGCGTTTACACCGTAATGAAATGCTCCAATCTGGTTTTGATGCCTCAGCTCCAGTTCTATGCCTCTCGACTCCATCTTTCCGTTATTGAATGTAGGTGAACCAAGGCCTAAACTTGCCGGAACCGGTTGTGAAGCCAGGATATCGGACGTGGTTTTTTTGAACCAGTCAAACGTTAATCCGAAGAGTCCTTTTCGCAGGTCGAGGTCAACACCAAAATCAAGGATGCGGGTTGTTTCCCATTGCAGGCTTTGGTCTTTGTAAGAATTCAGAACCGCAGCCTGCGCCGGTGTCGTGTTGCCAAACGGATAGCTGATGCCGCTAACGGTGACGACATTCTGATAAGCGTAGTTTCCAATTTCCTGGTTACCCAAAGTGCCATAAGAGGCACGCAACTTCAGGTTGTTCAGAAAACTTACGTTCTTGTTGAAAAAGTCTTCCTGCGATACAAGCCACGCTCCTGACACAGAAGGAAACACGCCCCAGCGGTAATCGGGCGATACTCTCGAGGTTCCGTCATAACGAAGGTTTGCTTCGAGCAGATACCTCCCTTTATAACCATAATTCACCCTACCGAAAAAAGATTGCAAAGCCCATTCGTAAGGAGCCGATAAGCCAGGCAAACGTGGGTACGTAGCGTTGATGGCTTCACCCGTATTTGTATAACCGGCAAGTTCTGTTAACGCAGTTGACACGCCGTTTAATCTCCTGGCCCGTAAAGTTTGAAACTTGCTGTACACCTGTTCAAAGCCAGCCAGGGCTTTTATGTCATGGTCTTTGGCAATTTTCGTCTCGTAGTTTACTACTGAATAAATTGTGGGGGTAATGGTTTTTGAATATTGATCCGTTACACCAAGATAGTCCGGACCAAAGAAGGCACTGGAACCAGTTTGGTAATCACCGGTTGCCGGGTCTTTCTGTTGCAACAAATAAGCACTGTACGGATGCTGGTACATCTTATAATATTCATCAACATAGTTGATCGCAACTTTTGACGTCCATGTCAGGCCTTTGAAAACTTTGATGTCAATATATGCCTGTCCGTTCAAGTTGTATTCTTTCGTATTCTGCCATCCCATTGCAAGCATTTCCTGTGGGTTACGGTTTCGGCCTTCCGCCTGGTAAGCTCTCGATACAATGCGGCCGCTGCCATCGGGTAAAAAAGGACCGTAGAGCGGACCTGCCGCATACACAGCCAGCGCAAAATTTTCGCTTGTAAAAGGCGGCTCCTGCCGGTCTTTGTACGTAAGGTTCATGGACGTTCCAATGGTAATGCGGTCGTTGATGTGGCTGGTATAATTAAACAGTCCGTTGTACTTTTTGAAGCTATAACCGGGAAGCATGGCATCCTGGTTTAAATAGCTTAGCGACAGGTTAAACGTGTTGCGGTCATTGCCACCCGATAGAGAAATATTATGGTTGCTTACAACGGCTGATTTAAAATAATAATCAACGTAATCGAAGTTGGGATAAGCGTTTTGGTCAGTTGCATTTTTATACTTTGCTATTTCCGCGGAATCGTAGCGGAAAGCCACGCCGCTTCTTGCCGCGGCCGCATTGTATAATGTCATGTATTCGGCCGAATTGGTAATAAAATCCGGCATCGCCGTGGGCGTATATACACCTACGTTTACACGATAACTAACGGTGGTTTGTCCCTTTCGTCCTTTTTTTGTTGTAACAAGGATAACGCCGTTGGCAGCTCTTGAACCGTAGATGGCTGCGGAGGCAGCATCTTTCAACACACTAATGCTTTCAATGTCATCGGGTGAAAGATTGTTGATGGAGCCTGTAACGCCGTCAATTAAAACAAGCGGCGCTGTGCTGCCGCCAAACGTAGCACGTCCCCTGATTAAAAGGTTTGGATTGTCTCTGCCCGGTTCACTTGAGGGCTGCGTAATCTGAAGCCCCGATACTCGTCCTTCGAGCAAATTGGCTACGTTTGGTGCCGGGCGTTCGGTTAGCGTTTTACCCGTAACGGCACTTACCGCACCGGTTAGATTAATCTTGCGTTGGGTACCATAGCCCACCACCACTACGTCTGTCATGGTGTTGGGAAGATTCGTCAGGCTAACGTTGTAAACGGATTGTTCGTTAATAGCCACTTCGGCAGTTTCTGTACCCGTGTAAGAAAATACCAATGCTTTTGCGCCTGGCGGAAGGTCAATGCGAAAACTACCGTCAGCGCCTGACAAATAAATGTTCTTGGTGCCTTTCACCTGGATGGAAACGTTGGCCAACGGCTCGCTGTTTTCGTTGGTTACTTTACCGGTAACAATGCGGTTTTGAAACCATCGCGTAAAGCCAAATTTCTTCTCGGGAGTAAAGCCGGGTGAAGCCGTAGCAGGAAGGTTTAAAAGAAGGGCTAACCCCGAAGCAATCAATGCACACTTCATAGCAGAATCGTTGAGTTGTTGAGGAATTTTTTGTCCTGGAGACGTGCGGTCTCAATCACGTTAATACATGACTAAGGTAACGGCACAGAGCAAGGAGAAACAATGGTTTCTTTTCGCAAAAAGATGGATTATCTTACCACCAAACAAAGCTGCGAATCCTCTTACAAGCACAGCTTTCCCGATGCGGTAAACCTTACGCAACGAAGAATTGCGAAACATAAAATCAAGACGTGATTCAACGCTTTTGCATAGCGTAGAAAAAGTCAATACCTAATTTTCCTGGCAAGGGGCGAGATGCCTTCTTTCTTTGAATCGAAGGGCGCGAGGTAAAAACTATAGCGGTAGTCCTTTGCAGCAATTTGGTACTTGTCAAGCGGCGCAGCCACATCGCTCCAACTGTCGTTGCCGCCCACACCCATTTGCACAAGATCAATGTTCAAGGTAAGATAACCTGCATCCTTTAAAGCGTTGGTGTGTTTTGCGTTTTCGAGATTTTCTTCAGTGTACGGCCAGGCACTCATTGAAAGCAGGCTGTCGGCAACAATCAACAAGCCTTCGTCTTTTTTGTTTGCCAACAACATCCAACGCACGTCTGTTCTGTTACCATTCTCCTGCGGTACGGCATAAGGCTCCATGAAATCAAAAATGTTTTGCGAATAGATGCCCGCATCAAAACCATAGGCTCGGTCAATGTAATTTTCCATCGGCCCTTTGCCGTACCAGGTAATGTTATCGAATCTTCTTTCAATGCCGCCCTGCATGCCCACTTTTGGAATGTTTGGCAAACCGGGTTTGCACGTTAATGCATAGTCAACTTTTAAAACACCGTCGCCGTTGACAGAATAAATTACCTGAACGGAAGCGCTGTCGTTTATCAACGAGTAATTACTTAAAATTTTTGCGATGCCTTTGTTTTCGAGGGACGCCACAACGTTCTTTAATTTCAGGCTTGACTCGTACCATTCGTGAAGCTTTTTGTTTGGCTTCCAACCGCGGCGATCGTTGTCGGTAAGCGGCCGTTTGAAGTGCGGCAAAAACGGCTGTGCAATTTGTTCCTTGCCTTTCCAATCGTAAGAAATCAACGCACCGTTTGTTTTATCGAAGGCAACGGCAAAATGTTTTCCGGAAACGATGTAACGGTTAACCGTTTCTTTTAATGACAAGCCCGGATAAATTTTATTCGATGCCTTTTGCACCGCCAAACCCGTTAACGCAAATTGGTTGGAGGCCACTTCAAAACCTTTGGGCGCCCAGACTTTGTCTTCCGCCAGTGTAAAATGAATATCCGCAAGATATTCGTCGCCGCTTTTCATTGCCGGCAGATAAGCCGCAATGCTGATGATTGTGTCTCTTCCTGCGGCAAGCGAAATTCGAGGTAACGTTTTGTTGACAACAACGTTCCCGTCTTCTCTCACAACCAGGTTCACGTTATAATCGTCAAGGTTTTTTACCGCATGGCGATTGGTGATTTTGATTAGCCCTTTTGCCGCATCCACCAGGTCAGTTTGTGCGCCCTGAAAAATGCGCTTGCATTCATACATTGCAGCCTTTGGTCTTCCGTCAGATGCTGCAATTCCTTTAATCGTAAAGTTGTCAAAATACTTTTCACCAAAATCGCCGCCGTAAGCATAGTATTCTTTGCCGCTGCTGTCGCGCTGCAAAATACCCTGGTCTTTAAACTCCCAAATCGCACCACCAATCACGCGGGGCGTTGAGCGAAATTCATCCCAAAACTCTTTCAGGTTTCCATTGGAGTTTCCCATTGCATGTGAGTACTCCACAAAAAAGATTGGACGATGATCACCATTGGCCTGCGTAGCTAAAAGTTTAGGCGTGAAGATGCCGGGATACATGCGGCTCACAATGTCAACCCAAGGTTCGTCCTGCGGATTTTGCAAGCGATGCGAATGATCGTTTGACTTTAAGTAACGCGGATCAGATGGATCAACATAACCTTCCAAACGCGGGTTGCCCATCGCCGGTTCGTAATGCACCGGACGTGTTATGTCGAAGTCGTGAATCCATGCCGACATGGCCGCATGATTCGGTCCTCGTCCCGCTTCATTTCCCAAGCTCCAGATGATGATGCTTGGATGATTTTTATCACGCATGGCCATGCGTGTGATGCGGTCCATGTAAGCGCCTGTCCATTGTGGATCGTTGCTCAACTTCCCTCCTAATCCGTGCGTTTCAAGATTGGCTTCATCAATCACCAAAATTCCATATTCATCACACAAATCATAGAGATAAGGATCCATCGGATAATGCGAGGTTCGGATGCAATTGAAGTTGAACTGCTTGATGGTTCGCACGTCCTGCAAAATGTCTTCTCTCGACAAGGCTTTTCCTTTTGTGGGATGATGATCGGGCCGATTGACGCCGTATAAATAAGTTTGTTTTCCGTTGATGAGAAGTTTACTGTTGTCCTTTGCAAATTCAATGCTGCGAAAACCAATCTTACAACTCTTTGCTTCGAGCAAATTACCTGTACTGTCTTCAAGCGAAAGCACCAACGTATAAAGATTCGGAATTTCATCGCTCCATTTATCGGGGTTCTTCACCGGTGTTTCCAGCAAACCAAACTTCACGTTGTCAAGCCGCGGATAAATTTCGTTGATGATGCTTTCGGCGCTTCGTTCGAGTGGCTTTTGGAACACGGGCTTGTTGTTGAGATAGAGTTGTGCCTTCAGGTTATAGCCGTGAATTTCCTTTCCGGTAAAATTGTCAATTCGCGGACGAATGCTCAACACTGCGTCTTTATATTCCTTGTCAAGTTTTGTTTGATAGAAGAAATCAGCAATACGGACTTTTGGTTCTGCGAGCAACATTACTTCGCGATGAATGCCGCCCAGTCGCCAGGTATCCTGATCTTCCAAAAAACTGCCGTCGCTCCAGCGAATCACCCACACGGACAAAACGTTTTCACCAGCTTGCAGGTAAGGCGTAATGTTGAATTCTGTCGAATTAAAACTGTCTTCACCATAACCTACAAACTTTCCGTTGAGCCATACTTTGAAACCCGTACCTACGCCACCAAAATTCAAAGTAACGTTCATGTCCTTCCACGCAGCGGGAAGGGTGAACGTTCGTTGATAACAACCGGTGCCGTTGTAATCGTGCGGCACGTACGGTGGATTCACCGGACGAAAAGGGTATACGGCTCCTTTATAAATGGGCTTGTCGTAACCTTTCATTTCCCAGTTGCTCGGCACTTCTATTTTCTTCCACCCTTGTACGCGGCTTTTGTAAAAATCTTTCGGTGCATCACCCGGTTTCAATGCAAACGAAAAATCCCAGTCACCGTTTAACGACATCATGCGTGATTGCGAACGGTTGCCTTTTAACGCTTCGTCAATTGTTGAAAAAGAATAAGCCGTTGCTCTTGAAGGCTCGCGATTGATGCCGCTAACTGCAGGGTCTTCCCAAGGTTCACGGTTATAAACGGTTGGCACAACAGGTATGGCCGCAGGTGTTTTATCCACCAACTGACTGTAGCTGATAAAGCAGGAGAACGTCAAAAGCGCAACAACAAAATATCGTTTCATATCTCGGTAAGAAATTCATCTTTAAACAAAAAGCCCCAGCCGGCGCGGTCGTGCGGACGGGCAAGGCCAGCCACAATTTGCAGTGGGTAATCAATCAAGGGATCAATCCAATCAAAGGACTCCGCTCCCACCCCATTTGGTATGGTGCACAAAAGCGGAATGTCGTAGTCTTTGTAATAATGTGGAAGTACGGGAACGTTGTAACTCGCTGCCAAAGCCGCACTGGCACGCCACGCTTCCACACCACCCAACCGAAGAATGTCCGGTTGCCAAATATCAATTGCATTTCGCTGCAAGAGTTCACGCAAGGGAAGTGCAGAATATTCGCGTTCGCCCATGGCCAGGGAAATACCGGCTTGATTGCGCAGCAATTGATAACCTGCAAAATCGGCGTGGTCAATGGGCTCTTCAAACCAATGAATATTTAACTCACGTGCTGCACGTGCCAGTTGCAAAGCTGAAGGAACCGTCATGCCCTGGTTAGCGTCCATCATAATACCGATGTCGTTGCCAACGACTTCGCGAACCTTTTTCAACCGCTCCAAATCCTCGTGCCAATCGGGTTTTCCTACTTTTATTTTCACGGCCCGAAAGCCGCGCTTTTTATAATCGCTGACTTCTGCAATCAATTCGTCAACGGAATAGGAAATCCAGCCGCCGCTTCCGTAAATCGGGATCTCGGTTCTTGAACCGCCCAACACTTTCCAAATGGGTTGACCCAATGTTTTGCACCAGGCATCCCACATGGCAATGTTGTAAGCCGCCTGCGCCCATCGGTTGATGCCTTCCATTCCAAAGTATTCGTTTGCCGCATCAAACTTTTCAAAAACTTTTACGGTGTTGTAAACCTTTTCACCAACGATCATTTCGCCCATGTCTTTTAGTGCACCGGCAATGGCTCGTGGACTGTATTGAAAACTGAGCAGGTACGATTCGCCGACAACGTCATTGGCCAACGAGATGCGTAACACGAGAAATGAAATTTCCGTCAGCGTGTGCGTCGCATCTGAAATTGGTTTGTTCAATTTTGTTTTTGCCGAATAAACCTTATAGCTCTTTATTTTTTCCATTATGTTTTCTCTTGCTTTAGCTTTTAATAACAGCTTGCTTTTCTTCTACTGAAATCGTTGGTTTATCAAATTGTTTTTCGCCTTTTATTTCCACATCGTCAACTGGTCTTCTTCGCCAGTAATTGGCGAGCAGCGAACCCGAGACGTTCATCCACGGACTAAACACTGCTGCAGGTAAACCTACTGTTCCTAATTTTCCCATGCTACCCGCAAGTCCGGATGCCATGCCACCATTTTGCAGGCCGACTTCAAAAGCAATTGTTCGTGCCGATGATTTATCCAGTCCAAAAATTCTGCTTAACCAATAACCAAAAAAATAACCCGCAGTGTTGTGCATCACCGAACATAAAAAAAGAAGAAAACCGACACGCAACAAATTTTCCCGTCCGGCTGCAGTAGTAACCGCTGTGAAATAAACAATGCCAAACATGGAAACATAAGGCATGATTCCGTCAAGCTTCGCGTATCGTTTCGCAAGCATGTGATAAAGCACGCCCACCGCAAACGCCCCGAATAAAAAACTCAGTATTTCCAATGACTGCAAAGCCTGCGGTGAAGCAATGTTTGCTTCAAATACTTTCCACAAACCAAGCGGCAACGCAATTAACCAAAGCATGCTTGCGATAAAAATAACGGTCACAGTTCTCCATCCTTTCGGTGAAGCAGTTTTAAGATAATCATGCAGCAGCGCAGCGCCAATGGGGACAAGCACAATCTTGACAATCTCCATCATCATGTTCACAAACTTTACTTCGATGAGCGTACCCGCAAGCAACTTCATTAAAAGCGGAGTAAGAAACGGTGCGGCCAGGGTTGAAAGCGCTGTCACCACAACTGACAAAACAAGATTGGCTTTTGCGATATAAGCCATTACGTTTGATGCAAGCCCGCTGGAACACGAGCCAATTAAGATAATACCCGCGGCAATTTCCGGCTCGAAATGAAAAAGTCTTGTGAGTGCAAAACCCGTTAACGGCATAATGGAAAAGTGGCAAAGCAGCCCAACGGCTACCCCTTTGCCGGTCGTAGCAATGCCCGAAAAATCTTTCAGGCTCATTTGAATGCCCATGCCAAACATCACCAGTTGAACAATGACGAGAATCAACCATTTATTTCGCAGGTCAACGCTGCCCCAATGCGAAAAGGCCGCAGGATAAATCATGGCCGTTACCACCGCTGCAATGATCCATGCCGTATAACGATAGCTTTTCAAGCTTTTTATAACGCTCATTCCGATGGCAAAGCCAACAATCGCAACCACCGCAGCCGGTTGCCAAATGTTTTGTTGCTGCAAAAGCAATCCCACCAGCAACGCAACGAAGCCAGCAGCGCTCAATACCAAACAAGTCTTCGCCAATCGTTTCATACAGCAAGTATTTTGTTTACAGGATTGTCGCAAGATGCTCGATAGCAATGCCCGGACTGGCGAGAATGGGAACTTTTTTATCCGCTTCACCTAAGGTGTCAACGACTCTTGCCATTGACGCCTGCGCCAGCACAATTACATCAACCTGCGACGACAATTCTTTCAACGCGGCCGCAACCATTTCATCGTGCTTCGCCGCATCGCCACTCATCAACGCACCAAAAGCGCCTTCGCATAATTTAGAAATCACCGTTACATCCTTACCGGCAACAGCGGCGCGGCGCTTAACCAAATCAGTCGTTGGATTCAACGTGGTTGGAAGCGTTGCAATCACACCAATCCTGTTTCCTGTTTGCACCGCTTTGTCAGCCATGGGTTGGTCAACACGCAACACGGGCACTTTGCTCAACGTTGCCGCTGTTTCCACCGCAGCGCCAATGGAAGAACAAGTGTATAAAATAAAATCAGCGCCGGCGGCTTCGGCTGACGCTGCATAATTCACGACACGTCTCGCGGTATCAGGCATTAACTCTCCACATTGAATCACGTTTTTTATCAAGCTATCGTCAACAATGTTGAAGGTTTGTACATCTGGCAAAAACCGCTTGCACAAATCCTGAAATACCGGCACCAGCGTCGCCGATGTGTGAATAAGTCCCAATGTTTTTTTTGACATCGTATTTTGATTTTGTCTTTTGTTTTGTACCAAGCAACAGGATATCCATTGAACATTCGTTGCAGTTTATCCTGAGTTTGCCGAAGGACACTCTTTTACATCCTGTTCGCTATTCGGCTGCCTTTATAAAAAAATCTTCGCTCCCAACTTGCCCGCCTTTAAAGCAAATTTCGATTCCGTTTACGGCTTTGTCTTTTGCTGTTGCCTTGCACAAAGGTGCGCCCGGTGCTAATGGCGCAATCATTTCCACCGCTTCGATACCCAATGCCCGTGCTGCATAACTGCTCGTGTCGCCACCCGCAACAACAAGCCGTTTCAGTGATGTTTGTCCGATCAATCGCTTTGCAATTTCACCCAACGCCTTTCCCAATTTTTCGGCAATGTTCTCTGAAGTATTTATTCTTTCAGCACCGTTTGAGTGAATAATTAAACTGGTTTTGTTATTCAGGATCGTCAATGATTTTTGAAAAACTTTTTCCATTTCCTGGCAAGCATCTTCACAAACCAATTTGCTTACGTCAATCACAATTTCTTTAAAACCATTTTGCAAAGCATGGTGAATTTGCTTTGTCGTAACCGGCGAACAACTTCCGCAAACGACAAGCAAGGGTTGTGGCCTTGAAAGCTTTTGCCATGCCGGTTCCTGCAAGCGGAGCCGTTCCTGAAAATGAGCCGCAAAAGCAATTTCAATACCGGAGGAACCTACAAGAAACAAAGGCTGACTTTGCGCAGCTTCATCACTCAACACAGCAGCAATCATGTCCAAATGGTGATTCTCCAACGCATCAAAAAAAATAACAGCTGCACCTGCCGATATGTTCCTATCAATAGACTTTTTTATTTCGTCTTCTCCCTTTATAACGTCAAGGACGGGAACAAGACCAATCTGCTTTTTCGTTTGTTTCCCTAAGTGCAAACGCAAATCGCTTTCGTCGGCGGGTGTTGTAGGATGATGCTTCATTGAAGGATGACGATCCAACCGAAAGACTTCGCCGTTGCTGCCAATGCCCATGCAGGCAAAGAGGTTTCCGAAAAACAGATACCGTCCCAAAACCGGCGCAGATTGAATAATTGGTGTAAAGCGATTGCCGAAAATTTTTGCACCCACATCAATTGCCTTGCCGATGCTTCCAATAACAGGCGATGAATCAAACGTTGAACAAACCTTGTAATGAATGAATTGTACACCTGACTCTCTAATTTGCTTCAAAGACGGTTCCAGTGCGGCTTCCATCGCATCAGGACTTAACGACCGCGTTGCGCCAGCTACACCAAAAGATTGTAAACCTTCGTACATTTTGAGTTGTTCAATCGTGGGCGGCTCCAAAAACAAAACGCTTTTCAACCCTGCACGGCAAAGCCATTCAAGGGCATCGGTCGAGCCCGTGAAGTCGTCGCCGTAAAAAGCAAAAAGCGGTTTATTGTCAGTCATTACTTGCCTCCAAATTTTTCCACTGATTTTGCAAACTCGGGATAAATGTTTACAGCTTCTTCCAACTGCAAACCATCAACCGCACCTTTCCACGCTTGTTGCAAAGCAGTAACACCTGCTGCCGCGCCCATTGGATGCGCCATGATGCCGCCACCGGCCATGTACAAAAGATCAACCGTCTTTGTTCGCCGCCAGGTTTCAAATGCTTGTCCGCCCCATTGCCCTGATGAAACAACCGGTAATGGAGACGGTTTCTCCGTCATTGGCGTTAAACAAACTTCAATGGAACGAACAACCGAATCATCGCTTTCCCAAAATTTATTTTGAATTCCGTTCACATGGATTTGATCAACGCCTGCCAAGCGCCACAATTTTTGATAAGCCGGAAAATCAATACCGAGCAAAGGATGCCGTGTCATCATGCCCCAGCCGTTGCGATGGCCGTGGATAGCGAGTTCACCGATGTCGCAAATCTTTTTTGTTGCGGAAATGCCCACGCTGTTCAAGCTTATCATCGCACAAGTGCCGCCGGTCTCTACAATCGTTTCGTAGCGGCTCAACATCTCGTCCACTTCGCCGCTGATATTGAAGGCATACATTACTTTCTTTCCCGTTTTATCGGCCAAACGATTCACAACATTCATTGCGGCCTCAGCCCTTTTTTCAAAAGGCGAGTTGGCAGAAGAAGAAAGCAACTCGTCGTCTTTCACAAAATCAATTCCGGCTTCGCCAAGCGTCTGTACCATCTCCGCCGTTTGCGCCGGTGTTAAGCCAATGCTTGGTTTGATGATGGTGCCGATCAGTGGACGGCCTTCTACGGCGGTTAGTTTGCGACAACCTTCAATGCCAAATTGTGGTCCGCGAAAATGTTTAACATACGCATCAGGAAGATTAATGTCCATCAATTTCAATCCCGTGAATTGCCGCAGCTCGTACAAATTTCCTTGCAGGGTTGAAATCAACACGGGTAAGTTGTAGCCAAAGTTTTCAACCGACCACGAAACCTTTACCACAGCTTGATGATAAACACCAGGAGAAAGTTTTTCGCTGGGAATAGAGGGCTGACTAATCGTTGCACCCTTCTCCACAGATTCTACTCTTGCAGCAAACCGTTCTTTCAATTCCGCAGTTTCGCCGGGCACGGCTACAAAGGTCCCCGACGATTGTTCGCCGGCTAAAACTTCCGCAGCTTTTCCCGGTTCAAAAGGTGTCTCGATAAAATATGTTGCTGTGATTCTTTCCATTTAATTCACTTGGTTCAATACAATTTTATTTTGCCTTGTAACTAACGGTGTAAGCTTTATCCGGTTCAATCATCAACGTGTAATTGTTACCGTCTTTTGCTTCTATCACACCTTCTTTACAAACCGGTTTTGTTTTGCTTTGAAAAGATAGCAGGCCCTTCCCCGCAGCACCTTTTACTTTCATCTGCGTCGTACTGCAATAGACCTGAATGTTTCCAGCTGGTGTTGGCACTTCGCCCTGCATCCATTGCAGGCCCCCCAACTTTGGTTCAATTGAATAGGTTGCATAACCCGCAGCGGTTGGCTTCACGCCCAGATAATATTTGCCCAACAAATAAATAGGACTTGCACCCCAAGCATGGCAAAGGCTTTTTCCAAACTCACGTCCGTACATTGCATAGTGCTCTGCACCTCTTTTTGTGGGGTTGTATTCTTCCCAAAACGATGTAGCGCCTAAGTTCAACATACCGCCCCAATAGTCCTTCATTTGCTTCAAAACATAATCCTGCTCTCCCATGGCGCAAAGCGCTTCCAATTCGTAAAAGTGCATGTAGGGTGTAGTAATTTTTTGAATGCTGTCGTTGAGCAAAACGTGTTGTTTCACTTCCTGCTTTTGTGCGTCATTGAAGTAATTAAAGAAGATGCCGAACATGTTGGCGTAACGGGTAACGTTGTCCGTTTGTTTGCCGTCAACGCGGCTGTGAACAAGTGCGTGTTTTTGCGAATTCCAATAAAGCGAAAAGAGTCTTTTCTTCAGATCGTCTGAAAGTTTAGTGTAGGTTATTTTTCCACTAGCGTCATTTACAATGTCAGCACAAAGCGCCATTGTCTCCAAGCTTCTTGCAAACAACATTTGCTCAAAACTCACTTCTCCTTTTTTGCTTAAGCCATCGGCCCAATCAATGAAGATCCAATCGCCAGGCAAACCTTGCAACAGACCATCTTTGTTTCGTCGGCCAAGCACATACTCCATCATGCTTTGCATGCGCGGATAAAAATTTTTGACGAAGCTTTTATCGCCGGTGTATAGATAATAATCGTAGATGCCGAGGAACCAGTAAAAGGTATAATCCATGATGGTGTTGATGTGCCCCGTTACCGGGTCTTTACCACGAAGCGCCGCCATCGTTCTTTCAACGGTTGGTGAGTCGAAGAACAGGTAATAGTTCATCAAATAACTCTGGTACGCATCGCCGCTCCATACCCAGCGGTCACGCTTTATGCCGTCGATGAAGAATTCTCTTGTGGCAAGATGCAGTGTGTATTTGGCCACGTCGTAAATGCGGTTGATTTCGTCGTCGGAACAGTTGAAACTTCCGCGGTCTTTCACATCGGCATATTCGTAGAGCATCGAAACGGAATCAAGGCTGATCGATGGGTCCATCACGACGTTCACGTAACGAAATGCTTTTGACAAAGGCATGGTGGAATCTTTCTTCGACGCAGTTGCAAACTGAAGCCGGTCAAGGGTTACAGCGCCGTCTTTTGAAAGCGCTTCTTCTTTTGATTCGCCGTAATACAAGGTCATGGCGCCACTGCCTTTCACACCGTGCACTTTGATAAAACCAAAGGTTTCTTTGCCAAAATCAATCAACTGCGAAGTACCAACCTTTGTTACGCCGGCCGCGTGTTGAGGCACAACAGGAAGTTTGAATTGCGACGGAAGATTTGTGGGCGAATTAAAATTCCAACTGCCCGCGTTGAGCCATTTGGTCGCCGAAACATCAGAGGTTTTTCCGGTTTCGTCAATCCATTCTTTGTCTTCAAAAGTGAGCAACCAACTGCTGTCGGAAACAATTGTTTTGCCTCTTACGTAAATGGTTGGTGGTGAAGCCTGGTTAAAAACTTTTACGTTGATGCGGTGTTGTCCTGCAGGAACATTAATGGTTGTAGGCGTTCCTTCAAAAAGTTTTCCGTCAAGCTTTACGTTGTATTTGCCTTCGGCATAAATGGCAATGTCTTCGGGTTGCGAAAGATTGAAGTCTTTGTGAAAGTCCATCAGCGGGAAATGGCTGTCAACTTTCCAAAAAACAGGAAAGAAAGAACCGCGGTCGGTGCGGCGGTTTTGCATGTTGTTGCTCAACCAGATTTCGTAATCGCCTGGATACCAGATCCAGGTAGCTTGTTGGGAAAAGGCAGCCGAAGTCAAAAGTAAAAAGTAAAAAAAAGTGGCTGTTTGAAGCAATCTTTTCTTGAATTTTGAATTTTGAATTTTGTCTTTGTTGCCGAATAGACTTACTGAACATACACGAGTGCGACGCAACGAACGTTTCATAGTAATAATACAGCTTGGTCCACAAAAATTTTCTTTCTCTTTTCTCATGCTTAATGTCCGTTAAAGATGATGTACAAGGATAGAATGACGACGCCGAGCAAGGCAAACAACCATTTAACTTTTTTGCTGGTGCGGGGAATGTTGGCGGTTTCGATGGTACTCGTTTGCGGATTGCGGTCGGTGAGCGAAATAATGATAGCTGCCATTAACAAGACTGAAAAAATGTAAAATGACAGCAACAAGAAATGCGGCCACATTGGGTATTTATCGGCGGGCAAAACCCACAGGTACAAAATGCCCACGAACAAGCTAAACGCAGAACCAAAACTTAAAATTGCGTTGACGGCTTTTGCGGTGGTGCGCTTCCAAAACACGCTCAACAAAAACACCACCGAAAGCGACGGCGCAATAAAGCCGAGAACCGCCTGAAAAATATTAAAGAGGTTTTGCCCGCGAATTTTGTCAATGGCAACGGCCATGAGCACAGCAAATAGACAGCCTACGACAACGGTAATGCGGCCAACTTTAATTTGCTCCTTCGTGGTGGCGGAAGGATTGATGTTCTTCACGTAAACGTCGGTGGTGAACACGGCGCTTAATGCATTGAGTGAAGAACCGATGGTACCAACCAAGACGGCGATCAACACGCAAATCACAAGCCCGTTCATGCCGGATGGAAAAAGATTAGTGACCATCGTCATGTAGGCGAGATCGGAGTTTTTGAGTTGTGGAAACAGTGCAAAACACAGAATGCCGGGCATGATGAAAAGCGGCAGGGCTAAGACTTTCAGCCAGCCGATAAAGTTGACGCCGAGTTGTCCCTGCTCTAAATTTTTTGCACCCAATACGCTTTGCACCATCGCCTGATCGGTGCAGAAAAAAGCCACAGCCGCAACGGGATAGCCCAACAACATTGCTTGCCAGGGATAAGATTTATCGTTTGATGGTTTGATCAAATTCCAATAATGCGAAGGCACTTTATGATACAATGCGGAAAGGCCGCCGATGCGTTGCAAACCGAGATACGTTAGCGTGAGCGAAACGACAATCAGCAAAATCATTTGAAAGACGTTCACTTTGGCAATGGCTTTTAAGCCGCCGGCGAATGTGAAGATGCCCGAGAAAGCAACCAACACAATCACTGATTGCCACATGGGAATGCCGAGAATTTGTCGTACCAACACACCACCGCTAAACAAGCCAAGCGACAACCAACTGACCAAAATTTTTATGAGTGCATACCAGGCAAGAATGTTTCGCGTATTATCACCGTAACGCTTGCCCATGTATTCGGGCATGGTGGCAACTTTGCTGGCAATGTAACGCGGAGCAAACACCATTGCCAGCAACATGAGAAATACGAAAGCGTACCACTCAAAATTACCCGCAACAATTCCTGTTGCATAGCCGATGCTTGCAAAAGCCAACAGAGATGACGGACCAACGTTGGTGCCCCACATGTTGAAGCCGATGTTGTACCAGTTGAGTGAATGGCTGGCGAGAAAAAGCGTTTCGTTTTTTTTCTTTTGCCGAAAGCTGGCGATGTAACCAATTACCAACAGCACGATTAAATAAACGCCGACGACGACGAAATCCAACTTGGTGAGCTTGTCATAAATTGGATTCATAAGCCGTATTGATTTAAGATGTCCTGGACTTTTATTGGCCGTCCTGTTTCCAGCGATTTGTCCATCGCCTGCAACAAAGCAACGGTGCCGATGCCTTCCTTCATGTCTGGGTATGCAGTAAAATTTTGTTCGATGCTGTCGGCGAAATAGTCGAGATAATTTTGGTATTCACCGGCATGATGGCTTTGTCCTTCAAAACGGAAATAATGTTTCATCACTTCATCGCCCCAACGAATAACTTTTTCTTCTCCTGTCTTGTCAGTAATTGCATACCGCAGTTCGTGGTAATCGGCTTGCGAAGCTCCTTCAGTGCAACGAAGAACGGTGCTCATGCCGCTGTCACGTGCCGGTGGTTGCGTAGGACCTGTGTAAGCCCCGCTCACTCTTGCAATGCGACCGTCTTTTGCTTTAAAGAT
>Ga0308175_100000115_pt1 | contig 61012 bp, 55 predicted proteins | sample PhyCR1_3_FD_203893 | JGI IMG/M metagenome (GOLD analysis project Ga0308175, IMG submission 203893) | Soil microbial communities from UC Gill Tract Community Farm, Albany, California, United States - DLSLS.C.R1 | ecosystem: Environmental > Terrestrial > Soil > Agricultural land | place: USA...
CGGCACATCGGCCGCGCGCCGCCGCTCCGGTTCGGCGGGGGCGCCTCCCCGCCGCGCGAGCCGCACCAGGCCCCATCCCAGCACGAGCAGCAGCGCCGACGTGATGCCGAGCACGACCAGCCCGGCGAGCCCCCACAGCCACGCCGGCACGTCCTGCCTGCGCTCGCGCTGGAGCACGTGCCGATCGGGCTGGAACGCGCGCGTCGCCGACGCGAGCGCGGGGACGGCGGGCACCGGGATCGCCGCGTCCGCCGGCAGCGCGACCGGGATCGCGGCGAGCTCGCGCCCGCGGTTCATGCGGATCATCGCCTTCCACGAGCCGCCGACCGGGATCGGGCGCGTCGTCGCGTAGACGCCGCCGCCGAGCGCGCGCAAGCGGTCGACGACGAGTCTGCCGCCGCCCTGCCAGGCGGTCACGGTCAGCCACTCGGCGTCGGCGACCGCGCTCGGCGGCTCGAAGCGGATCGTCGCCGCGACCGTGCGCGCGGCGTCGCCGGGGCCGCCGCCGGCGTGGACCGTGCGCAACGCGATCCGGGCGTGCGCGTCCGTCGGCGCGCTCGTCGGCAGCAGGAACGCCACCGCGGCGGCGACCGTCAGCAGGCTGGCGCCGGCCAGCGCCCACGCGCGCGGACGCCCCGTGAGCGCGGCGTCGAGCCGCAGGGCGCCGGCGACGAAGACGCCCAGCACGCCGGCCGCGACGGCGACCGGCAGCGCCAGCGCGATCGCCTGCGGAAGGTCGTGCGCCACCCACGGCAGCGGCATCCAGACGTGGCTCCAGGCGTACTCGACGAGCACGCCGAGCGTGCCGATCAGCGCGCCCGCGAGCACGCCGAAGGAGAAGCGGCCGGGCCGCACGAGCAGCGCGGCCGCCTCCACGAGCACGCCCTCGGCGACGTAGAGGGGGAAGTGGGGGACCGTCTCGCCGAGCACCGGGCCGACGAGCAGCGACAGCCCGCCGCGAATCGCCAGGTAGAACGCGACGACCGCGAGCGCGCCGCCGCGCCCGATCAGCGTGCGCGCGACGACGAGCGCGAGCGACGCGGCGGCGGCGATCAGCAGCGGGTGGAACAGCTGCGAGAACTGCGGGACGCCGAAGTCGTACTCGCCCTGGAAGATCGAGAGGCCGATCAGCAGCCCGCCGCAGGCGCCGATCGCGCGGCTGTGCCGCAGGCGCTCGGCGGTGAGGCGTGCGCGCGCGCCCTCGCTCGGCGCGGCCGCCTGCCAGCCCTCGGTGACGAGCACCAGGATTCCGACGAGCGTCATCGCCGCGCCGCCGAGCAGCATCAGGTGCGTCGGGCCCCACAGCGTCACGTCCTGCCCGAACAGGCGGTGCGAGACGTCGTCGAGCGGGAAGCCGATCATCGAGAACGAGGCGCACGCGGTCAGCAGCACGCCGGCGACGGGGACGTGCCAGCTCGGCGCGATCCGCACCGCGGCGGGCGAGCGCGGGTCGCCCTCGCGCGGCAGCACGATCGCGAACCAGCCGGCCGCGAGGATCCCGTAGAGGCCGAGCAGGATGAAGTAGTGCGCGGGGTTCGCGAGCGGGCCGGCGTCGCGCCCCTGGTCGATGTGCAGCGAGATGTCCCAGTACATGCCGAAGGCGGCGGTGAGCAGCGAGACGCCGGCGATCGCGCTCGGCAGCGCGGCCCAGCCGGGCAGCCCGGTGTGGCGGCCGAGCGCGGCGGCGAGCCGCTCGAGCGGCGCCATGCGGCCGGCGCGGTAGCGCAGGCCGGCGATCATCAGGAGGACCGTCGCGAAGCTGACGGCGATCGTCGCTCCAGCGACCTGGCCGAGCGCTGCGCCGCCCGCAGGGGGCGCGCCGGCGGCCGCGAGCGTGAAGAAAGAGTGCATGGCCGTATGCTACATCGACCGATGACACATTCAAACCTGTCATGTCAGCGCGCGCGACGCGCAGGCCGCTTCGTAGGATGTTGCGCATGAGCGAGCGGCGCGCCGGAGAGCTGACGATCGACGAGCTCGCGCGCGAGACCGGGATGACGGTCCGCAACATCCGCGCGCACCAGTCGCGCGGACTGCTGCCCGCGCCGGAGGTGCGTGCGCGGACGGGCTACTACGGGCCGGAGCACGTCGCGCGCCTGCGCCTGATCCAGGACCTGCAGGCGGAGGGCTTCAACCTCAAGGCGATCGAGCGCCTGATCAGCGCCTCCGACGGCGCGAGCGAGGAGGTGCTCGCGTTCGGCCGCCAGGTGCTCAGCGCATTTGCCGACGAGGAGCCCGAGGTCACGACGCTCGAGGACCTCACGACGCGGCTCAGAAGCACCGACGAGCGCGCGATCAGACGCGCCGAGAAGCTCGAGCTGATCAGACCGCTCGGCGACGGCCGCTACGCGGTGCCGAGCCCGACGCTGCTGCGCGCGGGGGAGGAGCTGGCCGAGATGGGCGTGCCGCCGATGCACGCGCTCGCGGTCGCGGAGCAGATCCAGCGCCACACGCGCGCGATCGCCGACCAGTTCGTGCGGCTGTTCATGGAGGACGTCGCCGGCGGCGAGCTCGACCCCTCCAAGCGCACGCCGCAGGAGTGGGCGCTGCTGAGCGACGCGCTCACGCGCCTGCGCCCGCTCGCGAGCGAGGCCGTCCGCGCCGCCTTCCAGCAGACGATGTCCGCCGCCGTCGAGCGGCAGCTGCAGAAGACGCTGCGCGGCTGAGTCAGCTCTGCGGGACGCCGACGACTTCGAGGTCGTCGATGTCGCGGAAGTCGGCCGGATTCGCCGTGTAGACGGGCAGCTCGTGCGCGACGGCCGTCGCCGCGATCATCGCGTCGTACGCGCGCGCCGCCGGCTTGCGGCCGCTGCGGCGCAGCGACGCCGCGACGCGCGCAAACGCCCGTGCCGCGGCTGCGTCGAACGGCAGCGGCGTGAAGTCGGCCTCCGCCTGCTGAAGCTGCGCCTGCCGGGCGGCGCGTTCGGCGTCGTCCTTCGCGACGAGCGGTCCGACTGACAGCTCGGCGAGCGTCACGGTCGTGATGAGCGGCTCGTCGGGCAGGGTCGCCGGATCATCGAGCTGCGGCAGCAGGATCACCGTCGAGGTGTCGAGGATCCCGCGTGGGTGGCTCACAGCTCGGCGTCCAGCAGCGCGTCGAGGTCGGCGCGCAGCGCCGCCGGGTCGACATGGGGGAGGTTGCGCCAACGGGCGAGCAGCGTCGCGGCGCTCACCGCCGGCGGGGCGGTCGGGCGCAGCTCGGCGACTGGCTTGCCGCCGCGCGTAATCGTGATCTGCTCACCGCGCGCGGCGCGGTCGACCACTTCGCCGCCGCGATGGCGGAGGTCGCGAATCGTCACGTCGCTCATGCGACAGACGGTATCACGCGTGACACATACTGGCTAGGAGAACCTCGGCAGCGCTCTGCCGCCGTTGTCTCTGACGACCATGCGCTCGTACATGCGGCGGGCGCGGTCGGGGTCGGCGGGGGCGAGGTCGTGCAGCTCGCGCGGGTCGCGGCGGTGGTCGAACAGCTGCGGGTCGGCGTTCTGGTTGTCGCCCATGTACGACCAGCGTCTGTCGCGCGCGAACACGATCGAGCTGTACGCACCGGTCACGTACGTGCGCTTCTTCAGCCTGCGCTTGCCGCGCGGGCCGTCGAGCAGCGGCAGCAGGTTCTGCCCGTCCATGAAGTCCGGTCTGCGCACGGTGCCGGCGTGCAGCAGCGTCGTCGCGACGTCCTGCGTCTGCGTGAGGTAGTCGGTGGTTCTGCCGGCGCCGCGGCCGTCGGGCGAGCGGATCATCAGCGGCACGTGGATCAGCTCCGGATGGCACTGCGTCGCCATCTTCGCCACGTAGCCGCGCTCGCCGAGCAAGAAGCCGTGGTCGGAGAGGAACAGGATCAGCGTCTCGCGCTCGAGCTTCAGCTCGTGGAAGCGCTGCATGAAGTTGCCGAACCAGTGGTCGGACATCGACAGCTCGGCGCGGTAGAGCGCCTTCATCTGCGCGACGTCGTCGGGGCCGAGGCCGTTCGTCTTCGTCGTGCCGTTGAGCACGGTGCCGGGATCCCATGCGCGGTCGGTCGAGCCGCCGTGCAGCTTGATGTATTTGGCCGGCGGGTCCCACGGCTCGTGCGGGTCGAAGCAGTCGAGCATCAGCGCGAACGGCTTCCTCTGCCGGTTGCACTCCTCCAGCAGCCGCATCCCCGCGGTGAAGACCTTCGCCGGCAGGTAGTCGGCCTCCGATCTGCGCCCGGCCTGGTTGGCGAGGTACTGGCGCATCTTCTGGCCCGAGCTGGAGTCGAGGATCCGCGGCGGCACATGCCGCGCCAGCTCCGCGTCGGAGATCAGGCTCGCCGGGTGCGTGACGGTGCCGGTCTGGCCCGGGACGGGGTGATAGCGGTGCAGCGCCTGCTGGAACGGCTTCTGCGAGGGCACGAGCACCCACGGCGTGTCGACCGCGAGCGCGGTGAACCAGCCGGCCGCGCGCAGCGTCGTGACGAGGTTCTGCACCGGGATGTCCTGCCAGCCGGGCGTGCCCGGCATGTCCGGCGGCGGCGCTCTCCAGTCCGCGAACGGAAAGATCCGCCGCCCGCCATAGATCGTCGCGCGCGCCGGCCCGGTCGGGAACGCCTCCGGATAGACATGCGTGAAGCGCAGGCTCTCGCGCGCAAGCGCATCGAGGTTCGGCGTGTGCGCACCCCGCCGCCCATACGACCCCAGGTGATCCGCACGGATCGAATCGATGATCACGAGCAGCAGGTTCGGCGCCTCGCCGCGCTTGACCCGTCTGACCCGCGCGGCGCGAATCGCGGCCGACGTCTCCGCGCGCGCCTGCGCGGCGGAAGGCGTCGTGGCGGCAGTCGCCGTACGCGCCGCGGTCGTCGCCGCGGGCTCGCCGGAGTCCCCACAGCCTGCGGCCGCGATGGCGCCGAGCCCAGCCGCGCCCAGCCCAGCCCGCCGCAGCAGCTCACGTCGATCCATCGACCCGGGGGACATCGGCCGCGCACTGTAGCGAGGTCGTCCCAAGCACCGGCCGATCCGGCGGGTGGGCCTCCGAGCGCGGAAGCTGGCAGCGCCGATCGGGCGGGTGGCCGTGAGGATGCACGTGCGCCGCCCGAAGGGCGGTGTGCGCGCACCCGGAGCGGACAGGACCCGCCCGCAGCAGCGTTCGGGCTACGAAACCCGAGCCGCCCGCGGATCAGCCGGCAGCGGCGTCAGCGACGCCTCGATCTGCTCCCGCAGGTGCTCCAGCTTCGGCGGCAGCGACAACCGCCGCCCGATCTCCTCAGCAGGCTCATCGGCCGCAAACCCCGGCCCCCGCGTCGCGATCTCGAACAGCACCCCGCTCGGCTCGCGCGAGTAGACGCTTCTGAAGTAGAAGCGGTCCACCAGCCCGGACGTGTGGCGCCCCGCCGCGCGGTAGCGCTCGTCCCACGCCTCGATGTCCTCGTCCTCGGAGGTCCAGGCGATGTGGTGCACGGTGCCGGCGCCGCCGATCCCGCGCTCCTCGGGCGCCTGGTCGTAGCCGTAGAAGCCGCCGCGGCGCGGCCCGCGCGAGAGCCACTCGCGCCCCGAGCCGTCGTCGAGCGCCTCGAACCCCAGCGTCTCGCGCAGCAGCGCTGTGCTGGCGCCCGGGTCGGCGCTGTAGGCGCGCACCCCGGCGAAGCCGCGCAGCGCGTGCTGCTCCGGGATGTCGGGCGCCGCCGCGACGAGCGGCTCGTCACCGGAGTCGTCGACCAGCAGCTCGAGCCCGAGTCCCTCGTGGTCGGCGAAGCGCAGCGCGTCGCCGTCGCGCTCCACGGCAAGCCCCTCGCCCTCCAGCCGCCCGGCCCAGAAGTCCAAAGCCGCGCCGTCGGCGACCCGGAACGCGATGCGGTGGATCATGCCCGCGCCGTCGCGGCCGGGCCGCGCGTTCGGGTACTCGAAGAAGGTCAGGTCGGCGCCGGGGCTGCCTCTGTCGTCGGCGTAGAAGAGGTGGTAGACGGTCGGGTCGTCCTGGTTGACGGTCTTCTTCGCCATCCGCAGCCCGAGCACGCGCACGTAGAAGTCGACGTTGCGCGGCGCGTCGCCGGTGATGCACGTGATGTGGTGAATGCCGTCGAGCTGCACCGCGTCCTCCTGAAGTAGTTGTACGTGCAACGATCTTAGTCGCAACGGCGGTCGGCGTGCAACCGGCGCGCCGCCGGGGAACGTATTCCCTCCATACCCACCGTTCTGCTCACCGGAGCCACCGGCTACGTCGGCGGCCGTCTGCATCCGCTGCTCGCCGACGACACGCTGCGCTGCCTCGTGCGCGCGCCGGAGCGAGCGCCCGCAGCGGTGCGGCCCTACGCCGTGCGCGGCGATGCGGTCAGCGGCGAGGGGCTCGACGCGGCGCTCGAGGGCGTCGACGTCGCCTACTACCTGATCCACTCGATGGGCGGCGAGCACGACTTCGCCGAGCGCGACCGGCGCGCCGCCGAGACGTTCGGCGCGGCCGCGGCGCGTGCCGGCGTCGGACGCGTGATCTACCTCGGCGGCCTCTCGCGCGACGTCTCCTCCGAGCACCTGCGCAGCCGCGACGAGGTCGCGCAGATCCTCGCCCGCCACGTTCCGGCGCTCGTGCACGTGCGCGCGGCGATGATCATCGGCCCCGGCGGTGCGTCGTTCGAGATGCTGCGCGCGCTCGTCACGCGGCTGCCCGCGATGGTCTGCCCGCGCTGGATCGACACGCGCACCCAGCCGATCGCGCTGGCCGACGTCGTCCGCGCCTTGCACGCGCTGCGCGACTATCGATTCGTCGCCGGCACCGACGACGTCGAGCTCGGCGGCGCCGACGTCCTCAGCTACCGCGAGATGATGCAGCGGACCGCGCGCGTGCTCGGCCGCCGGCCGCCGCTGATCGTGCGCGTGCCGGTGCTGACGCCGCGGCTCTCCTCCTACTGGGTGCAGCTCGTCACGCCCGTCGACGCCGGGCTCGTGCGTCCGCTCGTCGACGGGCTGCGTGAGGAGATGGTCGTCCACAACCCGCCGCCGCCGGGGATCAACGACGCGCCGCTCGGCTTCGACGACGCAGTCCGCGCGGCGCTCGAGCACCGCTGATACGCTCGGCCGGTCGACCCAGGGGGACGCATGGGGGAGAAGGTCAAGGCCGCGGTCATCGGCCCCGGCAACATCGGCACCGACCTGCTGATGAAGCTGCAGCGCAGCGAGGCGATCGAGACGGCGCTGATGATCGGCATCTATGCGGAATCGCCCGGCCTGGAGCGCGCCCGCGAGCTCGGCGTCGAGGCGAACGCCGACGGCGTCGAGGCGGTGCTGGAACGCCACGACGTCCCGCTCGTGTTCGAGGCGACCGGCGCGAAGGCGCACCTGCAGAACGCGCCGCGGCTGCGCGAGGCGGGCAAGGTCGTCGTCGACCTCACGCCGGCGGCGGTCGGCCCCTACGTCGTGCCGGAGGTCAACCTCGACCGCCATCTCGGCGCGCCGAACGTGAACCTCGTCACCTGCGGGGGGCAGGCGACGATCCCGATGATGCATGCGATCGACCGCGTCGCCGACGTCGCCTACGGCGAGATCGTCGCGACGATCGCGTCCGCCTCCGCCGGCCCGGGCACGCGCCAGAACATCGACGAGTTCACCGTCACGACCGCGCGCGGGCTGGAGCTCGTCGGCGGCGCGGACACGGCCAAGGCGATCATCATCCTGAACCCCGCCGACCCGCCGATCCTGATGCGCGACACCGTCTTCGCGCGCGTGCGCGAGCCGGACGCGGCCGCGATCGAGGCGTCGGTCCAGTCGATGGTCGACGCGATCCAGGCCTACGTGCCCGGCTATCGCCTGAAGCTGTGCGACGTCGACGGCGAGCTCGTGACCGTGCTGCTGGAGGTCGAGGGCGCAGGCGACTTCCTGCCGCCCTACGCCGGCAACCTCGACGTGATGACCGCCGCCGCCGCGCGCGTGGGAGAGGAGCTCGCAAGGCGGATCCTGCAAGACGCCGACCGGGTGGGTGGCCGTGAGGACGCACGCGCCCCGGGCGAAGACCCGGGGTGCGCGCGCCCGGAGCCGACAGGACCCGCCCGCAGCCACGCCGGACCCTGGTCATGACCCACGTCACGCTCGTGGACAGCAGCCTGCGCGACGGCATGCACTCCGTCAGACACGCCTTCACGCCGGATCAGGTGCGCGCCGTCGCCGCAGGCCTGGAGGCGGCGGGCGTCGACGCGATCGAGGTCTCGCACGGCGACGGCGTCGGCGGCTCCTCGATCCAGTACGGCCGCTCGGCGCACCACGACCGCGAGCTGATCGCGGCCGCCGCCGAGGTCGTCGACAGAGCACGCATCGCCGCGCTGCTGCTGCCGGGGATCGGGACGCTGGAGGAGCTGAAGGAGGCGCAGGCGCTCGGCGCCTCCGTCGCGCGCGTGGCGACGCACTGCACCGAGGCCGACATCGCCCAGCAGCACATCGAGTGGGCGGCGTCGAACGAGATGCTGCCGGTCGGCTTCCTGATGATGAGCCACATGCTCGAGCCGGCACCGCTCGCCGAGCAGGCGGCGCTGATGGCGAGCTACGGCGCGCGCGTCGTCTACGTCGTCGACTCGGCCGGGGCGATGGTGCCCGCCAGCGCGGCGGCGCGCGTGGCGGCGCTGCGCGCGGCGGTGCCCGCGGAGGTCGCGATCGGCTTCCACGCGCACAACAACCTCGGCTGCGGGGTCGGCAACGCGCTCGCGGCGGTCGAGGCCGGCGCGACGTGGCTCGACGGCTCGCTGCGCGGGCTCGGCGCGGGCGCCGGCAACGCGCAGCTGGAGGTGCTCGCGGCCGCGCTCGAGCGCTCGGGGCACGAGTCGAACGCGGTCCTCTTCCCGCTGATGGACGTCGCCGAGGACGTCGTCGCGCCGCTGATGCAGCGCGCCCAGATCATCGACAAGACGGCGCTGTCGCTCGGCTACGCCGGCGTCTACAGCTCGTTCCTGCTGCACGCCGAGCGCGCGGGCGCGAAGTTCGGCGTCGAGCCGCGCGCGGTGCTGATGGAGCTCGGCCGCCGCCGCATCGTCGGCGGCCAGGAGGACATGATCATCGACGCCGCCGCCGCACTGGCGTCGGAGCCGATCGGCTAGCCGCCTCGGTCGACCAGCTCGACGATCGACGCTGCGCGTTCGTCCTGCACCTGCCCCGCGGACGAGAAGCCTGCCTGCTGGATCGCGGCGAGCTCTTCGTCGAACGTGAACTGCGTCGAGAGGAACAGCTTGTCGCCGCCTTCCCTGCGCAGCACGGCGATCGCCCTCGCGAGCTGCTGGCGCGTCGGCATCGACTCGATGCTCGCGTAGGGCGAGACGTTGACGCGCCCGATGTCGTAGGCGACGCGATGGCTGAGCGGCATCAGCAGCAGCACCTTCTCGTGCGGCTGCGTACGTTCCTTCACGAACGTCGCCGCGGTCCGCTGCTTGAACAACGCGACCGGCGCGCTGTCCCCGATGCGCTGCAGCTGCGACCACGGCGTCGGGGTCTGCGCGAGCGAGCAGACGAGCAGGCCGAAGCCGAACAGCACGGCGAGCTCAGCCGGTTGCGGGCGCCGCCAGCCGCGCGCGGCGAGTGCACGTCCCGTCGCGATCGTCAGCAGCACGAGCGACAGCGCCCACGGCGAGAACAGATCCATCAGCACCTGCGGATGCGACCGTCCGGCGAAGTACGCGCCGGCGACGAGCCCGAACACGCCGCTCCACGCGAGCGCGGCCGTCAGCACGACGTCCCGCGCGCCGCGCGCGACACGCACCGCCGCGACGGCGAGCGCCGCCGCGAACGTGACGTACACGGCGAGGAATATCCCCAGCCTCGGCATGTGCACGAGCGCCCAGCCGCCGACGCCGTACAGTCGCGAGAACTCGAGCGCCCAGCCCAGGTGCGGCAGCGAGCCCGAGGCGACGAGCGTCAGCAGCACGAGCGCGAGCAGCGCCGCGGCGAGTCCGCCGGCCGCTTCCACCGTCAGGCGCGCGGCGGCGGCGCGCGAGCGCGGCGGGCGCACCGCCGCCAGCGCGACCGCGAGCGCGGCGACCGCGCCGGCGCCGAACTCGGGGTTGTTCGCCAACGCCAGGCCGGCGACGAGGAACAGCAGCCACGGCCGCCGCGGTGCGGCGTCGTCGAGATGACGTCCGAGCAGCCACAGGACGAGGTAGGGGCCGCCGTAGCGGATCGGCCACAGGCTGTAGAGGTTCGCCGGGCCGTAGCGGTCGTCGAGCGGCCCGATCTTCATGAAGAAGCCGGTCGCCAGCAACGGGGCGTAGAGCGCCAGCGCCACGAGCGAGGAGCGCACGATTCGTCGCAGCAGCGCGAAGACCGCCAGCAGCGAGAGGCCGCTGAGCGTCGTCATCGTCAGCGAGAAGACGCCGAGCGAGGCGCCGAAGACCGCCATCGTCCCGGCGGCCACGTAGGGCACCAGCTGCCCGTACTGCGAGTGGAAGTCGGCGAGCGGGATGCGGCCGTCGAGGATCGCGAACGGCTCGTCGAGCGACCATAGGATGTGGCCGGCGACGCCGCTCGCCGTGTTCGCGATCGAGCCGTCCGCGTCGACCGCCGTCAGCAGCCACGCCGCGGTCAGCAGCACCACGACGACGAGCGCGCCGACGCGGCTGCCGCGCGTCTCGTGCACGAGCGCGGCGGCGCGGGCTGCGAGCCGCTCGCGCCGCAGCGTGGCTAACAGCAGCGCCGGCAGCGCGAGCGCGACGATCAGCGTCGCCGGCGTGAAGTAGCGCACGTGCGCTTCCCACTCCGGCCGGTACGCGCTCACGCCGACGTCGTATTGCGCGAGGAAGCACGCCGCCAGGAAGACGACGAGCAGCAGCTGCGCGGCCAGCGTCCCGGCCTCGGCGATCCGCGCGTCCACGCGCCGTTGGCGCAGCGTGCCGACCAGGATCGCGGCGGCCAGCAGCGCCGGCCCGACGAGCGAGAGCAGGTAGCGCCCGTGCTCCGCCGGCTCCGGCACGGCGCCCGCGCGCGGCCAGAACGCTTCGGGTCCGGGGCCGAGGAACGCCGTGCCGAGCGGTGGGCCGAGCAGCGCTACGAGCGCGACGGTCAGCAGCGCGCACGCCGGAGCGGCGAGCCAGCCGAGCTGCTGCGGGCTCAACGCGGTACGTGCGCTGGCGGCAGTACGTCTGGCGCCTGCGTCGATCGCGCTCATCCGGCTGCCTTTCCGCGACGATCGACGAGCTCGACGAGCGTCGTCCCGCCGGCTTCGGCCTGATCGCCGACGGCGAAGCCCGCCCGCTGCATCGCCGCTATCGCTTCTCCGACCGTGAAGTAGGTCGAGACGAACAGCTTGTCGCCGCCGGCCGTGCGCAGCGCCGCGATCGTCCGGTCGAGCTGCTCGCGGGTCGGCATCGACTCGATGCTCGCGTAGGGCGAGACGTCGTCGCGGCCGGTGTCGTACGCGATGCGGTGGCCGAGCGGGATCAGGATCGCGACCGGCTCGTGCGGGCGCGTGTGCTGGGCGACGAACGCCGCCGCTTGGCGCTGCTCGAAGACCGGCTCCGGCGCGCGCTCGCCGATGCGCTGCAGCTGCGACCACGGCGTGGGCGTCTGCGCGAGCGAGCAGACGAGCAGGCCGAAGCCGAACAGCACGGCGACCTCAGCCGGTTGCGGGCGTCGCCAGCCGCGAGCGGCGAGCGACCGCCCGGCCGCGAGCGTGAGCAGCACGAGCGAGAGCGCCCACGGCGAGAACAGGTCGATCAGGACCTGCGGGTGCGAGCGCCCGGCGAAGTAGGCGCCGGCGCACAGCCCGAACGCGCCGCTCCACGCCAGCGCCGCCGTCAGCGCGGGGTCCGGGTCGCGGCGCACGAGCCGCACGGCCGCGACGCCGATCGCCGCCGCGAACGTCAGGTAGACCGCCAGGTACAAGCCGAGCCTCGCCATCGGCAGCAGCGCCCAGCCGTCGACGCCGTAGAGCTTCGAGAACTCGAGCGCCCAGCCGAGGTGCGGCAGCCCGCCCGCGCGCACGAGCGTCAACAGGGTCACGAGCGCGAGCGCCGCGAGCAGCCCGCCGGCCGCCTCGGCGAGCAGGCGCGCGAGCGTGCGGCGCGAGCGCGGCGGGCATGCGAGCGCGAGCGCGACCACGACGCCGGCGAGCGCCGGCAGGCCGAAGTCGGGATTGTTGACGACCGTCAAGCCGGCGAACAGGAACAGCGGCCATGCGCGGCGCGGCGCCGCGCGGTCGACGTGACGCACGAGCAGCCACGCGAGCACGTACGGGCCGCCGTAGCGGATCGGCCACAGCGGGAACAGGTTGGCCGGGCTGAAGCGGTCGTCGAACGGTCCGTGCTTCATGAAGAAGCCGGTCGCGACGAACGGCGCCCACAGCAGCAGCGCGAGCACCGAGGAGCGCGCCAGCCGCCGCAGCAACGCGTAGACGGCGATCAGCGTGAGCCCGCTGCCGACCGCCATCGTGACGCTGAAGACGCCGATCGACGCGCCGAAGATCGCCATCGCCGCGGCGGCGGCGTAGGGCACGAGCTGGCCGTACTGCGCGTGGAAGTCGACGAGCGGCGTGTGCCCGTTGAGGATCGCGAACGGCTCCGCGAGCGACCATAGGAGGTGTATGCCGACGTCGACGTCGGAGGTCGCGATCGAGCCGTCGGTCGTGACCGCCGTCAGCAGCCACGCCGCGGCGAACAGCAGCGCGAGCGCGAGCGCGCCGGAGCGCCGCGCCGGCGTCTCCCGCAGCAGCGAAGCCACGCGCGCGGCGGCGCCGCCGCGACGCATCGGCAGCAGCACGAGCGCGGGCACGAGCGCGGCGGCGGCGAGCGTCGGGAGCGTGAAGTAGTTCGCGCGCTGCCACGCGGGATGGGCCGTCCCCAGCACGACGCCGCGCTGGGCGAGGAAGCACAGCGCGACGAACGCCAGCAGCACGACTTGCGCGCTCAGCACGGCGGCGCGGGCGAGCGCGCCGCCCAGGCGCGGAGGGCGCCGGGCGCCGATCAGGACGGCGGCGACGAGCATCGCCGGACCGAGCAGCGCCAGGACGTAGCGAGCATGCTCGACCGGCTCGACGCGCACCGGGACCTTGGGCCAGAAGGTCTCGCTTCCAGGCGCGAAGAAGGCGTGTCCGAGCGGCGCGCCCAGCAGCGCGACCGCGAGCACCGTCAGTAACGCGCACGGCAAGGCCGCGATCCACGCGACCTGCGTGCTGTCGAGCGCGCGTGCCGCGCGCACCGCGCTCGTGCTGCCGACCCGTGTCGTGCTCACCAGCCGCTTTCCCCCGAAGCGTCGTTGCTGGGCTTCCAGCGCGAGTCTATCCGTCGGGCAGCCTTCCCATGGCTGCTAGAATTCAGTGACTTATCGCTGGCGGCGTTGGGGGGAATCCGTGCCGCGGCGAACCAGTTCAACCGGGCACGGTGAAGCATGTCTGCGCACACGCGCGGCGACGCCGGCGAGCCGCCGCTCGTCTCCGTCGTCATTCCGGTCTTCAACGAGGAAGAGGGACTCGCGGAGCTGCAGCGTCGAATCGACGAGGCGCTCGCGGGCATCGATCACGAGGTCGTCTACGTCGACGACGGATCGGTCGACGCTTCCGCCGCGATGCTCGAAGCACTGGCACAGCAGCGTGACGACATCGTGCTCGTGCGCCTGTCGCGCAACTACGGCATGGAGATCGCCATGTCGGCCGGGATGGACCACGCGCGCGGCGACTGGGTCGCGCTGCTCCACGCCGACCTGCAGGACCCGCCCGAGCTGATCGCCGAGATGCTCGTGCGCGCGAGGAGCGGGGCGGACGTCGTCTACGCCCGCCGCATCGGACGCGACGAGAGCCTGCTCAAGCGCACCCTCGCGACCGCCTTCTACAGAGTGATGGAGCGGATCGCGCGCACGCCCTACCAGGGACAGGCGGGCGACTTCCGGCTGATGTCGCGGCGCGTCGTCGACGCGCTGCGGACGATGCCGGAGCGGCGTCGCTTCCTGCGCGGAATGGTCGCGTGGGTCGGCTACGAACAGGTGCCGATCGAGTACCGCCGCGCCGGCCGGCACGCCGGCCGCGGCGCCTCGTACCCCGCGCTGATACGACTCGCGCTCGAGGCGATCACGTCGTTCTCCGACGTACCGCTGCGGCTTGCGAGCTACCTCGGGGTGACGCTCTCGCTGTGCAGCGTGTTACTGGCTGCGACGGTTGCCGTGCTGACGGCGACCGGAGCGATCGTCGCCTCCGTCGAGGCGTGGATCCTGATCGCGGTGCTGTTCCTCGGCGGCGCGCAGCTCGTCAGCATCGGCATCATCGGCCGCTACCTCGCGCGCGTGCACGATCAGGCGCTCGGGCGGCCGCTCTACCTCGTCGACCGCGTCGTGACGCGCAGAGAGCCCGCCCGTGCCGCTGTCACGTGACCTGCTGAGCTGGACCGCGCGCATGCTGCGCTGGGTGATCGACCCGCGCGGCTGAGCCGATCCGCTACGCCTCGCGGCAGTCGCCGCAGGCGCCGTGCAGGACGACGTCGTGGTCGTCGACGGCGAAGCTGAGTCTGCGCGAGACGCGCTCGATCGCCTGCTCGAGCGCGGGGTCCTCGAACGGCGCGATGCGACCGCAGCGGTCGCACACGAGGTGGTGATGATGATCGCCGTCGGGCTGGTGGCGCTCGTAGCGCGCGACGCCCTGGCCGACGTCGATCCGCTGGACGAGCCGCAGCTCGGTGAGCAGTTCGAGGATCCGGTACACGCTCGCGCGCCCGACGCTGCGCCCTTCCGCGCGCAGCCGGTCGTCGATCTCCTGCGCCGTCAGCGCGCATCTCTGCCGTTCGAGCAGCGCGACGACCGCGTTGCGGGCGCCGCCGCGGCGGTAGCCCGCTCCCGCCAGCGTCGCGAGCGTGTGCTCGCGCCAGGAGTGCTGGTTCGTCGGGGCCATGGCGGTGATCGTATCGCGCAAGATGCAAATCAGACTCATTCTCATTTATGCTTGCGCGCGTGTTCGAGCCGTTCCATCTGCCCTTCGTCCAGCGTGCGCTGGTCGAGCTGCTGCTGCTGGCCGTGCTGGCGGGGACGCTCGGCTGCTGGATCGTGCTGCGGGGGCTCGCGTTCCCCGCGCACGGAGCCGCGGCCGCCGCCTTCCCCGGCCTCGTGCTGGCGGACGGGCTCGGCTTCGCGGCCGCGCTCGGCGGCTTCGGCGCCGCGCTGCTGTTCGCGCTCGCGGTCGGGCGGGGCGAGGGGCACGACGCGCGCACGGCGCTGACGCTCGTGGCGGCGCTCGCGCTCGGGGTCGTGCTGGCGTCGGACGTGTTCCACTCGGCCGCGTCGGTCGAGTCGCTGCTGTTCGGCAGCCTGCTCGCGATCGATCCGGGCGACGTCCGCCTCGCGGCCGCGGCTGCGCTCGCCGCACTGCTCGCCAGCGCGCTGTTCGCCACGCGCTGGCTCGCGATCGGCTTCGATCCGTCGGCCGCGCGCGCGCTCGGCGTTCGCTCCCGGCTCCCGGACACGGCGCTGCTCGCGCTCGTGGCATTCGCCGCGGTCGCCACCCTCAGCGCGGTCGGCGCGCTGCTCGCAGCCGCCCTGCTGGTCGTCCCCGCCGCCACCGCGCGCCTCGTCAGCAGCCGCATCCCCCGCTGGCAACTGGTCACCACCGTGCTCGCCGCCGCGGAGGGGACCCTCGGCATCTGGCTCGCGGTCAAGCTCAACGCCCCGCCAGGAGCGACGATCGCGGTGGTGAGCGGCGGCGTCTTCGCGCTCGTCGCGCTGCGGGAGGCGGCGTGAGCACGCTCGTCGCCGCCGACGGGCTCGCGGTCGCATACGGCGGGCCGCCGGTCCTTGTGGACGTGACGTTCGGCCTGCGGCCCGGCGAGCGCGTCGCCGTCCTCGGTCCCAACGGCGGCGGCAAGACGACGCTCTTCCGCGCCCTCCTCGGCGAGCTGCGCCCCGTGGCCGGCACGCTCGAGCTCGCGAGCCGCTGCGCCAGCGTGCCGCAGACCGAGCGCTCGCGGCTCGACTTCCCCGTCAGCGCGCTCGACGTCGCGCTGATGGGCACGATCCCCACGCGCGCCTGGTGGCGGCGGCCGAGTCGCGCCGACCGCACCGCCGCGCACGCGGCGTTGACGCGCGTGGGGCTTGCCGCGCGGGCGCACGACACGTACGGCGAGCTGTCCGGCGGACAGCGCCAGCGCGTGTTGATTGCGCGCGCGCTCGTGCAGGAGGCGGAGATCCTGTTGCTGGACGAGCCGTTCACGGGGCTCGACACCGCCAGCGCCGCGGGACTCGAGCAGCTGCTGCGCGAGCTCGCGGGGGAGGGGCGCGGGGTCCTGATCGCGACGCACGACCTCGAGCAGGCGCGGCGCTGGGACCGCGTCCTGTGCCTCAACCGGCGCCAGATCGCGTTCGGCGTGCCGGCGCAGACGCTCGATCACGAGGTGCTCGCCGCCACGTACGGCGGTGCGATCGTGACGCTGCCGGGCGAGGACCCGAGCGAGGTCCACCACGCGATCCTGCCGCCGCACCACCATCACCACGAGCACTGAATCGGCCGCATGCTGCACGCGCTCACGGACCCGTTCTCGCAGGCGCTGATGCAGCGCGCGCTGCTGGAGGTGCTGCTGCTCGCCGCGGTCGGCGGGACGCTCGGCTGCTGGGTCGTGCTCGGCGGGCTCTCATACGGCGCCGAGTCGCTCGCGCACGGGATGTTTCCCGGCCTTGTGCTGGCTGCGCTCGCCGGCGTGCCGCTGCTGCTCGGCGGCGCCGTCGGGATCCTGGTCGCGGCGCTCGCGGTGGCGCTGGCGTCGCGCGTCGAGCGGATCGGCCGCGACGACGCGATCGCCGTCGCCGTCACGACGCTGCTCGGGCTCGGTGCGCTGCTCGCGCTCTCGCCGGCGGTGCCGCTCGGGATCCAAGGGCTGCTGTTCGGCGATGTGCTGGGTACCTCGCGCGGCGACCTGATCGCCGGCGGCGTGCTCGTCGCGCTCGTGCTGCTCGCGCTGCTGCTCGGCCATCAGCGCCTGCTCGCCGTCGGCTTCGATCGCGCGGGGGCGCGCACGCTGGGCATCGCGCCGGTCGCCGTCGACGCGGTGCTGTTGAGCCTGCTGGCGCTCGCCGTGCTCGTGGCCGTGCAGGGGCTCGGCAACCTGCTCGTGGTGGCGGTGCTCGTCGCGCCCGCGGCCGCGGCGCGCCCGCTGACGCGCCGGCTGGTGCCGATGATGGCGCTGGCGGTGCTGCTCGGCGCACTGGCCGGCATCGGCGGCTTGTACCTCTCCTACTACGGGCGTGTCGCCGCCGGCGCCGCGATCGCCGGGCTGCTCGTCGCCGTCTGGCTGCTCGCGCAGGCCGCGTCATCGATTCGTAAGAGGAGCGCCTCGCGCGCCGGCTAGATTCAGAGCATGCGCTTCCTTACTCGCAAGACCGACATGGTGGACGCGGAGCGCGCGCTGCGCGGCCGCGAGCAGGCGATTCCGACATCGAGCACGCACGCCGTGCTCGGCACGCCGATCAAGCCGCCCTTCCCGGACGGCTGCGAGACGGCCGTCTTCGGCCTCGGCTGCTTCTGGGGCGCCGAGAGACTCTTCTGGCAGGCGCCCGGCGTCTACACGACGGCAGTCGGCTACGCCGGCGGCTTCACGCCCAACCCGACCTATGAGGAGGTCTGCTCCGCGCAGACCGGCCACACGGAGGCGGTGCTGGTCGTGTTCGACCCGGCGAGAACGTCCTACGACGCGCTGTTGAAGCTGTTCTGGGAGGGGCACGACCCGACGCAGGGCATGCGCCAGGGCAACGACGCCGGCACCCAGTACCGCTCGGCGATCCTGTGGACGAGCGAGGCCCAGCGCGACGCCGCGCTCGCCTCGCGCGACGCCTACCAGGCGATGCTGAGCGCGTCCGGCTACGGCGAGATCACGACCGAGATCGCGCCGCTGGCGGGCGGCGTGGAGGGGTTCTTCTACGCCGAGGACTACCACCAGCAGTACCTCGCGAAGAACCCGTTCGGCTACTGCGGGCTCGGCGGCACCGGCGTCAGCTGCCCGATCGGCGTCGGCGCGGGCGCGGCGCCGCCGGCCGCGTAGGCGCGGGCCGCGCGCCAGCCGCGCAGCAGCAGAAGCAGCGCCTCGATCACCGGCGTGTCGGCTGCGCGCGCGAGCGCGCGCGTGACCGGCGCCGTCGCCGGCGCCCGTGCCGCCGGATGCGACAGGTGCAGCGCCATCATGCCCGTCACGATCGCGACGTGCCGGCCGCCGGCCGGCAGCGTCCGGACCCCGCCGACCGCCCGTGCTGCGATCGCGGTCAGGCGTCTCGCGGCCGTCGCGTCCGTCGGATAGTGATCGATCCAGTTGGCCAGGCCGGCACGGGCGTCGGCCTCGCGGTCGACGAAGCTGTCGAGCAGCGCGGTGAGCGCGTCGACCCACGGCGCGTAGGCGGCGAGCACGCGCGCGACCGTCTCGTCGTCGGTGGCCGGATCGGCCGCGAGCGCGGCCAGCGCGAGCACGCCGAGCGACGAGCTGGCAGCGGCCGCCAGCTCGTACCACGCCGCGTCGCCGTGCTGCTCGCGCCCCGCGGCCCAACGGCGCAAGGCCGCCGCGCGTCGCTGCGCTTCGGCATGGTGCGCGTACTGCACCTCTGCGCCATGCAGCTCGTCCATCACAGCGGGGCGGACGCGCGCGAGCGCCGGAAGCTGCGTCCCGGCTTCGCGGCAGCGGGCCACGAGCGCGGCGAGGTATCCGCCGTCGTCGCCGTCGGGGTGCAGCCGGTAGTAGTCCCCGCGCGGTGCCTCGTCCGCGAGCGCGTCGAGCAGCGCGCGATGCAGTTGGACGCCGTTTGCGATCGGGTCCGCGGCGGGCTGCTCGGCGAGCGTGTCGAGGTAGTCCCACGCGACCTGCAGGGCTACGAGGAACCGCACGAGCTGCGGGCTGTACGGCCGCACCGTCGCGGCCACGAGCGCGGCACCCATCGCGCTCAGGCGCTCGTCGCGCAGGGTCTCGCGCGCCAACATGCGAAGGCGAGGGCTCGGGATCGTCTCCGCGACGTCCTCCCACGCGTGCAATTCATGCCGGGCGAGGGGAAAGATGGACAGCCAGAAGCGGGCCATCACAGCTACGGCGCTTGTCAGCTCACGGAAACGACCCCGCCGCTGCGTGATGGCGAGGCGCGACACGATGTAAGCGTACGAACCATCTCGGTCGGTTCCGAGGGGCCCCTAAACGTTTAATCGATGCGGTCAGTGCTCGGGCGCGGCAGGCGTCGGCGCGACGCGCGCAGCCGCCAACCCCGGCACGGCGGCCACGCCGACGGCGACAGCCGTCATCCCGGCGAACACGCCGAACGCCAACCACCCGGCCGGCGCATACACCGTCGGAAAGCCCGTCGTCGCGCTCAACCAGCGCGTCAACATGAATTGACCGAGCAGTCCGAACGCCGCGCCGACCAAGCAGCCGACGCCGAGGACGACCGCGCTCTCCAGCACGAGCATGCGCCAGACCTCGCCGTCGCTGAAGCCGCTCAGCTTGAGCGTCATCAAGCGAGGCCGCCGCCCCCACAGCACGCCGCTCATCGCGAGCGCCAGCGCGAGGGCGGCCGCCACGAGCACGAGCGTGGCGATCTGCGTCAGGCGGTTCAAGCCCTGCCGACTCTTCTCGCGGAAGCGTGCCTCGCGCTCGCTGGGCGTCTGGATCGCAAGGTCCGCCGACGGGCCGAAGGCCGCGCGCAGCCGCTGCGTGACGGCCGCCGGCGAGGCGCCGGCGTCGAGGGACACCTCCAGCGCGCTGACGGCCGGGCTGCCCCACGCGCGGCGGAAGTCGGACGCGTTCATGACCACGGCGCCCGAGCTCCAGCCGAGGTTCGTCATCAGCGCCGCGACGCGCAGCGGGATCGGGTGGGGCGTCGGCAGCAGCACCGGATCCCCGATCCCGACGCCGAGCTCCTGCGCGATGCTCTCCGACAGCGCCACCCAGCCATGGCCGCGGACCCGTCTCGTCGCGGTCGCCATGTCGCCGCGCTTGAAATGGACCGGCAGCAGCGGTTGGCGATCGGAGCGCGGCGGCGCGACGACCCATGCACGGCGGTCCGCGAGGTCGAGGAAGGCGCCGCGGTAGGCCGTGACGGAGCGCACGCCGGGGAGCGCGGCCAGCCGCTCGATCGCGACGGGCGGGGCGAAGGCGGTCGTCGCCAGCACGTTCGTGTCGCCCGTCGCCATCACCCACAGGTCGGCTTTCGCGCTGACCTCATGCGCGCCGGTGTCGAGACCGCGTTGGAGGTCCCCGTGCGCTCCCTCCATCGAGACGCTCGCGAACACCGCCAGCGCGCCGATCGCCGCGAGCGCGAGCGAGCGCGTCGTCGTCGTGCTCAGCTCGCCGACCGCGACCACCAATACGGAGCTGCGACGGCGATGGCTGAGCGCGTCGAGCAGGCGCAGCGTGAACGCGAGCAGCGCCGGGATCAGCAGCAGCATCCCGCCGACGAGCAGCGCGACGCCTGCCGCGGCCAGCGACGGCAGCGCAAGCAGCACGCACAGCGCACCGCCCACGAGCGCCAGGCCGGCGAGCGCGAGCCGCCGCGGACCAGCCACCGTGGGCTCGTCCGGCTCAAGCTCCTCGCGATAGACGGTGTCGAGCGGACGCCGCGAGAAGAGGTCGCTGAGCGGTCGCACGGCGGCGAGCAGCGTGGCGGCGATCCCGCCCGCTACGGCGAGGGCGATGCTCTGCGGCTCGATCACCCGCTGGTCGCCGACCGGGAACGCGAACGTCAGGTAGCCGGGAACGGCGTGGAACGCATGGCGAGAGAGCTGGTCGCCGAGCAGCAACCCGAGCGCGGAGGCGGCCGCGCCCAGCACGAGCGCGTCGAACAAGACGAGCCGCACGACCGTCAGGTCGCCGATCCCCTCCATCCGCAGGTCTGCGACGAAGCGCCGGCGCTCCGGCACGGTCAGGAGCATCGCGTTGAACGCGAACAGCATGCCGACGAGCGCGCTGATCGCCGCGAACAAGGCCGTCGACTGGTCGTTGGGCGCCGACGCCTGCCGCAGCAGGCGCGCCTCCGCCTCGCCGTCGCTGACGTTGAGCCGATCGCCGACGAGCTGCTTCAGGCGCGCGCGGACCGCCTGCTCTCGTTGCGGGTCCGCCAGTACGAGCACGCGCGTGACGCGTCCGTCGAGACCGGTCAGGCGCTGCGCGTACCGCAGTGGCGCAAGCGCGACCGGGCTGCGCGCCAGGTCGCCGATCGCATCGGCCGTGAGCAGCGTGGCCACCGGCACCGATCGCGTGCGGCCGCCGGCCGAGAGCGTGACGTCGTCCCCTGCCGCGATGCCCAAGGTCTGGGCCAACGGAAACGGCAGCGCGATCGCGTTCAGCAGGCGCAGATGCGGCGAGGCGAACTCGTGCAGCAGCGAGCCGCCGAGCCGCACGAGCCCGCGGTCGCCTCCGACGATCGTCGCCGTCACCGTTCCCCTCGGACCGCGCAGGCCCACGCGCACGTCGACGACGGGCGCGACCGTCTCGACGCCGGGCACGCGGGCGATGCGCGCGGTCGTGCTGGACGGGAAGCCGTCGGCGTCGCGCGCGGTCACCTGCAGCTGCGCGCGGCCGACGAGGCCGTGGACCAGCTGCTCGACGGATCCGGCCACGCTCGTGTTGGCGACCTGCACCGCGAACACGAGCGCGACGCCGACGGCGATCCCGACGAGCGCGAGCAGCTCCTGCAGCGGATGCGTCCGCACCCGCTGCACGTACAGGAAGAGCAGGTTGCGAGCCTTCATCGGGCTGGGGGGACGGCGATCGGGTCGGGCCCGCGGTTGGCGAGCAGCCGACCGTCGCGCAGCGTGTGCGTGCGGTCGGCGAACTGCGCGCCGATCGGGTCGTGCGTCACGAGCACGACCGCGACGTCGCGCTCCTTGCAGACCTCCGTCAGCAGGGCCAGCACTTCGCGGCTGCGCTGCGAGTCGAGGCTGCCGGTCGGCTCGTCCGCGAGCACGACGCGCGGATCGTTCGACAGCGCGCGGGCGATCGACACGCGATGACGCTCACCACGCGAGAGCTGGTCGATTCTGTGGTCGGCGCGCGCTTCGAGGCCGAGCCGGTCGAGCAGCGGCGCGACGCGTCGCCGCGCCTCGGCGCGGCCAGCGCCTCCGGCCATCAGCTTCAGTGCCGCGTTGTCGATCGCCGACAGTCCCGGGACGAGCCGCGAGGACTGGAACACGAACCCCAGCGAGGCGGCCCGGTGCCGAGCGGCGGCCCGGCGGGAGAAGCTCGCGAGGTCGGTCCCCTCGAACAGCACGACGCCGGCGTCGGGGCGCGTGATGCCGGCCGCGAGCATCAGCAGCGTCGACTTGCCGGAGCCGCTCGGGCCGTAGATCGCGACGAGCTCGCCGGATGCGACGGTGAACGAGACGTCGTCGACCGCGCGCACCGGCTCTCCGTTCGGCCCGGCGAAGTGCTTGCGGACTGCGCGCAGTTCCAGCACGGCTATCCGCGCCGGCTGGTCCGCTCGTTCGTCCTCGGGAAGTCGATGAGCGTTCCGCGCTGCTCGGACCGCGGCTTGATGAGCCGGCCGCCGTCGAGTGACATGAGCCGGTGGGACTGCAGCAGGTTCGGTGCGTCGGGCGCCGTCATCACGATCGCGACGCCCGCCTCGTCGGCGACCGAGCGCAGGACGCCGAGCACCTGCTCGCGTTCGATCATGTTGAGGTTCGCCGTCGGCTCGTCGGCCAGCAGCAGCCGCGGGCGGCGGATCAGCGCGTGCGCAAGCGCGACGCGCGTGCGCTCGCCGTCGGTCAGCTCGTGCCAGCGGGCGGTCGCGGCCTGCGGCGTACCGACGCGCTCGAGCATCTCGTGCGCCTCGCGGCGCGCCTGCGCGTGGCTGCGTTCCTTGAAGCGCGGCAGCGCGACGTGGTCGAGCACCGACAGCCCGCGGGTGATGCGGCCGGCCTGCCAGACGCAGCCGATGTCCGTCAGCAGCAGCCGCGCACGCGAGCGGCGCGAGGTCGTCGCCAGATCGGCGCCGTCGAACACGACGGCGCCGGCGTCGGGCGCCTCGATCCCGGCGGCGACGCGCAGCAGCGTCGTCTTGCCGGAGCGGCTCCCGCCCCAGATCGCGACGAAGTCGCCCGGCTCCACGTCGAGGTCGATGCCGGCGAGCGCCTCCACCTCGCGGTAGCCGCGAGCGAAGCGCTTCGTGACGCCGGCAAGCGAGAGCAGAGTCATCAGGAAGGCGGGCGGAGCGCCTGCGGCCGCTCCTGCAGCCAGCGCATCGCCTCGCGGATGCGGCGCAGCCACTCGACGGTGGCTTGCAGGTGAACGATCTCGGCGTCGCGCACCATCACGCTCGCGACGGCGGACCAGGGGGGGGCCGCAGACAGCAGTTCCTCGATCCCGGCGCCGTCGCCGAGATGCTGCTCGAGCCGTTCGAGGCACGCCTGCTCCTGCTCGTACGTGAGCTCGATCAGGCGCGGAAGGTTGCGCGGGTGCGAGAGCGCGAGCTTCAGGTGCAGCTCCTCGCGCAGCGGCGACATCGAGGATCCCGTCGCCATCCAGTCCTCGAAGCGTTCGATGCCCGCGGGCGTCGCCTCGTAGATCACGCGGGGGGCGCCGCGCGCCGTGCGCCGGCGCGTGACCGGCGCATCGCCGTTCTCCGGCGTCAGCGGACGCACGAGGCCTTCCTGCTCGAGCTTGTCGAGCGCGACATAGACCGCACCGGCGTTGAGCTGCCACGCCGGTCCGACTTGCTCCTCGAAGCGTTGAACGAGGTCGTAGCCGTAGCCGCGCCGCTGTGCCAGCAGCCCGAGAACCGCGTACTTCACGGACATCGTGTCGTTCGCACCGCCTTGGCCGCCTCGACGATCGAGGCGGAATGTCGAAGGAGCGCTCCACCCTCTGGCGCTCCGGGGACGCGAGCGTACCTCAAGCGCGCAAGCGGTGCCACCGATTGCGGTGCGGGGCGGTCGCTACCATCCGCCGGATGCTGCGTCGGCTCGCTGCGCTTGCGCTCCCGCTGGGATTCCTCTGCGCGCTTGCGCTCGGGGCGTGCGGTTCCGACGACAGCCGGGAGAGCGGCGCTACGTTGACGCCGCCGCCGATCTCGAGCGCGACGGCGGCGCCGACGACAACCGCGGCGGCCGCGACGACGGGCACCGCCGCGACCACGACGACGGCGCCCGCGACCACGACCGCGCCGGCCGCCACGCGGACGACCTCGTCGAGCGCGTCGGGTGGCGCGACCACGACGCAGCCGTCCGGCGGGGCGCCGGCCGGCTGCCCCAACGCCGTCGGCGGCTTCATCCGCGACCTGCACGCAACCGACTGCGGCGTCGGACAGAGAGTCGCGAACGCCTGGTTCGACGCCGTCCACGGCGGCGCCGCGCCCGACGGGGCGATCCAGGCGGCCGGCTACAGCTGCAGCGGCACGTTGTCCGGTGAGCGCGCGAGCGTCACCTGCAGCGGCGGCAGCGGCCCGGTCGCCTTCACGGCGAGTCCCTGAACGTCGTCGCCGCGCGCGGCAGCGCGTCCGGGTCGAAGCGCTCGAGCAGCAGCGGCAGGTCGACGGCCTCGCCGGCGCGCGCGAGTCCGAGGCTCCGCGCCATCCACGCGAGCGCCTCCGTCGGCGTCTCGCCGTGCGCGGCCCGCTCCGCGAGCGTGACGGCGCCGTGGCGCTTCGCGAGCCGCGCGCCGTCCGCGCCGAGCACCAGCGGCACGTGCGCGTAGGACGGCGACGGCAGCTTCAGCAGCCGCTGCAGCAGCAGCTGGCGCGGCGTCGTGTCGAGCAGGTCGTCGCCGCGCACGACCTCCCCGATCCCCTGGTCGGCGTCGTCGACGACGACCGCCAGGTTGTACGCGGGCGTGTCGTCGCCTCTCCACAGCACGAGATCGTCGACGACCGCCTCGACCGCGCCGTGCAGCCGGTCGACGAACGCGATGCGCTCACCGCCGGCGTCGAGCCGCAGCGCGGCGGGGCGGCCCGACCGCTCGCGCTCGGCGCGCTGGGCGCCGGTCAGCCGCTTGCAGGCGCCCGGGTACGCGCCCTCGGGCAGCGGCCCGTGCGCGGCTGACGCCGCTTCCCGGATTTCGGCGCGCGTGCACCAGCAGGGATAGAGGCGGCCCGCGGCGCGCAGCTGCTCCAGCGCCGCCCGGTGGCGCTCATGACGCTCGGACTGCCGCACGACCGGCCCGTCCCAGTCGAGCCCCAGCGCCGCCAGGTCGGCGAGCTGCCCGGCCTCGTGCTCCCGCCGCGAGCGGCCGGGATCCAGGTCCTCGATCCGCACCAGGAAGCGCCCGTCCGCGCTGCGCGCGAACAGCCATGCCAGCAGCGCGGTGCGCAGGTTGCCGAGGTGCAGCGGCCCAGTGGGACTGGGCGCGAAGCGTCCGTCAGAACGCCCCATGCCGCCCTTCGCCGGCGGCGAAGCGGGCGGCGCCCGGCAGCGCCTCGTGCTCCAACGCGACCAACCCGTGGCGCAGCTCGTTGGCGATCGCCTCGTCGAGCGGCAGGTCGTGCTGCTCGTAGGCGGACAGGCGGTCGTGGCGCATGCACAGCTGGGGGAACTCGGCGATCTGCGCCGCCAGCTGCTCGGCCGCCGCGCGCGCGGTGCCGCTTGGCACGACGCGATTCGCGAGCCCGATCGCGAGCGCCTCCTCGGCGCCGACCGGCCGGCCGGTGAGGATCAGGTCGAGCGCGCGGCTCAAGCCGATCAGGCGGGGCAGCCGCACGGTTCCGCCGTCGATCAGCGGCACGCCCCAGCGGCGGCAGAAGACGCCGAGCACCGCGTCCTGCTCGACGACGCGCAGGTCGCACCACAGCGCCAGCTCGAGCCCGCCGGCGACCGCGTGGCCGGCGACCGCCGCGATCACCGGCTTGCTCAGCAGCATGCGCGAGGGGCCCATCGGGCCGTCGCCGTCGGGGGCGACGCGGTTGCCGGTCTCGGTGCCGGCCGCCTTGAGGTTGGCGCCCGCGCAGAAGGCGCCGCCCGACCCCCACAGCACCCCGACCCGCGCCTCCTCGTCGGCGTCGAAGGAACGGAACGCGTCGGCGAGCGCCTGCGCTGTCGGTCCGTCGACCGCGTTGCGCACCCCCGGCTGATCGAGGATCACCGTCGTGACCGGGCCGTCGCGCTCCACCCGCACTGCCATGGCCGGCGAGGCTACCGGCCCGTGCGCACAACCGCCGCCGCACCCCGCGCGTACAACACATCGTGAGGATCGCAATCGTCGGCGCAGGCGTGTCCGGGCTCGTCGCCGCGCATGCCCTGCAGCGCCATCACGAGGTCATGCTGTTCGAGGCGAACGACTATGCCGGCGGGCACACGCACACCGTGCGCGTCGAGACCGAGGCCGGGGCGTGGGACGTCGACACCGGCTTCATCGTCCACAACGACCGCAACTACCCCAACTTCCAGCGCCTGCTGGCGCAGCTCGGCGTCGCGACCCAGCGGTCCGAGATGTCGTTCGGCGTCTCCGACCCGCTCGGCGCCTTCGAGTACAGCGGCGCCTCGCCGAACGGCCTCTACGCGCAGCGGCGCCATCTCGTCACGCCGTGGTTCCAGCGGATGGTCGCCGACCTCGTGCGCTTCAACCGCGAGGCGCGGGCGCTGCTCGCCGCCGATCCGCACGCTCCCGCGCACGCCGGCCCGTCGCTGCGCGCGTGGCTGGAGCAGCAGCGCTTCTCGCAGCCGTTCGTCGAGCGGCTGATCGTGCCGCAGGCCGCCGCCGTGTGGTCGGCCGACCCGCGCCAGCTGTGGTCGTTCCCGGCGCGCTTCCTGATGCAGTTCTTCGAGCACCACGGGATGCTCGGCTTTCGCGACCGCCCCCAGTGGCGCACGATCGCGGGCGGGTCGCGCCGGTACGTCGACGCGATCGTCGCGCGGCTGGGAGAGCGGCGTGTGCGGCTGTCGACGCCGATCCGGACGATCGACCGCCGCGACGGGCACGTCGAGCTGGCGTTCGCGGCGCGCGCGGAGCCGGAGCGCTTCGACCACGTCGTGATCGCGACGCACAGCGATCAGGCGCTGCGGATGCTCGCCGACCCGAGCGAGCGCGAGCGCGAGCTGCTCGGCGCGATCCCCTACCAGCCCAACGACGTGACGCTCCACTGCGACCGCGAGCTGCTGCCGCGCCGGCGGCGCGCCTGGGCGAGCTGGAACTACCACCTGCTCGAGCGCGAGACCGGCCGCCCGACCGTGACGTACAACATGAACCGCCTGCAGTCGCTGCGCGCCGACCGCGAGCTGCTGGTGACGCTCAACCGCGACGCGGACATCCGTGCGGAGCACGTGCTGGGGCGGTTCCGCTACGACCACCCGGTGTTCACGACGACGGGTGTCGCGGCGCAGCGCCGCTGGGCCGAGCTCGACGCGACCGCGCCGCGCACCTCCTACTGCGGCGCGTACTGGGGGTGGGGCTTTCACGAGGACGGCGTCGTGAGCGCGCTGCGTGCGGTCGAGCGATTCGGTGGCCGGCTGTGAACAGTGCGCTGTACACCGGGGTCGTCGCACACCGCCGCCGCACGCCGGTCGAGCACGCCTTCCGCAAGCGGCTGTTCCTCATGTACCTCGACCTCGACGAGCTGCCGCAAGCGCTCGCCGGCGTCCCGCGCGCGCTCGCGCGCTTTCGCCGCGCCGACTACCTCGGCGATCCCGCCGTGCCGCTCGACGTCGCCGTGCGCGACCTCGTGCAGGAGCGGCTGGGCACGCGGCCGGCCGGACCGGTGCGGATGCTCGCCCACCTGCGCTACCTCGGCCATTGCTTCAACCCGGTCGCGTTCTACTTCTGCTTCGCGCCGGACGGAGAGCAGGTCGAGGCGGTCGTCGCCGAGGTGACGAACACGCCGTGGGGCGAGCGCTGCGCGTACGTGGCGGCCGGTGGGGGGAATGCTGACCTCGTGCTGGAGAGCCGGCACGCGAAGGCGATGCACGTGTCCCCGTTCATGCCGATGGAGATGACCTACCGCTGGCGCGTCGGGACGCCCGGCGAGCGGCTGACCGTGTCGATCGAGAATCGCGGCGCCGACGGCGCGCTCGTGTTCGACGCGCACCTCGCGCTGGCGCGGCGCGAGCTCTCGCGCGGCGCGCTGCTGCGGACGCTCGCGCGCCAGCCGGCGATGACGCTGCGGGTGCTTGGCGGCATCTACGGGCAGGCGCTGCGGCTGCGGCTCAAGGGCGCGCGCTGGCATGCGAGGCCGGAGCCGGCCGCGTGACGGTGCGCGAGCGCGTCGCGCGACGCGCAGTCCACGCGCTGCTCGCGCGCGCACGCGGCGGCACGATCGAGCTGGTCGAGAACGGCACGGCATGCGCGTTCGGGACGCCCGCCGGCGAGCCGCCGCTGCGCGCGTGCATCGAGGTCCACGAGCCGGCCTTCCATCCGGCGCTGCTGTCCGGCGGCGCGGGCGCAGGGCGTGCCTACGTCGACGGCCTGTGGGACTGCGACGACCTCGTCGCGCTCGTGCGGATCGCGGCGCGCGCGATGCCGCCGCTCGACCGCTGGCGCGAGCGGCTGCTGCCGGTGACAGCCCCGTGGCAGCAGACCGCCTGGCGGCTGCGCGGCAACTCGCGTGCCCGCGCACGCGAGCGGATCGCCGCGCACTACGACCTCGGCAACACGCTCTTCGCGCGCTTCCTCGACGAGACGATGATGTACTCGGCCGCGATCTTCGAGCGGCCCGGCGCGACGCTGCACGAGGCGCAGCTCGCGAAGCTCGACCGCATCTGCGAGCGACTGCAGTTGCGGCCCGGCGAGCGGCTGCTCGAGATCGGCACGGGCTGGGGCGGGTTCGTGCTGCACGCCGCGAGTCGCTACGGCGCCCACGTCACGACCGCGACGATCTCGCAGGAGCAGCACGCGCACGCGCTCGCCGCCGTGCGCGCGGCCGGACTGGAGGACCGTGTCACGGTGCTGCTGCAGGACTACCGCGACCTGCGCGGTCGCTACGACAAGCTCGTCTCGATCGAGATGATCGAGGCGGTCGGCTGGGAGCGCCTGGACACGTACTTCGCTCGCTGCTCCGAGCTGCTGGAGCCGCACGGCGCGATGCTGCTGCAGGCGATCGTGCACCCGCATCGCGTCTTCCGCGTCGAGAAGGCGGCGAAGGGCTTCATCCGCGAGTTCGTCTTCCCCGGCGGGACGCTGCCGTCGATGCTCGCGATCGAGCGCTCGCTCGCACGCCGCACCGACCTGCGCAGCGTCGTGCTCGACGACATCACGCCGCACTACGCGCGCACGCTCGCGTGCTGGCGCGAGCGCTTCCACGACGCCTGGCCGGAGCTGCGCACGCTCGGCTACGACGAGCGCTTCCGTCGTCTCTGGGACCTCTACCTCGCCTACTGCGAGGCCGGCTTCCGCGAGCGGCGCATCTCCGACGTGCAGCTGCTGCTCGTCAAGCCGGCCTGGCGCGGAGAGGCCGGCGCCCTCGCGCAGCCGGCGGCGCGCCGCTCGTCAGTCGCGCGGCGCGAGCAGGTGGCTCGCGTCGTTCCACAGCCGCAGCGCCGGCGCGGCGTGTTCGCTGCCGACGATCGAGAGGCTGGCGGGGTCGAGCGCGAGGTGGCGGCCGTGGTCGGGAGCGAGCGTGAGCGCACGTGAGGCGAACGTACGCGTGAGGTGTCCATGGCCGACCAGCAGCACCGGTCCGTCGGCCGCACGCGCCCGCGCAAGCACGCGCTCCGCCCGCGCGGCGGCCCCAGCGATCGTCTCGCCGCCGGGGCAGCCGTCGCGCCACAGGTCCCAGCCGGGCCGCATGCGGCGGATCTCCGCGCTCGTGCGTCCCTCGTATTCGCCGTAGTCGACCTCCATCAGGTCGGCATCGAGCTCCAGCGCCGCGCCGAAGCCGGCGAGCTCGGCGGTGCGCCGCGCACGCTCGAGCGGGCTCGCCAGCACCAGCGCGAACCGCACGCCGCGCAGTCGCTCGCCCAGCGCGATCGCCTGCCGCTCTCCCGCCGCGGTGAGCGGGATGTCGGTGCGGCCCGTGTGGCGTCCCGCCCGGCTCCACTCGGTCTCGCCGTGGCGCGCCAGCCACAGCTCGTTCAGCGTGCTCATCGCGCGCCGGACGCTACCGCGCCGCAGCCGCTCCTCGCTACGAGTGCTGGCCGAAGTCGGTCGTGTACGTGGCGCCCGCGCCGCCGATCGGCGCGCCCGGCGCGATGCCGATGCCGATGTCGCGGAAGTGGCGCGAGAGGATGTTGGCGCGGTGCGGCGGGCTGTGCATCCAGGCGCGCACCATCGCGGCCGGCGCGGACAGCGTCCCGCTGCCCCAGCCGATGTTCTCGCCGAGCCACCACGCGGCGTTGCGCGGGACGTAGTGCGTGGCGCGCATGCGGTCGAACGGCGAGCGCCCGTTGCGCGAGTCGTGCGCGAAGTAGCGGTGGCGCACCATGTCGCGCGAGTGCACCCGTGCCGCGTGCGAGAGCTTCGGGTTCAGGCGAAAGGGCCGCAGGCCGTAGCGCGCACGTACGCGGTTGAGCAGGCAGAGCGTCGCATCGCGCGCTCTGCGGACCGCCGCGGCGCGCACCTCGGCATGCGAGGCGCTGCATGCGCCGACCGCCCGCTGCTGGGCCTGTCGATGATGGTGGTGGTGCGAGGGCTTCGCCGAAGCGGTGGGGGCCAGGAGGGCGGCGACGGCGAGGATGAGAAGCGCGAGGCGTGTTCGAGCCATTCCTCCCGAGCAATCGACCGCGGCGCCGCCGGCTTTTGCCGGGCGTCGTGCGCACTGGACGGATGTCGGACGATCGGTGCCCCCGATCCCCGCCGGCCCGGCACGCTCGCGCGGACCGATCCGGTCTAGGATGCCGCCGACATGGACGCCGTGACGCTCCGCAACCGCTTGCTCGTCGCCACCGGAATGTGGCGGGAGGTGACGGGGGAACCGCTGCCGAGACTCTCGCCGGGGTCGCCCGAGCAGCAGGTGCAGCAGTTCGAGCTGCTGCTGGTCGAGCGCTTGTGGGAGTCGGCGACGGCGGAGAACGCGCGCGAGATCGCCGATCGGACGTGGGATCTCGTGCACGATCGCCCGGAGTCCGATCCGGTTCGCCGGCGCGTCGTCGAGTGCCACGAGGCGCTCGCGCGCATCTCGCGGCTCGGCGACTGACGCGTCGGGGTCGCTCGCCGCGCGGAACGGACTGGCAGGCTGCTGTGACGCCTGCTACGTTCTGCCGCGTAAGGCCGGGGATATCCCGGTGTAAAAGCAGTGCGACGTACGCGGGCCGTTGCTCACAGCACCCTCCGCGCATGCAGCACACCAGCAGTGGAGGATCAGCAACGTGCCGACCGGAACCGTGAAGTGGTTCAGCGACGAGAAGGGCTTCGGCTTCATCACGCCTGACGAGGGCAGCCGCGACCTGTTCGTCCATCACACCGGCATCAACGCCGACGGCTACCGCTCGCTCGCCGAGGGCTCGAAGGTGAGCTACGAGGAGGAGCAGGGCGACAAGGGCCCGAAGGCCGTCAACGTCCACGCCATCTAGGGGACGCCGGCAGCGGGTACTCGCCCGCGTCGCACGCTCGAAGGCCTCCGCAAGGGGGCCTTCCGTGTTTAACGATCGCGGTCTGTACGATCGGAGGCAGACCACGAGGGGGAAAGGTCGGACGTGGGCAAGACGGTCGAGCAGCGCGAGCGCGTGGTCGTGCGCTTCGCGGGCGACTCGGGGGACGGCATGCAGCTCGTCGGTGGGCGCTTCACCGACGCGACGGCGCTGCTCGGAAACGATCTCGCGACGCTGCCCGACTTCCCGGCCGAGATCCGTGCGCCGGCCGGCACGATCCCGGGCGTCTCGGCCTTCCAGATCCACTTCGCCTCGCGCGACATCCTCACGCCCGGCGACGCGCCGAACGTGCTCGTCGCGATGAACCCGGCGGCGCTGAAGGCGAACCTCGCGACGCTCGAGCGCGGCGCGACGATCATCGCCAACGAGGACGCCTTCACGAGACGCAACCTGGAGAAGGCCGGCTATCACGCGAACCCGCTCGAGGACGGCACGCTGTCCGACTTCCGCCTGCACCGCGTGCCGATGACGACGCTCACGACGCGCGCCGCCGAGGGCCTCGAAGGCGTCGGCACGCGTGACGCCGCAAGAGCGAAGAACCTGTTCGCGCTCGGCCTGCTGTCGTGGCTCTACGGTCGCCCGACCGACGTCAGCGAGCGCTGGATCGAGGCGAAGTTCGCGAACCGGCCGGCGGCGCGCGCCGCCAACCTGGCGGCCTTCCGCGCCGGCTGGAGCTTCGGCGAGACGACCGAGCTGATGGACGTGCAGTACCGCGTCGCGCCCGCGACCGACGCCGCGCCCGGCACCTACCGGCAGGTCAACGGCACGACCGCGACCGCGCTCGGGCTGATCGCCGCCTCCGCGCGCAGCGGGCTGCCGCTGCTGCTCGCGAGCTACCCGATCACGCCCGCGTCCGAGCTGCTGCACGAGCTCTCGCGCCACGAGGGCGCCGGCGTGCGCACGATCCAGGCGGAGGACGAGATCGCGGCGGCCGGGATGGCGCTCGGCGCCTCCTACGGCGGCCACCTGGGCGTGACCGCGACGAGCGGGCCGGGCATGGACCTGAAGGCGGAGACGATCGGGCTCGCCGCGATGCTGGAGCTGCCGCTCGTCGTGATCGACGTGCAGCGGGCCGGCCCCTCGACCGGCATGCCGACGAAGACGGAGCAGTCGGATCTGCTGCTCGCGCTGCACGGCCGCCACGGCGAGTCGCCGCTGCCGGTGCTCGCCGCCGCGACCCCGGCCGACTGCTTCGAGACGGCGTTCGAGGCGGCGCGCCTGGCGATCGCCTACCGCACGCCGGTGATCCTGCTGAGCGACGGCTTCCTGTCGAACTCGTCGGAGCCGTGGCGGATTCCGGAGGCGGCGTCCCTGCCGCAGATCGATCCGGCGTTCGCGCATGCGCCGGTCGGCGGCGAAGCGTTTCTGCCGTACGCGCGCGACGCGCGCGGGGTGCGCCCGTGGGCGCCGCCCGGCACGCCCGGCGTCGCGCACCGCATCGGCGGGCTGGAGAAGCAGGACGGCAGCGGCAACATCTCCTACGACCCCGCCAACCACGCGACGATGACGCGCCTGCGCGCCGAGCGGATCGCCCACATCCAGCGCGAGCTGCCAGCCGTTGAGGTTGACGCAGACGATGGGGCTGAGCTGCTCGTGCTCGGGTGGGGCTCGTCGTACGGCGCGATCCGCGCGGCCGCCCGACGCGTGCGCGACCGCGGGCTCAAGGTCGCGGTCGCGCACCTGCGCCACCTCGAGCCGCTGCCGCCGAACGTCGGCGCGCTGCTGCGCGCCTACCCGCGCGTGCTCGTGCCCGAGATGAACCGCGGCCAGCTGGCGCAGCTGCTGCGCGCGCACTTCCTCGTCGACGTGCACTCGCACACGAAGGTCAGCGGGCAGCCGCTGTTCGCCGCCGAGCTGGAGGACGCGATCGTCGATGCACTCCAAGGCTGACTTCCAGTCCGACCAGGAGACGCGCTGGTGCCCGGGCTGCGGCGACTACGCGATCCTCTCGGCCGTCCAGGGGTTCATGCCGGAGCTGGGGATCCCGCCCGAGCGGATCGTCTTCATGACGGGGATCGGCTGCGCGGGGCGCTTCGCCTACTACATGGACACGTACGGGATGCACGGCATCCACGGCCGCGCGCCGGCGCTCGCGACCGGCCTCGCGACGACGCGGCCGGACCTGTCGATCTGGATCGTCACCGGCGACGGCGACGCGCTCTCGATCGGCGGCAACCACCTGATCCACGCGCTGCGGCGCAACGTGCCGGTGAAGATCCTGCTGTTCAACAACCAGATCTACGGGTTGACGAAGGGCCAGGCCTCGCCGACGAGCGAGCGCGGCAAGATCACGAAGTCGACGCCGTTCGGCTCCCACGACCGCCCGTTCAACCCGCTCGCGCTCGCGCTCGGCGCGGAGGCGACGTTCGTCGCGCGCACGCTCGACACCGACAAGCAGCACCTGCCGGCGGTGCTGCGCGCGGCCGCGGCGCACGAGGGCACCGCGTTCGTCGAGATCTACCAGAACTGTCCCGTCTTCAACGACGGCGCATTCGACGCGCTGCGCGACCGCACCCAGGGCGCGCTCAACCGCATCCCGCTCGTCCACGGCGAGCCGATCCGCTTCGGGCCGGAGGGCGAACGCGGGGTCGCGCGGGAAGCCGGCGGCGATCTGGCGATCGTCGAGGCCGCCGACGCGGGCGAGGACGCGCTGCTGGTGCACGACGCGCATCGCGCGGATCCGAGCCTCGCGTTCGCGCTCGCGCGGCTCGCCGAGCGCCCGACCGGCCCGACGCCGATCGGCGTCTTCCGCGCGGTCGAGCGCCCGCCGCACGGGGCCGCGGCAGTGCGCACCGGCGACCGCGAGGTCGCGGACACCGCCCGCTTGGACGCATTGCTCCATTCGGGCGACACTTGGACGGTTGCGTAGCCGACGTACGATTGTCGCGTGCGGATTCTCGTAGTCGAGGACGAGACGGCGATCGCGGACTTCATCCAGCGCGGGCTGCAGGCCGAAGGGCATGCCGTCTCCTGCGCCGGAGACGGGCTCGCCGGCGAGCGTCGCGCGCTCGCCGAGGACGTCGATCTCGTGATCCTCGACGTGATGCTGCCGGGCAAGGACGGGCTCGGCGTGCTGTCGGCGATCCGCCGCGAGAAGCCCGAGCTGCCCGTCGTGATGCTGAGCGCGCGGGCGACGGTCGACGATCGCGTCGCCGGACTCGACGGCGGCGCGACCGACTACGTCACCAAGCCGTTCAGCTTCGACGAGCTGGCCGCGCGCGTGCGCGCGCACCTGCGCACGCCGCGCCAGAGCAATGCCACCACGCTGGCCGCCGCCGGCATCGAGCTCGACCTGCTCGGCCGCAAGGTCACCCGCGACGGCGTCGAGCTGCGCCTCTCGGCGCGCGAGTTCGACCTGCTCGCCTACTTCCTGCGCCACCCCGACCAGGCGCTGAGCCGCCAGCAGATCCTGTCGGCCGTATGGGGCTACGACTTCGATCCCGGCACGAACGTCGTCGAGGTGTACGTGCGCTACCTGCGGCGCAAGCTCGAGCTGCCGGGGCGGCCGGCGCCGATCGACACGCTGCGCTCCGTCGGCTACCGCCTCACGACCCGCCCCTGAGCCGAGCATGACGCGAGCGACCGACACGGACATCGGCATCGGCTCGCGCGTCCCCTGGTTTCGCAGCCTGCGCGCGCGCCTGGCGCTCGCGATCGCGCTGATCCTCGTCGCCGCGCTCGGCACGACGTTCGTCGCGACCTACCGCGGCACCGGCACGCAGGTGCAGGCGCAGATCGACCAGGACCTGCGCCAGGAGGCGAGCGCGTTCGAGCAGAAGATCCCCGTCTTCAAGGTCACGCGCAGACACGTGACGCGCGTCGCGCAGCGCTACATCGACGACCAGGTGACGTTCAGCGTCGCGCCGCGCCTGTACGTCGTGCGCGTCGCCGGGGGCGGCCTCGTGACGAACCAGCCGGAGCTCAACCCGGCGTTCTCCGGCGTGACCTCCAAGGACGCCTCCGGCCCGCAGCGCGAGAGCCCCGAGGCGAGAGCCGTGCGGACCGCGCCGCTCGGCTTCACCGACGTGACGATCAACGGCGAGGGGGTCCGCCTGTACGTGATCCCCGTGCTGCGCGACGGCCGCCGCGTCGCCTCGATCGGCGTCGGCGAGCCGACGGAGGGCGTGACGCGCGCGCAGAGCGGCGTGGCGCGGACGTTCCTGTTCGCCGGCACCGCGACGCTGCTGGCGGCGATCATCCTCGGGTTCGCGTTCGCGACGCGCCTCTCGCGGCCATTGCGGCGGATGGCGACGACGGCGGCCGAGGTCCGCGCCGGCGACCTCTCCAAGCGCATTCGCGCCTCGCGCGGACGCCAGGACGAGGTGCGCGTGCTGGCGGAGGCGTTCGACCGCATGCTCGACCGGCTCGAGGACGCGTTCGCGCGCCAGCGCGGCTTCGTCGCCGACGCCTCGCACGAGCTGCGCACGCCGCTGACGGTGATCCGCGGCCAGCTCGAGGTGCTCGCGCGCCAGCGCGAGGTGACGCCCGCAGACGTGCGCCACGTCGACGAGGTCGTGCGCACCGAGGTCGTGCGGATGGAGCGGCTCGTCGAGGATCTGCTGCTGCTGGCGCGTGCGGACGAGGGCGAGCTGCTGCGTCCGTCGACGCTCGAGCTGCGGCCGTTCGTGACGGAGCTGTTCGACTCGGTCACGTTGACCGCTGAGCGCAACTTCGAGCTCGGCGACGTGCCGGAGGGAACGCTGCGGGCGGACGAGGACCGCCTCGCGCAGGTCGTGCGCAACCTCGCGCGCAATGCGGTCGAGCACACGGGCCCGGACGGGCTCGTGCGCGTGTGCGTGAACGCCCAGCCGCGCGGCTGGGTCGAGATCGCGATCGAGGACGACGGCCCGGGGATCCCGCCCGAGCAGCGCGACCGCGTGTTCGACCGCTTCACCCGGCTCGACAGCGCGCGGGCGCGCGGCAAGGGCGGCGCCGGTCTCGGCCTCGCGATCGCGCGCGCGATCGTCGAGGCGCACGGCGGTCGCATCTCCGCCGGCGCTTCGCCCGAGGGCGGCGCGCGCGTCGCCTTCCGCCTGCCGGGCTTCAGAGCGGCCGGCCGCACCTCGGTGCGACGCGGCGCCGCGATCGGACCGGCGTCAACCGCCTCGCCGGCGGGCAAGCGCGCGTAGGCTGAGCGCCATGTGGCGCAACTGGGCGGGAGACCAGCGCTGCGACCCGGCCGCGGTCGAGCGGCCGGGCAGCGTGGCCGAGATCGCGGCGGCGCTCGAGCGCGCTGCCGCCGCCGGGCAGCGGGTGCGCGTCGCCGGCAGCGGACACTCCTTCACCGACGCCGCCTGCACGGACGGGCGGCTGCTGTCCTTGGAGCGGATGGACCGCGTGCTCGACGTCGATCGCGCGAGCGGGCTGGTGCGCGTCGAGGCCGGCATCGGTATCCACGCGCTGAGCGCGGCGCTCGCCGGGCACGGGCTCGCGTTCGAGAATCTCGGCGACATCGACGTGCAGTCGATCGCTGGCGCGATCTCGACCGCCACGCACGGCACCGGCGCGCGGCTGCGCAACCTGTCCGCGCAGGTCGACGCGCTCGAGCTCGTGCTGGCCGACGGCTCGACGCTGACGGTCGCCGCCTCCGACGCGGACCCGACCGCGTACCTGGCCGCACGCGTCGGCGTCGGTTCGCTCGGCGTGATCTCGGCCGTGACGCTGCGCGCCGTGCCGGCGTTCACGCTGCGCGGCGTCGACGCGCCGCGGCCGCTGGGCGAGACGCTCGAGCGGCTGGAGCAGCTGGGGGAGGAGAACGACCACTTCGAGCTGTTCGTCTTCCCCCATTGCGACGCGGCGCTGACGCGCACGAACAACCGCGTGGAGGAGGCGCCGCGCCCGCGCTCGCGGATCGGCGCCTACGCGAACGACGTGCTGCTGACGAACCGCGCCTTCCATGCCTTCTGCCTCGCGGGCCGCGCGTTTCCGCGCTGGATCCCACAGCTCAACCGCACCGTCACAAGGCTCGCCGGCTCATCCACGCGCGTCGATCGCAGCGACCGCATCTTCGCCTCGCCGCGGCTCGTGAGATTCACGGAGATGGAGTACGCGCTGCCGCGCGAGCACACCGCCGGGGCTGTCCGGCGGGTGATGGAGCTGATCCCCCGTCGCGGCTTCCAGGTGCCGTTTCCGATCGAGGTACGGCTGGTGGCGGAGGACGACGCGCTGCTGTCGCCCGCGCACGGGCGCCCAACCGGCTACGTCGCGGTCCACATGTTCAAGGGCATGGAATGGGAGCCGTACTTCCGCGCGGTCGAGGCGATCATGGACGAGTACGGCGGCCGCCCGCACTGGGGCAAGCGCCATTTCCAGACCGCCGAGACGCTGCGCTCGCGCTATCCGCGCTGGGACGACTTCCAAGCGGTGCGGGCACGACTCGATCCTGACGGTCGCTTCGCAAACGCCTACTCCGAACGGGTACTTGGACCCATCTCTAACGTTCAAGTCGACCGTTAGAGAAACGTCTTTTCCTCGCCGCGGTAGGTCGGCACCGCCTCGACGACGCGGTCGCCCTCGACCAGGTGCAGCAGCGCGAAGCGCTCGCACAGCTCGCCCGCCTTCGCGTGGCGGAACCACACGCGCTCGCCGATCCGCAGGCGGTCGGCGGCGTCGCCGAGCAGCGGCGTCTGCACCTCGCCGGCGCCCTCGCGGCCGTCGAGGCGCAGGCCGGCGGGAAGGACGGGCCGCGGCAGCCGCGCGCGATCGCCGGCGCCCGACGCGAGGTAGCCGCCGCCGAGCGCCGTCACGACACCGCGGCCCGGGCGGCGCACGACCGGCAGCGCGAACAGCGCGGCCGGCAGCGGCCTGAAGCGCGAGTAGGCGTCGAACAGCGTCGGCCCGTACAGGCCCGAGCCTGCCGCCACCTCCGTCACCGCCGGCTCCGCCGCGGTCGACTCGATCGAGCCGGTGCCGCCGCCGTTGACGAACTCGAGCGGCGCGACGGCCTCGACCGCGGCTACGATCGCCGCGCGCCGCTGCGCCAGCTCGCGCGCCGACGCATGCTGCACCGCGCGCAGTGCCAGCCCCATCAGCGGCCTGCCGGGCGGCCGGTCGCCGAGCCCGGCGATCTGCGCCTCGTACGCCATCAGGCCGACGAGCCGCAGCGCCGGCCGCGCGACGATCTCGCGCGCGAGCCGCGCGACCTGCTCGGGCGTGTGCAGCGGGGAGCGCCTGACGCCGACGTGGATGCGCCCGCCGAGCGGGCGCCACGACGCGTCGGCGTCGATGCACACCCGCACCGGCCGCTCGCCGCCGGTCGCGCGCGCCGCCGCCTCGATCGGCTCCAGCTGCGCGACGTCGTCCACCATCACGGCGATGCCGGCGTCGTCCTCGCGCGCGGCCAGCGCGCGCAGCGCGGCGCGATCGACGGTCGGATAGGCGACGACCAGATCCCGCAGCCCCTGATCCGCGAGCCACAGCGCCTCCGGCAGCGTGTACGCCAGCGTGCCGCGAAAGCCCGCATCGAACGCGAGCGTGCGCTCCAGCAGCGCGCGGCAGCGGATCGACTTGCTGGCAAGGCGGATCGGGCGCCCGCCGGCGCGCCGCAGCAGGTCGCGCGCGTTCGTCCAGTAGGCGTCCAGGTCGACGACCGCGAAGGGCGGGTCGAGTTCCGCGGTCGCCCGCTCGAGACGCGCGAGAATGTCGGTGGAATCGAGCATCGCGGCGACCTTACCGGCCGCGTCGAACGCTCTGCGACAGCGGCCGCGCCAGCCGCCGAACGCGCCTTCTTCGCCGCATATGGCGACATTCCTTGTACGAAGTCGCTAGTCTGCCGCACTTCGCTTGTACCCAGCCGAGTCTCCGGCACCGCAAAAAGCCGGGGAGCGGGGGAACCAGTTGAGGCCGACACGGTCCTCTGGGGCGAATCGTCGCCAGGTCGCGACGTAGCGCTGCTCTTTCTGCGCGAGCCCGTCAGCTAACCCCGCAGGCGCCCGAAAGAGAAGGGGTTTGCACCCGTGCCGTCCGTCATCGCGCCGGCTTGCCGGCGTTCGCGTTTCGTCATCAGCCTCGTCCTGCTCGCCGTCGCGGCGTGCGCCGCGCTCGCGCCGTCCGTATCGATAGCGGCCCAGAACCAACACCTCGGCGACCGCACGCTCCACAAGGGCGACCGCGGCCACGACGTCCGCGTGCTGCAGGACTACCTCACGCGCGCGGGCTACACGACGCCGATCGCCGGCGTCTTCGGGCCGCAGACGCTGCGCAACGTCAAGCGCTTCCAGCGCGCGCACCACATGGCGGTCGACGGCATCGTCGGGCCGGGGACGAGCAAGGCGCTTCGCACCGTCGCGGCTCGTCGCGCGGCGGCGAAGCAGCACGCGGCGAGCGGAGGCGACGGCGGCTCGGAGCACATGGGCGACCGCACGCTCAAGAAGGGCATGCGCGGCCATGACGTGCGCGTCCTGCAGGACTACCTGACGCGGGCCGGCATTCCGACGCCGATCGACGGGGTCTTCGGACCCGGGACGCTCACCAACGTCAAGCGCTTCCAGCGCGCGCAGGGGCTGACGGTCGACGGGGTCGTCGGCTCTGGGACCGTCGCGGCGCTGCGCCAGCTCGCCGAGGGCGGCAGCGCGGGGAACAGCGGCGACACGGCGCCGGCGCCGGTCGGGCACGCGACGCTGCGCGCCGACGGCACCGCCGTCGCTCCGGCCGACGCTCCGGCCGCGGTCAAGGGCGTGATCGCCGCGGGCAACCGCATCGCCACGAAGCCGTACGTCTACGGCGGCGGCCACGGCACCTGGATCGACAACGGCTACGACTGCTCGGGCTCGGTCAGCTTCGCGCTGCACGGCGGCGGTCTGATCTCGACGCAGCTCGATTCGACCGGCTTCGAGTCCTACGGCTCGCGCGGCAACGGTCGCTGGATCACGGTCTACGCGAACGCCGGCCACGCCTACATGGTCGTCGCCGGCCTGCGCTTCGACACGAGCGGCGCGAGCCCCTCGCGCTGGCAGTCGGACATGCGGTCCGGCGCCGGCTACGTCGTGCGGCACCCGTCGGGGCTGTAGCTCCGCTCACCGACTAGCCTCAGCGAAGCGCGAGAAGCCCGCGAGGTCTGGATAGAGCATCGCGTGGTCGTATCCGAAACCCCGTTGCAGCTGCTCGCGGAGCAGTGGCTTGGCGGCGGCCGGGATGCGAACCGTGAAAGCGAGCGGGTATCTCGGCGGACGGCCTCTCGTGGGGCCGTCAAGCTGTCTCGGGCTGTTGAGACGGATGGGCACCGACACGGACTGCCGGATCTCCGACTGGATCATCGATCCGGTGGTGGCCGGCGATCTGTTCCAACCGCCGCGGTTTGACGGTACGCCCCCGATCACAAAGCAGCCCTGCTGACGCGCCATGCGACCGTCGATCGGCGGGGGAGTCCAGACGTAGATGTCGTCGGACCAGTCCCTGGGGGCTCTGCCCCATGGAAGGTCGACATCCCGCTCCCAGCCCTCCGGGATCTCGCGGCCGTTTGACTGCGCGACGAAGACGCGCCCGTCGATGTCGGTTCGCGGCCTCCCGCCGTCGTACTTGCGCTCGACTGCGAACCAGAGGGCGACCAGAGGGTTGTGCGAAAAGTCGAGCAGCCGTGTGGGGCTCCACTGGTGTTGCAGCGCCGCGAGCAGCTCCAAGGCGCTCAGCCGGTCGGTGGCCGTCCGCTGGAGTGCCCACCGGCGGGCCTCGTCGAGGATTCTGAGCTCGGCGGCGACGATGTCTGCCTCCGCCCACGACCCAGACGCCGAGATCCGGCGGTACAGCGACGAGTGAAGCGCATAGTCAGCGTTCGAGATGCCTCGCCAGACGAAGCGCCGATCGGGCCAACCGGAGGCGAGGCGCGTCACAACCCCTACGTACTCGGCGAGGTCGCTCGCCGAGGTCTCGTACGCCTCCCAGTACTCAGTCGGATACGCCATGGCTCAGAAGCGGTGCATTGGACCAGGTTTCCCATCGCGATGCAGCAGCTTGTGGAACCGGCGTGTCAACCCTGGCCGCGCGGCTAGCATCGGCCGCATGTCCGCACTCGCCGATTCCTACGCCCTGACCGACGACCAGCTCGCGTTCCGCGACACGATCCGCCAGATGGTGCGCGAGCGCGTCGCGCCCCGCGCCGCCGAGATCGACGAGCAGGCGGAGTACCCGTGGGACCTCCGCAAGCTGTTCGCCGAGCACGACCTGTTCGGCCTCCCGTTCGAGGAGGAGTACGGCGGCACCGGCACCGGCGCGCTGATGCTGTGCATCGCGATCGAGGAGGTCGCGAAGGCGTGCGCCTCGAGCTCGCTGATGCTGGCGGTGCACGATCTCGGCACGCTGCCGATCAGACTGTTCGGCTCGGAGGAGCTCAAAGCTCGCTTCCTGCCCAGGTGCGCGACCGGCGAGTGGTCGCCGGCGTTCGCGCTGTCCGAGCCGGAGGCCGGCTCCGATCCCGGCGGCATGATCTGCAAGGCGGTGCGCGACGGCGACGAGTGGGTCGTCAACGGCACCAAGAACTGGATCACGAACCTCGGGATCGCCGACTTCTACGTCGTCTTCGCGGTCACCGACCCGAACGCGGGGCACTCGCGCGGCATCAGCGCGTTCGTGGTCGAGAGAGACCGCCCCGGCTTCTCCGTCGGCAAGCTGGAGAGAAAGCTCGGCATCAAGGGTTCGCCGACCGGCCAGCCGATCTTCGAGGATGTGCGCATCCCCGCCGCGAACCTGATCGGCGAGGAGAACAAGGGCATGCACGTCGCCCTCGGCACGCTCGACTGGTCGCGGCTGGGAATCGCCGCGCAGGCGCTCGGGATCGCGCAGGGCGCGACCGACTACGCCGCCGCCTACGCCCGCGAGCGCAGACAGTTCGGCCAGCCGATCAACGCCTTCCAGGGGATCCAGTTCAAGCTCGCCGACATGGAGACGCAGACGGCCGCCGGCCGCGAGCTGCTCTACCAGGCGGCGGCGAAGGCCGATCGCGGCGATGCCGACCGCGGCAAGTACAGCGCGATGGCGAAGCTGTTCAACGCCGACAACGCGATGCGCGTCACCGTCGAGGCCGTGCAGGTGCTCGGCGGCTACGGCTACGTGAGCGAGTACCCGGTCGAGCGCATGATGCGCGACGCGAAGATCACGCAGATCTACGAGGGCACGAACGAGATTCAGCGCCTCGTGATCGCGCGCACGATGCGCTGAGCCCGCCGATCCCGCCGGCGGCCTCTGCGGTCGCCGGCGCGGGTCCGAGCGGCTACGCTCGGACGATGTTCTCGAGACTTCCGACCGGCGCGCAGGTCGCCTGGTCGGCGCTCATCGCCTTCGCGCTCGCGATCCTCGCGATCACGGCGCTCGAAGGGTTCGCGACGACGTACCCGCTGCGCTTCGTGCAGGGGATCGCCGTCGCGCTTGCGGGCGGGCTCGTGATCACGTTCGTGCTGGCGCTCGTGACCGGTCGCCTGGCCGACTGGCGCAATCCGCGTTCCGAGCAGGACTTCGAGGCGCTCGTCGAGCGCAGCGAGCAGCTCGCGCGCGAGGGTCTCGCGGGCGAAGGCGACGACGAGTACGACGACTTCGAGGACGACGATCCCGGGATCGACCCCTGGAACGAGGAGGACTTCAAAGCGCTCGTGAGGTCCGCGCTCGACGAGCTGCCGCTCGAATTCCACCGCGCGCTCGAGCACGTGGCCGTCGTGGTCGGCACCGACGGCCGCAAGCACCGCGCCTACGGCCTCTACCACGGCCCGACCGTGGCGCATGACGGCTTCGCCCGCATCGTGATCTTCCAGGACACGATGGTGCGCGACTTCGGACACGACCTCGACCTGCTGCGCACCCAGGTCGTGCGCACCGTCCGCCACGAGCTCGCCCACCACCTCGGCTGGGACGAGGACGGCGTGCGCGGGCTCGGGCTCTAGAGCTGCGGGCGCTCAGCCGCGGGCGCGAATCGTCGGCACGTCATACGCTGCGAGCGTCTCGTCGTCCGTCACGAGCGTCGCCGCCTCGGCCTGTGCTTGGGCCACAAGGAAGCGGTCGAACGGATCGCGATGATGAGGGGGAAGTCGCGCGGCTTCGAGTGCATGGTCCGCTGTCAGATCTACCAGCCGGAAGCCGAGCTGCTCCACACGGTCGACTATGTCAGAAGGCGCCACGAGCTTGCCTTTCAGCCGCTTGACCTCGAGCTCCCAGATCGAGGCTGCGCTCACGAGCACTTCGTCTGCGGCGTGCTCGATGGCGCGGTGAGTCGACGCGAGCAGCGAAGGCGTTCCATCGAGCCACCACAGCAGCACATGGCTGTCCAGCAGGAGGCTCAATCGAGCATCCCGAACTCGCGGGCTATCTCCTCGTCCGCTTCGTTGAAGCGCGACATGTCGATCTGCCCGCGAAGCGATCCATAGCCGGTGCGGCGTGCATGCGCGACATACGGCACGAGTGTCGCGACTTCCTTGCCATTTCGGGTGATCGATATCTGCTCGCCTTGCTCGACGCGGTCGAGCAGCTCGGGGAGGCGCGATTTCGCGCTCTGGACGTTGATGCGGGTCATGCGACCACGGTAGGCCGCTGCATCGGCGCCGTCTACAGCGCACATATGGCAATCGGCGGCTGAACGCCGTCGTTCGTACTACGCTCCAGGCAGGGCCCCCGTGGAGTGCGACCGCCGGGGGATAACGAAGGCCCGTGGAGTGCGACCGCCGGGCACCTCACCGAAAGGAATCATCACCATGTCCAATGCCGTCATCGTCGACGCGGTCCGGACGCCGATCGGCCGTGCCGTCAAGGGCTCGCTGAAGGACGTGCGCGCCGACGACCTCGCCGCGATCCCCCTCAGAGCCATCCTGGAGCGCAACCCGCAGCTCGACCCGGCCTCCATCGTCGACGTGATGATGGGCGCCGCCTCGGGCGAGGGCGAGCAGGGCTACAACGTCGCCCGCAACGCGCTGCTGCTCGCCGGCTACCCGGTCTCCGTACCGGGCACCACCGTCAACCGCTTCTGCGCCTCCTCGCTGCAGACGATCCGCATGGCGTTCCATGCGATCACCGCGGGCGAGGGCGACACCTACGTCGCCTGCGGCGTCGAGGCCGTCTCGCGGCTCGGCGGCGGCTCGCCGGTGCCCTTCCACCACAAGCTCGACGGCTCGGAGGGCTCGCTCGTCAACGTCTACATCCCGATGGGCTTCACCGCGGAGAACGTCGCCGAGCGCGAGGGCGTCTCGCGCGAGGCGCAGGACCGCTGGGCCGCGATCTCGCAGCAGCGCGCCGTCGCCGCGCAGGAGTCCGGCCACTTCGACAGGGAGATCGTCCCGGTCGTCGTGCCCGAGCACACCGCGACCGACGAGAACGGCGACGAGGTGACCGTTCCGGAGGCGACCGTCGCGAAGGACGACGGCCCGCGTCCCGGCACGACCGAGGAGAAGCTCGCGCAGCTCAAGCCCGCCTTCAAGCCGGACGGCACCGTCACCGCCGGCAACGCCTGCCCGCTGAACGACGGCGCCGCCGCCGTGCTCGTGATGGCGGAGGAGAAGGCGGCGGAGCTGGGGATGAAGCCGAAGGCGCGCATCGTCGCCTCCGCGGTCGCCTCGATCGAGCCGGAGTTCATGGGCCTCGGCCCGATTCCGGCCGTGCGCAACGTCTTGAAGCAGGCCGGCATGACGATCGACGACATCGACATCGTCGAGCTGAACGAGGCGTTCGCGGCGCAGGTCGTGCCGTGCCAGGAGGAGTGGGGGATCGCCGACGAGAAGCTCAACCCGTTCGGCGGCGCGATCGCGCTCGGCCATCCGTTCGGGATGACCGGCGCCCGCATCATGACGACGCTGCTCAACGACCTCGAGACGCTCGACAAGACGATCGGCCTCGAGACGATGTGCGTCGCGGGCGGGATGGGGATGGCGATGGTCGTGGAGCGCTTGCACTGATCGCCTGAGCGACCCATCTCGCGGCGCCGGATCGCGACGCGGTTCCATTCAGGCACCCAGCCTGCTCATGGAACCGCGTCAGGCCCGGCATCCACGATCTGGGCGCGCTCAGACGATCAGTCGGATGGGGCGGAGGGCGCGTCGGCGGCTCGTTCGCCGGCGGCCTGATCATGGGCCTCGTCTTCCACGCCTACGGCGCGGGCATCGTCGTGTCCGCCCACGGTGCCGCCCGCATGCGGACAGCACCGCCGGGCGGCCAGCCCCGGCAGAGAGTTCGAGGCCAGCCACCCGACGATCCAGTCGCGACCTAGCATCGGGAGCGAGGTCGCGTCGGGGAAAGCTTCACGTGGGTGTGGGCGCTCCCCAACGGTTGGAACGCCTTAGGCGGCCGGAGGTTGGCCGTTTGCGCGCGAGACTGGGCGCGCTTGCGCGCGGCGTGCCGCTCTCAGCGGTCGCGGCCGGGCGCGGACCCCGCGTGGCCAGGCGAAGCGCCCGACTGGCCAGGGGCAGAGCCTGATGGGCCGGGCACGGTTCCAGGCTGTCCGGGCGCGTTGCCCGACTGCTGTTGATCGCGGCCCGACTGGCTCGGTGCGGCGCTCGACTGGCCCGGGGCGGCGCCCGACCGGCCGGGTGGTGCGTCGGGTGCCTTGGACTGGCTTGGCGGTGCGGGTGCCTTCTCCTGGCCGGGCGGCGCGTCGGGTGCCTTGGACTGGCTCGGCGGTGCGGGTGCCTTCTCCTGGCCGGGCGGCGCGTCGGGTGCCTTGGACTGGCTCGGCGGTGCGGTCGGCGCCTTCACCTGGCCGGGCGGCGTTGCGCCACGGTCGGTCGTGCCGTGGGACGGAGGTTCGGTGCGAGCGGGAGCCTGGACGACGCGCGGATGGGACTCCTCGTGCGGAGCGGCCGCCGGCCCCGTGGGGGCATCGGCAACGCCGACGGGCTGCGCAGCCTGGCTCGGTCGAGACCGCGGAGCCGCGGCCGCATGTGTCGTCCGGTCCGGCGCGAACGCGGGAGCGTTCTGCGTGGACGGCCCTGGAAGCAGGCTGTCGCGCGGGGCGTAGGCGGGCGGCGACGTCGTCGAGCTGTGCTGGACGAGTCGTTCGCTGAGCGTCCCGCCTGCCACCATGCCGGCGACCGCGAGCGACACGGCGAGCTTCCCGACGCCGGTGGAGGCAACGGTCCCGAAGACGCCGCCAAACGCTCCCGAGGCGCCCGATGCCGTCCCGGCGGTCGCCGTGGCCGCGGCGGCGCCGCCGCCCGACGTCGCACTGGCCCCGCCCGACAGGACGCTCGCCTTCAGCGCGATCGTCGGCACGACCGGCAGGGCGACCGCGAGCAACTTGCGCTGCGTCGCGACCTCCGCCTTGAAGGCGCGGCAGCTGTCACACCCGCGCAGGTGCCGTCGCAGCGGGCCGCGGCGCAGAGCGGCACCGCTTGCCGTCGCCAACTCGAGCCGGATCTGGTCGCAGGGCGTCGCGCGCGCTTCGCGACTGGCCGCCAATGAGGTGCGCGCCTGGAACACGAGCGCCTTCACCTTCTCTCTCGGACAGCCGAGCACGGTCGCGATCCCCGCGTGGTCGAGCGCGCCGAGCTCGGCCAGCAGCAGTGCCGCGCGCTGATCCTCGGGCAGGCCCGCGAGATCCGCGAGCAGCTCGCGCACGTCCTCGCGCCGCTCGACGGTCGCGGCGAGACCGTCGGTCGCCGGCTCGGCCAGCTCGATCGCGACGTGCGCGCGGCGCGCGCGCAGCAGCGAGAGGCAGCGATTGCGCGCGATCGCGAACAGCCATGGGCGCAGTTCGATCGGCTTCTCGCTGCCCGCCAGATCTCGGAACGCAGCCAGGAACGTGTGCTGGACCGCGTCCTCCGCCTCCTCGCGCGTGCCGAGCATGTGGCGGCAGAAGCCGAGGATCGCGGGGTGGTGGCGGTCGTAGAGCGCCTCGAACGCACTCTCCTCGCCGGCGCGCACCAGCGCGACGAGCCGCTCGTCGCTGGCGAGGCGCAGCAGGCGGGCGGGGCGGCGCAGCCGCACCGACGCATGGTCCGCGAGGACGTGCTCCATCCGCCCATTATGAGCCCCATAGCGCTTCCAACGCACCAACCGGACGAAGGTTGGCAGCGTGGTGACCGCCTAGAGCGGATGTCTAGGCGGGCGCGGCGAGCGAGAGCGCGAAGCGCTCCTGCGCATCGGTGAGCCAGCTCGCGAGCCGCAGGCCGGCGGCCGCGAAATCCGCGCGCACGCGCTCGCGCGTGAACTTCGCGCTGATCTCGGTGCGGATCTCCTCGTCCTCGTCGAGCTCGACCTCGAGCCCGAGCGCGGCGATCTGGACGGAGCACGCCTGTCGTGCGCGCAGCCGCATCTCGATCCACTCGTTGCGGCGATCGAAGAAGGCGACGTGCTCGAACTGCGCGAGCGGGAAGTCGGCGTCGAGCTCGCGGTTCAGCACGCGCAGCACGTTGCGGTTGAACTCCGCCGTCACGCCGGCGGTGTCGTCGTAGGCGGCCTCGAGCACGAGCGGGTCCTTGACGAGGTCGGTGCCGAGCAGCAGGCGGTCGCTCGGGCCGAGCAGCGCCGCGATCTCGCGCAGCAGGCGCCGGCGGCTGCCGGGCGGGAAGTTGCCGATCGTGCCGCCGAGCAGCGCGACGACGCGCGGCTCGCCCTCCGTCGGCGGCGGGATCCGGTCGAGGTGGCGCTCGAAGTCGCCGATCACGCCATGGACCCGGAGTCCCGGGTACTCCTCGACCAGCGCCTCCGCGCTCGCGCGCACGACCGACTCGGCGACGTCGAACGGGACGTAGCGGCGCAGCGTCTCGGCGCGCGCCATCGCGTCGAGCAGCACGCGCGTCTTCGCGGCGCTGCCGGAGCCGAGCTCGACCAGCTCGGCGGCGCCGGTGGCGTCGACGATCCTCGCCGCCTCCGTCTCGAGGATCGATCGCTCCGCGCGCGTCGGGTAGTACTCGGGCAGCTCGGTGATGCGCTCGAACAGCTCGCAGCCGTACGCGTCGTAGAAGTGCTTCGGCGGCAGCTCCTTGAACGGCCGCGTGAGGCCGTCGAGCACGTCCTCGGCCAACCCGCGCTCATGCGCCTCGTCGAGGTGGTGGTCGATCGTGACGTCGGGCTCACAGGTGGGGGAGATCGCCATGCTCACGCGTCCTTCGCTATGCGCAGGCCGGCGAAGATCTGCCGGCGCTGCGGGTGGTCCCAATTGCGGAATGTCGGCGTGGCGACGCGGGCGCGCGTCGCCCACGAGCCGCCGCGCAGCACGCGGTAGTCGCCGCCGAAGAAGACCTCGGAGTACTCGCGGTACGGATAGGCGGAGAAGCCGGGGTAGCCGTCGAAGCCGCCGGCGGTCCACTCCCAGGTGTCGCCGATCATGCCGAGGCAGCCGCTCGGCGCCGCGCAGTCGAAGGCGCCGACCGGCGCTGTGCCGAACAGCCGCTGGTCGACGTTCGCGCTGCCCGGGACCTGCTCGCACGCCGTCTGCGTCTGCTGGTCCCAGGTCGCCGCCTTCTCCCACTCCGCCTCGGTGGGAAGGCGCGCGCCGTGCGCGCGGGCGAAGGCGTCGGCCTCGAACCAGGAGACGTGGACGACCGGCTTGTGCGGGTCGAGCGGCTCGCAGCGGTCCATCCGCCACTCGTGTCCGTCGGCCGTCCACCCGCCTGGGTGGGTGATGTCGTACTGCTCCTTCCACGCCCACGCCTCGCGCGACCACCATTCCGGGCGGCGGTAGCCGCCGGCCGCGACGAAGTCCATGAAGGCGGCGTTCGTGATCGGCGCGCGGCCGATGCGGAAGGCCGGCAGCTCGCGCTCGTGGCGCGGGCGCTCGTTGTCGTAGGCGAAGCCGTCGGCGGACGCGCCGATCGTGCACGGGCCGGCGGGGACGTCGACCAGCTCGAGGCCGGTGAGATGCGCGAGCCGCGGATCGGCGGGCGCCGGCAGGGTCGGCTCCTGCGGCGCCGGCAGATGCGCCAGCTGCATCGTCTGCAGCATCGTCTCGGTGTGCTGCTGCTCGTGGCGCAGCACGAGCTCGTGCAGCAGCGGGTCGACCGGCAGCCGCTCGACCCGCTCGCGCACCTGCTCGAGATACGCGACCGCCTCCGCGTGACGCAGGTACGGCAGGCCGCCGCGCTGCGCGCGCGGCGTCTCGAACGCGTCGTAGACCTCGGCGAGGTCGGCGCGCAGCAGCGGCAGGCCGGCGCCGCGGTGCGCGAGCCACAGATCCTCGAACGCGGCGATGTGCCCGAGGTCCCACACGAGCGGGCTCATCAGCGGCGAGTGGACGCGCTCCAGCGCGTCGTCGTCGAGATGGGCGACGAGCGCCAGCGTGCGAGCACGGGTCTCGCGCAACGCGTCGAGCACGTCCCCTGTCGCGCCCGGCGGCGCTGCCGTCTCGCTCGGCATCGCGCTGAGTCTTTCAGGTTGCGACCAGCGGGAAACCACCTATGACGTGAACTTCACGGGATCGTAAGAAGTCCCGGCGCGTCGGCGCTGCGCCTCGCTACGCCTGTCCGGCCGCCGCTCGATCGGCGATCAGCTCGACCGCCGCGCCATCGCCGAGCAGGCTGGCGGGCGTGTGCGGGCTCGGGCCGGCGAGCGTGGCGCGCACCGCGTCCGCCTTGCCTCCGCCCGCGACGAGCAGGATCAGCTTCCGCGCGGCGCGCAGCACCGGGAGCGTCATCGTGACGCCCTCGGGCGGCGGCTTTCTGCGGTGCACCGCGACGACGAGCCGCTCGCGCTCTCCGAGCGCCGGGTCGTCGGGGAACAGCGAGGCGGTGTGGCCGTCGGGGCCGATGCCCTGGAGCGCGAGGTCGAGCACCGGCCACGGGTCGCCGGGGACCTGGTCACGCAGCGCGCGCCCATACGCCGCCGCGGCGGCCGGCGGATCGCCGTCGCCCGCGCGCGTGACCGCATGCACCATCGGCTGCGGGCGGTCCGCCGGGATGCGGGCCAGCAGCGTGCGCATGAGCAGGTCGTGGTTGCTGTCGGGGGAGTCGAGCGGGACGCAGCGCTCGTCGCCGAGCCACAGATGGACGTCGCGCCAGTCGGCGACGTAGTCCGGCAGCGACGCGTACATCCGCCCGGGCGTCTCGCCGCCGCACAGGGCCACGTGCGCGGCGCCGCGCTCGGCGCGCGCCGTCTCGATCGCCGCCGCGATGCGCTCGGCGCACAGCCGCGCGGCCGCCCCTGCGTCGTCCGTCACGGTCAGCTGGATCACCGTGCCTCCAGCCCGTTGAGCAGTGCCGCGAGCGCCGCTGCATAGCCGGGCGTCGCCGTGTCGAACATGCCGAGGGCGGCGGCGAACGCGCGGGCCGGATTCGGGGCTGCGACGGGCGCGCGCAGCGCGATCGTCGCGCCGTCGGCGTGCAGCGCGAGCGCGTGGATGCCCGTGAGGTCCGGCTGCTCGGGCGGCCCGAGCACGATCTCCACGGCGGCGCCGTCGCCGCGCCGCGCCGTTCCCTCCCAGCCATGCTCCTGCGGTGCCAGCCGCTCGATCGTCCAGCCGGCGCGGGCGGCGATCCAGCCGGCGAGCAGCAGCGCGCCCGCCTGCGTCGGCCTGCACGAGCGCAGCTCCACGCGCTCCACCCGCTCGAGCACGCGCAGCGCCTGCGGCTCGTCGAAGCGCGCCGCCACGTGCCGGCGCCAGCGCGAGAGCCGCAGCCACGCGACGTCGCGCACGCGCTCGACCGCGAGCGACGCGGCGCGCGCGAACGCTGCCGGCAGCGCCGCCCCGCTTGCCGCGCCCGAGTCGAGCACGAGCGCGTGCGCGAGCGCGGCGAGCGGATCCTGCGCATGGCTGGCGCGCGTGCCCGGAAGCCACAGCACCGTCGGCAGGCCGGCGACGCGCAGCGGTCGCACGAGCGAGTCGGCGTGCGCGAGCCGTTCGGCATCGGCGGTCAGCAGGGCCATGTCGTGGCAGTGGCCGGCGCCGCCGGACCGGCTCCCGATCGTGCAGTCGATCGCGACGTGCGCGTCGAGCCGCGGCAGCGCGTGCTCGCGCACGACGATCGTGCGCGACGGGTGGCGGTCGGCGAGGCCGGCGAGCCGGCCGGAGAGCTCGTCCGGGGCGACGTCGTCGCCGGGCGCGACGAGCAGGTTCAGCGTGCGCGTGGCGGCATGGCCGTGCTCGTGGCGCGCGTGCTCGCGGTTGAGCGCCATCAGCCGCTCGGCGACCTCGCCGATCGCGACGTCCTCGCCGCGCCACTCCGAGCGCTCGCGGGCGGGCTGTCCCGAATCGGTCGCGGCGAGCGCGCTCACAACGGCCTCCACGCGCGCCCGTCGCGCGCGAGCAGCTCATCGGCGCACGCCGGCCCCGCGGTGCCCGCCTCGTAGTCCTGCGGCTCGCCGGAGCGTCCGTCCGCCCACGCCCTCAGCAGCGGGTCGACGATCTCCCACGCCGCCTCGACCTCGTCGGCCCGCGTGAACAGCGTCGCGTCGCCGAGCAGCGCGTCGTGCAGCAGCCGCTCGTACGCCTCCGGCGACTCGCGCAGGAAGGACGTGCCGTACTGGAAGTCCATCTGCACCGGCCGCATCCGCAATGCGGTGCCGGGCATCTTCGCGGCGATCTGCAGCGTCGCCCCCTCGTTCGGCTGCACGGCGATCACAAGCTCGTTCGGCGGCGGCGGCGCGTCGAGCCCGCGGAACGGCTGGTGCGGCGCCGGCTTGAACGCGATCGCGATCTCCGTCGTGCGCAGCGGCAGCCGCTTGCCGGTGCGCAGGTAGAACGGCACGCCCGCCCAGCGCCAGTTGTCGACCTCGACGCGGATCGCGGCGTACGTGTCGGTGCGCGAGTCGGACGGCACGTCCTCCTCCTCGCGGTAGCCGGGCACGCGCTCGCCGCCGATCCAGCCGGCCGCGTACTGCCCGCGGACCGCGTCGCGTGCGGGGTCGAGCGGGCGCACGGCGTGCAGCGCCTTCGCCTTCTCGTCGCGCACGAGGTTCGCGTCGAAGCTCGCGGGCGGCTCCATCGCCACGAGCGACAGCAGCTGCAGCGCGTGGTTCTGGATCACGTCGCGCAGCGCGCCGGCGCGGTCGTAGTAGCCGGCGCGGTGGCCGATGCCGATGTCCTCCGCGACGGTGATCTGCACGTGGTCGATCGCGGTGCGGTTCCACAGCGGCTCGAAGATGCCGTTGCCGAACCGCAGCACCAGCAGGTTCTGGACCGTCTCCTTGCCGAGGTAGTGGTCGATGCGGAAGACCTGCCGCTCCTCGAACGACGCCTCGATCGCCGCGTTCAGCTCGCGCCCGCTCGCGAGGTCGTGGCCGAACGGCTTCTCGATCAGCAGCCGCGCCGGCGGGTCGGCGCCGCGGCCGAGCCCGGCCTCGCACAGCCCGCGCGCCGTGTCGGCGAAGAAGGCGGGGGAGACCGCGAGGTAGAACAGCCGCTGCGACGGCTCGCCGTCCTCGCGATCGCCCTCGTCGAGCCGCTGCGCGAGCGCCTCGAACAGCTCGGGCGAGCCGTAGTCGCCGGCGACGACGCCGATGCGCGGCTCCAGCGCTCCCCACAGGCGCTCGTCGAGGGCGCGGCGCGCGTGCATGTCGATCGCGGCGCGGGCGTGCTCGCGGAAGGACGCCTCGTCCTGGGTGCCGCGCACGACCGCCAGCAGGCGGAAGCGCTCGGGCAGGCGGCCGTCGGCGAGCAGGTCGTAGACGGCCGGCAGCAGCTTGCGCGCGGCGAGGTCGCCGGTCGCGCCGAACAGCACGAGCGTCGACGGCGGCGGCAGCCGCTCGTCGACGTCCTGCGCGAACGGGTTCGCGGGGGTGGCGGCGGGTGCTTGGGCGATGCTCACGCGAGCGCCGCGGCGAGCCGCTCGATCGCCTGCGCGCGGTCGTCTCCGAGCTCGATCCGCAGGAACGGCAGCCCGCGCGCGCGCAGCGCCTTCCCGTCGCCGATCGCCTGCGCGCGCACGAGCGCGGCGAAGTCGTACGGCTGGCCGGGGATCTCCGCGCCGGCTCGGGTGGCGTCGGGGTGGGTGGGCGGGCGCGAATCCACGAGCTGCACGAACACGCCGACGGGCGCGCCGCCCTTGTGCAGCTGCCCCGTCGAGTGCAGGAAGCGCGGCCCGTAGCCGACGGTCGTGGCCGCCTTCGTGCGAGCGCGGATCGCCATGCGCAGCGCGGTGAGTGCCGCGTCCACCTGCGGATCGGGCGCGAGGTAGGCCATCGTCGCGACGTAGGAGCCCGCGCCGGCGTGCGCGTCGAGCAGCTCGCGCAGTGCCGCCGCGGCGTCCTCGCCGCTCGCCGCCTGCGCGTCCTCGGCCGCGAATGCCCCGTCGCGCGCGTATGCCTCGATCGTCGCGACGGTGGCGTCCTTGGCCGACTGCACGTCCGGCTGGTCGAACGGGTTGACGTCGATGACCGCACCGGCGATCGCCACCGCCAGCTCCCAGTGGAAGAACAGCGCGCCGAGGTCGAGCGGCTCGTCGAACGGGACCGCGATCACCGGGTGGCCGGCGTCGGCGAGCGCGTCCAACCGCGCCGCGACGTCCGCATCGCCTTCGCCGCCGGTCGCGTGCAGGTGCACGAACACGCGGTCTTCGCCGTACGCCTCGGGCACGCCGAGCGGCTCGTCGGCGATCGGCACGATCCCCTTGCCGTGCTTGCCGGTCGACTCGGCGACGAGCTGCTCCAGCCACAGTCCGAGCGAGGACAGCGGCGGATCGACGACGAACGTGAGCTTGTCGCGCCCGCCGTTCGCCAGCTCGCCGAGCGCGCAGCCGAGCCACAGGGCGGGCGCGCAGCCGGGCGGCAGCGAGGGGTCGGCCGCGCGCGCGGCGACCTCCGCCCGCTCCAGCAGCCCGCGCGCGTCGGCGCCGATCAGCGCCGCCGGCACGATCCCGAACGCGCTCAGCGCCGAGTAGCGCCCGCCGATGTCGGCCGCGCCGTGGAAGACGCGGCGGAACCCCTGATCGTGCGCGAGCTGCTCGAGCGACGTGCCGGGGTCGGTGACCGCCGCCCACTGGCGGCCGTCAGGCGCGAGCGCGTGGAAGTGGGCGTGCATCGAGCGCGGCTCGAGCGTCCCGCCTGACTTGGAGGAGATCAGGAACAGGGTTCTGTCGAGCGGCAGCCGCGCCTCCAGCGCGGCGACCGCGTCGGGGTGCGTCGAGTCCAGCACATGGAGCTTCAGCCCCCGATCCCCGGCGCCGAAGGTCTGCCACAGCACCTCGGGCGCGAGCGAGCTGCCGCCCATGCCGAGCAGCGCGCAGTCGCTGAAGCCCTCGCCGCGCAGCTCGGCGGCGAACGCGAGCAGCTCGTCGAGCTGCTCGAGCGCGTGACCGGCGATCGTCAGCCAGCCGAGCCGCTCGGACGGCTTGTCGTCGCCGGCGGGCCACAGCGTGTCGTCTCTCGCCCACACGCGCCGCAGGACGTGCTGCTCGTGCGCCGCTCTCGCGCGCGCGCCGATCGCCCGTGCCTGCTCGTCGGTCAGGCGCGCCTCCACGCTCGCCGGCTCGCCGGCGAGCACGGCGGCGCGACGGCGCTCGACGCCGGCCAGCAGGCGGTCCATCGCGTCGGCGAACGCGACGATGCCGTCCTTCAGCAGCTCGTCGGTCACCTCCGCGAGCGAGACGCCGGCGGCCTCGACCGCCGCGATCGCCTCGTGTGCGGCGGCGGCGGAGTCGGGCAGCAGCGGCTCGATCGGCTCGCCGTGGTCCTGGTAGGCGAGCAGCGTCGCGAGCGGCATCGTGTTGACGGTCTCCGGCCCGGCCAGCTCGGCGACGTACTTGACGTCGGAATAGGACGGATCCTTGGTGCCGGTGGACGCCCACAGCAGCCGCTGCGGCCGCGCGCCCTTCGCTCTGAGCGCGGCGAAGCGCTCGCCGTCGACGAGCTGCTGCCAGCGCTCGTAGGCGAGCTGCGCGTTCGCGACCGCGGCCTTGCCGCACAGCTCGGCTCTGCCGAGCGCCTTGAGGCGCTTGTCGGCCGCCGTGTCGACGCGCGAGACGAAGAACGAGGCGACGGAGGCGACATGGTCGACCGGGCGGCCGGCGGCAGCGCGATCCTCGAGCCCGGCGAGCCACGCCTCGGCGATCGCCGCCCACGCGTCGAGCGAGAACAGCAGCGTGACGTTGATGTTGACCCCCTCGGCGATCGCCGCGCGGATCGCCGCGACGCCCTCGGGCGTGCCGGGGATCTTGATCATCACGTTCGGGCGGTCGCAGCGGCTCCACAGGTCGCGTGCCATCGCGAGCGTTGCCTCCGTGTCGCGCGCGACGTTCGGCGCGACCTCCAGCGAGACGTAGCCGTCGAGCCCGCCGGTGCGCTCCCACACCGGCCGCAGCACGTCGGCGGCGCCCTGCACGTCCTCGATCGCGAGCGTCCAGTAGATGTCCTCGACGCCGTTGCCGTTGTGCGTGAGCTCGGCGAGCCGCTCGTCGTAGTCCGGGCTGCCGAGGATCGCCTGCTCGAAGATCGACGGGTTCGACGTGACGCCGACGACGCCGTCCTCCTCGACGAGCCGCTTCAGCTCGCCCCCGGTCAGCATCGAACGGCGGATCGAGTCGAGCCAGGCACTCGTACCGAGCTCGGCCAAGCGGCCGATCGGCGTGGTCGCGGGGACGGTGCTCATGGCTGACGTTCTCCTGTCGGGTCGGGGTGAAGGGCCTGCATGCCGTCGCGCTCCAACGCGGCGATCTGCCCGAGGCGGCGGACATGACGCTCCTCGCCGCTGAAGCTGGCGCCCGCGAACGAGCGCACGATCTCGGCCGCGAGCTCGGGGCCGATCACGCGCGCGCCGAGGCACAGCACGTTGAGATCGTCGTGCTCGACGCCTTGGTGGGCCGTGTACCCGTCGTGCACGGTCGCTGCACGCACGCCGGGCAGCTTGCTGGCGGCGACGGACACGCCTGCGCCGGAGCCGCACACGAGCACCGCTCGCTCGGCGTCGGCGCTCGCGAGCGCCTGCGCCACGGCGGCCGCGGCGTATGGATAGTCGTCGTAGGTGCCGGCGTCGAGGACGACGTGGCCGCTCTCCTCCAGCGCGGCGACGACCACGTCCCGCAGGAGCACGCCGGCATGGTCGAAGCCGCAGGCGATCCGCATCTCGCCTTGGAGACTAGTCGCGCCGCACCCCGTACCGCAGGTACAGCGAGCCGGCGCGCTCGAGCGTCCACACGAGCTCCAGCGCGGCCGGGTCGGCGAGCGCCGGGCCGCTCGTCATCGTCGGGCCGGTGCCGCCGCCCGCCAGCTGCGGCGCGAGCGTCAGGAACAGCTCGTCGACGAGCTGCTCGTGCAACAGCGCGCCCATCAGCGTCGGGCCGCCCTCGCACAGCAGCGAGCGGACGCGGCGCTCCGCGCGCAGGTGCCGCAGCGCCGTCGTCAGCGTCAGCTCGGCCGGGTCGAGCCGCACCATCGTCACGCACGCCGGGCAGTCCGGCTCCGGCGCCGCGCACGGCGCAAACACGACGACGTCCGCATCGGGCTCCTGGAACAGCGGGATGTCGAGCGGCAGCTCGCCGCTGCGGGTGACGGTCGCGACGAGCGGCTCCGGCGCGAGTCCGAGCGCTTCGCGCGCCGCCCGCAGCTCGGGCCGTCTGACGGCGCGGCCGTAGCGCTCAATGCCGAGCGTGCGCGTGCCGATCAGCAGCGCGTCGACCTGCGTGCGCAGGCGGCGGAAGACCTCCATGTCGCCGTCGTCGCCGATCGGGCCGGAGCGCCCGTCGATCGTCGCGCGGCCGTCTGTCGTCGTCGCGAAGTTCGTGACGACCCAGGGGCGCTCCGCGTGCGCCCGCTCGTGCAGCCGCAGGTCGCCGAGCAGTTCGGCGCCGTCGACCGTCGCGGGGTCGGGATGGATGCGGTGGAAGTCCATGGCGACGACCCTACCCGGCCGCGCGCGTGGATCAGGGGCGTCGCCTCGTCACGTCGACCCACTTCGCGAGCCCGGAGACGATGCTCGCATCCTCCAGCGGATCGCCGCCGCCTGTCACGGTGGTCCGTATTCCGTGCGTCGTGAGCAGGCGAAACCCGCGCCGCTCCAGCGCGCCGTGCACATCCGCGACGCGTTCCTGCTGCAGCAGCACGGTGTTCCCGCCGGCGTCGCGCAGGCGATCGAGCGCGGCTTCGAATTCGCCGAGGGCATGCATCGAGTCGGCGCCGGTGAACGGAACCACGTCGACGATGCCATACGCGTCAGCGATGCGATGCCCGCTTATCTGAAAGAGCGCCACCGGAGCGCCCGCGCGGCTGACGAAACGCCCGTCGCGTTCGAGTATCGACGCGACGAACCGGCGTACGCCCGCATCCTGCGTAGGCGGCGGGGACCAGAGGGCCGGCTCGATGCGGCTCCCCGCCGGCGGAGTCCGGATGCTGCCGATCTCCCTCCAGGGCGCGGGCACCTGCGCGATCGAGCAGGCGCTCAAGCCCAGCCCGAACAACACGGCGAGCGCCGCAAGGCTCGGTCGGCGGGAGCGCTGCGCGGCGGCTGTCTCGCGCACCGCGACGGCGAGCAGCGCGATCGTGAGCGCCCACGCGGAGAACACGAACGGCATGACGGGCGCAACCGAGCGCGCGACGTAGTAGCTCTCCGTTCCGAAGCCGAACACGCCACTCCATGCGAGCATGCCGGTGAGCACCCGGTTCGGCGCGCGGTCGATCGCCCGCACGACCGCGGTTCCGAGCGCAGCGGCATAGGTCACATAGAGGACGAGCGGCAGCCCGAGGACCTTCGGCAGCGGTGTGGCGCTGTAGCCGGCCAGCCCGTACAGGCGCGAGTAGCGCGAGGCGGCGGCGACGTCCGGCAGCGAGCCGGCTCGCACGAGGGTCACCAAGGCGACCAGCGCGACGGCGGCAAGCATGCCGAGCGCGACGGAGGCGGCCAGGCGTGCGAGGTCCCGTCGACCGTGGACGCTCGTCACGAGCAGCGCGGCGACGGTGGCGCCGAGCGCCGCGATGCCGAAGTCGAAGTTGTTCAGCCAGACCAGTCCGGCGGCTGCGAAGACGAGCCACGCGCGTGAGCGCCGGGACGGTTCCAGATGACGCGCGAGCAGCCATGCCAGCGCGTACGGGCCGGCATAGCGCAGCGGCATCATCCCGAAGTACGCCCCGGCGGTGACATGCACGTCGCGGATCCCGTAGGGGTCGAACAGCGTCGTCGCGAGCGTCGGCAGGAACAGGGCGAGCGCGACGGTCGCGCTGCGAGCCGCACGGCGCAGCACGTCGTAGACCGCGATTAACGCGAGGCTGCTGAGCACGCACATCGTGATCGTGAAGACGAGCACGGTCTTGCCGAGCACGAGCATCGGCACCGAGACGAGGTACGGCAGCAGCGACGCGTACTGCGCGTTGAAGTTCGCCAGCGGGGTCAGCCCGTTCAGCACAGCGAACGTCTCGTCGAACGGGAAGCCGGTGTCGTAGTGAAACGCCGACCACGTGATCGATTCCTCGGTGTTCACGCCTGGGAGCAGCCACACGGCGGTGGCGAGGAAGGCGGCCGCCAGCATCAGTCCGTTCCAGGCGCGAGCCCTGGACGGGTTGCGGCGTTCGCTCCACAGCCGCGGACGCCGCATCGCGAAGGCGGCGCCGACCGCGAGCACGGCGGCGACGACTAGCGTCGTCACGCTGAAGTAGGAGAACGTCCACGCGGCGTCGTGCTGCGCCACGAAGCAGACGACCACGAACGCGACGAGCAGCAGCTGTGCAGCTGGCGCCGCGAGCGATCGCAATGCCGACGGAAGTCGTCCGGGAACCGCATGGAGCGTCGTGATCGCCAGCGCGAGCAGGCCTGCGCCTGCGACGGCGATCAGGTAGCTCGCGGTCTCGCGCGGCTCCGGCGAAAGCATGTCGCGATCGTTCGGCAGCAGCATGATGTGCGGCGAGACTTCCTTCAGCGCGTCGCCCAGCAGCGGTCCGAGCACGAGCAGCGCGGCAACGAGGGCGACGGCGCACAACAGCGCCGTGATCCACGCCGCCTCCGCTGTCGAAGGAGGCGTCCCCCGACCCGTCCGTGCGTCGCCGTTCGCGCGACGCACGGTCTGCTCCCCCGGCATGGCGCGACTCTACCGTGTCGCGGCTGAGGGCTCTGCCGTCGCGGCTGCGGAGCGCGACGCCTGCTAGCGTGCGCGCCCGCATGAACGGCTCCGCCCGCCCTGACCGCAACCTCGCGCTCGAGCTCGTGCGCGTGACCGAGGCCGCCGCGCTCGCAGCCGCGCGCATGGTCGGCCGCGGCGACAAGGAGGCGGCCGACCAGGCCGCCGTCGACGCGATGCGCCACGTCTTGGAGTCCGTTCCGATGGACGGCCTCGTCGTGATCGGCGAGGGCGAGAAGGACGAGGCGCCGATGCTCTACAACGGCGAGCAGATCGGCAACGGCACGCCGCCGAGCGTCGACATCGCCGTCGACCCGCTCGAGGGCACCCGCCTGACGGCGCTCGGGATGCCGAGCGCGCTCGCGGTGATCGCGCTCGCCGAGCGCGGCTCGATGTTCGACCCCGGTCCGTGCGTGTACATGGAGAAGATCGCCGGCGGCGAGGAGATCGCCGACCTGCTCTCGCTCGACCGCCCGCTGCCGGAGACGCTGAGACTGATCGCCGAGCGCAAGGGGATGGGGATCGGCGACGTGACGGTCGTGATGCTCGACCGCCCGCGCCACGAGGAGGCGATGCAGCAGGTGCGCGAAGCCGGCGCCCGCATCCGCCTGATCCTCGACGGCGACGTCTCGGCCGCGCTGCTCGCCGTCAGCGAGCGCTCGCCGGTCGACCTGCTGTGGGGCATCGGCGGCACGCCCGAGGGCGTCATCTCGGCCGCCGCGCTCAAGTGCATGGGCGGGCAGCTGCTCGGGCGGCTGTGGCCGCGCAACGACGAGGAGCGCCAGGCGGCGCTCGACGCCGGCTACGACCTCGAGAAGGTCCTCACCTGCGAGGACCTCTGCAGAGGCGACGACGTCTTCTTCTCCGCCACCGGCGTCACCGACGGCGACGTGCTGCAGGGCGTCCGCTACCGCGGCTCCGGCGCCACCACCGAATCGCTCGTGATGCGCTCGCGCTCGGGCACCGTGCGCCGCATCCACGCCCGCCACGACCGCGCGAAGCTGCGCGCGGTCACCGGCGGCCGCTACGGCTGATCCCTCGTCGCCTCGGGCAGCGGCGGATCGGGAACGTCGTCGACCGTCAGGTCCTCCGCGAAGCGCCCGACGCGCGACTCCGCCAGGTCGAGTCGCGCGAGCGACCGCAGGAAGCCGTACGTCACGAGCACGTGGATGCGCGACTGCGTGACGCGGTACACGGGGCGGCTCAGACGGTGGGCGATCGAGGGGTAGAAGTTCGCGACCTCGACCTCGACGCGGATGCGCGCGTGCGACGGATCCTCGTCGCGGCGGGGAAGCCGCTGCACGTCGATCTGGAGGTACCCGTGGCCGTGATGCCCGCGCCGCTGCACGAGCAGGCCGTCCTCGATCCGCCAGCGGACCGTCCCGCGCTGGGCGTCCATCGCGTACTCGGGCGCCTTGAAGCGCAGCAGGCGCAGCGGCTGTCGCAGCAGCACGACGGTGCGCTGCGCCTCGGTGTAGTCGACGCGGATCAGGCCGAGCGTGCAGCGCGACAGGAAGCGCCAGTAGGTGCGCGCCAGCCGCTCGAGCTGCATCGGACTCCACAGCGCCTCGAGTGCGGCCGCCGGCAGCGTCAGCTCAGCGGTCTGAACGGAGCGGACCGCGCCCGCGGTGCCGATCGTCGTGTCGTCGGCGAGCCTTCCGATCCGCCCGGGCAGCGATGCGGTACGGCGATGCCGGCGCGCCGCGGCGGCGATCGCGGCCACGAGCGCGAGCAGGCCGAGAAAGGGGGTGAGCACGCCTGGATTG